>Ga0308156_1000207_pt1 | contig 172085 bp, 168 predicted proteins | sample PhyAR2_FD_201041 | JGI IMG/M metagenome (GOLD analysis project Ga0308156, IMG submission 201041) | Phyllosphere microbial communities from UC Gill Tract Community Farm, Albany, California, United States - DLSL A.R2 | ecosystem: Host-associated > Plants > Phyllosphere > Unclassified | place...
CGCCGGGGGATGAACGCCGGGGGATGAACGCCGGGGGATGAACGCCGGGGGATGAACGCCGGGGGATGAACGCCGGGGGATGAACGCCGGGGGATGAACGCCGGGGGATGAACGCCGGGGGACGAACGCCGGGGGACGAACGCCTGCGGGCGGCGGAGAGCTAGATCCAGCCCTTCTCGCGGGCGACCTGCGCCGCCTGCGAGCGGTTCTCGGTCCCCGTCTTGCCGATCGCCGACGAGAGGTGATTGCGCACGGTGCCCGCGGAGAGGAACATCTCCGCGGCGATCTGGGCGACGGCCCGACCGTCGGCCGACAGGCGCAGCGCCTGCTGCTCGCGCTCGGTCAGCGGGCTCTGCCCCTCGAACAGCGACGCCTCGGCGAGCTCCGGATCGACCACACGGAGCCCCGCGTGCACGCGCCGCACCGCGTCGGCCAGGCGATCCGCCGGTGCATCCTTCACGATGAAGCCGCTGGCTCCCGCATCCAGAGCCTGGCGGAGGTAGCCGGGTCGGGCGAACGTCGTGACGACGAGCACACGGGTCGCCGGACTCGCCTCGCGCACCTGACGCGTGGCAGTGATCCCGTCCACGCCGGGCATCTGGATGTCCATGAGGCAGACGTCGGGCGTCGTGTCACGGGCGAGGGATGCGGCCTGCGCACCGTCCGCGGCCTCGGCCACCACGACCAGATCGCCCTCCAGCTCGAGCAGGGCCCCCATCGCGCCGCGGACGAGCGCCTGGTCGTCGACGAGCATCAGTCGGATCGGTGCGGTCACCACGTCATACTCACTCTCGTTCCGCCGCTGGGCGCGGAAGCCACCTCGAGGACGGCGCCGGCCGCCGCGGCCCGCTCCTGCATGCCCCGGATGCCGTTGCCCGGGCGTCGGCGCATCCCCTCGCCGTCGTCGTCGACCATCACGACACCCGGTGCGACCGAGATGCGCACCGTGCGGGCGTGCGCATGGCGCAGGATGTTGGTCGTCGCCTCCCGCACGATCCACCCCGCCGGGAGCGATTGCGCGGGGGAGAGGGATGCGGCGTCGCCGGTGACCTCGACGGCCATCCCCGCCGACTCGAGCGCCGCGCGGCTGGCGACGAGCTGCTCCGCGAAAGCCTGGCCGCGGATGCCGGTCACGGTGCTGCGCACGCCCGTGATCGCCTCGCCCGTGAGCCGCACGATGTCGGCGAGTTCGGACTTCGCGCGATCGGGGTCGCGATCGACGAGCCGCTCGGCGAGTTCGGCCTTGAGCTTCACCGCGGTCAGCGTGTGCCCGAGCAGGTCGTGCACGTCGCGGGCGATCGCCGTGCGCTCGTCGCTGGCGGCGAGCTCCAGGCGGATCCGATCCGTGTCGACGGAGCGACCGATGAGCCAGCTCGTCACGGTGTTGACGACGGAGATCATGACGACCACCGACAGGATCTGGATGTTGTCGGCGATCGATCCGGTGGCGACGATCACGATGACGACGAGCCCGATTCCGGCGATCATCGTCAGCCAGTGCCACACGCGCCGGAGGCCATAGCTCGCATACGACATCACGAACGGCACGAAGCTCAGAGCGCCGTCGGCGATCGCGGGCACTGTGGCTACGGCGCAGGCGATCTGCACCCAGAAGAGAGTCTTCACGAGCCGGCTCGGCGTGCCCCAGGCCGACCGCATCCCCGCGATGAACCCCACGACGTAGGCCACGGCGAACCCCGCCAGCGCAGCCCACCCGAGTACGAGCAGGCCCAGAGGCGCCGTCGACGACAGCAGCGAGACGACCGGGAAGACCAGGAAGACCATCCACACGATGGCCATGACCCAGCCCCAGCGCTGCCACGGATCCTGTGGCGCGCGCGGGGGCTGGGAGGGGCTCGTCACCGCTCGAGCCTAACGACGGCGACGCGAACGCACGACGCCGAAGCGCACCAGCAGGGCGAACAGCACACCCCAGACGAGCACGTTGAGAACGACGGCCCAGAGCGGGTCGGAGCCGCCGGCGACGAGGGCCCCGCCCGTCGCGGGCCAGCGTACGAGGGCTGCGTAGCCGTACATCGGCGTCCACTTGGCGATGTCGAGCATGACGCCGCTGAGGGGAACGAACACGTTGCCGAAGAAGCCGAAGAAGGTGATCGAGATCGACGCGAGGGCCGCGGCCGAGTCCGAGTTGAACGCGAGCCCGACCCCCAGACCGAACAGGCCGTAGACCAGGCCGAGCACCAGTGTGATGGCCGCCGATGCGAACCAGCGCCACACATCGTCGGCAGCGGCGCCCGTGACATAACCGGCGATGTAGACGATGAGCACCGACAACGCGGCGAACGACATCGCCGACAGCACCTTCGTCAGTGCGTAGCCGGCGGTCGAGAGCGGCGTGAGCGCGAGCTGGCGTCCCCAGCCCTGACCGACCTCGGATGCGGCGAGTGAGCACAGCGAGCTCATCGCGGTCGCCGTGCCGTAGGCGCCCATCGAGACCATGACGTAGAACGACGCATTCGCGTGACCGACGCTCTGCGAGGCGTAGTCCATGCTGGCCCCGAACAGCAGGTACATCGCGAAAGGCATGGCCAGTGTGAAGGCCAGCGTGTAGGGGTTCCGCAGCTGACGCAGACCCTCGATGCGGTACATCGCGGGCGAGACGAGCGTGCTCATGAGGGCTCCTCGGTGAGTCGGGTGAAGGCGGATTCCAGGGTCGGGGCGGTGATCTCGAGGTCGCTCGCGCCCGCGGCGAGCAGGCGTGCGGCGAGAGCGTCGGATGCGGCGGTTCGCACGGTGAGCCGGGACGCATCCACCGACACATCGGCGGCGGACTCGTCGCCCACGAGCTCTGCGGCGAAGGCCGTGGCCAGCGCCTCGTCGGCGAGCGTCGCCGAGACGAGCCGGCCTCCGAGGGAGGCGCGAAGGTGCGCGGTGGCGGCGTCGGCGACGATGCGGCCGCGGGTCATCACGACGGTGCGCCGGGCGAACTGCTCGGCCTCCTCGAGGTAGTGCGTGGCGAAGACGATCGTGCGTCCCGCATCCGCGTCGGCGCGCATGGCCTGCCAGAACCGGCGACGGGCCGTGACGTCCATGCCCGCGGTGGGCTCGTCGAGCACCAGGACGTCGGGGTCGGGCAGGAGTGCGAGCGCGAACTTCACGCGCTGCTTCTCGCCGCCGGAGCACTTGCCCACCCGCCGGCGGGCGATCTCGGTGAGATCGGCGCGTTCCATCACCTCGGCGACGCGGGACCGGGCGTCGTACAGGTCCGCGATGACCGTGATGGTTTCCCGCACCGTGAGATCCGACAGCAGGCCGCCGGTCTGCAGCACGGCGGCGAGCCGTCCGGCCGCCACCGCGCGGTGCGGGTGCGCCCCGAAGACGAGCGCACTGCCCTCATCCGGCTCTGCGAGTCCGAGCAGCATGTCGATCGTCGTCGTCTTGCCCGCCCCGTTCGGGCCGAGCAGCGCAACGATCTCGCCGCGCTGGATGCGGAGGTCGATGCCGTCGACGGCGGTGAAACGCTGACCGGCGCGGCCGAAGCGGCGGACGATCCCGCGCAGCTCGACGGCAGCCGCATCCGAGGCGAGGGGAGTGTCGGGTATCTGCACGCGCGGTTCGCTCATGCCTTCAGCCAACCGTGCGGCGTCCATCCGCGCCGGAGGCTTCTGTCACGTCCGCGGCGTGACACGTGTCATGCCCGACGGGCCGCGAGCCGGTGCTCGCCCGGTCGGTGCAGCCTTCACCCCCACGTTCGCCTGTCACAGATCGACGCGCGGGCCTCGATCTGTGACAGGCGAGCAGGGAAGTGGGAGGAAGCGGGCTCCCGTATCAGGCCGCGGCGGAGACCACGGCCGCGATCGCCGAGCTGAAGAAGCCGAGACCGTCGACGCCGGAGCGCATGGCGGCGGAGGTGTCGGGGCCGAAGCCCGGCTCGACCGCATGTTCGGGATGCGGCATGAGCCCCACGACGTTGCCGCGCTCATTGGTGAGCCCGGCGATGTCGTCGAGCGAGCCGTTGGGGTTCACGCCGACGTAGCGGAACGCCACGAGACCCTCGCCCTCGACGCGCGCGAGCGTCTCGGCATCGGCGATGTAGCCGCCGTCGGCGTTCTTCAGGGGGATGACGATCTCCTGGCCTGCACTGAAGTCGCTCGTCCAGGCGGTGTCGGCGTTCTCGACGCGCAGACGCTGGTCGCGGCGCACGAACTGCTGGTGCGCGTTGCGGATCAGACCGCCCGGGAGCAGGTGCGCCTCGACGAGCATCTGGAAGCCGTTGCAGATGCCGAGGATCGGCATGCCGGCGGCGGCCGCATCCTTCACCTCGGACATGATCGGCGCGAGGGCCGCGATCGCGCCCGCACGGAGGTAGTCGCCGTAGCTGAAGCCGCCGGGAAGCACCAGGGCGTCGACGCCCTGCAGGTCGTGGTCGCCGTGCCAGAGCGCGACGGGCTCGGCCCCGGCGACGCGGATGGCGCGCTGTGCGTCGCGGTCGTCGAGCGAACCGGGGAAGGTGATGACCCCGATGCGTACGCTCATTCGACGACCTCGATGCCCACGACGTCCTCGATGACCGCGTTGGAGAGCACGTCGTCGGCGATCTCGCGCACCTTCTCGAGCAGCGCCTCATCGACGGTGCCGTCGACGGTGAGCTCGAACCGCTTTCCGATACGGACGGAGCCGAAGTCCTCGACGCCGAGGCGGTGGAGGGCGTTCTGGACCGCCTTGCCCTGCGGGTCGAGCAGTTCGGCCTTGGGCATGACATCGACGACGATCGTGGGCATAACGGCTCCGAGGGTGCGCGGGAGATGGTCTGCTCCCAGTCTAGAGGCGGGCAGGACGCCCGCGGTGCGAGTGCGTTATCCAACCGTTACCCGAACGATGAGAGCGCTCTCTTGACCTCTCGGGAGCGCTCCCATACTGTGAGTCGCGTCCGATGAGAGCGCTCCCAGTCCTGGGGACATCGAGAGCTTTCTGGCACCGAACCGCATCCACAAAGGAGTGTCCCGTGAAATCACGCGCCCTGCGACCGCTCGGCCTCGCCGCCGGCATCGCAACCGCAGCCATCGTCCTCGCCGGTTGTTCGACCGGTGGCGGCGAGCAGTCCGACCCGAACGCGCCGGTCACGCTGACCATCGCCACCTTCAACGACTTCGGTTACACCGACGCACTCCTGCAGGAGTACATGGACGAGAACCCGAACGTGAAGATCGTCCACAACAAGGCGTCCACGTCCAACGACGCCCGCGCGAACTACTTCCAGAAGCTCGGCAAGACCGGCCTCGCCGACATCGAGGCGATCGAGGTCGACTGGCTCCCCGAGGTCATGCAGTACTCCGACATGCTCGCCCCGGTCCCGACCGACCTCACCGACCGCTGGCTGGACTGGAAGGTCAAGGCCGCGACCGACGCCGACGGCAACCTCATCGGCTACGGCACCGACATCGGCCCCGAGGCCGTCTGCTACCGCTCCGACCTGTTCCAGGCCGCCGGACTTCCCACCGACCGCGCCGAAGTCGGCAAGCTGTTCGACGGCGACTGGGCGAACTACTTCAAGGTCGGCGATCAGTACGTCGCCGCGACCGGCAAGGCGTTCTACGACTCGGCCGGCGGCACGTACCAGGGCATGATCAACCAGGTCGAGGCCGCCTACGAGAACCCCTCGGACGGCAAGATCACCGCCACGACCAACCCCGAGGTCAAGGACATCTACGACCAGGTCACCAAGGCCAGCGCGACGCAGTCGGCGCACTACAGCCAGTGGTCCGACGACTGGTACGCCGGTCTCAGCAACGGCGACTTCGCCACGATGCTCTGCCCCGGCTGGATGCTCGGTGTGATCTCCGGTAGCGCCAAGGACGTCACCGGCTGGGACATCGCACCGATGTTCCCGAACGGCGGCGGCAACTGGGGTGGCTCGTACCTGACCGTCCCCGCCAACGGCAAGAACGTGGAGGCCGCGCAGAAGCTGGCCGACTGGCTGACCGACCCGGCCACCCAGGTCAAGGCCTTCGAGAACGCCGGCACGTTCCCGAGCCAGAACGAGGCGCTCAGCGACTCCACCCTGCTGGACTCGACCAACGAGTACTTCAACAACGCTCCGGTCGGCCAGATCTTCTCCGAGCGTGCGAAGGCCGTCACCGTGACGCCGTTCAAGGGCGAGTTCTACTTCCAGGTCAACGACGCGATGCAGAAGGCGCTCACGCGCGTCGAGGACGGTACGCAGGACGCGAAGACGTCGTGGGACCAGTGGGTCTCCGAGGTCGAGGCCATCAAGTAATCCCGCAGTGAGACGGGCCCGCGGGGCCGACCCCGCGGGCCCGTCTCCACTCCACAGAAACGAAGGAACGACGTGAGCGCCTCGTCCATGACGGTCAGATCCCCCAAGCGCATCGGATTCGGTGGCAAGAGCTTCAGCTCCTGGGATCTGAAGCTGTCCCCCTATCTCTACATCTCCCCCTTCTTCATCCTCTTCCTAATCGTCGGGCTCTTCCCGATCGCCTACACGGCCTACATCTCCTTCCAGGACTGGGATCTCGTGCGCGGCACGGGCACGTTCGTCGGATTCGACCAGTACGCGACGGTCATCAACGACCCGAAGTTCTGGACGGCGCTGCGCAACTCGTTCTCGATCTTCTTGCTCTCCACCGTCCCGCAGCTGATCCTCGCTGTCTTCATCGCGGTGCTGCTGGATCAGAACATCCGCGCCAAGACCTTCTGGCGCATGGGCGTGCTGCTTCCCTACGTCATGGCACCCGTCGCCGTGGCGCTCATCTTCTCCAACATGTTCGGCGACCAGTACGGCCTCGTGAACACCACGTTGCAGAGCCTCGGCATCCCCGCCATCAAGTGGCATTCGGATGCGTTCGCCAGCCACATCGCCATCGCCACGATGGTCAACTTCCGCTGGACCGGCTACAACACCCTCATCCTGCTCGCGGCCATGCAGGCCATCCCGCGCGACTTCTACGAGGCCGCGACGGTCGACGGCGCCGGCAAGGTCCGCCAGTTCTTCTCCATCACGCTGCCGAGCCTCAAGCCCACGCTGATCTTCGTCATCATCACCTCGACGATCGGCGGCCTGCAGATCTTCGACGAGCCGCGCATGTACGACCAGACCGGAACCGGCGGCGCCGACAACCAGTGGCTCACCATCACCCTGTGGCTCTACGACCTCGGATGGGGACAGTGGAACTTCGGCCGCGCCGCGGCCCTCGCGTGGATCCTGTTCCTCATCATCCTCGCCATCGGCGCCATCAACCTCTTCGTCACCCGCGGGCTCGTGCGTGACGAAGGCAAGAAGTCCGACATGAGCCGAGCCCAGATGCGCGCCGCCCGACGCGCCGCCAAGGAAGCGGTCGAAGCGTCCCGCGCCGCCGCGTCCCAGAAGACGGAGGTCCTCCGATGACCACTCTGCAGAACCCGCCGGTCGCGGCGGAGGAAGCGCTGCTGGAGCCCGGCCGCAAGCCGGTGCGGAGGCGCCGCCCGGTCCGCGGGTCGCGTCCGGGCTGGTTCGTCTACGCCGCCCTCGGCGTCGTGCTGCTGAGCGCCGCATTCCCCTTCTACTGGTCGCTGCTCATCGGCTCCGGCGATTCGTACACGATCCGCGACCCCAACATGTCGTGGATCCCCGGCGGCAACTTCATCGCGAACGCCGCGAAGGTCATCAACGATCCGGCCGTCAACTTCTGGCCGGCGCTGTGGAACTCGATCTTCAGCTCGGCGCTCATCGCCGCATCCGTCGTGTTCTTCTCGACCCTGGCCGGATGGGCCTTCGCGAAGCTGAAGTTCCGCGGTTCGAGCTGGCTGCTCGTGTTCGTGATCGCCACGATGGCGGTGCCGACCCAGCTCGGCGTCGTGCCGCTGTACCTCCTGTTCAGCGAGATCGGATGGACAGGCCAGATCGGTGCGATCATCATCCCGGCCCTGGTGAGCGCCTTCGGTGTGTTCTGGATGACGCAGTACATCCGCCAGGCCGTGCCGGACGAGCTGATCGAGGCGGCCCGTGTCGACGGCGCGAGCTCGTTCCGCACCTTCCTCACGGTGGGTGTGCCCGCCGCGCGCCCCGCGGCCGCCATGCTCGCGCTGTTCACGTTCGTGACGGCCTGGAACAACTTCTTCTGGCCGTTCATCGTGCTCGACCGGCAGAACCCGACCCTCCCGGTCGCGCTGTCGCTGCTGCAGTCCAACTACTTCGTCGACTACTCCATCGTCCTCGCGGGCGTGCTCCTGTCGACGATCCCGCTTCTGGTCCTCTTCGTCTTCGCCGGCAAGCAGCTGGTGAGCGGAATCATGCAAGGCGCCGTCAAGGGCTGAGGCCCCGGCGCGAGAAAGGTACATCGATGAGCGACGCTCTGCGCGCGTTCCCGCGGAACTTCCTGTTCGGAGCGGCCACCGCGGCCTTCCAGATCGAAGGCGCCGCCTTCGAGGACGGACGGACCGCATCCATCTGGGACGCGTTCTGCCGCGAACCCGGTGCCGTCATCAACGGCGACAACGGTGATGTCGCGTGCGACCACTACCACCGCTACGGCGAGGATGTGGCGCTGATGAAGGGGCTGGGGTTGGACACCTACCGCTTCTCGGTGTCGTGGTCGCGCGTGCGCCCGGACGCCGGTCCGCTCAACCAGAAGGGCCTGGACTTCTACAAGCGCCTGGTCGACGAGCTGCGCGACGCCGACATCCTGCCGTGGCTCACGCTCTACCACTGGGACATGCCGCAGGCGCTGCAGGAGCGCGGCGGCTGGGCGGTGCGCGAGTCGAGCGACCTGTTCACGGAGTACGCGCTGGACGTGTACGACGCGCTGGGCGACCGGGTCGACATCTGGACCACGCTGAACGAGCCGTGGTGCTCGTCGTTCCTCAGCTACACCGCCGGCATCCACGCCCCCGGCCACTACTCCATCGCCGAGGGGATGCTGGCCTCGCACCACCTGCTGCTCGGCCACGGTCAGGTCGTCCGGGAGCTCCGCGGACGCGACGCGGGCAAGAACCTCGGGATCACGCTGAACCTCACCGTCCCCGACCCCGTGGACCCGCAGAACGAGGGCGACCGGGATGCGGCGCGTCGCATCGACGGTCAGTTCAACCGCTGGTTCCTCGACCCGATCTTCCGGGGCTCGTACCCGCAGGACGTGATCGACGACATCCGCGTCGTCGACCCCGCGGCGGTCGAGACGTGGCAGGCAGCCATCCGTCCCGGAGATCTCGAGCTCATCTCGCAGCCCATCGACAGCCTCGGCGTGAACTACTACCACGGCGAGTTCGTGGGAGCCCAGCCCGACCCGAACCCGCCGCTGCCCGGCGAGGCTCCGACCGATCGTCCCGGCCGCTCGCCGTTCCCGGCGGCGGAGGGGATCTACTGGCACGACCGCGGCCTGCCGCGCACCTCGATGAACTGGGAGGTGCAGCCGGAGGGTCTGACTCGTCTGCTGCAGCGTGTCTCGGACGAGTACGCGGCGGCCGCCGGCACCGTTCTGTACGTCACCGAGAACGGTGCGGCCTACGACGACGAGCTCGTCGTCGAGGACGGCGTCGCCCGGGTGAAGGATGCGGAGCGCACCGACTTCCTGCGCGCGCACCTTTCGGCCGTGCTGGATGCGGCCGACGCGGGCGTCGATGTGCGCGGCTACTTCTACTGGTCGCTGCTGGACAACTTCGAGTGGGCGTGGGGCTACGAGAAGCGGTTCGGAATCGTCCACGTGGACTACGACACCCAGGTGCGTACGTTGAAGGACAGCGCTCTGGAGTATCGTCGGGTCATCGCCGCCCGTGCGATCGATAACGCGCCCGAGGGCGCCGTCCTGCAGAGGTAGAGAACCGTGACCAGCGACCCTCGTCGTGCCACCGCCACCATCGAGGACGTCGCGGCGATGGCCGGGGTCTCCCGGTCCACGGTCTCCCGAGTCGTCAACGGCGCCACCGCAGTGAGTCCCGCTGCGGTGGCCGCCGTCGAACTCGCGATCAGCCAGCTGAACTACGTGCCCAACCGGGCCGCCCGTTCACTGGCGAGTCGCGCGACGATGGCGATCGCGCTGATCGTTCCGGAAGACACCAACAGGTTCTTCGGCGATCCGTTCTTCGCGTCGATCGTGTCGGGCATCAATGCCCGGCTCAGCAGGTCCGACTACGTGCTGAACCTGATCATCGCGAGCAACGATCCGCGCGACAAGACGGCGGCGTACCTGCGTAGCGGCGCCGTCGACGGCGCGATCGTCGTCTCGCACCACACGAGCGACACGTTCGTGGACCGGATCGCCGCGGCGGTCCCCGTGGTCTACGGCGGGCGGCCCGCCCACGGCCGCGACGGCGCGTACTTCGTCGACATCGACAACGTCGACGGTGGCCGCACGGCGACCCGGCACCTCGTCGAGGCGGGACGCACCCGCATCGGCACGATCTCGGGACCGATCGACATGCCCGCGGGCATCGACCGTCTCACCGGATATCGCGAGGTTCTGCAGGATGCGGGGCTGCAGGTCGGCCCGATCGAGGACGGCGGCTTCACCTCGGCAGGCGGCTACACGGCGATGGAACGCATCCTCGCCTCCGGCGCCGAGGTCGACGCCCTGTTCATCGCGAGCGACCTCATGGCGCGTGGCGCTCTGGCGGCGCTCGAGCGTACGGGCCTGAGCGTGCCCGACGACATCGCCATCGTCGGCTTCGACGACTCGCCCGTCGCGACCGCGGTCACCCCCGCGCTGACCACCGTCCGTCAGCCCTCGCAGCAGCAGGGCGAGCAGATGGTCGACGTGCTGCTGGCGCTGCTCGCGGGCCAGAACCCCCCACACGCGACGATCCTGTCGTCCGAGCTGATCCGGCGCGAGTCGGCCTGAGCCGCCGCATCCGGTTCGGTCGGATGCGGGGCGTCGCGAGCGGGATGGGCCGGCCCGCGACGCCCGCATGTCACTCGGGGTCGCCGCCCAGCGGGCCGACGGCCGGGATCGGGCCGCCGTCGTCGGCACCCGTCTTGCGCCAGCGCGCGATGGCGTTGCCGAGGTGGTAGATCACGAGGGCCGCAGCGGTCGCCACCACGATCGCGCCGAGCTGGAAGTCGCCCCATGACATCGAGAATCCGGCGATCGCCATGACGAGGGCCACGGCGGCGGTGTACTGGTTCACCGGACGCGAGAAGTCCACGCGGTTGTCGACCCAGATCTTGATGCCGATGATGCCGATCAGGCCGTACAGCGCGGTCGTCACCCCGCCCAGCACGCCCGCGGGCACGGAGTTGATGACGGCGCCGATCTTGGGCGACAGGCTCAGCAGGATCGCGACGACGCCGGCGACCCAGTACGCGGCCGTGGAGTACACGCGGGTCGCGGCCATCACGCCGATGTTCTCGCCGTAGGTCGTGGTGCCCGATCCGCCGAAGAAGCCGGCGACGGTGGTGGCGGCGCCGTCCGCGATGAGGGCCCGCCCGGTGGAGCGGTTGACGGACGCATCCGTCATCGTGGCGACACCGCGCACGTGGCCGACGTTCTCGGCCACCAGCACGAGCACGACCGGCAGGAACATCGCGATCGCGCTCCAGGTCCCGCTGCTCGCGAAGTCGGCGATGTGGAAGGTGGGCAGACCGATCCACGCCGCATCCGCCACGCTGCTGAAGTCGAGCTCGCCGGAGATCGCGGCGGCGATGTAGCCGACGACGACGCCGAGGAAGATCGAGATCCGGCCGAGGAAGCCGCGGAAGAGCACGCTGAAGAGGATGACGGCGGCGAGGGTGATCGAGGCGATCACGGGCGCCTGCTGGAAGTTCTTCCAGGCCGCAGGGGCCAGGTTGAAGCCGATCAGCGCGACGATGGCGCCGGCGACGACCGGGGGCATGAGCTTGTCGACCCAGCCGAGGCCGGCGAGCTGCACGACGACACCGATGATCGCGAGCAGGACGCCCACCGCGACGATGCCGGCGAGGGCGGAGCCCATGCCTGCGGATGCGGTCGCCGCCGTCACGGGCGCGATGAACGCGAATGACGAGCCCAGGTAGCTCGGGAGTTTGTTCTTCGTGACCACGAGGAACAGCAGCGTCCCGATGCCGGAGAACAGCAGGGTCGTCGCTACCGGGAAGCCGGTCAGGATCGGCACGAGGAAGGTGGCGCCGAACATGGCGATCACGTGCTGGGCGCCGATCGCGATCGTCGCGGGCCAGTTCAGGCGTTCGTCGGGGGCGACGACGTCGCCCGGGGCGACGGTGCGGCCGTTTCCGTGGATCTTCCACAGGGGCATGGGTGGTCCTTTCCGGTGTTCATCCCGCGAGACTGCATCTGCCGCACGAGATCACGGGTATCACCCGTGATCTCGTGGCGAATGTGCAGTCTCGCGGAAAGTCTGGCGTGCCGAAGGGGGGCGGCGGTAGTGGCCTCGGGCCTGTGCCTCGGCGCGGATGCGGCGAGGTCAGACGGTGGTCAGACGGCGCAGCAGCTCGGCGTAGCGGGCGGAGGTCTGCGCCGCGATCTCGTCGGGCAGCCGCGGCGGCTCGCCCTCGCGCGGCACCCAGGCGGCGGCGAGCCAGTTGCGCACGATCTGCTTGTCGAAGCTCGCCATCCGCTCGGCGGGCGTCGTACCGGTGCGCCAGGCCTGCGCGTCCCAGTACCGGGACGAGTCGGGGGTCAGCACCTCGTCCGCGAGGGTGAGCACGCCCTGGTCGTCGACACCGAACTCGAACTTCGTGTCGGCGAGGATGAGTCCGCGCTCCTCCGCGGTGGCCGCGGCGCGCGCGTAGATCTCGAGCGAGAGCTCGCGCAGGCGCTCGGCCATCTCGCTCCCCACGATCTCGGCGGTGCGCTCGAACGAGATGTTCTCGTCGTGCTCGCCCATCGGCGCCTTGTAGGCGGGGGTGAAGATCGGCTCCGGCAGGCGGTCGCCGTCGTTCAGGCCCGGGGCGATCGGGATGCCGCAGACCGTTCCCGTGCTCTGGTATTCGAGCCAGCCGGAGCCGGTGAGATAGCCGCGCACGACGCACTCGATGGGCTGCATCTCGAGCGAGCGCACGACCATCGCGCGGCCGGCGACCGCATCCGGGATCAGTTCGTGCGCGTCGTCATCGGCGCCGAGGACGTGGTCTGCGACGAGGTGGTTCGGGATGCGGCGGCCGCCGTCGCCGCCCGCGAGGCGGTCGAACCACCAGAGGCTCAGGGTCGTCAGCAGCACGCCCTTGTCGGGGATCCCGGGTTCGAGCACGTGGTCGAAGGAGCTCACGCGGTCGCTTGCGACCACCAGCATCCGCTCGCCGGAGGCGTCTTCCGGGGTGTCGTCGGGGACGTAGAGGTCACGGACCTTCCCGGAGTACACGTGCCGCCAGCCGTCGAGGAGCGCAGGGTCGTTCACCCGCCCATTATCCCGTGCGGACGCCGCTCGGCCGATCGCGTCCGTCAGGGCGTGATCTCGTCGAGGAAGGCATATGCGTCGCGCACGATCTCGGGCCACGCGTCGCTCCGATCGGTGCCGACCTCGACCCACTCGCGCAAGGGCCGACCCTTCATGACCATGCGTCGGGCGACCCCCGCGGCGACGAGCGCGTCGATGCGCGCGGAGGGCAGCTTGGCCATGAGTGTGCCGTCGAAGCCGAGGAAGGCGAAGACCTTGCCCCGGATGCGGACGCCCTCCGATCCGAACATCCTGCCCACATCCACGTCGGGCATCTCGAGCAGCGGCTCGACGATCGGATCGAAGATCTCGTGGCCGCGTCGGCGGGCGGCCTCGCGCTGCGGATCCGGCATGCCGGCAGAGTACGCCGCAGGTGTATAGTCCATGTGGACTAATCGACATGGAGTATCGGATGACTGCTCGGATCACCCCGTTGGGGATCATGGTGCTCGCGCTGCTGCGCGAAGACCCCATGCATCCCTACGAGATGCTGCGGCTCATGCGGCTGCGGCACGACGACCGCATCCTGAACGTCACCGGTGGCACCGTCTATCACACGGTCGCCCGGCTGGAGAAGGCGGGACTCATCGCGGAGGCGGGCACCGCGCGCGAAGGGAATCGTCCCGAGCGCACGACCTACGCGCTGACGGATGCCGGGCTGGCGTCGCTGGACGAGTGGATCCGCGCCGAGCTCGTGCGCATCGACCGTCCCGTCGAGTTCCGCGTCGCGCTCGCGGAGGCGCACAACCTCGACCGCGATGACGTCGGCGCCCTGCTCGCTGTGCGTCGCGCCGCCCTGACGGCGCAGATCGCCGACCTCAGCGCGGGGTTGGACAAGGCCCGCCCCGGAGGCGTCTCCGAGCAGTACCTCATCGAGGTCGACCGCTCCCGTGCACTCGCCGAGGCCGACCTGGCCTGGCTCGACATCTTCCTCGGGCGCCTCGGCGACCCGAGTTTCGCCTGGGGACCGGATGCGCACGACCGCACCAGCGACCGGTACCTCACTCAGAGAAAGGCTGCTCGCGAATGAGCGCTCCCACCACCGCCAACACCGCCACACCCACCCGCAGCCCGTGGCCCGCCCTGTGGGCGCTCGTCATCGGGTTCTTCATGATCCTCGTCGACACCACGATCGTCTCGGTCGCCAACCCGGCGATCAAGGCGGCGCTGGATCCGAGCACGAACAACCTCGACAACGTCGTGTGGGTGACCAGCGCCTACCTGCTCGCCTACGCCGTGCCGCTGCTGATCACCGGCCGCCTCGGTGACCGGTTCGGGCCCAAGAACATCTACCTCATCGGCCTCGCGCTGTTCACCCTCGCCTCGCTGGGATGCGGGCTCTCGTCCAGCCTCGGCATGCTCGTCGCCATGCGCGCCGTGCAGGGGATCGGGGCCGCACTCGTCACGCCGCAGACGATGGCCGTGATCACGCGCACCTTCCCGCCCTCGCAGCGAGGTGCCGCCATGGGTCTGTGGGGCGCGACCGCCGGTGTCGCGATGCTCGTCGGCCCTCTCGCCGGCGGACTGCTCGTGGACGGTCTCGGCTGGGAGTGGATCTTCTTCATCAACGTGCCCGTCGGCATCATCGGACTGGTCCTCGCCTGGATCCTGGTGCCGCAGCTCGAGACGCACCGCCACCGCTTCGACATGGTCGGCGTCTTCCTCTCCGCCCTCGCCCTGTTCCTCATCGTCTTCGGTCTTCAGGAGGGTGAGCACTTCGACTGGGCGCCGTGGGTGTGGCTCATGATCGCCGCCGGGGTGCTGGTGCTGGCGGTGTTCATCTGGACGCAGGCGCGGACCCGCAGCGAGCCGCTCGTTCCGCTCGACCTCTTCCGCGAGCGCAACTTCTCCGCCGCGAACGTCGGAATCGCCGCCGTGGGCTTCGCGGTGACGGCCATGTCGTTGCCGTTCATGTTCGCGCTGCAGCTGGCGCGCGGGCTCACGCCCACTGAGGCCGCGCTGCTGATGATCCCCATGGCCGTGCTCTCGGGCGTGCTCGCGCCGCTGGCCGGTCGCCTGCTCGACCGCGTGGATCCGCGTGTCATCCTCGTGCCCGGACTCATCCTGGTGGGCGGCTCGCTCGTGTTCAACGCCGTCCTGATCGCCGATCCGGCCACGCCGATCCTGATGTTCTTGCTCCCCTCCGCTCTGCAGGGAATCGGCAACGCCGGGATGTGGGGGCCGCTGGCCACCACCGCGACCCGCGGACTCCCGCCGCGTCAGGCGGGCGCGGGAGCGGGCATCTACAACACGACGCGCGTCGTCGGTTCCGTCATCGGATCGGCCGCGATCGCCGCGGTCATGCAGGCCCGGCTCGAGGCGAACCTCCCGGGTGCGGCGGATGCCACCTCCGGGTTCGGCACCGGCACCCTCCCCGAGCCCGTGATCGCGGGGTTCTCCACCGCGATGGCGCAGGCAACACTGCTTCCCGCGGGCATCGTCCTCGTGGGGCTCGTCGCCGTGCTGTTCATGCGGCGCCCGAAGGAGCTCGTGCGCCGCTGAGTGCAGGTCCGAACTCCTGCAGAAGCAGACTGCCACGGGCTTCCGGGCCACGGAGGGGCGGTTCTGCAGGAGTTCGGGCCGGATGAGGGCGCCTACCGTAGAGGGCGCACTGCCCAGAATCAACAGGGTGTGCGGCCGCGCTGGGCGATTTCTACCGTGGAGGCATGAGTAGCCGCATCCGTCCCCTCCTCCTCAGTGGTGTGGTCCTCGCCGCGCTCGGTGTCGCCGGGTGCACGGCGGGCGCCCCCGACAGCGAGCCGACCACCTCCGTGACGCCCCCCGCGCCGTCCGGCGGGCAGACGACGCCGCCGGCGGGCGAGGCATCTCCTGCACCGACCCCGCGGCACACGCCGGATGCCGACGATCCGAGTCAGATCGCGCTCTTCCTGCTCAACCCTGATCGTCGGGAGGACTACAACGAGTCCACGGCCGGACCCGGGGCGATCGAGGCGGGGCAGGGGTTGCGCATCGATGGGTGGTGCGAAGGAGGACGCGTGTCGTACGAGCTGATGACGGCGGCCGTCGGCGATGAGAAGCGCTCGATCGCCGGTGGCACGTTCGTCTGCGGCGACGCGATCGTGTCGAACGAATGGGCCTCGGTCGATTACACGGGTCCCGTTCAGCTCCAGATCACCACCACCGAGGACATCTCGACCGGATGGGTGCAGGCCCGCGTGCAGTGACGTCACGCTCCGAACGCCGTCTTGAGGGCGATGCCGATGGCGAGGCCCCACATCGCCACAGCGAGGGTGACGGCGAGCAGAGCCGCTGCCCGCTCGACGACCGCCATAAGAGCGATCAGCGCGGTTCGGCGTACGGCACCGAGACGACTTCTGCGCATTGGTTCCCCAGACCGATGGAGCATGTATACATGAGCATGTCATAATGCGGTGATGGGGGCAAGCAGTCTTCGCACGTATACATGTGCATGCCAGTGTGCAGTGTGTCCGATGCTGGAACCATGTCCGAACCGCTGCCGCCGTGGGACGACTTCGCGCGTCGGCTGGGAATCAATCTGCGCGAGGCGCGGGCCCGGCGCGGCATCAGCCAGGAGCGCGCCGCCCACGCGGCGGGTATCTCCGCCTTCACCTATCGGAAGCTGGAGCGCGGCGAGTCGAACCCGGGTACGCCGGCCAACCCGCGACTTCGCACGCTCGTCGCGCTCGCAGAGGTGCTCGACACTCCCGTCGAACGGCTGCTCCCGCCGATGCCGGAGGGGATCGCGGAAGGCCGCTGATCGCGCTCGCGCGGCGGATGTCGCTGCCTCGTGCGTGAATGTCGTCGTGCCCACTCGATGACTCTGGAGTGAAGCATGCCCGCGAGCCGGCCGTCCTGGCAGATGCACGAGTGTCCGACCTGGTGCGAGGGCGGGCACCGAGAAGACGATCACGTCGACGATCGTGTGCACCGCGCCGTCGGTGAGGCGGTCGAGCTCCGTCTCGGCCCGGACGCGACGACGACCGTCCCGCTGGAGCTCGCGGTGTGGCGCCGCGATGGCCGGGCCGACACCTGGCTCTACCTCGGGGCCGGGCCCGGGAGCGAGCTGCAGATCGCCCTCGCCGACGCTCCTCGGGTTCTGCAGAGCGCGCTGAGGCTGGTGGGGGTGGAAGGGGCAGACGTCGAGGAACGGCTGCTCGCTGCGCTGGCCCGCTACGAGGAGCCTCCGGGAAGAGCGGTCCGGTAGGCCGGGACTCAGCCCGCGACGCGCGCCGCGATGTCGGTGCGGTACTGTCCGCCCGCCAGCTCGATCGCATCGAGCGCACGGTAGGCGCGATCGCGGGCAGTGGCGAAGTCGTCGGCCACGGCCACCACGTTCAGCACGCGCCCGCCCGTCGCGACGAGTCCACCGTCCTGGTCCCGGGTGGCGGCGTGGGCGATGTGCACGCCCTCGACGGATGCGGCCGCATCCAGCCCCGCGAGGGTGCGGCCCGTGACGGGTGCCGCCGGATAGCCCTCGCTCGCGAGCACGACCGTCACCGCGGCCGCGTGGGAGAACTCCGGCCGCGGTTCGTCCTCGAGCGTTCCGGATGCCGCCGACAGGAGAAGCCGCGAGAGCGGGGTGACCAGCCGCGGCAGCACGACCTGCGTCTCCGGGTCGCCGAAACGGGCGTTGAACTCGATGACCTTGACGCCGGCGTCGGTGAGGATGAGGCCGGCGTAGAGCAGTCCGATGAAGGGCGTGCCCTCGCGATCGAGTTCGCGGATGACGGGAAGGGCGACGGTCTCGGTCACGAGATCGACGAACGAGCGCTCGTCGCCGAAGCGCTCGGCGAGCCAGGGGAGCGGGGAGTACGCGCCCATGCCGCCCGTGTTCGGGCCGCTGTCGCCGTCGCCCAGGCGCTTGAAGTCCTGCGCCGGGCTGAGCGGGCGCACGGTGTCGCCGTCGCTGAGGAAGAAGAGCGACACCTCGGGGCCGGACAGGAACTCCTCGACCAGTACCGCCCCCGTCGGGAGGAACTCCGCCGCGTGCGCGAGGGCGGCGTCGCGGTCCTCGGTGACGATGACACCCTTGCCTGCGGCGAGTCCGTCGGCCTTGACGACGTGCGGAGCGCCGAGGTCATCGAGCGCTGCGCGCACCTCGTCGATCGTCTGCGCGCGCACCGCGCGGCCGGTGGGGACGCCCGCCGCATCCATGATCCGCTTGGCGAAGGTCTTGGAACCTTCCACCTGTGCGGCGGCGCGGCCGGGCCCGAAGACCGGGATTCCGCGCTCGCGCAGCGCGTCCGCGACGCCGGCGACGAGGGGCGCTTCGGGGCCGATGACCACGAGATCGATCGCGTGGGCGTTGGCGTACTCCGTGACGGCGGTGGGGTCCTCGGGGTTCAGCACCCCGCCGTCGGGCGCGTGGGCGATGACCGCGTCGCGCGCGATCCCGGCGTTGCCCGGCGCTGCGAGGATCTCGTGGTGCGCCTGTTCGGAGGCGAGCGCGAGGATGATGGCGTGCTCGCGCGCGCCGGAGCCGAGAACGAGGATCTTCACCCGCCCCACCCTACCGAGAGCCGCTCGCGGGCGCCGGGGTAGCGTGGCGTCATGCCGCGCATCACCACCGACGCCGGCCGTGCCGCGCTCGCCGCGGTCTCGGCGGCCGATTCGCCCGCTCGCCCCGATCTCGCCACCGCCGTGCGATACCTCCTGCAGCTGCTCGCCGAGAAGGCGCCCGGCCACACGGTCGAGGTGCGTGTGCCCCCCTTCGGTGCTGTGCAGATCATCGAGGGGCCGCGTCACACGCGCGGCACGCCGCCGAACGTCGTGGAGACCGACGCGCGCACGTGGATCGCCCTCGCGACGGGCCTCCAGCCGTGGTCGGACGCGGTGGCCGCCGGCCGCATCCGCGCCTCCGGCACCAGGTCGGATGTCTCCGACCTGCTCCCGTTGCGCCCGTAACCGCCGCGGAGGCCGGCGCGACCATCCGCTAGGGTAGGCAAGGCTTACCTCACTTCACTCCGGAATGGTCCCGCCATGCTCCTTCGCTCTGCCGCGTCCGCGATCGCCCTGGCCGCCTCTCTGCTCGCCGTTCCCACCGGTGCCGTCGCGGCGGAGCGCGCGGACGAGACGTGCGCGGTGAGCGGCGGCTCGTTGACGTGGGGCTTCAAGGAGTCGTTCCGCTCCTACATCTCCGGCACGATCGCGAAGGGGTCGTGGGAGCCCGTCGACGGTGCGTCCTACGCGACACCGGTCTTCAACTGGCCGGCGACCGGCGGGAGCGTCGACCCCGTCACGGGCGAGGGGTCGGTGTCCTTCGGCGGCGGTGTCCGCTTCACCGGACACGACGGACTGCTCGACACCACGATCGCCCAGCCGACCCTCGTCATGGACTCCGCGGGTGCGCACCTCTTGCTCGACGTCAGCGGCCTCTCGATGGACGACGCGCTGGCCGGGGCGACCGACCAGGTGCACTCCGCCACGCAGGTCGACTTCGTCACGCTGGATCTCGCAGCCGTCGCGCCCACGACGACCGGCACCGGGATGTCCGCGGCGGGGGTGCCGACCGCCATCACCGCGGACGGGTACGCACAGTTCGGGAACTACGAGACCGGGACGGCGTTCGACCCGATCTCCTTCGACCTGACGCTCGAATGCGCCGATCCCGAGCCCTCGCCCGCCGCATCGGCGGAGCCCTCGCAGACGCCCGTGGCGGCGAAGCTCGTCGACGAGGCGTCGCCGCCCGCCTGGGGGTGGGGCATCGGTGCCGCTGTCGCCGTCGCCGCCGCTGCTGCGACCGTGATCATCGCCGCCGTCCGGCGCCGCGCGCGCGGAGGGCGGTCGTGAGACGTCGGCTGCTCGTCGTCGCGGTGGCGACCGCCGTCGCGTTGCTGGTCGGCTGTGCCGCACACGACCCGTCGGCGTCACCGGCACCGGCCGGCTCGGCGGCGCAGCCTCGGCCGATCTCCGAGCTCGACGTCCTCGAGGATCCGCGCTCGTACGAGGGCCCGTCGACAGCCGTGCTGCCCGACGCGGCGATCGTCCCGGTCGTCGACGAGCCCGCGCAGTCGCTGCCGACGACGGCGCTCTCCCACGATCTCGGCGGGGTGAGCGAGGTGACCGTCGACGACACCTCCCGTGTCGTCGCGATGGACCTCGCCGGTTCGCTGGCGGCGACGGTGTGGGGGCTCGGCTTCGGCGACTCCCTCGTCGGGCGTGACGTGTCGACCGTCTTCCCGGGCGTCGAGGATCTGCCCGTGGTCACGACGGGCGGGCACACCGTCAGCTCCGAGGCGGTCATCGCGCTTCGCCCCACCCTCGTCATCACGGACGGCTCGATCGGGCCGAGGGACGTGGTCGAACAACTGAGGGATGTGGGCATCCCCGTCGTCTTCGTCGAGAACGAGGCGTCCTTCGCCGGGGCGCAGCAGCTGGCCCGCGACGTCTCGGCGGTGTTCGGTGCGCCCGCGGCGGGGGAGGCCCTCGCCGTACGCATCGGCGACGAGGTCGAGCGCGCGCGAGCCGACATCGCCGCGATCGCTCCGGCCGGCGACGCAGGTCGGCTGCGCATGGTGTTCCTCTACCTGCGGGGAACGGCCGGCGTGTACTACCTCTTCGGCGAGGAGTCCGGCGCGGACGAGATCATCCGCGCGCTGGGCGGCGTGGACGTCGCCGGGGAACTCGGATGGGACGGGATGCGGCCGCTCACCGACGAGGCGATGGTCGCGGCGAATCCCGACCTCATCCTGGTCATGTCCGGCGGCATCGAGTCCGTCGGGGGCGTCGACGGGCTTCTGGCGGCGAAGCCGGCGATCGCCATCACGACGGCCGGGGCGCACCGCCGCTTCGTCGACATGGCGGATGGTCAGATCCTCTCGTTCGGTCCGCGATCGGCCGAGGTGATCGAGGCGCTGGCGCGCGCCGTGTACGCGCCGGCCGCGTCGTGAGCGCGCGGGCGCTGCAGGCTCGTCGGATGCTGGTGGGCGGCGCGGCCGCCGTCCTCCTGGTGGTCGGGGTGCTGCTCTCGGCGGGCGTCGGTCAGCTGCCCATCCCCGCATCCGAGGTCGTCGGGTCCGTGCTGCGCTCGATCGGAATCGCGAACCCGTGGACGCCGGGCGATCCGCTCGTGGAGCAGACCCTGTGGCAGATCCGCTTCCCGCGCGTCGTCATGTCGCTGCTCGTGGGTGCGCTGCTGGCTGTGGCCGGGGCCGTGATGCAGTCGATCTTCGGGAACCCGCTCGCCGAGCCGGGCGTCGTCGGCGTCTCCTCGGGTGCCGCCGTCGGTGCGGCCGCATCCATCACGCTCGGTCTGGCCGCCTTCGGCGGGTGGACGACCGCGGTGTTCGCCTTCCTCGGCGGCCTCGCTGCGACGGGGATCGTCTACGCGACCGCGAGGGCGCAGGGGCGCACCGAGTCGGTCACGCTGATCCTCACGGGCATCGCGGTCAACGCCTTCGCGGGCGCGGCCCTCGCGGTCTTCATGTTCGTCGGGGACACCGCCTCTCGTGAGCAGATCGTCTTCTGGCAGCTCGGCTCCATGAACGGCTCGCGGTGGGACGAGGTCGGCGTCGTCGCTGTCGTCGGCGTGCTCTCCGCGGCGGGCGCTCTGGCGCTGGCGCGGAGGTACGACCTGCTGGCGCTCGGAGAGCGGACGGCGGCGCACCTCGGCGTGCGCGTGGAGCGGCTGCGGATCGTCTCGATCGTCCTCGTGGCTTCCATGACCGGTGTCGCCGTCGCGTTCGTGGGGATCATCGCATTCGTCGGACTCGTCGTCCCTCACCTCGCGCGGATGCTGCTGGGTCCCGCCAATCGCCCGCTGCTGGTCGCGTCGCTGCTCGGCGGCGCCGTGCTCCTCGTCTACGCCGACCTGCTGGCCCGCACCCTCGTGCCCGCGGCCGACCTGCCCATCGGCATCCTCACCTCTCTCATCGGCGGCCCGTTCTTCTACTGGCTCATCCGGCGCAGCCGCCGTCGGGGCGGAGGCTGGGCATGAGCGCCGCAGCCATCCGTCTCGACGCGATCGGTCTGCGCCTGGGCGGTGCCGACATCCTGCGCGACATCAGCCTGGACATCGGGTTCGGGCGGGTCGTCGCGCTCGTGGGACCCAACGGAGCAGGCAAGTCCAGCCTGATGGGGATCATGGCGGGGGACGTGAGACCCGCTTCCGGTGACGTGCTGCTCGATGGGCGACCCATCGGCACTCTCCGACCCTCGGAGCTGGCGCGGATGCGGTCGGTGCTCCTGCAGGAGAACCGCGTGGCGTTCGCCTTCACCGCGCACGAAGTGGTGGTGATGGGTCGCGCTCCGTGGCAGGGGGCGGGCGACGGAAGAGATGACGTCGCCATCGTTGAGGCCATGGCGGCCGCGGATGTCGCGCATCTCGCCGAGCGGACCTATGCCTCGCTCTCAGGGGGCGAGAAGGCCCGTGTCTCGCTCGCGCGCGTGCTCGCGCAGGAGACGCCCGTGGTGCTCCTCGACGAACCGACGGCGGCGCTGGATCTCCGGCATCAGGAGGATGTCCTCCGGATCGCCCGCGGGCTCGCTGCGGGCGGCCGTGCGGTGGTGGTGGTGCTGCACGATCTGTCGCTGGCCGCCGCATACGCGGACGAGGTGGCGATGGTCGCCGCCGGAACGCTCGCCGCGTTCGGCGCCCCCGCCGACGTGATCACGGCCGAGCGCGTCGAGTCCGTGTACGCCACACCCGTGCGGATCCTCAGCGATCCCGACACCGGTCGGCCGATCGTCCTGCCGCGGCGATCCGCGTAACGGGCGCATATCGAATTCCCAGATTCGACTTTGGTAAGGCTAAGCTAACTCTTGCATGGCTTCACGCCGCAATCGTGTCGCGCTGAGCGCGCCTGTCCATCTCTTCCCGCAAGGAGTAGACCCGTGCAAGAAACCAAGAGAGCGCCGCTCAGACGGCTGCTCGCGAGTGCGCTGACGGCCGCGCTCGTCGCATCCGGAGCCGCGCTGGGCGCGGCGGTGCCCGCTCAGGCCCAGGTCGGCGAGGCGACGCTGTCGTGGGGCGTCAAGCAGAGCTTCGTCAACTACATCAACGGCCCGATCGCGCACGGCTCGATCACCGCGACGGCGTCGACGGTGAGCAGCACCGCGCCCTTCTCGTGGACGGCCGGGACGAGCACGGTCGATGCGGATGCCGCCTCCGGCACCGCGTCGTTCCCGCGCGGAATCCACTTCGTCGGACACGAGGGACAGCTCGATCTCACGATCAGCGACCCCCGGATCACGTTGACGGGGACGGCGAGCGCCACCCTGTACGCCGATGTGGTCTCGAAGAGCCTCTCGAGCGGCTCGTTCGAGACGTTCGATGACATTCCGTTCGCCACGTTGGCGCTCCCCGCGGTCAGCAAGACGGCGTCCGAGGCCACGTGGACCAACGTCGCGGCCACTCTGACGGCGCAGGGCGCCGCAGCCTTCGCGGGCTTCTACGGCGAGGGCACGGCGCTGGACGCACTGAGCTTCACGGTGCCGGCGGCCGCGCCGGCCGCAGCGACCGTGACGACGCTGTCCGTCTCGCCCGCGGGAACCTCGATCGAGGGAGCATCCGTCGAGCTGACGGCAGCGGTCTCGCCCGCGGCATCCGGCTCCGTCGAGTTCTTCGACGGCACCGCGTCCTTGGGCAGTCGCGCGGTCGACGCCGGGACGGCGTCCGTCTCCACCGGCACCCTCTCGGTCGGCGACCACAGCCTCACCGCCGTGTTCACGCCGTCGGATGCGGCCGCGTACACGAGCTCCACCTCGACCGCCGTCGCGCACTCGGTCAGCGCGGCCCCGCAGCAGCCGACGTTCCAGCCGGCGCTCTCCGTGTTCCTCGCGGACGGTGTGACGCCGTACACGGGGCAGGCCGTCTACACGGGCGACCAGCTCGTCGTGAAGGGGTCCGGGTTCGACCCGGCCGCGAACGTCGGAGGGCGCGGGGCGCCGATCCCGGCGACGCTGCCGCAGGGCGACTACGTCGTCTTCGGCTCGTTCCTGGGGAACTGGAAGCCGTCGACATCCGCTCCGAGCACGGCGCGCAAGGTCGTATCGCAGAAGTGGGCTCTGGCCGCATCCGTCCTCGAGCAGGTCCCGACGCAGTACCAGTCGGCGATCCGTTCGCAGTGGGTGGAGATCACCGCGGCGGGAACCTTCACGGCGACGCTCGACGTGAAGGACTTCTCCTCCGCGCTGCCCGACGGCACCTGGGGGGTCTACACGTACGGTGCCGGCGGTGTGGTCAACGCTGCGCAGGAGCTGTCCGTTCCGGTCAACTACCTCGGCGAGCGCCCCGTCGTGCCGGCCCCGGCGTTGACGGTCACCCCCGACACCGACCTCGATCCCGCCGGCGACACCCTCACGGTCTCGGGCACGAACTATGTGAAGCCTGCCTCCGACAGCGGCTTCACGGCACGGTTCGGATGGGTGAAGGACACCTGGAAGCCGTCAGAAGGCGGCAAGAACGCCGATCGTCCGGGAGCGGTGATCACGCGCGTATCCGCCGCGGCGAGCGACTCCAGCATCGCGTGGACCGACAACGGCGACGGAACCGTCGACTTCGAGTGGACGATCGACGTGTCAGAGGCGGCTGCCAACGAGAAGAAGCCCGAGGGTGGCAACCCGAAGCTCGGCGTCTTCACCTTCGGGAACACCGCGAGCCAGGGGACGCAGCCCGATAACGAGCTGTTCGTCCCGGTCGCCTGGGCCGAGGCGGAGCCCCAGCCGGAGCCGACGGCCGACCCCAAGGTGACCGTCACTCCGAACGAGAACCTCGACCCCGCGGTCGAGAACGTGCTGACGGTGTCGGGAACCGGATTCCGGGGCGCCTCCGCCGTCAACGGCGCCTACGTGCTCTTCGGTGAGACTGCCGTCTGGCAGGGCGAAGGCCCGCTGCCGTCGGCCGGGTGGATCACGCAGGCATGGGTGATGCCCGGACAGATCGTGGACGGTGCCTTCAGCCTCCAGGTGACCGTTCCGGCGGGCACCCTCGACGGCTCGAAGAGCTACAACGTGGCCACCTCTGCCGCGCACATGCTCTCGGTCACCGACCGTTCGCTCGACACGTTCACGCCCGTGAGCGTCGCGCGGCAGGGTGGCGACATCTCCGGCGCCACGCTCACGTGGGGCGTGAAGCAGTCGTTCCGCTCCTACATCACCGGCCCGATCGCGAAGGGATCCATCTCGCTCGATCGCGTGGCGCAGAACTCCGAGGGTCTGTTCATCTGGTCGAACGGGGTGGGTGAGTATGACCCGGCGGATGCCGCCGGCTCGGTCGACTACCCCGGCTCGGTGCACTTCACGGGTCACGACGGGCAGCTGGACATGCTGCTCACCAACCCCCGGGTCGAGGTGAAGGACGCCGAATCGGGCGTGCTCTACCTCGATGTCACCTCGCGTGCGCTGGACGGCACCGTCACGAGCGAGACGGCCGTGCCGTTCGCCTCGCTGGCGCTGTCCGCCCCGGTCACGACCGAGGACGCGGCGACGTGGGTGAACTCCGCGGCCACGCTCACCGAGCAAGGCGCCGCGAGCTTCGCGGGCTTCTACGCCGCTGGCACGGCGCTGGACCCGGTCACGTTCACCTTCCCGGTGGGTGGCGAGGTCATGCCGGTCGTGGGCGTGAGCAGCAGCTCGGTCGCCCAGGGCGGCACGCTCACCATCACCGGCTCCGGCTTCGACGAGAACGAGCTGGTCTCGGCTGAGATCCACTCCGATGTCGTGACCCTGCCCGCCCAGGCGGCCGTGGGTGGCGTGGTGAGCTTCGCGTGGACCGTGCCGGCCGATTTCGCGACGGGTGTGCACACCGTGTACCTGTTGCGTGCGGGCGACACTCTGCAGTCGGCCCTGTCGACGACCTTCACCGTCACGGCTCGCGCGGAGACGCCCGGCGGCGGGACTGATCCCGTCGTGTCGCAGCCCGTCGACGAGCAGCCCGCCGCGCAGGTCTGCGTCGCGCAGTCCGTCTCCGGCGCCTCGATCCAGTGGGGTGTCAAGGAGTCCTTCCGCAGCTACATCACCGGTCCGATCGCCAAGGGCTCCATCTCCGGCGGCTGGGGCTCGGGCTCGGGGGCGTACAGCGCCGACACCGACCGAGGCCGGGTGAGCTACGGCGGATCCGTCCACTACACGGGGCACAACGGCCTGCTCGATCTGACGCTGTCGAACCCGCGAATCCAGGTCAACAGCGCCACGTCGGCGTCGCTGATCCTGAACGTGCAGTCGAAGGGGTTCAACGGATCGCCGGACGTCGATGCCTCCGGCGTCGTGTTCGCCACGCTGTCCCTCCCGAGCGCGAGCGAGTCGTCCGGTCGCATCGCGTGGAACGGCGCGAGCGCCACCCTCACCGCCGCCGGCGCGGAGGCCTTCGCGGGCTTCTACACCGCCGGGACCGCGCTCGACGCCGTGTCGTTCTCGTTCCCGTTGGGCGCGCAGGTCGCGTGTGACGCGACGACCGACCGCGCCTTGGCCTCGACGGGCGCCAGCGACCCGACGGGTGCGCTGTGGCTCGGCATCGGCGTCATCGCCTTCGGAGGGATGCTGCTGATCGCCGTGCGACGCCGTCAGCGAGCCTGACAGACTCGACGCCCCGCGAACGGCTTCCGCGGGGAGTCGAAACCCGAAGCGCCGGTCCTGGGGGCCGGCGCTTCGGCGTGCTGCGGGGCACTGTCACTCGTGGAGGATGACCTGGTACAGGTTGTGGTCCTGCCAGCGGCCCGCGATCCGGAGGTACCGCGGAGCCATGCCGATCTGCTCGAAGCCGGCCTTGCGCAGCACGCGCTGCGAAGCGAGATTGTGCGTCAGGGTGCTCGCCTCCACGCGGTGCAGCCCGAGCTCCCCGCGCGCAGCGGACAGGATCGCCTTCACCGCAGCGGTCGCCAGTCCCCGCCCCGCGACGTCGCGATCGACCCAGTAGCCGAGTCCTCCGCTCTGGAACGGACCCCGGACGATCCCCGCGAGATTGAACCTCCCGACGATCCGCGCGCCCTGAAGCACGCCCAGGGAGTATCCGGTGCCGGCCGTGCTCGCCGCCAGCCGGCTCTCGAGGTCCTCTTCTTGGCCGGCCTGTGTGAAGAAGCGATCCGGTCGCAACGGCTCCCAGGGGGCGAGGTGCGCACGGTTGCGCCGATACGCTGCGGCCAGCTCGCGCGCATCGCTCAATGCCAAGGGGCGGAGGGTGAAGCCCTCCATCAGATCGACAGCAGCTCTCACCCGACCCACGATAGGAGCGATGCGCCCGCGCAGCGGCCCGGCCGTGCGCGCCGCGGATGAGACAATGGACCCATGGCCCCCGAGCCGCAGGACCCTCAGACCCCCCGCACGGTCACCGATGAACACGTCGAGACCCTGCGGGTGCGTCGCGCACCCAAGTACGGTGTCTTCCTCGTTCTGGGTGCGGCCGTGGGCGTGCTCGTCGCGATGATCCTGACCTTCGTGTTCCACGGCACCGACGAGCCGAGCGCTGCGGGCGTGCAGTACACCCAGATGCAGGTGTTCGGCTTCCTCGCCCTCGTCTGCGCCGTGGTGGGCCTGACCGTCGGCGGAGTCATCGCTCTCCTCTTCGACCGGGCGATGGCGCGGCGCGCCCGCGACGTCTCGGTCGAGGTGGCCCACGTCCGCCGCGACGAGGACTGAGCTCAGGCCAGTTCCGCGATGATCGGGTGGATCGCCGCGTCGAAGGCCGCCACATCCCCCCGGAGTCCGTCAGTCACCGCGATCGTGAGGGAACCGATCCACCAGAGCCCGCGCTGGGCGAGCGGCAGCACCTGCACGTTCAGCTCGAACGAGTGCGCCCGCCGCCCCACCTCGCGCTCGTGCACCGCGATCGCGCTCGCGTACGCGCGGTACGACGAACCGCGCACGCGATCGGTGTGGACGGCGCTGGCGGACCGGGCGAAGGCGAGCGCAGCGCCCGCGTGCGGGACGATCGCCGCACGCAGCTCGTCGGCGCCGTCGGCGGGGAGGGCGAGCAGCGTGTCCATGCCCGCGATGAGCTCCAGCGGCACCTCGGAGGGGTGCGCCAGCGGTTCCACGGTCATCGCCCACAGCGCCCGCCATTGCCGCTCCAGCACCGCATCCGCCTCGGGCGCGTCGGTGGGCACGCCACGGAGCGCCGGCAGTTCCTCGGGGCTGCGGATGCCGAGCATCTGCCGCAGGTAGAGCGCGGCGAGCACGCTCGGCCCCGCGTCTTCGCGGACCACCCACTGCGGCCTCTCGGCGCTCGGCATGCCGACATTGTAGGGGGCGCCCGACCCTCGCCGCGGGTGCGTTGCGCCCCGGCGTGCGTGCCGTCCGCCTCCGTCCGACGACGTCTGCACGTCCGATCGCATCTCGGCCGGCTCATACGCCTCGCCCGTACACGTGCGCCCCACCGATCGTGCAGATGTCGCACCGCCCTCCCGCGGCGGAGCGACGGCGCGTTCGGCCGGGTAGGCTGAGGGGGTGGCTCCCGATCCCTATGCCGCCGCGGGTGTAGACACCGCCGCGGGTGATCTGGCCGTCGAACTCATGAAGTCGGCCGTGCGTCGCACTCAGGGCCCCGAGGTCCTGGGCGGCGTCGGTGGATTCGCAGGGCTGTTCGACGCCTCCGCTCTTCTCGGCTACCGCCGGCCGCTGCTGGCCTCCAGCACGGACGGCGTGGGCACCAAGGTCGCCATCGCGCAGGCGATCGACAAGCACGACACGATCGGTCAGGATCTGGTCGGCATGGTCGTCGACGACATCGTCGTGGTCGGCGCCAAGCCGCTGTTCATGACGGACTACATCGCGTGCGGCAAGGTCGTCCCCGAGCGCATCGCCGCCATCGTGCGCGGCATCGCCGAGGGCTGCGAGGCAACCGGAACGGCGCTCGTGGGCGGCGAGACGGCCGAGCATCCGGGGCTCCTCGGAGCCGCGGACTACGACGTCGCGGGCGCCGCGACCGGCGTGGTCGAGGCCGACCGCGTGCTGGGCGCCGATCGCGTCCGCCCCGGCGACGCCGTGATCGCCCTGGCCTCGAGCGGGCTCCACGCCAACGGCTACTCGCTCGTGCGTCACATCGTCGCGCGAGCGGGCGTGCAGTACGGCGGCCACGCCGCAGACTTCGGCCGCACGTGGGGCGAGGCCCTCCTCGAGCCCACCCGCCTCTACACGACGCCGATCCTCGCGCTCATCGACGAGCTCGGTGCCGACGTGCACAGCCTCAGCCACGTGACCGGCGGCGGCATCGGCGCGAACCTCGCCCGCGTGCTCGCGCCCGGAAGCTGGGTCGAGGTCGACCGCTCCACGTGGTCGCCCGCTCCGGTGTTCCGGGTCGTCGCCGATCTCGGTGATCTGGAGCTCGAGGCCACCGAGGGCACGTGGAACCTGGGTATCGGATTCTTCGCGGTCATCTCGGCCGAGCGCGTGGATGCGGCCGCGTCCGTCCTCGCCCGGTACGGCATCGACGCCTGGCAGGTCGGCGTCGTGGGCGAGGGAGCCCGGGCCGACGGCGAATGGATCGAGGGCGCCAAGGGCGTCGACGGCGGTGCCGTGCGCCTGGTGGGCGCCTACGGCGACGGCACGCGAGACGGAGCGAAGTAACACCTCATGTGCGGCATCGTCGGAATGGTCGGGCAGGGCCCGATCAATCAGGACATCTACGACTCCCTCCTGCTGCTGCAGCACCGCGGACAGGACTCCACCGGTATCGCGACCGCCGAGCGCACGGGGGTCTTCCACATCGCCAAGGCGAAGGGCCAGGTCCGCGAGGCCTTCCGCACCCGTGACATGCGTGCCCTTCTCGGCGAGATCGGACTCGGCCACGTCCGCTACGCCACGAAGGGCACGGCGTCCAACGAAGAAGAGGCGCAGCCCTTCTACGTCAACGCGCCCTACGGCATCGTCCTCGTGCACAACGGCAACCTGACGAACACGCGAGAGCTGACCGAGGAGCTCTTCCGCAAGGACCGCCGCCACCTCAACACCAGCTCCGACACCGAGCTGCTCGTGAACGTCCTCGCCGGCGAGCTGCAGGCAGAGATCCCGGGTCTCGAGCTGGACGCCGAGCAGGTCTTCCGCGCCGTCGCACGGGTGCACGAGCGCGTCGAGGGCTCGTACGCCGCGATCGCCCTGATCGCCGGTCACGGTCTGCTGGCGTTCCGGGATCCGTTCGGCATCCGCCCGCTGATCCTCGGTCGCCGCTCCAACCCGGACGGGCACGACGAATGGGTCGTGGCCTCCGAGTCTCTCGTGCTCGACAACGCCGGCTTCGAGGTCGTGCGCGACGTCGCTCCCGGCGAGGCCGTGTTCGTCGCGCTCGACGGCACGCTGCACGCGCGTCAGTGCGCGAGCGACACGACACTCGCGCCGTGCTCGTTCGAGTACGTGTACCTGGCGCGTCCCGACTCGGTCATGAACGGCATCTCGGTGTACGAGACGCGGCTGCGCATGGGCGACCGCCTCGCCGACACGATCGCGAAGTACACCCCGCAGGGCAAGATCGACGTGGTCATGCCGATCCCGGACTCGTCGCGTCCCGCGGCGATGCAGGTCGCCCGCAAGCTCGGCATCGAGTACCGCGAGGGCTTCTACAAGAACCGGTATGTGGGCCGGACGTTCATCATGCCCGGGCAGGCGGTGCGCAAGAAGAGCGTCCGTCAGAAGCTCAACGCCATGCCGAGCGAGTTCAAGGGCAAGAACGTGCTGCTGGTCGACGACTCGATCGTGCGGGGCACGACGAGCAAGGAGATCATCCAGATGGCGCGGGACGCCGGCGCCCTTTCGGTGACCTTCGCCTCGGCCGCGCCGCCGGTACGGTTCCCGCACGTGTACGGCATCAACATGCCCTCGCGGCACGAGCTCGTCGCGCACGGCCGGACGATCCCCGAGATCGCCGAGGAGCTCGGCGCCGACTACATGGTCTACCAGGAGATCGACGATCTGAAGGCTGCGATCCTCGAAGGCTCGGACATCACCGATCTCGACATGAGCTGCTTCGACGGCCGCTATGTCACCGGGACCGTCAGCGACGAGTACCTCGCCTGGGTCGAAGGCACGCAGACGTCCTGACATCACAGAGCAGCCGCACGGGCACCGGTTCGGTGCGCCGTGCGGCCTGGCTGTGACGACGAGCGGGCGAGGCGCCGCTGCGTGGGCGCCGGTGGATTACCGGGCGCCCTCGAGCGAGTCCTCGTCCTCGTCTTCGTCCTCGTACTGGTCGGCCCACTTGTCGACGTACTCGTTCTCGTCACTCGGGTGACCGAGTTCGCGCTCGAGCGCCGCGTAGTTCACCGACGGGCTGAATGACTTCAGCTCACGGGCGATCTTCGTGTGCTTCGCCTTCTGACGGCCACGCCCCATGCGAGACCCCCTCATATTCTGACGGCGAGGGCTGCAGCTGGCGCCCATCGCATCCGCGTAGTCCGGTTTCTGAACCGGGAAGAGTAGCATCAACAATAACACGGTGGTTCACGGGGTCTCTCCCGCGGCCGCCCGCGGAGGAGTCATGGGCGAAGAAGCTGTCGGGCCGGTCGTGCTGGGAGCGACCGCGGACCTTCCCGATCGGGTGTGGAACGAGGCCGCCCGCTACGCGCGGCTCTTCGGGCGCGATCTGATCGTCGCCTATGTGGATGTGACCCGGTTCGTCACCTACGCGGATCCCGACGGAGTCCAGCACAGCGCGCCCATCGATATGAACCTCGCGGCGGGGCAGGCGCAGGTGGACGCGGTGCGTGACCGGGCCGAGAAGCTCCTCGCACCGGATTCGTGGACGCTGCGCTCGCTCGTCGGCGACCCCGCGATGGCGCTGAAGGATCTGGCCGATCAGGTGGACGCCGTGATGATCGTGGTGGGCACGCGCCGGCGCGGTTTCGGTGAGACGCTGCGGGAGTTCTTCACCGGCTCCGTCGCCGCGCGCCTGGCGCATCGCCAGCACCGGCCGGTGCTCGTCGTTCCCCTCGAGGAGCCCCTGGCCGATGCGGACGATCCCTGGGTCGAGTAGCGCCTAACCGCGCAGTCCGCGGGTGAGCTCGCGCGCCGCCGCATCCATCGCCTCGATGAAGGCGTCGACCGCGGATGCGGAGAGCTGGCCGCCGCGTGCGACATGCGTGCGGATGTCGGCCCGCACCTGCGTGCGGAAGTCGGTGACCGCCGCCTCGGCGCGGCGCAGCTGCTCGCGTGCCGCGCTGCGCTCGTCGTCCTCACGGGGGCGGGTGGGAGCATCCCGCTCCGCCTTGGATGCTGCGGCGAGATCGGCGCGCAGGCTCCGCATCGCCTCACGCACACTGCCGCGCACTTCCTGGGCGATGAGGCGCACGGAGTCGGCGAGGTCGGACTGGATGCCCTCGAGCTCTCCCGCGCGGGCCGCAACCTCGGCGCGCCCCGCATCCGTGAGGGCGTAGACCGTCTTGCGGCCGTCGACCGTCTTGGTGACGAGGCCCTCTTCCTCCAGCTTCGCGAGGCGGGGGTAGATCGTGCCGGCGCTCGGCGTGTAGGTGCCGCCCGTGCGGTCGGCCAGGGCCTGCATGAGGTCGTAGCCGTGGCGCGGTGACTCGTCGAGCAGGCTCAGCAGGTACAGACGGAGGTCGCCGTGCGAGAAGACCGGGGCCATCACTGCTCGTCCTCCGCGACCGGGCGGCGCAGGACCGTGATGTCGCCCGAGACCGAGTTCGCCCGCACATCGACGAAGCTGCCGCTGAGCTCGCCGATCGAGCCGGAGTAGTTCGTGGTCGGTCCGTTGCCGCGGCCGGAGTGCGGCACCCCGTCGATCTGCACGCGTCCGCTGACGCTGCGCACCACGTAGTTGGCGGGCAGTCCTGCATCCAGGCGGATGGTGGTGCTGCCGGCAACGGTGTTCAGCCCGATCTGATGCACCGGGCCGATCGCGTCGATCATCATGCTGCCGGACACCGTGTCGACCGTCGCCTTGGTGATGCGGCCCGTCGCCGTCACGTCGCCGGAGACGCTGTTCGCGTTCAGTGCGCCGTCGAGTCCGCGGCTCTGGACGTCGCCCGACACGGCGTTGACGGTGAGGTCGCCGCTCAGCCCGTCCACGATCACGTCGCCCGAAACGGTGTTGACGCGCGCATCCGCTGCGAGGCCGGACACCAGGGCGCTGGCGTTCACGACGCCGAGGGTGAGCGCGATGTCCGCGGGCACCGCGACGCTGATCTCGGCCTTGGGGCCGCCGGAGCCGAAGTTGCGGAACACCTCGAGGAAGTTGTCCCAGCGCAGCTGCGGGTGGTCGATCTCGATGCGGCCGTCTTCGGCGGAGATGCGCAGATCCTTGGTGGTCACGGCGTGCACCTCGATGCGCACGCCGGGCTCGTCGTGGGCGACGATGTCGATCTCACCGCCGACCAGGCCCACCTTCAGGTGCGTGATGTCGTCCACGTCGATCACGCGCGTCTCGCCGGGGTGGATGAGCCACTTTTCCGGTGCCATGTCGGTTCTCCTCGTCTTTCGAGATATATCGCGTTGCGAAGATAACACGATATATCTCGATTCGGAAGACCCGAACTCCTGCATATCGGCTGATCCGGCCTCTCGGCCGCGCTGCCGTGCGGAGGTTGCAGGAGTTCGGACCTGCGGCCGGAAGGAAGCGGGCGCGGCGAGGGCGCCGCAGGAATCAGGCGGGCTTGGTGGCGCGGATGGTGTAGGTGAGCGGCATGACACGGGCGAACCGGCCGGTCAGCACCCACTCGCCGTCGGTGGCGCGGTGCGTCATCCGGCCGGGCAGCGCCTCCCACGGCACGCTGTCGTGCTCGACGAGAGCGTCGATGCGCAGGCCCGCATCCAGCAGCGCGGTCACGATCTCACCCAGGGCGTGGTTCCACTCGTACGTCTTGGTCGCCGTCAGCGGACGCGACGTCGGCACGTAGGTCGAGTCGTCGTCCCATTCGAGCGGCTCGGTGGGCTCGAAGTAGGAGAAGCGGAGGTGGATGTCGTCCTCGAGCGTCTCGTTGACCGACCACAGGATGGGGTGCCCCTCGCGGATGAACAACGACCCGCCCGGGGCGAGCAGCGCTGCGACGATCCGCGCCCACTCGTCGACCCGAGGCAGCCAGCACAGCGCGCCGATGCCGGTGTAGACGAGGTCGAAGGATGCGGGCTGCAGCACCGATGCCGCATCCCTCACGTCGGAGCGCACGAAGTCGACGTCGTCGCCGGACTCGGCGACGAGCCGGCGGGCCTCGGCGATCGCGGTCTCGGAGAAGTCCAGCCCGGTGACGTGCGCACCGAGGCGCGCGAGGGAGAGCGTGTCGGTGCCGATGTGGCACTGCAGGTGCACGGCGCGCTTGCCTCGGATGTCGCCGAGCAGGGGTAGATCGAAGCGGACGACGTCGGAGAGGGCCTCATGGTCGTCGATGAAGCGCTCGATCCCGTATCCCGATCCGTCGCGGGCGGCGTGGAGCTCGGCACGCTCGTTCCAGTTGGCGCGGTTCGCCTCGACGAACGGGGTGGGATCGATGTGCTCACGCGCGGAGACCATGCGCCCACGCTACCCGCGGACGGGCGGACACGAAAAAGGGGCACCCGTCGGCGACGGATGCCCCTTCTCCGAGGTGTCAGACCTTGCTGCCGCCTCGAATGACTCGGAGCAGGAATGCGATCAGCGCGATGACGCCGACGATGAGTGCCACCCACAGCAGCCAGTTCAGGGCTGTGTTGAGGCCTCCGACGATCGCCAGCACGATGGCGACGACGATGATGATGAGCAGTGCGATGTTCATCTGGACTCTCCTCGTTCTCGCCGGGACGCCGCGCGACCCGGATGCCTCGTGGGCACATGCCAACATTCCCACTGCGCACTCACAGCGTCAGAGGGGTTGACGCTCCGAAGCGCCCGGTGCTAGTCGCGTAAGCGCGCGTCCTCTCACATGTCAAGCCCGCTGATGCACGGACGCGGAGCGCTCTAGCGTCGGGGGAACGCCTCGCGGACGCGGGGCGGGAAAGGTCGACATGCCGGGTGGACGCGGGGCGAACAGCCTGAAGGATCCGAAGCTGTACGAGGAGCTGCGCGACGAGGGCGCCTCGAAGGAGAAGGCCGCGCGCATCTCCAACGCGGCGGCGCGCGACGGCCGTTCGGCCGTCGGCAGGCGCGGCGGGCGCTCCGGCGACTACGAGGACTGGACGGTCCCGGAACTGCGGAAGCGGGCGAAAGAACTCGGTCTCACCGGATACTCCGGCAAGCGCAAGGCGGAGCTGATCTCGGCTCTGCGCAACCACTGACGTGGCGCGACTGGCCCGGGTCGATCCCGGATCGGATGCGGGGATCTCCCGCACGCGCAGCGGCACGGGGTTCAGCTACACGCGGCCCGACGGCACCAAGGTTACGACGGCGGAACGTGCCCGCATCGAGGCCCTGGTCATTCCGCCGGCATGGCAGGACGTCTGGATCTGCGCGAAGGACAACGGTCACATCCAGGCGGTCGGCACCGACGACGCCGGTCGGAGGCAGTACCTCTACCACCCCGACTGGTCAGCCAAGCGGGACAAGGGCAAGTACGCCCGTGCTCTCGCCCTCGCGGAGTCGCTGCCGCGCGCCCGCGGCCGGGTGACGGCGGCGCTGCGGCGCGCGGACGACTCGCGCGAGGCCGTGCTCGCCGCCGCGTTCCGGATGCTGGATGCGGGCGCCATCCGGATCGGCTCCACGAAGTACCTGCGTCGCGGCGGAGGGCGGGGCCTGACGACCCTGCAGCGCCGCGACGTCCGCGTCGAGGCCGGGGTGATCGAGCTCGACTTCCCCGCGAAGAGCGGGGTACGCGCCCGCATCCGCATCGAGGACGAGGACCTGGCCGTCGTTCTCGAGCAGCTGACGGCGGGTCGCCCGCGCTCGCCGCTGCTCGCCTACCGCCGCGGTCGACGGCGCGTGGCTCTGACACCGGGCGAGGTGAACGCCTACATCCGCGTGCTCACAGGCGGCGACTTCACCGCGAAGGACTTCCGGACGCTGCGCGGCACCGTCACGGCGGCGGAGAGCCTCGCGCGCCTCGGGCACGTGGAGACGAAGAAGGCGCGCAAGCTGGCGGAGCGCGACGCCGTGAAGGCGACGGCCGCGGTGCTGTGCAACACGCCGTCCGTCGCGCGCAGCAGCTACATCGATCCGCGTGTCTGGCGGGCCTATGCCAAGGGACGGCTGCTGGAGTCCGGCGTCTCGCCGGAGACAGCGATCCGCCGCCTCGTCGAAGGCTGAGCACCGCAGACGAGCGACGAACCACGCGCAGACGGATGTCGGAAGGAGACATCCGAGGCGGGAGTAGCGTTGCCCCGTGGCAGCAGGCTTCTCGTGGCGGCATCTCGGGCTGATCGTCCTCGGCGGCGCGATCGGCACCGCCGCGCGAGCCGGGCTTCTGCTCATCGACGCCCCAGCGTGGCATCCGGTCGCGGTGCCCGTCATCAACGTCACGGGGGCGTTCGCGCTGGGACTGCTGACGGCGGTGCTCACCCGCCGCGCCGAGACCGCGCGCTCCCGAGATCTGCGTCAGCTGCTCGGCACCGGCGTGCTCGGCGGGTACACGACCTACAGCACGTTCGCGGTGCAGGCGGTCGAGGGGACGGCCGTGCTCCTCACCCTCGCCACCGCGGCCGTGGGGCTCGCCGCTGCCTGGGCCGGCCTCGCCCTCGGGCGGAGGGGGGACGCGTGACGCCGCTCCTCTTCCTCGTCGTCGCCGTCGCCGGCGGTGTCGGCGCGGGTGCGCGATACGTCGTCGACCTCGCCGTCACCGCGCTCGTGGGCGCCCGCTTCCCGTGGGGCACGCTCGTCATCAATGTGACCGGATCGTTCGCGCTGGGTCTGCTGACCGGAGCGGTCTCGGATGCGGCGCTGCTCGCCGTGATCGGTACGGGACTCCTCGGCGGTTTCACGACCTTCAGCTCGGTGGCCGCGGTCAGCGCCGTCATGGCGGTCGACCGGCGCGGATGGGCGGCCGCGACCAACACCGTCGGAACGCTCGTCCTCGCGCTCGCCGCCGCAGCCCTCGGTCTTGCGGTCGGTGGGCTGGTCGCCCTGTAGCGGGATATGCCCGGCTACGGTCCGAGAGCGCGTGAGATACTGAGCCCGATACAACCCTGTATCGTGCCTCCTCGCCGCTGCACCTTCTCGAGTCGGCCGTCCTGAAAGCGCTCCCGTGTCCCATCTGGCAGTCCTCAGCCTGAAGAACCGCGCCCTCATCGCGCTCATCACGATCGTCGCGGCGATCTTCGGCTCGCTCGCGCTCACGAGTCTCAAGCAGGAGCTCATCCCCTCGGTGGAGTTCCCGCAGCTGTCGATTCTGTCGACCTACCCCGGCGCTTCGCCCGAGGTCGTCTCCAACGATGTCTCGACTCCGATCGAGACGGCGATCCAGGGCGTGCCGGGCCTCGAGTCCACGACCGCGACGAGCACGACGAATGCCTCGATCGTGCGCGCCTCGTTCACCTATGGGACCAACCTCGCCACCGCCGAGCAGAAGATCAGCCTCGCTATCGGGCGCATCAAGGACCAGCTGCCGACCGGTGTCGAGCCCAACGTCATCTCCGTCTCGATCGACGACCTGCCCGTCATCCAGCTGGCGGTCACGGGCTACAGCGACGAACAGGCGATCCAGGACAAACTCGAGTCCGCCGTGATCCCCGAGATCCAGGATGTCGCCGGCGTCAACGCCGCGCAGATCGTCGGCGGTATCGGCAAGCGTGTGGTCATCACCCCGGATGCGGCGAAGCTGGCCGCATCCGGCTTCACGCAGCAGGCGATCACCGACGCCCTCGACAAGAACGGTGTGCTCTTCCCGGGCGGCGCCATCACCGAGGGCGACCAGACCCTGACCGTGCAGACCGGCGCCAAGATCACCTCGGTCGACGAGCTCGCGGCGCTCCCGCTCGTCCCGACGGATGCGGCGCAGTTCGGCGCGGGCACCGTGACGATCGGCGAGGTCGCGACGGTCGCCGAGGCGTCCGACCCCGTCACGTCGCTCTCCCGGGTCAACGGGGAGCCGGCTCTGACGATCGCCGTCACCAAGCTCCCGGCGGCGAACACGGTCGATGTCTCCCGCGCGGTCACCGACGCGCTGCCTCAACTCAGCGATGCGCTCGGCGGCGACGCCCAGTTCTCCGTGGTCTTCGACCAGGCGCCCTACATCGAGCAGTCGATCGAGGCGCTGGCGCAGGAGGGCCTGCTCGGCCTGGTCTTCGCCGTCCTCGTCATCCTGATCTTCCTGCTGTCGGTGCGCGCGACGATCGTCACCGCGATCTCGATCCCGACCAGCGTGCTGATCACCTTCATCGGCATCCAGGCGTTCGGCTACTCGCTCAACATCCTGACCCTCGGCGCCCTGACCATCGCGATCGGCCGCGTCGTCGACGACTCGATCGTCGTCATCGAGAACATCCGCCGCCACTACGTCGGCGAGGCCGACAAACGCGCTTCGATCCTGCTCGCCGTGCGCGAGGTGGCGGCGGCGGTGACCGCATCCACGATCACGACCGTCGCGGTCTTCCTGCCGATCGCCTTCGTGGGAGATCTCACGGGTGAGCTGTTCCGTCCCTTCGCGTTGACGGTCACGCTCGCGATGGTCGCATCGCTGTTCGTGTCGCTGACGATCGTGCCCGTGCTCGCGTACTGGTTCCTGAAGCCCGGCAAGCCGGTGCAGGGACCCGACGGCGAGAGCATCGACCCGGAGGACCCGGCCGCGCCGCCCTCGCGTCTGCAGAAGGCCTACCTCCCCGTGCTCTCGTGGACGCTCAAGCACTCGTGGGTGACGCTCGGGCTCGCCCTGCTCGTCCTGGTCGGCACCGGCGCGCTCGCTCCGCTGATGAAGACCAACTTCCTCGGCGACTCCGGTCAGAACACGCTGACCATCACACAGACCCTGGGTCCGGCCGCGAGCCTCGATGCGGAGAATGCCGCCGCATCCCGCGTGGAGGAGACGCTCAAGGGCGTCGACGGCATCGAGACCGTGCAGGTCTCGATCGGCTCGAGCGGCTCCGCCGTGCGCGACGCGTTCTCCGGCGGCAGCGGCGGCATCACCTACTCGATCACGACGGATGCGGGAGCCGATCAGCTCGCCCTCCGCGACCGCGTGCAGTCCGCTCTCGCCGGTCTCGACGACGTGGGCACCATCGCGCTCGCCTCCTCCGGCGGCGGGTTCGGCTCGAGCGACATCGAGATCGACGTGACCGCGCCCGACCAGCAGACTCTGCAGGAGGCGACGGATGCGGTGCAGTCGGGCCTCGAGGGCAAGGACGGCATCTCGCAGGTCACGAGCAACCTCTCCGCGTCACTGCCCTACATCGCCGTGACGGTGGATCGGGATGCCGCCGCGGCCCGCGGCCTGTCCGAGGTCGCGGTCGGCGGGCTCGTCTCCGGCACCATGCAGCCGCGCCAGGTCGGTTCGGTGGAGATCGACGGCACGTCTCTGACGGTGTACCTCGCCGCATCCCAGGTCCCGGTGACGATCGACGATCTGCGGGCACTCACGATCCCGAGCGTCGGTGGCGTGGTGCGACTCGACGAGATCGCGACGGTCGAGCAGAGCCAAGGGCCCACCTCGATCACGACCGAGCGCGGCCAGCGCACCGCCACGGTCACCGTCACCCCGTCGGGCGACGACCTGACCTCGGCGAACGCGACCGTCAACAAGGCGCTCGCCGACGTGTCGCTGCCGACGGGGGCCGACGCCTCGCTCGGCGGTGTCGTGACCCAGCAGAGCGACGCGTTCACGCAGCTGGGCCTCGCGATGCTCGCGGCCATCCTGATCGTCTACATCGTCATGGTCGCGACCTTCAAGTCGCTGCGTCAGCCGCTGCTGCTGCTGGTCTCCGTGCCGTTCGCGGCGACCGGCGCCATCCTGTTGCAGATCGCGACCGGGGTGCCGCTGGGAGTGGCCTCGCTCATCGGCGTGCTGATGCTCATCGGCATCGTGGTGACGAATGCGATCGTGCTCGTCGACCTGGTCAACCAGTATCGCGAGAAGGGGCTGAACGCTCACGACGCCACGGTCGCGGGCGGCTCGCGCAGACTCCGTCCGATCCTGATGACGGCGGCGGCGACGATCTTCGCGCTCACACCGATGGCGTTGGGGATCACGGGCCACGGCGGCTTCATCTCGCAGCCGCTGGCCATCGTGGTCATCGGCGGATTGGTCTCCTCGACGGTGCTGACACTGCTCGTGCTGCCGACGCTCTACAACCTCGTCGAGGGTGCGAAAGAGCGCCGGCGTGCGCGCCGCGCCGGCGACGAACCGGCATCCGGCTCGCCCGAGACCGCCGGGGAACCCGATGCGCCGACGACACGGCGGGCCCTACGGGGGTCGTGACCTCGACGACCTCCGTGCCGGTCGTGACCCGTGCTTCGGCATCGGACGCCGTGGCGAGGCCGGCGGGCACCGGCTCCGTCGATGCGGAGGCGGACACCGCCGGCTCGGCCTGAGCCGTGGGTGCACCGCACGCGGCCAGGGCGCTGAGGAACACGCCCGACCACCCGAACATCGCGCTGAAGGCGATGACCTCGAAGAGGGCGAGGTTGATCGTGCCCGCGAGGAAGACCCATGCTCCGGCGAACAGACCGACGAACACGAATCCCGTCGTGAGCACCAGCCGCTTCGGGAAGCGGTGCATCATGAACGGACTCGTCAGCAGGAGGCCTGCGAAGCCGAGGACCATCGCGGCGGCGACCCGATCGTGGACGAATCCGTTGGTCGTCAGCGGCACGCATCCCACGAGGGCGAGGTTCGCGCCGACGACCGAGAAGAGGATGCGGGCGGTCTTCGCCGTGCCGCGACGCACGCGCGTTCCCTCCAGCGGGCGAAGCTGACGCGCGGCCGCGCGTGCGAACAGCAGCACGGTGGATCCGCCCAGGATGAGCGTGCCGTTGAAGAACATCGCCGACGCGTCGCCGTACGTGCCGAGTTGGCTGAAGTGCAGCCGCCACCACTGCGGGTTGGTCGTCGTCGCGATCGAGATCCCGAGCCCGGTGAGCAGGATCGTCAGTGCCAGCACGGCGAGACGCAGGGCATCCGCGTGCAGGAGCCCGGTCACAGCCCGGTGTAGCCGCACGCGCGGAGGCGTGGGGTCCGTCCCGCTGAGGCTCGAAGCAGGAAACGACACGAACGCGGTACGCAACATGCGGGTACCCTCCACCCAGACGGACACCGATCCAGCCGGTGGAACGTGGAGCCCCTTGCACGCACCGGCTGGTGAGCAGCTCAGCCGGTCGGCGTCGCCGCAGCGGCCGAAACCGCATGGGTCAACGATATCCGTCGGAGGTTACCGACAACCCCGATGCGTGTTACCGGCGGACGCGGAACGGAGCGTCCGTCGGCGCGGGGTTGCGGCCGGCTGTCTCAGGAGCGTACGAGGGAGATGCCCCACTCGAGTTCCCACGACTCGCCGGGCTCGAGCCAGCGCAGATCGCGGCCGGAGTTCAAGGCGTCCGCGGGGGCGGTCATCGGCTCGATCGCGACGGCGAGGTCCTGTCCCGGATAACGATCGGTCGTGAAGACCTGCAGGTACTCGAACCCGGAACCGGCCCAGAGCTCGAGGCGGCGGCCGTCGGGAGCGTGCAGCACACCGCGGACGCGCCCGTCCGCCCCGCGGCGGAGGGTCGAATAGGCGGTGTCGAGCGTGAGGTCTCCGACCCGGCGCGGTGTGCGCAGGTCGTGCGCCGCGTCGACGGGCTCCTCGGAGATCGGCAGGTTGCGCTCGTCGAGGCGGAACCACGTCGCCGCATCCACTTCGAGGTGGAGCTCGGCGGTGGGGACGTCGGAGATGCAGAGGTACGGATGCGTGCCGAGCGCGACAGGCGCCGCATCCGAGCCGACGTTCGTGATCCGGTGCAGCACCTCGAGGCCGTCGTCGGTCAGGGCGTAGGTGACGCGGGTCGCGAGGTGGAAGGGGTAGCCGGTCTGGGGGAAGACCTGGGCCTCGAGCGTCACGGCGTCCGCCTGGGAACCCACCACCCGATAAGCCGCGAAGCGCAGCAGCCCGTGCGAGGCGTTGCCGAGCTTGGGCTCGGTGAGCGCGAGCTGGTAGTCGGTGCCGCGCTGCGACCAACGTCCGTCGCGCACCCTGTTGGGCCAGGGCACCAGGACGACCCCGGATGCGGCGGGCGTCGCGGCGGTGTCGGGATAGTGCGGCACGAGGTCCACGCCGTCGATCCGCAACGCGCGCAGGGAGGCGCCTACCTCGGTGATCTCGGCCGATCCGTTCGACGACGACAGGCGGTGACGGACTCCGGTCGGATCGGCGCTCATCCTCTCAGCGTAGTCACGTGAGGCACTTTCCCAGTCGCGTGGGTTACTCTGGAATGTCGGCTCTGGACACCGCGTGGTGCGCGGATGGGTTTGTGAGTCCATGGGGCCGATGGTGAGCGCCGCTCGGCGCACATGACCATCATCGAAAATGGCCCCGGCCGACGGTAGTCCGGGTATGCCCGCGTTCTGAGCGGGTGCTGTTCTCGTGCGAAGAGAACCCAGGAAGAATCACCCATGCCCAAGAACAAGAAGCCCGCCGGCGGACGTCCGGCCAAGAACTTCGAGCCCCGCTACGGCGCGAAGACCTCGTTCCAGGACCGCAAGCGTCGTCCGGGCGAGTCCTCGGCCGGCTCGACCGGTTCCAAGAGCCCCAACCACCGCGGCTACCGAGAGGAGGCCGCGGAGTCGGCTCCCAAGCGCCGCTGGACCGCCGCCGAGCGCGCCGGCCGCGACGAAGCCCGCGGCATCCGCGAGGGCCGTCCCGCGCGTTCGTTCGATGAGCGTCCCGCCCGTCGTGACGGAGACCGCCCCGCGCGTTCGTTCGATGACCGTCCGCGTCGTTCGTTCGACGACCGTCCGCGTCGGTCGTTCGACGAGCGTCCCGCCCGTCGTGACGGAGACCGCCCCGCGCGTTCGTTCGATGACCGTCCCCGTCGGTCCTTCGACGACCGTCCGCGTCGTTCGTTCGACGACCGTCCGGCTCGTCGTGACGGTGACCGTCCGGCGCGTTCGTTCGATGACCGTCCGCGTCGTTCGTTCGACGACCGTCCGGCTCGTCGTGACGGAGATCGTCCGGCGCGTTCGTTCGATGACCGTCCGCGTCGTTCGTTCGACGACCGTCCGGCTCGTCGTGATGGTGACCGTCCGGCGCGTTCGTTCGATGACCGTCCGCGTCGTTCGTTCGACGACCGTCCGGCTCGTCGTGATGGTGACCGTCCGGCGCGTTCGTTCGACGACCGTCCGCGCCGCTCCTTCGACGAGCGTCCCGCGCGTCGCGAGGGCGGAAGCCGCTCGGATTGGGCCCACGCGGCCGGAGGCTCCGCGCAGCGCGGGAGCGATGCGTGGAGGGGTCGTGGGGAGAACGCGACGAGCAAGGCGCACGAGCAGCACGTCGACGTCGTGCACGAGCGTCTCGAGGCCGAGGCCGTCCAGGCCGAGACCATCGAGGGCCAGGGCTTCGGTGAGCTCGGTCTCGGTCAGAACATCGTGAAGGTGCTCGCCGAGCTCGGCGCACCCAGCCCGTTCCCGATCCAGTCCGCCACGATCCCCCCGATCCTCGAGGGACGCGACGTGCTCGCCCGTGGCCGCACCGGCTCCGGCAAGACGATCGCCTTCGGCGCGCCGCTGGTCGAGCGCATCCTGCGCTCGCAGGCGGGCACCCGTCGCGAGTTCGGCCGCCGCCCCAAGGCGCTCATCCTCGCCCCGACGCGTGAGCTCGCGCTCCAGATCGACCGCACCGTGCAGCCGATCGCGCGCAGCGTCGGCCTGTTCACCACGCAGATCTACGGTGGCGTGCCCCAGGCGCGTCAGGTCGGTGCGCTGAAGAAGGGCATCGACATCATCATCGGTACCCCGGGCCGCATCGAGGACCTGATCAACCAGGGCAAGCTCGATCTGTCCGAGGTGCAGGTCTCGGTGCTCGACGAGGCCGACCACATGGCCGAGCTCGGATTCGCCGAGCCCGTGCAGCGCATCCTGCGCCTGACGGGCGAGGGCAGCCAGAAGCTGCTGTTCTCCGCCACGCTCGACCGCGAGGTCGCAGCACTGGTAGACGAGTTCCTCGTCGACCCGGCCGTCTACGAGGTCGCGGGAGAGACGCAGGAGACCGGAACCATCGATCACCGTGTCTTCGTCGTCGACCACCGCGACAAGGCCGAGCTGCTCGCGTCCCTCGTGGACCGCGACGGCAAGACGCTCGTCTTCTCGCGCACCCGCGCGTTCGCCGAGATGCTCGTCGAGAACTTCGAGGATGCCGGCATCTCCGCCGTCGCCCTGCACGGAGACCTCAACCAGGCCAAGCGCACGCGCAACCTGCAGCGCCTGACCGACGGCAAGGTCAACGTGCTCGTCGCCACCGACGTCGCGGCGCGCGGCATCCACGTCGACGACATCGACCTCGTCATCCAGGCCGATGCTCCCGACGAGTACAAGACGTACCTGCACCGCTCGGGCCGCACCGGCCGTGCCGGCCGCAGCGGTACCGTCGTCACCCTGGTGCCGCGTCAGCGCCGCCGTCGCATGACGGAGCTGCTCTCGCGCGCCGAGATCGACGCGCCGTTCGAAGAGGTCCGTCCCGGCGACGACGTCGTCGAGGAGGTCGCCGGGCGCCAGCTCGCCGACGTCGCCTCCGCCTGACGCCGAGTCACGCAACGCCCTCTCGCCGCGTGCGAGGGGGCGTTGCCGCATTTCACGTCAGAACAGACGCGCGGGCTGCGGCGTCGATCCCGTGACGCGCACGGATGCGGCGGCGGCCGCCGCACGCGCGCCAGGGCTGACCGGACGCGCGCGCACCGGTTCCTCCTCGTCACGGCCGTCGAGACCGTGCACCCGCAGCAGAGGTCGCACGCGCCGCCCGAGCCACTGCCGGTACGCCTTCGGAGCACTCACGGACGCTCCCGGATACAGCCCCAGGTAGCTCGAGACGAGCTCGGGATGCTCGCGTCGCAGCCACGCCATGAACCAGGGCTTCACGCCCGGGCGCAGATGCAGCGCGCCGTAGACGACACGGACCGCCCCCGCCGCCTTGATCCGCCGCAATGCATCGTCGAGTGCCGCGATCGAGTCCGTCAGGTGCGGCATCACGGGCATGAGGAAGACCGTGACGCGGAAGCCCGCATCCGTCGCCGCCCGCACCGTGTCGAGGCGGGCTTGTGCCGTCGGCGTGCCCGGCTCGACAGAGCGTTGCAGGTCGTCGTCGAAGAGGGCGATCGACATCGCGATCGACACGGGGACCCGCTCGTGCGCCCGCTGCAGCACCGGCAGGTCGCGGCGCAGCAGCGTTCCTTTCGTGAGGAGGGAGAAGGGAGTGCCGGATGCGGCCAGGGCATCGATGATGCCGGGCATGAGCCGGTAGCGTCCCTCCGCGCGCTGGTACGGGTCGGTATTGGTGCCGAGAGCGACGTGCTCCCGGCCCCACGAGCTGCGCGCGAGCTCGCGTTCGAGCACCTCGGCGACGTTCACCTTCACCACGACCTGGGTGTCGAAGTCGCGACCCGCATCGAGGTCGAGGTACGTGTGCGTTCCGCGCGCGAAGCAGTACGTGCAGGCGTGGCTGCATCCCCGGTACGGGTTGATCGTCCAGTCGAAGGGCATCGCGGATGAGCCGGGGACGTGGTTCAACGCCGAACGCGCCGCGACCTCGTGGAAGGTCATTCCGGCGAACTCCGGTGTCGTCACCGAGCGCACGAGGCCGTCGAGTCGCTCCATGCCGGGGAGTGCAGCCGCATCCTCCTCGCCGACCTTCTGACCGTTCCACCGCATGACGACAGTGGAACAAAGATTCGATTGCGTGTCAAGCTGTCAGAGGAGTCACTCGTACAGGAATCTGATAGGACTCGTCGGGTGCGCACGCGGGAGGCACAATAGAGCGTGATCTCCACCGCGTCACCCGAGACGCTCCCCTCGCGCCGCGCTGCGCGCGTCGCGTCCGGGCGTCTCCGCCGCCGCCGCGTCGCCGTCGCGTGCGCCGCAGTGGCGGGTGTCGTCGTGGCGGCGCTGTGGATGAGTGCACTGCTGGCAGGGGGACCGGCGACCGACATCGGCGCGCCGGCGGCCCCTCCTGCCGCGCAGAGCATCCCCGCGCCGGTCTTCACCCGGGCGCCTGCGGCCGCATCCATCTGCGACGACCCTGCCGTCGCCGCAGCGGTGGCGGCAGGCGACGACGAGGCCGTGATCGTGGCCGCCGGCGGGGGGATGTCGTTCCGCGAGGCCGTCGTCTCGGGAACCGCCCCGTGCATCTCGTTGTCGGATCCGGCCCGCCGCTGGGTCGTCGTCAACAAGCAGCGCCCCTTGAACCCGCTCGACTACGAGCCCCAGGGCGTCGTGCAGGTGCAGGGCCTGCAGACCTTCAACGCCGGAGTGCTCCGCCAGGATGCCGCCGCCGCGCTGCAACAGATGGCGGCGGCCGTCGAGACGGCCGGAGTCGGCTCGCTTGGACAGCTCAGCGGCTATCGGTCCTACGACACGCAGGTGGCGACCTATCAGGAGAACGTCGCACGCGGCGGGCAGGCCGAAGCGGAAGTCTCGAGCGCCAAGCCCGGCTTCAGCGAGCACCAGCTCGGGCTCGCCATGGACCTCATGCCCTGCAGCGGCGGATGCGGCACGCTGGACGACTTCGGATCCTCCGCGGAGGGCCAGTGGGTGGCCGCGAACGCCTGGCAGTTCGGGTTCATCGTCCGCTACGAACAGGGAGCCACGCCCGTGACGGGGTACGAGGCGGAGCCCTGGCACCTCCGCTACATCGGTCCCGAGCTGGCGCGCGCGTATCACGAGGGCGGCTGGCACACACTCGAGGAGTTCTTCGGTCTTCCCGCGGCCCCCTCCTACGTCGGCTGACCCGGCCCGCCGCATCCGGGGCGTTCTCGCGGCTGGATAGCATGGACGGGTGATCCGCCTTCTGTTCTTCGTGGGGGCGGGGATGGCACTCGGCGCCCTTGTCGTGTCGGAGATCGGCCCGCCCGGTGCCGGCGAGATCACCTTTCCGCTCGGGATGGCTCTCGCTGTCTTCAGCGGCATCCTGATCCTGATCGCGAGGGCCACGCGGGGAATGCCCGCCGCGTCGGCCGAAGATCTCGACGCGGCGCGATCCGAGGGCCGGATGGGCCTCGCCCGTATCGACGCGGTGACCCAGACCGGCACGCTGATCAACGACCAGCCGGTGTGCGACCTCGATCTCAGCATCCAGCCGCTGGAGGGGCCGGCGTATCGCGTGCGCCTCCGCCAGGTCGTGCGGCTCGTCGACATCCCCGGCGTCCAGCCGGGGAGCCTGCGTGCGGTCGCGCTTCTGAGCGCGGACGGCGTCGACGTGGCGCTCGCCGACGACGACGTCACGCAACCCCCCTACGCGGGAACCCGCATCCCTCCGCAGGCCGAACTCGGGGAGCCTCGCCTGCCCGAGCCCGGTGCGGTCACGATCAACGGGCGGCGGCGCGGACCCCTGATCGGCATCGGCCCGAAGGGGAGGGGGCTGCGGTTCGTCCTGTTCGCCGTCGTGTTTCTCGTCTCCGCCGCAGGGGTGGCACTGCCCTACCCGACAGCGGTCGCGCAGACCGTCACCGCTCTCGGGGAGGGGCGGCTCACGGCGGATCTCCGCCAGCCGGAGGTCACCGCCGATGCGGTCGCGGCCCTCACCGCCAAGATCGGGCACGACCGGGTGGTCAGCATGTCCGTGGACGAGGACGTCATCCTCGTCGATGCCCCCGTGACGCCCGGCTCCTCCGATACCGATCGCTGGGAGTACCGTCGCGGCGAGGTGATCCGCGACGGTCCGGCGCCGTCGCAGCCGGATTCGGCCGCCGAGCAGTTCTCGCTCGAAGAGGTGTCCTGGCCCGGGCTGTGGGCCGCGGTGCAGACGGCGGCGGATGCGGAGGGAGTCGACAGTCTGAGCGGCACCGCACTGTGGCTGGCCCGGCGGGTCGACAGCGACACGGAGTCGCCGACGTTCGCGCAGCACGCGGGACCGGTCCGGGCGAGTTTCCGGTTCGACGGGGACTACCGCTCGGTCTCCTACGACACCGCGCCCGACGGCACGGACCCGGTGCGCACCGAGGGGCGCTGACCCGCTGGAGGGCCTCCACAATCGCGACACTCGGTTTCGCTGCACGTGGGATGCGATTCCACAGCGACGTGTGCTCAGGACCAGTCCGTCGGTTTAGGATCGCGGCAGGCGATGGCGCCGCAGCGTGTGGACGCAGGCGCCCCGAGATGGAGGAGACGTCCGTGGAACGCGACATCTACGACGAGGATCACGAGGCCTTCCGGGAGGTCGTGGTCGAGTTCATCAAGCGCTATGGCACGAACGCCCGGCGCGAAGGGTGGGACGCGGCCGGCGAGATCGACCGCGAGACCATGAGGGCCGCCGGCGACGCCGGAATCATCGGGCTGTCGGTCCCCGAGGAGTTCGGTGGCGCGGGGATGCTGCAGGACTACCGCTTCCGCGCCGTGGTGAACGAGGAGGTCATCAAGGCCGGGCTCGGATCCCTGGCCGGCGCCTTCGGCATCCAGGACGACCTCGCGGTGCCCTACCTCGCGCACTTCGGCACGCCGGAGCAGAAGCAGAAGTGGCTGCCCGGCATGGCCACCGGTGAGGTCATCGGTGCTCTCGCCATGACCGAGCCCGGCGCGGGCAGCGACCTGCGCGGTATCTCGACCGTGGCCAAGAAGGTGGACGGCGGCTGGATCCTCAACGGCGCCAAGACGTTCATCTCCTCCGGTGCGACGGCCGACATCGTCGTGACCTTCGTCAAGACGGGCGAGGGCAACCGCCCCGATGCGTTCAGCCTCGTGCTCGTCGAGAACGGCATGGAGGGCTTCGATCACGGAAAGAAGCTGCACAAGATGGGCTTCGGCGGGCACGACACGGCGGAGCTGTCTTTCACCGACGTGTTCATCCCTGACGAGAACCTCATCGGCGGCGAGCCCGGTCACGGCTTCGTCCAGCTCATGCGCAACCTTCCGCTCGAGCGGCTGTCGATCGGCGTGGCTGCGGCGGCTGCGGCCGAGGCGGGCCTGCGCTGGAGCCTCGAGTACACGAGCAGCCGTGAGGCGTTCGGACACGCGATCGCCGACTTCCAGAACACGCGGTTCCGCCTCGCCGACATGGCGACCACGGTCGACGTGCTGTGGGCCTACGTCGACCGCGCCATCGCGCTGTACGGCGAGGGCAAGCTCACGCCGGAGGAGGCCGCCAAGGTCAAGTTCTGGACGACGGAGCGCGAGTGGGAGGTGCTCGATGCCGCCGTCCAGCTGCACGGCGGATACGGCTACATCCTCGAGTACCCGGTCGCTCGCGCCTTCGTCGACGCCCGCGTGCACCGCATCTACGGCGGGACGAACGAGATCATGCGCGAGATCGTCGCGCGTCAGGTGACCGGCCGGAAGTAGTCCGTTGCCGCGCGAGCGCGCCACCGGGTCTTCGCCTGTCACAGATCGACGCGTGAGCGTCGATCTGTGACAGGCGAACGGGGCGGGTTCGGCCGATCTCCGGGGTCAGCGGGGCTGGCGGCGGGCGAGGCGCGCGACTCCCGCCCGCCGGAGGGCGTCGGCGATCACGACGCCGATCGCTGTGCCCGCCAGGCAGCTGGCGATCGTGAGCGCGAAGAAACCGATCATCACGGGCAGCGGCATCGTCCACAGGTCGAAGTACTCGGCCGCGAAGAGCGGATAGACCACGCCGATGACGAGTGCCCCGGCGAAGTGCAGCCAGAGGCCCCAGTAGCGGTAGAGCACCAGCAGGAACGGCAGCTCGGCGAAGAACGCCCACCACAGGTTGGTGCCGATGTACGGCAGCACGACGATCCCTGAGATGAGACCCACGAGAAGTCCGACGGCCGGGCGCTGCAGCAGTCTCAACGCGATCGTCGCCGGCAGCAGCCACATCCCCGCCAGTGCCACCGACGCGAACGGCACGACCGCGAAGAGCAGCGTCGACAGGGCGGTCACTCCCCAGAGCACCACACCGCCGGCCACGCCGATCGCGGCGCAGGTCAGCAGCACCAGGGTCGGGATGCGGCCGCGCGCCGTCCGCGGGGTGTCGGCGGACGGGGCGCTCACGCGTCGACCTTCCCGGACTGCGACGCGGACCGGGCCGCCCCCACCCGCCAGTAGCCGATGAAGCTGATCGAGGCCTTGTCGAGGCCGCGGGCCACGAGCGCGCGGCGGGCGGATGTCGGCAGCGACTGCTCGCCGACGATGAACGCGTGCGTCCCCTCGACCGGAAGCGGGATGTCCTCGAGGGCGGCGAGGGCGAGGGCGCCGGGGCGGGTCTGCGCATCGCGAACGAGCCACCGCACCTCCACCCCGGCGGGGGCGTCGAACGCCAGCGCATCGGCCTCGGACGGCACCTCGATCAGGGCTATGCCCGTCGCGTCGGCCGGCAACGACGCGCACACCCCGGACACCGCGGGCAGTCCCGTCTCATCCGCGGCGAGGATCACCCGGTCGACGCCGCGTTCCGGATCAAACCCGAGCCCCTCGTCGATGATCACGACGCTGTCGCCCGGGCGTGCGGATGAGGCCCACCGCGATGCGGGGCCCGCGTCGGGCCCTGTGCCGTGCAGCACGAAGTCGACGTCGATCTCCGCGCCGGCGTCCGCGGTCGCCGCCCGATACGCGCGCACGGTGTAGTTGCGCATGACCGGACGCACGCCGTCCGGGATGCGCAGGTACTTGAGGTACCCGATCAGCTTGTTCGCCTTGGCCGGGATCCGCTCCAGGCCTTCGTCGCCGCCGACGGGGAGGAAGAGGCGGAACCACTGGTCGTAGCCGAGCGGCACGAACCGGTCGATCTCTCCCTCGCCGAGCGTCACCCGCATCCAGTGCTCGCTGAGGCGTTCGGTGCGCACCACCCGCAGGTGCAGGAGGTCGGGGGATGCAGGTTTCACAAGACGGGAGAACCGAGCCATGCGGAGCCTTTCTGTCGGGTGGGTCAGGCGCCGGTCCACGGGCGCACGACGATCAGGATGACCGCCGAGACGGTCCAGAACGCGAGGACGAAGACGACGTCGCGGATGCGGAAGGGCACCAGATGACGCTCGGTGCGGTCGGGGTGGGCGCCGAATGCGCGCGCGTCCATCGCGAGGGCGACGCGCTCTGCGTGACGGATCGCACCCGCGAGGAGGGGGACGATGTACCCGCCCCAGCGGGCGATCGCGGCGAAGGGTCCTCGTCCGCCGTGCGATCCGCGCACCCGATGCGCCTGCCGGATCACGTCCAGCTCGTGCGCGAACCGCGGGACGAATCGGAACGCGGCGAGAGCCGTGTAGCCGATGCGGTAGGGCACACGCAGCTGCTGCACGAGCGACCGGGCGAGGTCGGCTCCCGAGGTCGTGAATCCCGCGGCCAGGGCGAGCGCCAGGATCGCCATCAGGCGCAGCGCCGTCGCGAAGCCGATCACGAGAGCGCCGGAGAACAGCCGCCATTCTCCGATCTGCAGCACGAGCGGTGTGGTGTCGACCTGGCCCGCATCCGTCCACGCGGCGAAGCCGCACCCGAGCACGAGGGTCGCGGCGGGCAGCGCGAGCAGCAGGGTGGCCAGCACCTGTCGGGTTGCGCGGGCGCCGACCAGCAGTAGCGCATAAGCGAGGGCGAGGAATACGAGCGGGGTGGTCGTATCGCGGACGAAGACCAGCGCGAGGCTCGGCGGGATGATGGCCGCGAACTTGGCGAGCGGATTGAGCGCGTAGAGGAAGCGGACCCCGGATGCCGCCGCGGGAGCCGCGAACGGGTCGATCGTCGCCGTCATGGCAGATCCGCCAAGCGCACGACCCCGTCGAGGGTGGGATGTCCCTCCAGATGCGCGAGCGCGCGCTGCAGCGGCGGCGGACGCAACCCGGCTCGCTCGATGAGTGCCGTGTCGGCGAACACGTCGGCCGTGCGGCCGGATGCGGCGACGCGCCCCTCGTGCACGACGACGACGTGATCGGCGTATTCCGTCACGAGCTGCATGTCGTGTGTGACCACCAGCACCGTGGTGCCGGCGGCGTTGAGCTCGGCGAGGAGGGCGAGCAGCTCGTCCGCACGCGCCCGGTCCTGCCCGAAGGTCGGTTCGTCGAGCGCGAGCACCGGGGCGCCGGCCACGAGTGCCGTGCCGACGGAGAGGCGGCGCTTCTGGCCCCCCGAGAGCAGGAAGGGATGTGCGTGCGCGCGCTCTGCCAGCCCGAACCGACCGAGCAGTTCGTCGGTACGACGGCGGACCTCGTCGTCGGCGAGCCGCTGCCGGCGCAGCCCGTGCGCGATCTCGTCGGCCACGGTGTGCGCGATGAACTGGTGCTCGGGGTTCTGGAAGACGAAGCCGATGCGGGCGGGAAGGGTCCGGGCGTCGGCGCGGCCGACGTCGATCCCGGCGACCGTCACGGTGCCGCGCGGGGGGACGACCACTCCCGCAATCGCCTGCAGCAGGCTCGTCTTTCCGGCTCCGTTGGCTCCGACGATCGCGACGAAGGAGCCTTCGGCGATGCTGAGCGACACATCGTGGAGGATCTCGGAGCGTCCGCGGCGCAGCGTGAGCGAGCGCACCTGCACGATCGGCTCGCGGAGTCCGGTCGGCCGGGCGCCCGGCCGGGCGGCAGGAGTGGCGGATGCGGGTGCCTGCTGCGCCTCGAGGGCCGCGTGCAGCTCGGCAGGACTCAGCGGCAGGGGTTCCATGCGGTACCCCGCGGCCCGCAGGCGCAGCGCGGCGAGGGTGCAGGTCGGCAGCCACACGCCGAGATCGTGCAGCTCTTCCGCGCGCGTGCGCAGCACGTCGTCGGCGGATCCGTCCGCGACGACGGCGCCCGCCGCATCCAGCACGACGACGCGATCGATCAGCGGCACGGCCGCATCCAGGTTGTGCTCGATCAGCAGGATGGCGCGATCGCCCGCCGCGACCAGTTCGGCGAGCGTCGCGTACACCTCTTCGATGCCCCGCGGATCGAGATTGGCGGTGGGCTCGTCGAGCACCAGGAGAGGAGAGCCCATGGCGAGGGCGGCCGCGATCGCGAGGCGCTGGCGTCCGCCCCCGGACAGACGGTCGGGGTTCTCGTGCCGGCGGTCCCAGAGACCGACCCGGCGCAGGGCGTCTTCGGCGCGGCGGAGCACCTCCTCGACGGGAAGGCGCAGGTTCTCGGGGCCGAAGGCGACTTCGTCGAGGAGCGTGCCGGTGACGAGCTGGGCATCGGGATCCTGGAACACCATCGCCGCCTGCGTGCTCAGCTGAGCGACGGAGGCGTCGCGGGTGTCCAGGTGCCCGGCCCTCACGCGCCCGGTGACCTCGGCCGGGACGTCGTGGGGGATGAGCCCGTTCAGTGCCAGGGCCAGCGTCGACTTGCCCGAGCCGCTCGGACCCAGCAGCAGCACGACCTCGCCGGGGTCGATCCGGAACGAGACGGAGGAAGGAGAGGGGCGCGTCGCACCCTCGTGGGTGATCGAAAGATCCTCGACCTGCAGGAGGGGCGCGTCGACGCCGAATGCGGCGGACGCAGCGTCGCGATCGGCGGAGGCAGCGGGCACGGAGGTTCCAGAGTTCGGACGGGCGGGTCCTCCCAACTTAGCCTAACCTAACTCGCCTTCTCCAGGAGTTCGTCGATACTGCGTTCGTAGGCCGCCGTCAGCTGCTCCGGTTCCATTCCGCACAGCAGCGCGAACTGCAGACCACGCCACTCGGCGACCACGCGCGTCGCGGCGAGCTCGGCCGCATCCGGCGTCCACCCCTCGGCGGCGAACACCGCGCGCACGCGGTCGACCCATCCCGTGCCGAGGTGCGAGAGGAACTCGTTCCAGCGCTCGGGATCACCGAGCGCGACCGCGAAGCGGTGGAAGAACATCACCAGGTACGGCCGGTTGTCGGGGGCGCCGATGTCATGCCATGCCCGCAGCAGGCGCTCCCGCAGGGGTGCGTCGTCGTCGGCGAGGCGCTCGAAGACGGCGGCGAGGTGCGGGAAGCGCTCGATCGCGATCTCGGATGCGGCCTCCAACAGCCGCTCCTTCGAACCGAAGTAGTACAGCAGCATCCGGTTGTTGGAGCCCACCGCGCGCGCGATGCCGGACAGGCTCAGGTCGATGAGGCCGTTCTCGAGGATGAGGTCGGCCACGAGCTGCGCGAGCCGGCGGCGCTCGGGGCTGTCGGCACCGTCGGTCATCGGCTCAGCGCCCGCCGCGCACGACGCCCGCGCGACGCAGTCCGACGCCGACCCAGAGCCCCACGGCGGTCCAGGCGACGGGAGCGAGGACCGAGATGGCGAGATACGCGATCTGCGCCCAGAGCGGCAGCGTCTTCAGGTGCGCGGCGAAGAACACCGCGGCGGCGATGATCACACCGATCACGAGGGCTGACACGAAGAAGCGCCATGCGCGCCAGGAGCGGTACCGGGTCGCGGCGGCGACCACCTCCTGGATGCCGCCGAAGAGCACGGCGGTGCCCAGGAACTGCAGCGCGTACTGCGGCGCGGTGGCGCTGGAGACGAGGGCGGCCAGCAGGTGCGCCAGGAGGGCGACGCCGGGCCGGCGCAGCACCTCCTGCGCGATGATGCCGGGCAGCACGTGCACGCCCAGAAGAAGGCCGTACAGGGGCGGGACGAAACCGAGAAGCGGCACCGTGGCCCAGCCCGCGATGCCGCCGAGGATGCCCGTGGCCACACCGATCGCGGCGCAGACGAGCAGCACGCGCGTCGACAGAACGGAGGTGCGGGCCACCTCCCCAGACTATCGGCGCCAGGCCGAGGTGCGGCTCGGGGTGACCGGGAGAACTCCGCCGCTCAAAGCCGGCGCCGACGACGCGTCAGACGCACCGCCGGGAGCGGAGGTGCGGGGACGCGTTCATCGCCGTGGCCGACGACGTGCGCGAAGCGTGCCGAGCCCGCCTCCCACTCCTCGCGCGCCGCCACGATCTCGTCGTGATCGCGCCCGACGAAGTTCCACCACATGACGATCTCGTCCTCGAAGGGTTCGCCGCCCAGGAGGAAGAGGGTGGCGTCCTCGGCGCTGGAGATCTCCACCTCGCGGCGTCCGCGACCGAGATACAGCAGCTGCAACCCGACCAGCTCGGTGTGCTCGGAATCCGCCGTGTGCACGCGCGGTGTCCCTGCGACGCCGACGAGTGCGTGCTCCCAGTCCTCGCGAAGCGGCAGCGTGATGCGGGATCCTGCGGGCACGCGGATCTCGGCACCCACGATCGGCGTGTAGGCGGATGCGGGCGAGTGCACCGCCGCCAGCTCACCCATCACGACGGTGGCGGTGCCGCCGCCCTCCAGCGCCAGCTCGGGGAGATCGGTGTGCTGCTCGAAGGCGGGCTCGCCGTGGCGACGCGAGTCGGGCAGCGCGATCCACAGCTGCAGGGCGTCGAGCGGGATCGGGTCGTCGGTGACCGAGTACTCGGAGTGCGCGATACCGCGGCCACTCGTCATGAGATTGAGCTGGCCGCGGGAGATCAGCACGTCGCTGCCGATGCCGTCGCGGTGGCGCACCTCGCCGACCAGTGGCCACGTGACCGTCTGCAGACCGATGTGCGGGTGCGGCTCCACCCGCATCCGCACCTCCTGGGGACCGAAGCGATCGAGGAAGCACCACGCTCCGACCATCGGCAGCTCGCGCTGCGGGAGGGCGCGGTGCACCTGCATCGCGCGCACCCCGCCCAGCGGAACCTCGCGCGCGTCGAGCACGACGGCGCGGGGGCCGTCGCACTCGACCGACTGCTCGAGGCTCTCCTCAGGGTGGGCGTCGAGTCGGGTCACGGCCAGGCGACCTGGAGCCCGGGGACCTCGTGATCGCGCAGGTACTTCGCCACGAACGGGCAGAGCGGGACGATCGTCTCGCCGCGCTTCGCCTCGTCCTCGAGAGCGCGTTCGACCAGGATGCTGGCGACGCCGTGGCCCTTGAACGCGGGGTCCACCTGGGTGTGGGGGAAGACCGTGCGGCCCTCCTCGTCCGTGTAGAAGGCGGTGAAGCCCGCAGGCACGTCATCGAGGAACACCTCGTACCTGTCCTCGCCGCGTTCGACGCGCACGTTCAGCTCATCCGACATGGCTCTCCTCTGCTCGCGTGCTCCCACGCTAGCCGTGGCCGGGCGGTCTCGGGCTGCGTCATCCGCCGAGGATGCCTGCGTCGGATGACGAGGGCCGCCCGTCGGATGTGGCCGGCGTCGGGCAGACTCGAGGGATGAGCGCATCCCTCACCGAGCTCGCCCGCGCCGCCGGGGACGATGCGGATGCGCTGTACGACGCATTCCTGGACTGGACCACCGGGCGGGGCCTCGAGCTGTACCCCGCACAGGACGAGGCGGTCATCGAGCTCGTCTCCGGCCAGAACGTGATCCTGTCCACGCCGACCGGCACGGGCAAGTCGCTCGTCGCCGTCGCCGCGCACGCCGTGAGCATCGCGCGGGGCGGCCGGAGCTACTACACCGCGCCCATCAAGGCCCTCGTGAGCGAGAAGTTCTTCGCCCTCGTGGACATCTTCGGGGCCGAGAACGTCGGGATGGTCACGGGCGACTCCTCGGTCAATCCGGATGCGCCGATCGTGTGCTGCACGGCCGAGATCCTGGCCAACCTGGCTCTGCGGCACGGAGCGGAGGCGCCGGTGGACCAGGTCGTGATGGACGAGTTCCACTTCTACGGCGAGCCCGACAGGGGGTGGGCATGGCAGGTGCCGCTGCTGCTTCTGCCGCGGGCGCAGTTCCTGCTCATGTCGGCGACGCTCGGCGACGTGACCGGGATCGCCGCCGACCTCACCCGTCGCACACAGCGCCCGACCGTCGAGGTGACCGGCGTGGAGCGCCCCGTGCCGCTTCACTTCTCCTACGCCCGCATCCCGATCCAGGAGCAGGTCGAGAAGCTGCTGGAGGAGAACGAGGCGCCGGTGTACATCGTGCACTTCTCGCAGGCGCAGGCCATGGAGCGGGCGCAGGCGCTCGCGAGCGTGAAGGTGGCCACCCGCGCGCAGCGCGACGAGATCGCGGAGGCCATCGGCGGCTTCCGCTTCACGACGGCGTTCGGCAAGACCCTCTCGCGTCTCGTGCGCGCCGGCATCGGCGTGCACCACGCCGGCATGCTGCCGCGTTACCGGCGTCTCGTCGAGACGCTCGCGCAGCGGGGCCTCCTGCGCGTGATCTGCGGTACCGACACCCTCGGCGTGGGCATCAACGTGCCGATCCGCACCGTGCTGCTGACGGCGCTCACCAAGTTCGACGGCACCCGGATGCGGCAGATCACCGCGCGCGAGTTCCACCAGATCGCGGGGCGCGCCGGCCGTGCGGGCTATGACACCGCGGGAACGGTGGTCGTCATGGCCCCCGAATGGGAGATCGAGAACGAGCAGGCCCTGCGCAAAGCCGCGGGCGACGCCGCCAAGCGCAAGAAGATCGTGCGCAAGAAGGCGCCGGCCGGGGCGGTGAACTGGGGCGAAGGGTCGTTCGAGCGGCTCGTGCAGGCGGTACCCGAACCCCTCGTGCCGCAGATGCAGCTGACGGCCGCGATGCTCATCAACGTCATCGCCCGCGGGGGCGACGTCTTCGCGCACGTGCGCTCGCTCGTCTTCGACAACCACGAGCCCCGTGCACGCCGCTACGAGCTCGCGCGCCGGGCGCTCGCGATCTTCCGCACGCTCGTCGCCGCCGACGTCGTCGAGGTGGCTGACGGCCGCATCCGGCTGACGGTCGATCTGCAGCCGAACTTCGCGCTCAACCAGCCGCTCTCGCCCTTCGCGCTCGCAGCCATCGAGCTGCTCGATCCGGCGCCGCCCGCATCCGCCCCGCCCGCATCCGCCGCCGGGGTCGCTCCGGTCGGAGAAAGCGACGAAGGTCGGAGGATCGACGGCGAAACCTCCGACATCGGGCCGGATCTCCGACCGGCGCGCACCGCGGGATCGGGTCACTACGCCCTGGACGTGGTCAGCGTGATCGAGGCGACCCTCGACGACCCGCGTCCCGTGCTCGCGCAGCAGGAGTTCAAGGCCCGCGGCGAGGCGGTCGCGGCCATGAAGCGCGACGGGCTCGACTACGACGAGCGGATGGCGGCGCTCGAGGAGATCACCTATCCGAAGCCTCTCGCCACGCTGCTCGGCGAGGCGTTCGAGGTGTTCGCCTCCAGTCAGCCCTGGGTGCGCGATTTCGAGCTGCGCCCCAAATCCGTCGTCCGCGACATGTTCCAGCAGGCGTTCTCGTTCGCGGAGTTCGTCTCCTGGTACCAGCTCGGTCGCAGTGAAGGCCTCGTGCTGCGCTACCTGAGCGACGCCTACCGTGCGATCCGCCAGACCGTGCCGGCCGAAGCGCGCACCGAGGAGCTGCTGGATGTGATCGCCTGGCTCGGCGAACTCGTGCGGCAGGTGGACTCGAGCCTCGTCGACGAGTGGGAGCGGCTCGTGAATCCCGCGGATGAGGCGGGCGAGCCCGTCGTTCCTCCCGCACCTCCCTCCGTCGTGGCGAACCGTCGCGCCTTCATCGTGCTCGTGCGCAACGAGATGTTTCGTCGTGTGCAGCTCGCAGCGCTCCAACGCGACGACGACCTCGTCGCGTTGGACCCGGATGCGGGCTGGCCCGACGCCCTGGACGCCTACTACGACGAGCACGATGCCGTGCTCACAGATGCCGGGGCGCGCTCGCCCGCCCTCTGCACGATCGACGAGTCGGATGCGGCCGGCGGGCTCTGGCGCGTCGAGCAGGTCATCCATGATCCGGAAGGTGACCACGACTGGCGCATCCGCGCGGTCGTCGACCTCGCCGCATCCGCCGAGGAGGGCGCCGCGCACGTCAGCGTGACGGAGGTCGTCCGCCTGTAGCCGGCCAGGACCCCGTGCTCGTCCAGCTGCGGTGCGCCACACTGGGGTGATGCGCAAGACGATCACGGTTCGCGCGCTCGCCGTTCTCGCCGCGGTGGCGGTGCTCGCGGGATGCTCCGCCACGCACGCCGCGCCGACGGCCGCCCCGTCGACGCCCACGCCTACGCCGACGCCGACGCCGACCCCGGACCCGGTCGACGCTCTCACGCTGGAGCAGCGCGTCGGGCAGCTGTTCATGGTCGGGACCCCCGCCGACACCCCCGATCCCACGGCTCTCGCCGCGATGGCCGACCCGGGTGTGGGAGGGATCTTCCTGCGCGGGCGTTCGTCCGCGGGGGCGGCGGCCACGGCATCGCTCGTCGCGCAGTTCACGGCGGTCGAGCCGGCGACCGGACCCCGCACCTGGGTTGCGACGGACCAGGAGGGCGGTGACGTCCAGGTGCTCTCAGGCGACGGGTTCGAACCGATGCCGACGGCGCTCACGAGTGCGCAACGTGACGATGCGACCCTGCGTGCGGACGCCGAGCGGTGGGGCGCCCAGCTGCGCGCAGCGGGCGTGGACATGAATCTGGCGCCGGTGGCCGACATCGTCACGAGTGCCGACACGGCACGGCTGAACCAGCCCATCGGCATCTACAACCGCCACTACGGCTACGACGAGGCGACCGTCGCCGACAAGGCGGGCGTCTTCGCCCAGGGGATGCGGGAAGCCGGCGTTCTGCCGACGATCAAGCATTTCCCGGGGCTCGGCCGGGTGACCGGCAACACCGACTACGCGGCCGACGTCGTCGACACGGTCGTCGGAGCCGATTCGCCCGACGTGAACGTCTACCGCACCCTTCTCGGTGAGGGTCCGGCCGCGGTCATGATGGCCACCGCCGTCTACCAGCGCATCGACCCCTCGATGCCCGCGGCGTTCTCCGAACCCGTCGTGACGGGATTGTTGCGCGACGAGCTCGGTTTCGACGGTGTCGTGATGACCGACGACATCTCGGCGACAGCGCAGGTGGCGCGGTGGGCGCCCGCGGACCGGGCGGTGCTCGCCGTCGACGCCGGCGTCGACCTGCTGCTGCTCTCCGCCGACACGTCGGTGTTCCCGGAGATGTACCAGGCTGTGCTGCAGCGGGCCAAGACCGACCCCGCCTTCGCCGAGAAGGTGGATGCGGCGGCCGCCCGCATCCTGGAGCTCAAGGAGACGTTCCCCGGCGAGTGACGGGATGCGGGATCGCGCGCAGCGGGCCACAATGGGCCGGGTGCCGACGTATCTCGGGTTTCTCCGCGCCATCAACCTCGGAGCGAAGCGGGTCTTCCCCAAGGGCGACATCTGCCGGGTGGTGTCCGAACTCGGCTTCGAGGATGTCACCACGCACCTCAACACAGGCAACGTGAGGTTCTCCACGCGGATGCGTTCGCGCGCCCGGATCGAGGAGGCGCTGGAGCGCGCGTTCCACGCCGACCGTGGCTTCGATGTGCCCACGATCGTCTTCACGACCGAGGAGTTCGCGCGGATCGCCGACGACGCGCGGGCGTTGAACGGTGCCCGGCCGAACCTCGCGCGGCACTACGTGTACCTGCTCAAGGACGAACTCACCCCCGAGCAGGCGGCCCTCGTCGAGGCGACCAGCGGCGACAAAGGCGAGATGGTCGTGTCCGGACGCGCCGCGCACGCGCTGCTGGGCCCGGGATACAGCGACGGCACGGTCGACCCGCTCTCCGCCGCGAAGCTGCTCGGCATCGCGACGAACCGCAACCTCAACGTCGTCGGAGCGCTCGCCGATCGCTGGTGCTGAGCACGGCTCCTCGCCGCGTGCGGGGAGTTGCGTGTCCCACTTGTGCACGTTTCAGGGCCTCTGGGCGTGAACATGTGGGACACGCAAGGGGGGCCTGCGGGATGAGCTCGCGGCGCGGCGGTTGCGTGTCTCACTTGTGCACGTTGCGGGGGCTTGGGACGTGAACCGTTGGGACACGCAGGGGTGCGTGTGGTGCGGGGATGCTGCGTGTCTCACTTGTGCACGTTTCAGGGCCTCTGGGCGTGAACGTGTGGGACACGCATAGGCGCCTGCGGGATGAGCTTTCGGGCGCGGCGGTTGCGTGTCTCACTTGTGCACGTTGCGGGGGCTTGGGGCGTGAACCGTTGAGACACGCAAGGGTGCGGGCGGGCGGGAGCAGGCGCGGCGCGGGAGCAGGCGCGGTGCGGGAGCCGGCAGGGTGCGGGAGCCGGCGCGGGCGGATGCGGCGCGGCGAGTCTGTCGGCGGGGCTGGTTACGCTGGAAGGGTGAGCTCGCCGCATCCGTCCTCGTGGGAGGCCCCACCGGACGATTGGGCGCCGCCGGAGGACGAACCGCCGTACGATCCCTACGGCGAGGGCGGGTGGGTGCCCCCCGACGACGGCTGGATGCCGCCGGAGGACGCCCCCGCGGCCGCGCCGCGCCGCGACTTCACCGGGCAGGATCCGCGTGCGGTGCTGCACGAGGTGTACGGGTACGACGCCTTCCGCGGCGACCAGGCCGACATCGTCGATCACGTCGTCGGCGGGGGCGACGCGATCGTCCTCATGCCGACCGGCGGCGGAAAGAGCGTCACCTACCAGGTGCCCGCGCTCGTGCGACCGGGGACGGGGCTCGTCGTCAGCCCTCTCATCGCCCTCATGCACGATCAGGTCGAGGCGCTGCTCGCCAACGGTGTGCGCGCCGCCTACCTGAACTCCACCCAGCTGCCCGGTGAGCGGCAGAGCGTGGAACGCGCGTACGTCGCGGGCGAGATCGACCTGCTCTACGTCGCACCCGAACGGCTGAACCTGGCCGCGACCACCGCTCTGCTGAAGCGCGGCCGGCTGAGCGTGATCGCGATCGACGAGGCGCACTGCGTGTCGCAGTGGGGCCACGACTTCCGACCCGACTACCTCGCCCTCGGGGAGCTCGGCGCTCTCTTCCCCGGGGTTCCGCGCATGGCGCTCACCGCCACGGCGACCCGCGCCACCCACCGCGAGATCACGGAGCGGCTGGCGCTCGGCGACGCCCGTCACTTCGTCGCGAGCTTCGACCGACCCAACATCCAGTACCGCATCGAGCCGAAGGTCGATCCGCGCCGCCAGCTCGTCGCCTTCATCCGATCGCAGCCGGAGGGCTCCGCCGGCATCGTGTACGCGCTGAGCCGCAAGAGCGTCGAGCAGACGGCCGACTACCTGCGTGCGCAGGGGATCGATGCGCTGCCGTACCACGCGGGCCTTCCGGCTGAGACGCGGGCCGCGAACCAGTCGCGGTTCCTGCGCGACGACGGCGTCGTGATGGTGGCGACGATCGCCTTCGGCATGGGCATCGACAAGCCGGATGTGCGCTTCGTCGCGCACATCGATCTGCCGAAGTCCGTGGAGGGCTACTACCAGGAGACGGGCCGCGCGGGCCGCGATGGCGATCCCTCCGTCGTCTGGATGGCGTACGGGCTCGGCGATGTCGTGCAGCAGCGGCGTCTCATCGACCAGAGCCCCGGCGACCGCGCGTTCAAAATCCGGATGGGGCAGCACCTCGACGCCATGCTGGCACTCTGCGAGACCGTCGAGTGCCGCCGGCAGAACCTGCTCAACTACTTCGGCGAGCAGGCCGAGCCCTGCGGCAACTGCGACACGTGCCTCACGCCGCCGGAGATCTTCGACGGCCTCATACCGGCCCAGAAGCTCCTGTCGACGGTCGTGCGCCTGCAGCGCGAGCGGAACCAGTCCTTCGGGGCCGGGCAGATCATCGACATCCTCCGCGGCGCCGACACCGACCGCATCCGCCAGCAGCGGCACAACGAGCTGGCGACCTACGGCATCGGTGCCGACCTCAGCGACCAGGATTGGCGCAGCATCATCCGGCAGCTCCTCGCGCGCGGCGTGCTCGTCGCGCGCGGCGAGTACGGCACCCTCGCGCTGGGGGATGAGGCCGGGGGCGTCCTGCGCGGCGAGACCCCCGTACGCCTGCGGCGCGACGTGATCGGGCGCCCCGCCGCCGCACCCCGAGCGCGACGGGCCGCCGCATCCGACGCCGTGGCCGAGGGGGATCGCGCACTGTTCGAGTCCCTGCGGGAATGGCGCGCGCAGACCGCACGCGAGCAGGGTGTGCCCGCCTACATCGTCTTCGGCGACGCGACCCTGCGTGCGCTGGCCGAGCACCGTCCGGGCTCCCTCGCCGACCTCGACGGCATCACCGGCATCGGCGCCAAGAAGCGCGATGCCTACGGCGAGGCTGTGCTCGAGGTCATCGCCGCCTCCTGACCCGTCCGCCCGTCGGACGGGTCCGCCGCCCTTGCGCAGGAGAAATTCCCCCGTCAGGACGATTCGCCGGGAATCGTCCTGCACAGCAGAGATCTCCTGCAGAACGTGCGCGTGGTGCGATGCCGTGCGCGGTCGGGGGATACCTCAGGCCGGTGGGAAGCTGCGCACCCGCTCCACCCGCATCCGGAACGGGTACGTCGACTCCTCCCGTGGCGCGAGGGGGAGGTCGTAGACGTCGAGCATGAGCTGCACGGGGTAGTCGATCGACTGGTTGACGGTCTTGACCCATCGACCGTCGATGAAGAATCGGATGCGGTCGGGCGACCACTCGACCGCATAGTCGTGCGGCTGGGTGAGATCGCCCTCGACGCGGATCTTCTCGAAATCGTCGCGCAGTCCCGGGTCGTGCTGCGCCTTGACGCCGACTCCCACCCACCCGCCGTCATCGTCGAGCTCGCCGCCGAAGATCTCGCACACGCAGATCTCGCCCGAGCGCTCCGGGGTGTCTTCGATGCCGATCGGCCAGAACGCCACCATCGCGCGCGCGTCGCGCACCGCCGTCATGCGCGCCTCGATCACGCCGTACCGGACGAGCCACAGCCCCGCATCCGGCTGCTCCTCGCGCACGACGAGCCCGTCGCGGAAGCGATGCTGCCCGACGGATGACCCTTCCGGCCCCGAGCGCTGCCCCGTCTGCAGGTGCGACACCCGGACCTCTCCGTCGATGTCGGGCGCCCACGGTGCGGTGTCGTCATCGATGCGCAGCTCGAGCCCCTCGGGTCCGGTGCGCCACCTGGCGCCCGTCGTCGCACGCGACGCCCAGTGCGGGAGGTAGTACGGCCACCACCGCTCCCGATCGAGGGCGCCGGAGAACCGCTCGTCGACATCCGGCACACGATCGTCGATCTCGAGCGGCGACATGTCGAGCGTCCACGTCGTCACCGTCAACGATCCGCCCCGCCAGGGTTCGGTGAAGGTGCCGCCGCGCGTGAAGCCGACCGCGCGGCAGACGCCCTGGGATGCGGCGTTGTCTGCACCCGGGTAGGCCACGAGCAGCGAGCGGTCACCGCGCCGTCGCACGCGCGCGACGAGGTGCCGTAAGGCCGTGGACGCGATGCCCCGCCCCTGCCACGCGGGCTCGACGCTCCATCCGGTCTCGTACGCCGGTACGCCGTCGTGATCGACCTGCCAGAAACCGATCGCGCCGACCGGCTCGTCGTCGACGTCGATGCGGTACATCTCGGCCTCGCCGCTCGCGTTCAGGCGCAGGTAGCGCTCGTGGCGGTCGGCGACCTGCGCCTCGGTCTCGGGTCCGCCGATGAACCGCGTCATCTCCGGCGTGTTCGCGCGCTCGAGCACCGGAAGATCTGCGGGGGACCAGGGCTTCAAGGTCAGCGTCATGGGCGTACCTCCCGCATCCAGTGTGTCCGAGGCCTCCGACACCGTCTCTCCTTCGTGGCCGATGTCGCCAGCACACAACCGGATGCGGCGACGTGGCCGCTTCGGGTTGTAGAGGACCTGCAACCGAGTTGGGCTCCGGTTGTCGTGCTCCTACCGTCGAGATCGTCTTCCTCTGTCCCACCGAAGGGTGATGCCATGACCGACGCCGTCGTCCGTCCCGCCAAGCCTGCGACCAACCGTCGCACTCCCGCCGGGGGTGCGCCCACCGTGGCGCACTCCGCGGCAGAGGCCGCCGAGCCGCGCATCGACCTGCCCGCCGTGACCGAGATGCTGCTCGGCACGTGGGGCAAGACGCGCCGCGAGGCGCGCGAGATGATCAAGGATCCGGCCTTCTGGCGGATCGACGGGCAGACCGTCGCCGAGCACCGTGACCGTGTCTTCGGCCAGCTGGGTCTCATCGTCGAGCAGGGCGTGTCGGCGCGCGCATATCCCGTCGAGTACGGCGGCCTCGGCGACAACGGCGCGAACATCGCCGGGTTCGAGGAGCTCGTGCTCGCCGACCCCAGCCTGCAGATCAAGGCCGGTGTGCAGTGGGGGCTCTTCGGCGCCGCCATCCAGCAGCTGGGCACGAAGAAGCACCACGACAAGTGGCTCGCCGACGTCGTCACGCTGAAGCTGCCGGGTGCCTTCGCGATGACCGAGACCGGACACGGATCGGATGTGGCGGCGATCGGCACGACGGCGACGTACGACGCCGACACGGAGGAGTTCGTCATCCACACGCCGTTCCGCGGCGCGTGGAAGGACTACCTCGGCAACGCCGCGGTGCACGGGCGTGCGGCGACCGTCTTCGCGCAGCTGATCACGGGAGGCGTCAACTACGGCGTCCACTGCTTCTTCGTTCCGATCCGCGACGAGGCCGGCGCGTTCCTGCCGGGCGTCGGCGGCGAGGACGACGGTGTGAAGGGCGGTCTCAACGGCATCGACAACGGGCGCCTGCACTTCGATCAGGTGCGCGTCCCCCGCGAGAACCTCCTCAACCGTTACGGCGACGTCGCCGCCGACGGCACCTACTCGAGCGAGATCGCGAGCCCCGGCCGTCGCTTCTTCACGATGCTCGGCGCCCTGGTGCAGGGCCGCGTCTCGCTCGACGGCGCCGCCACCACGGCTGCCGCTCTCGGGCTCAAGATCGCCGTCACCTACGCCAACCAGCGCCGGCAGTTCGATTCCGGGTCGGGGACACCCGAGGTGACTCTGCTCGACTACGGCAAGCACCAGCGCCGCCTCCTGCCGCGCCTGGCCACGGTCTACGCGCAGGCGTTCGCGCACGACGAGTTCCTGAAGAAGTTCGACGGTGTGTTCTCCGGCCGCACCGACACCTCCGAGGAGCGCGAAGACCTCGAGACGCTGGCCGCGGCGCTGAAGCCGCTGTCGACGTGGAACGCGCTCGACATCCTGCAGGAGTGCCGCGAGGCGAGCGGCGGCGCCGGCTTCCTCGCCGAGAACCGGCTCGTCGGGCTGCGCAGCGACCTCGACGTCTACGTCACCTTCGAGGGCGACAACAACGTGCTGCTCCAGCTCGTCGGCAAGCGTCTGCTGTCGGACTACGCCTCGCAGTTCAAGGGCAAGGATGCGGCCGCTCTCGCCCGCTTCGCCGTCGGCAGTACTGCCGGCAAGGTGTTCCACGGGGCGGGGCTTCGACAGCTCGGACAGTCCCTCGCCGATCTCGGCTCGACCGCTCGCTCGGTGGAGCTCGGTCTGCGCGAGGACCAGCAGTTCGAGCTGCTGGCGGGACGGGTGCAGCAGATGGTCGCCGACGTCGCCGCGCGCCTGCGCCCGGCGAGCAAGCTGCCCGCCGCCGAGGCCGCCGCGCTGTTCAACGAGTGCCAGTACGACCTCATCGAGGCCGCGCGTGCGCACGGCGAGCTGCTGCAGTGGGAGGCCTTCACCGACGCCGTGCACCGCGTCGGTGACGACGGCACGCTGCGCGTGCTCACGTGGCTGCGCGACCTCTTCGGGATGAGCCTCATCGAGAAGCACCTGTCGTGGTACCTCATCAACGGGCGCCTCTCCGCCCAGCGCGCCGGTTCCGTCTCGCGGTACATCGGGCGGCTGTCGGCCCGGCTCCGTCCGCACGCCCAGGATCTCGTGGATGCGTGGGGCTTCGAGCCCGAGCACATCCGCGCGCACATCGCGTCGGGGGCGGAGCAGCAGCGTCAGGATGAGGCGCACGCGTACTACGCGGAGTTGGCCGCATCCGGCGAGGCGCCGATCTCGGAGAAGTCGCTGCAGAAGAAGCGGTGAGCGGTGTCGGCGACCGCCGATAGCGTGGACGGATGACCGACGTCCTCGTGGGAGAAGACGGCCGCGCACGCTGCGCGTGGGCCGGTGCCGATCCCGAGTACCTGCGCTACCACGACGAGGAATGGGGCAGCCCGCTCCGGGGTGACCGGCCGCTGTTCGAGAAGATGAGCCTCGAGGGATTCCAGGCGGGCCTCAGCTGGATCACCATCCTGCGCAAGCGCCCGCGCTTCCGTGAGGTGTTCGCGGATTTCGAACCGGATGCGGTCGCCGCTTTCGACGAGGCCGACATCGAGCGGTTGATGGCCGACACGGGCATCGTGCGCAACAGGGCGAAGATCGAGGCCGTCATCGGCAACGCGCGTCTCGTGCGGGCCATGTCGCCGGGCGAGCTCGACGCGCTGATCTGGTCGTTCTCGCCCGAGGGTCATGTGCCGCCGGCGTCCTTCGCCCAGGTACCGGCGACGACGGCCGAGTCGACCGCGCTCAGCAAGGAGCTGCGCCGGCGGGGGTTCCGTTTCGTCGGCCCCACGACGATGTACGCCCTGATGCAGTCCGCCGGCCTCGTCGACGACCACGTCTCCGGTTGCTGGCGCGCGGCCTGAGTCGGCGTCAGCGGCCCGTGTCGAAAAGGTGCCGGCCGGAGTGGCCCAGCACCTTCACCATCACGCCGCGTCGACGAAGCTCGGCGACAGTGCGGGTCTCCTCGTCGATGTTGCGGCCCAGCGCATGCACGCTCGCCACCACGAGGACGTCGCCGCGGGTGAGGCGCCCGAACAGGCGGCCCAGACGTTCCTCCCACGACTCGAGGATGTCGGGGGCCGGGTGTCGGAACCCGTCGATGGGGACCCCGAAACGCGTCAGCTCTGCGCGCTGCTCGACCACCGACGGCATGTCGTCGCGGTTCACGACGAGGCCCACGAGGCGGGCGCCGGTGGGCCGGGCGCGCCACCAGTTGCGGTCGGACTGCAGTTCGGTGAAGCACTTGGGGCAGTCGGCCGCCGTGTGGGGCAGGTGCAGCGGCGCGGTCGCGGGATCTGCTCCCGCTCCGGCGTCGGCGCCCGTCCCCTCGCTGATCATGCGTCCATTGTCCCCCGGATCGGGTGCCGGTGTCACTCGGCGCCCGTCTCGTCGGACAGGCGCAGCTCGAGGCTGATCTGGTCGGCGTCGAGCTCCGCGAGCGCGTGGCGCAGAGCCGCGGTGCTGAACGACCCCGATGACCCCGCCTCGAGCAGGCGCTGGCGCATGGCGTCGATCATCTCGAGACGCAGCTCCAGCACCTCGCGCGCGGCCGCGGTCATCTCATCGTCGGGTGGGTCCACGAGTCGCGCGCCCACTCGGGTGAGGATCCGTTCGCTGAACTCCGTCCCGTCGCGCCGGCGCAGATCGTCGTCCTGCAGTCGCTCGGATGCGGCTTGGCGCAGCACATCGTCGAGGCGCCGCTGCTCCTCGCGCGTCGGCCCCGCGGACTCCGAGGGGATCCGGAGCAGGCGCACCAGCGCGGGCAGGGTGAAACCCTGCAGGAGCAGGCTGATGATCGCCACCATGAAGGCCACGAAGATGAGCAGCGGGCGGTGATCGGTGCCGCGCGGCAGGGTCTGCGCCGCGGCGAGGGTCACGACACCCCGCATCCCGGCCCAGACGATGATCGTGCCGTGCTTCCATCCGAGCGGGGATGAGCGGTAGTAGTCCAGGTCGGCGCCGAGGCGGGTGAGTCGCTTGCGGATCGACGGGATGCGGCGCATCGCCCGCTCCGGGTTCGATCTCTCGATCGGCACCGTGCCGTCGGCCATCCCCTGCAGTCTGTTGTCGAAGCGTTCGATGTCGAAGCCGGCGAACCGCCGCGCTCTTCGTCCCTGCTGCCAGATGAGGAAGGCGACGTACACGCCGCGGACGGCGACGATGATGCCCAGAGCCGACAGGGCGAGCCAGGTTCCGTGCCACAGGCCGTCGTGCTCGGTCAGGTTCTTGTTGACGACGTCGGTGAGCTCCAGCCCCATGACGAGGAAGACGCCGCCCTCGAGGACGAGCTCGATCGTGCGCCAGTTGGCCTCCTCCGAAAGCCGTTGCTCGGGCGCGAAGCGTCGGGCCGCACCCTGCCCGGTGACGATTCCCGCGACCACGGCCGCGACGAGCCCGGAGCCGTTGAGTTCCTCCGTGGGCAGATAGGCGATGAAGGGGATCGCGAAGCTGATGGCGGTGTTCGCCGCCGAGTGGCCGACCCACGCGCGCACGCGCAGGTTGACCCAGCCGACGAGGCCGCCGATCACGAGGGCGATCAGCACCGCCCAGAGGAACGACAGGATGGTCTCGCCGAACGAGAAGCCGGCGGCGATCGCGGCGGTCGAGGTGCGCAGCAGCACCAGCGCCGTCGCATCGTTGAGCAGGCTCTCGCCCTCGAGCATCGTCGTGACGCGCGTGGAGATGCCCATCCGTTTCACGATCGAGGTGGCGACCGCATCCGTGGGCGAGAGGATCGCGCCCAGAGCGATGCCGAGGGCGAGGTCGAGGCCGGGGATCACCCAGGTGAAGAAGAACCCGAGCAGTACGGCGCTTCCCACCACGAGCACGACCGACAGACCTGCGATCGGGGTGAAGTCGCGGCGGAACTCGATCGCGGGAAGCTGCACGGCGGAGGAGTACAGCAGGGGCGGCAGCACGCCCACCAGGATCCACTCCGGATCGACCTCGGGGATATCGGGCACGAACGGCAGGGCGGCCAGCACGAGGCCGATGGCGACGAGAACCAGAGGGCCGGCGATGTTGAGACGCCGGCCCAGGGCCGTCACGATGGCGACGACGATGATGCCGCCGACGATGACGGCCAGATGCTCCACCTCAGATCACCCCCAGCGCTCGCACGGCCTCGCGCTCGTCGGCGAGCTCGGCGACCGAGGCGTCCAGGCGGCGGCGGATACGGGCGGGAACCTCCAGCCCCTCGACGATGCGGTAACCGCTGCCGTCCGAGCGCACCGGGAAGGAGCTGAAGAGCCCCTCCGGCACGCCGTACTCGCCGTGGGAGACGACGGCGGCGGAGGTCCAGCCCTGCGGGGTCCCCGCCGCATCGTCGCGGATGTGGGAGATCGTCGCGTTGGCGGCGGAGGCGACGGAAGAGGAGCCGCGCACCTCGATGATCTCCGCCCCGCGCTTCGCCACCCGCGGAGTGAACTCGTCGTCGAGCCAGCGGACCGCCGCGTCCTCGTCGCCGAAGCGCGCGGCGAGGACGTCGAGGGCGGGCGCGCCGTCGATCGTCGCGTGGGTCACGTCGGGAACCTGGGTCGCGGAGTGGTTGCCCCAGATGGTCACGTCGCGCACGGCGGACACGCCGACACCGACGGCCTCGGCGAGCTGTCCGACGGCGCGGTTGTGGTCGAGGCGCGTGAGCGCGGCGAAGCGTTCGGCCGGCACATCGGGCGCTGCGGACGAAGCGATCAGCGCGTTCGTGTTCGCGGGGTTGCCGACCACGACGGCGCGGACATCGGATGCGGCGTGCGCCGCGATCGCGGCGCCCTGGGGACCGAAGATCCCCGCGTTCGCCGCGAGCAGGTCGGCGCGCTCCATGCCGGGACCGCGCGGGCGCGCGCCGACGAGCAGGGCGATGTTGCAGCCGTCGAAGGCCACGGCCGGATCCTCCGTGACCTCGACGTCGCGCAGCAGCTCGAACGCGCCGTCCTGCAGCTCGAGGGCGGCGCCCTCCGCGGCGCGCAGCCCCTGGCGGATCTCCAACAGGCGCAGCCTGACCGGCCGGTCGGGTCCCAGCATGTCGCCTGCGGCGATGCGGAACAGCAGCGCGTAGCCGATCTGCCCGCCGGCGCCAGTGATGGTGATCGTGGTGGGCGCAGCTGTGCTCATGCGATGAGCATACGAGCAGGCCCGCGACGGGCACATCCCGGTGCGCCCTATAGCGCATCCGTGGACAGGGTGGGGTGGCAAGGTACCGTGAGGATATGACGGTCTCCGAGCTCGACGACATCCTGTACCCGCCGATCGAGCCCTACGAGAGCGGAGAGCTGCTGGTCGGCGACGGGCAGCGGATCTACTGGGAGCAGTCCGGCAACCCGGAGGGCAAACCGGTCGTCTTCCTGCACGGCGGGCCCGGCGGCGGGACCTCGCCCTGGCATCGACGTTTCTTCGATCCGGAGCGCTACCGCATCGTCCTGCTGGACCAGCGCGGATGCGGCAGGTCCACCCCGCACGCGAGCGACCCCGCCGCGGATCTGCGCTTCAACACGACCTGGCACCTCGTCGCCGACCTCGAACTCCTGCGCCGCAACCTCGGGATCGAGCGCTGGCAGGTGTTCGGCGGCTCCTGGGGTTCGACCCTCGCGCTCTCCTACGCGCAGGCGCATCCCGAGGTCGTCACCGAGCTCGTGCTGCGCGGTATCTTCACGCTCCGCCGGCACGAGTTGGAGTGGTTCTACGAGGGCGGTGCCTCGGCGATCTTCCCCGACCTGTGGGAGGGCTACGTCGCCGAGATCCCGGTGCTCGAGCGCAGCCGCATGATCGAGGCCTACCACCGGCGCCTGTTCGACGAGGACCCGGCCGTGCACCGACCCGCCGCGCTCGCGTGGACCCGGTGGGAGGCGTCGACGCTCACGCTGCGTCCCGACCCGGAGCTCGTGGCGTCGATGACGGATCCGGATGCCGCCACCGCGTTCGCGCGCATCGAGAACCACTACTTCGTGAACCACGGATGGCTGCGCGAGGGACAGCTGATCGAGGAGGTGGACCGCATCCGCCACATCCCCGCGGTCATCGTGCAGGGCCGTTACGACGTCTGCACCCCGATCATGACGGCGTGGGACCTGCACCGTGCGTGGCCCGAGTCGGAGCTGGTCGTCGTGGACGACGCCTCGCACTCCGCATCCGAGCCCGGTATCGCGGCGGCTCTGCGGGCGGCCACCGATCGATTCGCGTGAGGCTCAGGCGCCCATCGCCTTGACGAGGGTGAGGGCGAGCCCGAGCGGGTTGCGGTCGACCCGGTAGCGGGTCAGACCCTCGCTCACCGCCGCCGCCGTGCGTGCGGAGACGAACCAGGGTGGGGTGGGCAGCACGGAGAAGCGTCCCGGACCCAGCGAGCGCGGGAACGGGCGGAAGGGCCCTCGCAGCACCGACCGCTCGACGTCGGCCAGCAGCGCGGTGTTGTGCACGACGCCGATCCCCGATCCGACCTCCCGCACATCGGAGCCGGGGAAGGCGCCCCAGCTGAGCACGGGTGTCGCGAACAGGACACCGGTCCAGGCGTTGATCGCGATCCCGCCGTAGCGCAGCTCGGCGATCGCCCGCTCGAACCCCGCCCCCATCGCATCCTCCGCGTCGGGGTCGACGATGACGTTGGCGCCCAGGGTGCCCGCGAGCGACTCGTTCGCGTGCGCGACAGCGGCGTCGAGGAAGTCCTGACCCGTTCCGGGCAGCTCCACGACGCCCAGCACGGGGGCGAAGTACTCGGTCGTCTCCAGCTCGGCGGCATCGTCACCCTGCGCCACCTGCACGAGCGCGCGGCTGTGACCGGCCGACCACTCGGCGTGCGGGTAGCTCGCAGCGAGCGCGTGCAGCCGCTCGTCGGCGCGGGGGTACCAGACCGGGCGGGTCGGGGCGTCGCGGTACGCCTCGTGCAGCGCCCGCAGGAACTGCTCCCGCTGCGGCCAGTCCGCGCTCATCAGCACGACCTGCCCCGCGATGCAGTTGTGGCCGCTGTTGTGCAGACGCATCGTCGCGATGTGAGCCGCCTGGAAACGGAGGTCCGCGTCGGTCCACTCGCCCGGCACCACGATGATCGGAGACACGCCACCCAGCTCCGCCGTGATCGGGGTCGCCAGCCGGGGCTCGTCCGTCGCGCGGTCGCGGTCGCCCCAGACGATCGCATCGAAGGTCGCGGCGGATCCCGTGATGTGCACGTGCTCGATGCCCTCGTGCGCCGTGAGGTAGGAGCCGACATCGCCGCCGCCGCGCACGATCCGTACGAGTCCCCGACCGATGAGAGGCGCGAGTGCGCGCTCGAAGACCGGCACGAGCTCGTCCTGGGTGGGATTCACCTTCAGCAGACTCACGCGGTCGAACGCGAGCAGCTCGTAGAGCACGTCCAGCACCGGGATCGCAGAGATGTTCCCCGCACCGAGCACGAGCCCCACACCCGCGGAACCGGGGGAGACCTGCGCGAGCCCCGCGCGACGGATCGCCGCGGATGCGTCGGTGCCGGGGCGCAGCCAGATCTCGCCCGTGAATCCGGACAGCAGGAGCTTGTCGATGGGCTCGCGGGGGAAGACGTGCGCGCGGATGCGGTCGCCCGGGGCCCGGTCGAGGCGCACCCCGTCGAGCGGACTGCCGCCGGCGGCGATCCGGCGAAGCGTGGCGAGGTAGCCGTCGAGGGCGCCGAGCACGGCGTAGGGGCCCGACAGCCACTCCTCGCCGCGGAGCGGGTGATCGGGGGCGAGCCCCTTCGCGCGCGCGGCGGCGCCGGCCCAGTCGGCGGCGGCGGTGCCGACCGCATCCCTCGTGGCCGAGAGTGCGAGGATGCGCTCGCCGATGCTCGAGCGCGACCAGAGGGCGGCGCCCTGGCGGAGCGCGACGAGATCGTCGTCGATCGCGGCGCGCAGCCGGGGATCGAGCTCGGGCGTGGACACGGGTGCGGGCGTTGCAGACGGCTCGGACGCGGGCACGGCGCTCTCCTTCGGGTGGGCCACCAGGTTAGTGTGCCGCGCCCGGTGTTCCGGATGCGGGGAACCGGGGCTGGGGCACAACGCGCCGGTCGTGGAGCTCGCCCGCTTTGTTCGCCTGTCACAGATCGAGCCGTCCGGCTCGATCTGTGACAGGCGAACGGGGGTGGAAGGGGACGGGCGGGGGCGGACGGGCGGGGCACGGGGGACGGGGGAGAGGCGAACGGGGGTGGGACGGGGAGAGGCGAACGGGCCGGGCGGGGGGACGGGGGCAGGGAGAGGCGAACGGGCCGGGCGGGCGGGGGACGGGGGCAGGGAGAGACGGGCGGGACGGGGGCAGTAGTCACGGCGGCGGCCGGAAGACGCGATCGGGGGCGCACCTAGACTGGGGCGCGACACCAGGGGAGGGGACCGTGGCCGACATCGAGGCGCGACTGCGCAGTCTGCTCTCGCTCAATCAGGCGATCGTCGGCCACATCCATCTGCACTCCGTGCTGCGCGAGATCGTCGAGTCGGCCGTCGACCTCGTCGGTGCGCGATACGGCGCGATCGGCGTTCTCGGCGCCGACGGCGCGATCGTCGACTTCGTGCACGTCGGCATCGACGAGAAGACGGCGGCGCGGATGGGGCATCCGCCGCGAGGGCGCGGCCTGCTGGGCGCGATCGTGTCCGAGAGCGTGCGGGTCGATCACGTCGCCGCGGATCCGCGATTCACGGGATTCCCCGCGCACCACCCCCACATGGACAGCTTCGTCGGGGTTCCGATCCGTGTCCGCGAGGAGATGTTCGGCAACCTCTACCTGGCCGAGCATCCGGATGGCCACTTCACCGAGGAAGACACGGAACTCCTGCGTTCTCTCGCCGTCACGGCGGGCATCGCGATCGAGAAGGCAGGCCTGTACGAGGCGGCGAGGATGCGGGAGCGCTGGGCTGCGGCGACTGCCGAGGTGCGCGCGGCCTTCCTCGAGGTCGACGACGAGCGGCCCTACCGACTGCTCGCCGAGCACCTTCCGACGCTGACCGGCGCGGCGCTCGTGGCGATCATCACCTCCACCGAACGCGGCACCGTGCGGCTGCAGATCGTGCGCGGCGACGCGATGGCGCGCCAGTTGGAGAGCGTGGAACTGCCCGGCCACGATCGGGTCGCCCGCGCCCTGCTGTCGACGGGGGCCACCGTGCTGCCCGAGGTGGCACTGCCCACGTTCGAGGGCGAGACCGTGCGATTCGGCGACGCGTTCGTGGTGAGCCTCGGCGGACAGGATGGGGCGGATGTGGGGGTGCTGCTGGCCCGGCACCTGCGCGAACGGCCCTTCAGCGACGACGACATCCGGCGCACGACCGCGCTGGCCTCCGTCGCGGATCTCGCCGGGGAGCTCAGCCGCGCGCGTGCCGACCGCCACCGGCTCGCGCTGCTGGAGGACCGAGGCCGCATCGCCCGGGATCTGCACGACAACGTCATCCAGCGCCTTTTCGCCGCGGGGATGCAGCTGCAGGTCGTGTCGGCCGGCGTCGACGACGCGCGTGTGGGGGAGCGTCTCTCGGCGCAGATCGACGCCCTCGACGAGGCGATCGCCGAGATCCGCACCGCGATCTTCGCGCTGCAGCACGACGACGTGGGCGGCGTGACGCTGCGCGATCGCATCGTCGACGTCGTCGGCGAGTATCGGGCCCTCCTCGCGGAACCGCCGCGGCTCGTGTTCCGCGGTCCGGTGGATCACGATGTCCCCACCGACCTCGCCCCCGAGGCCGCCGCCGTCGTGCGTGAGGCGCTCTCCAACGTCGTCCGACACGCCCGCGCCTCGCACGCCGAGGTCCGGGTCGAGGTGCGCGGCGGGCGCATCGTCATCGAGGTCGGCGACGACGGGCGCGGGCTCGACCCCGCCCGCGAACGGCGCAGCGGCCTCAGCAACCTGCAGGCACGCGCCGAGGCCCGCGGCGGCACCTTCACACTCGCGCCCCGTCCCGGCGGTGGCACCGTCGCTGCGTGGAGCGTGCCGCTGGCGGCTCCGGCGGCCGCATCCGATGACGAGACTTCACGGCAGGAGGCCGACACATGATCCGCGTCTTCGTTCTCGATGACCACGAGCTCGTGCGCCGCGGGGTCGTCGACCTCATCGACGCCGCCCCCGACATGGAGGTCGTCGGTGAGGCATCGACGGCGGCGCAGACGCTGCCGCGCGTGGATGCGGTGCGCCCGGACGTCGCCGTGCTCGACATGCGCCTGCCCGACGGCGACGGCATCGATGTCTGCCGCGACGTGCGCTCCGCGCATCCGGAGATCGCGTGCCTCATCCTCACCGCGTTCGACGACGACCGCGCGAGCGAGGCGGCGGTGCTCGCGGGTGCTGCGGGCTACGTGCTCAAGGACATCCGCGCGAACGGGCTGCTCGACAGCATCCGCCAGGTCGCCGCGGGCAAGACCCTCACCGGCACCCGCGCCGCAGAGCTGGTCCGCTCGCGTGCGGATGCGCAGGCCGCCCCCCAGGTCGACCTCACCCTGCGTGAGCGGCAGATCCTGGATCTGATCGCCGACGGGCTGACCAATCGCCAGATCGGCGAGAAGCTCAACCTGGTCGAGAAGACGGTGAAGAACTACGTTTCGGGCCTGCTGCGCAAGCTCGGCATGGAGCGGCGCACCCAGGCCGCGGTCTACCGCGCCGAGCAGCGCCGCTCCTGACCCTTCGCCCTCGCGCCCGCCTCGCTCTCCCCGGGTCCGGGAGCGGACCGCGGGGCGGGACGGGGGCCGGGCGGGGCGGGCATGCGGACATGACGATGCGGCGCTCCCCGGGCGAGGAAGCGCCGCACCGTCACGCGGCCAGCAGGTCGGCTAGATGAGCCAGTGGTTCTTCTGCACGATGGGCAGCTTGCGCCACTGGGCGCCGAGGCCCCACGTTTCGCCGGCCGCAAGTGCGACGAAAACGATGAGCATGAGGGCGTAGATGATGTGGTAGTCGACGACCGGGTTGGTGGATCCGGTGCCCCAGATCATCGGGAACTCCGCCATCCACATGAAGAGCATGATCGCGCTGCCGGCGACGGCGGCGACCCGCATCCCGATGCCGAGCATGACGGCCAGTCCCACGCCGAGCATGCCGGCCATGAACAGGACGTCGGTCAGCGGCGTCGCGATCGCCTGGAAGATCCCCTTGAAGGGGCCGCTCACGGCCTCGCTGTTGAGGAAGCCCTGTGCGGGTGTGCCGCCGTTGATCCAGGCCCGCTCGACCGGGGTGGAGAAGCCCAAGCCGAAGGTCTTGTCGAGGAAGGCCCACAGGAAGATGAAGCCGGTCGCGAAACGTGCGATGGCAACGGTGCGTCGAGCCGCGAGGCTGGTGACGACGCTCGCCTCTGCCGTGATCGGCTTGGCAGCGACCTGCGTCCGGACATTTGCGGTGATGGTGGCCATGAGAGGTGTGCTCCTTTCGATCCCTCGGAGCGGCGGTGTGGGGCCGGAACCTGGGGGCTGTGTGTGTTTGTTGGTTCCACCCTCCTCCGCTCGCACGGGAGCGGATAGGGACCTAGGTCCCACCACCACGGCCGCCGCTCAGAGGAGTCCGGCGGCCGCCAGCTCTGCCCGCAGGATCGGCGCGATGCGCTCGGCGAACGGCACGCTGAGGTGCGTCTGGTCGTACTTGACCGGCAGCGACCCGGCGAACGCGGGGCACACGCCCTCCCAGCAGCTGAACGGCAGCGAGCTGATCGCGTGATCACCGGATGCGGCGGCCGCCCGCTCGGCCAGCGCCTCCATCTGCTGCCACGTCGGCGACACCGCGCTCGCGCAGTCGTAGGGCGAGGTCAACGGCGAGTAGCAGCGGGCGAGGTCGGCGCCCTCCGGGGGAGGCGCGAGATGGACGATCCTTCCGGGTGCGCCGTAGCCGGCCGCCTCCGCCTGTTGCGAGGCGATGAGCGTCTCGGCGCTGAGGTCCTGCCCGTCCGGCGTATGGCCCAGCGTGTAGGCGTCGCTCATCACGACGATGCTCGGGGTGTCCGCGACGATCATGGCGCGCACGTCGGCTTTGCGCTGTTCACAGGCCGCCATGACGCCGGCGCCGTCGTTCTGCACCGCCACTTCGGTGAACCGGCAGCCGTAGAGCCCGACCGTCGTGACGCGGATGGCGCCGCCGCTGTCCTCTGCCATCTTCTTGAAGGCGGGGGCGTAGGCCATGGCGGTCGAGTCGCCGACGAGGTAGATGCGGGTGCCGGCCTGTTCCGAGCCCCAGCTGCACCGGCCGGCATCCGGGCTCACGTCGGGGGCGAAGCAGTCCCGCGCCGGATTGTCGGCGGAGCCGCGGGCGATCACGGTGTCCAGCGACGGCGACAGAGTCGGCCATTGCGTGGCGGATGCGGCGGCCGCGAGTTCGTTCTGCACGGCGGCGATGGGATCGTCGCCGCCGCCCGGCTGCGCTTCGGCGGGCGGGGTGAGCGGCCCGATGACCGGCGCGCCGAAGATGCTCTGCGCCACCAGCACGGCCGTCAGGGCCGCGATGCCGAGCCCGGAGGACGCAAGGGCGATCTGCGTTCCGAAGCGGCCCCGCCACGCCTTCCACGCGGATCGTTCTTCGTCATTGCGCTCGAGGGGTGAGGCTTCGGGCGCGACGATCGGCGCGACCGCCGGCTCCGGATCAGGGTCGGCGAGCACGGGCTCGATGACGCGGTCGGCAGCGAGAGGTCGCGGCCGGGGCGAGCCGGGGTAGTACCGGGTGCCCGGTGTCCACCCCGCGGGACGCGTGGCGACGACGCGCGGCTGCGGCGACGCGGGGGGTGTCGCGACGGCGGCGATGGGCCGGGATTCGATCGGCTCGGACGAGCCGGTCTCGGCCGTATCCGAGGCGCGCGGCAGGAAAGGCGCGTACCGCAGGGGCTGCTCGACGATGAGATAGGTCGCCAGCGACAGGACGGCGATCGCCCCCAGAGTGAGCCAGAGCGCGCCACCGCGTCCGGCGAGGACGACCGAGCCGAACACGATGACGGGGAAGTGCCACAGATACAGCGAGTACGACATATCGCCGACGAAGACGCTCGCGGGGTTCGTCAGGGGGAAGAGATGACGATGGCGCGGGTCGCCGCCGACCCCACCCGCCAGCACGAGCGCCGTGGCGGCGACGGGAAGAACGGCCCAGGGCCAGGGGAAGCCGCCTGCGGCCGGGTCGATCATCGCGAAAGCGGCGACGATGCCCGCGAGGCCGAGCCATCCCATGGCCCCGCCGACGACCCGCGGGATGCGGGCGAGCAACGGCGCCGCGGCGGCCAGCACCGCCCCGGCGCCCAGCTCCCACGCGCGGGTGAGCGTCGAGAAGTAGGCGACGGTCGCCTCGGACGTCGTCTGGGATGCGGCCCACAGCGCCGAAGCGAGCGCGATCGCCGCCGCGATCCCTGCCACGGTGAGGCGTCCGCGACGCCCGCCCCGCGCGGCGGCGGGTACGAGGAGCAGGCTCAGGACCACGATGCCCGGCCACACGAGGTAGAACTGCTCCTCGACGGAGAGCGACCAGAAGTGCTGCAGCGCGGATGCCGCATCCGTCGCGTGGAAGTAGTCGGTGCCGTCCGCGGCGAAGTGCCAGTTCGCTGCGAAGAGCGCGGACCACACCGCGTCGTGAAGCGTGCGCTCTGCGACGACGGTGTTGAAGACGAGGAAGCCCGCGCCGACCGTGAGGGCGAGGACGACGACGGCCGCCGGCAGCAGGCGTCGCGCTCGTCGTCCGTAGAAGCGGGCGAGGCTCACCCGCCCCGTCGTCTCCACGTCGCGCAGGAGCAGGCCGGTGATCAGGAAGCCCGAGATGACGAAGAACACGTCGACGCCGACGAACCCGCCGCGGGGCCATCCCATCGCGTGGGCACCGACGACGGCGAGCACAGCGAGGGCGCGAAGGCCCTGGATGTCTCGGCGGGATGCGGGGGGAGGAGTGCGGTTCACGTGATGATTCCGGCGGAAGCCGGAATCAGTGTACGGGGAGCGGTCCCACGCTCTGACGGGTCGTCATCCCGCTCAGATGATCGACAGCTCGCGCAGCTTCGCATCGACGTCCGCGTTGGACGGCTCGACGTGATGGGTCGCGTCGGGATAGACCACGACGGGGATGTTGGTGCGACCGGAGATCTCGCGGGCGACCTCTGCCGCGGCGGGGTCGGCCTCGAGGTCGACGTAGGTGTACTCGACGCCCAGCTCATCGAGCTGAGCCTTCGTGCGTCGGCAGTCGCGGCACCACTCGGCGCCGAACATCGTGATGCCGGATCCCGTTTCGCTCATGGATTCCAGAGTACGGGTAAACGGCCCGTGATCGGGTGGTTACGAGTTGGCTAGCGGATTCCTATGCGCACGCTCAACCCCAGGGAATTGACAACCGGGGCGTGCCAGGATGAGGAACGTCGCCCGCATTCGGGCGTTCACAGCTTCCATCAGGCGGTGCGCATGCAGGTCACGGTCATCGTCCCCACGTTCAACGAGGCGCCCAATGTGGCAGAGCTCGTGCGTCGGGTCGCCGCAACCGCGAAAGGCTTCAGCGTCGACATCCTCTTCGTCGACGACAGTACGGACGAGACGCCCGACGTCATCCGACGGGTGGCGGCGACCGCCGACGTCCCCGTTCGCCTCATCCACCGCGACGACCCCGCGGGCGGACTGAGCGGGGCCGTCGTCGCGGGTCTGGATGCCGCGCCCAGCGACGTCTGCATCGTCATGGACGGCGACCTGCAGCATCCGCCGGAGGACATCGCCCGTATGGTCGCGCGCTACCTGCACGGCGACGTCGATGTGGTCGTGGCCTCGCGCTACACCGCCGACGGCACCGCGGGCGGTCTCGCCGATCGTTCGCGCGTCATCGTCTCACGCGGCTCGACCGCCGTGACGAAGGCGATGTTCCCGATCCGCCTGCGCGAGGTCACCGACCCGATGACCGGGTTCTTCCTGGTGGACCGTCGCGCCATCGATCTCGATCAGCTGCGCCCGCGCGGCTTCAAGATCCTGCTCGAGATCCTCGCCCGCCGTTCGCTGCGCGTCGCGGAGATCCCGTTCGCGTTCGCGGACAGGTTCGCGGGTGCCTCGAAGGCGTCGTTCTCGCAGGGCATCTCTTTCCTCGCGCAGCTCGCCATGCTCCGCTTCGGCAAGATGTCCGCGTTCGCCCTCATCGGTGCGCTGGGTGCGGTGGCCAACATCGCGATCGTGTGGCTGCTCTCACACGCCGGCGTCACGGACCTCGCCGCCATGATCATCGCCGCCGAGACGACGATCATCGCGAACTTCCTGCTCCAGGAGCGGTTCGTCTTCCAGGACATGCGGGAGCAGGCATCCGGGATCGGCAGCAGGTTCGCGAAGTCGTTCTCGTTCAACAACATCGAGTTGCTGATCCGCATCCCGATCACGACCCTGATGATCTCGACATGGCACATCTCGGTGGTCATCGCCACCGCGGTCACCCTCGTCGCCGCCTTCGTGGTGCGCTTCCTGTTCCACTCGCTGGTGGTCTACGCACCCCGCCGTGCCTCGTCGCCCCGCCCGGCGCCCTCGCGCGCCCGCCATTTCGTCGAGGAGATCGACCGTCAGGCGATCTCGCCCGGGGAGATCTGAGCCGGCGGATCAGCCGACTTCGGCGATGAACTCACTCAGACTCATGCCGTAGTTGATGCGGATGGTCGGCAGGGCGAGCTTGTCGGTGCCGGCGCGCACGTAGCCGTGATCGATCGTGCGCGCCATCTCGAAGCCGGCGTCGCGCAGCCCCTGCTTGGCCGTGTCGTTGTAGTGCCCGAACGGGTAGGCCATCACCTGCTTCGCGCCGAGGATCTGCGCCGACGTCTCCATGTCGGCGGCGATCTGCGCCTCGGACCAGTTGACCATCCGTCCCTTGCCGTTCGCACCGGCCTCGTGCATGTCGTGGGTGTGGGACCGCTGCAGCACGAAGGGGGACGGCGAGGGCTCACTACGCCACTTCGTGATGACGAAGGAGGTCGTCAGCAGCCGATGCGCGTCCACGACGGGTACGGCCAGCTCCAGCCAGGTGGAGTCGGCGTCATCGTCCGTGATGATCACCGATCGGGGTGGGAGCGACAGGCGGCCGTCGATGAAGGCACTGAGTTCGTCCCACGTCGGCAGGTAGAACCGCTGATCGGCGAGATAGCCGAGTTGCGCGTCGAAGTCACCGATGTAGGTGTAGTTCAGCCGCAGCGAGTTGCTCTCGCCCTCCGGCTTCGTCGTGAACTGGTGGTACATGAGGATCGGGACCGCGACGTCGGCTGCGGCGACCGCCTCCGGCGTCGTCCACGCGCCGTAGAGCGTGACCTCGCGGTCGGTGCACGCGACGAGGTCGGCGCCGTTGACGCGGGCGTCGACGTTCGCGCTCTGTGCATCCGCCTCGCTCGCGTACCACCCGGCGAACACCGCACCTTCTCGTCGCGGGATGGGCAGGGCCTCGTAGAGCGCCCCCTGATGCTGGAGCTGCGGCTGTTCCGAGACGTCGTCACCCGCGAAGGACACCGCGCACGCGGCAGGATCGCTGCTCCCGGCCAGCAGCTCTTGGGCGGCCGTCAGCGGGGTGGAGGTGGGGGTCGGTGTCGCTGCGGTCGGTGGCGGGTCTCCGGCGTCGGGAGTGGCGTCCGCGGAGAGCGCACGGACGATCGCCATGACACCCACGATCACGATGACCAGCGCGAGGGCGGCGAGGGATGCCGCCAGCACTCTGCGTCGGCGCAGAACCGAGCGGCGTCCGCGTTGCTCTCGTCTGCTCGTCTCCATGGATCCCCCGGTGCGGTGCGGTCGGCTCTCCCTGGCGGCGATGACCGCACCGATGTTATCGAGCATCGTCTGGGAACGGATGCCGCGGCCCGCACATACGCCGTCCTAGACTGACCGGACGGTGCCAGAGCCCGCTCGCGCGCGCCGCATCCTCTCCCCGTCGAGAACGAAGACACGATGCTCCACTCCGCCGCCGGCCGCGCGTTCCGCGAGGCCAGGGACTTCCTGCTCGCCCACTCCCACGACATCGAGGCCGCTCGGGCGGGGTTCGTCTGGCCCGATGTCGGAGACCACTTCAACTGGGCCGTCGACTGGTTCGATGAGATCGCTCTCGGCAACGACCGCCTCGCCCTGCGGGTGCTCGAAGAAGACGGCACCGAGGCGTCGCGCACGTACGACGAGATGCGGGTGCGCTCCGACCGCGTCGCGAACTGGCTGCGCGATCAGGGGGTGCGCCGCGGCGACGCCGTGATGCTGATGCTCGACAACCGGGTCGAGCTCTGGGAGGCGATGCTCGCCATCATGAAGCTGGGCGCCGTCATCCTGCCGACCTCGGTCGTGCTCGGCCCCGACGATCTCGCCGAGCGCATCGAGCGCGCGGGTGTCCGTGTCGTGATCGCGGATGCGGCGGATGCGGAGAAGTTCGACGCCCTCGATGCCGATCTCGTGCGGGTCGTCGTGGGCGGCGACCGAGAGGGCTGGGCCTCGTTCACGGATGCGGATGCCGCATCCGAAGAGCGCCCCGGGGTCGTCGTGGATTCCACCGATCCCGCGATCGTCTACTTCACCTCCGGCACGACCTCGCGTCCCAAGATGGTCGAGCACACCCACGTCTCGTACCCGGTGGGTCACCTCAGCACGATGTACTGGATCGGCGTGCGTCCCGGCGACGTGCACATGACCATCAGCGCTCCCGGCTGGGGCAAGCACGCCTGGAGTCTGTTCTTCTCGCCGTGGATCGCCGAGGCGACCGTGTTCGTCTACAACTACCGCCGCTTCGACGCGGTGGCGCTCGCCGGCGAGCTCGACCGCGCGGGCGTCAACACGTTCTGCGCGCCGCCGACGGTGTGGCGCATGCTCATCCAGGCCGACCTCGAGCACAAGCCGCGGGCGCTTCGCGAGCTGCTGTCGGCCGGAGAACCACTCAACCCCGAGGTGATCGCCACGATCGAGCGCTGGTGGGGCATCCAGATCCGCGACGGCTACGGCCAGACCGAGCTGACGGCCGTCATCGGCAACACGCCGGGGGTCGCGCTCAAGCCCGGGTCCATGGGGCGGGCGCTCCCCGGCGTCGAGATCGTGCTGCTGGATCCGCTCACCGGCGAAGTGGCCGACGAGGGTGAGATCTGCCTGCCCACGGCGCCCGTGCGGCCGCTGAACCTCACGCCCGGCTACATCGGGGAGCCGGAGCGCACCGCCAAGGTCGAGCACGACGGGTACTACCACACGAGCGATGTCGCCGTCCGCGACGCCGACGGCTTCCTGACCTTCGTGGGGCGCACGGACGACGTGTTCAAGGCGAGCGACTTCAAGGTGTCGCCGTTCGAGGTGGAGTCGATCCTGCTCGAGCACGCCGCCGTCGCCGAGGCGGGCGTCGTGGGCGCGCCGGATGCGGTGCGGCTGAACGTCGTCAAGGCGTACGTCGCGCTCGCCGCGGGCGTGGAGGCGGATGCGGCGACCGCGCGCAGCATCCTCGCCCACGCGCGGGAGCACATGCCGCCCTACATGCGGGTGCGCCGCGTCGAGTTCTTCGAGCTGCCCAAGACGATCTCCGGCAAGATCCGTCGCGTCGAGCTGCGCGAGCGGGAGGAGGCGGCCGGGGCCGAGCGCATCCGCTCCGAGTTCCGCGAGAGCGACTTCCCCGACCTCAAGGGGTGAGCTCCGACCGGTCCACGCAAGGCCGGGTGGACCGGAGCCGGTGCGCCCGGGCGTGGGTAGCGTGGCACCGTGAGCGAGATCGAGCACTGGACCGCCTTCTCCGACGAGCCCACGGGCGGCAACCCGGCCGGGGTCGTGCGCTCCGCCGAGGACTGGAGCGAGGAGCGGATGCAGCGCACAGCCGCCGACCTCGGCTACGCCGAGTCCGCGTTCGTGACAACGGATGAGGGCGGCACCCGCCGCATCCGCTACTTCTCTCCGATCGCCGAGGTGCCCTTCTGCGGTCACGCGACGGTCGCCACGGCCGCGGCCCTGGCGGAGCACGAGGGCGACGGCCGATTCGTCTTCGAGACCGCGGTGGGCGGGATCGAGATCGAGACACGATCCGACGACCAGGGACGCCTCGTGTCGTTCACCAGCGTCGAACCGGATGCCGCGGAGCTGACGCCCCAGACGCTGGAAGAGCTCATCGCGCTGCTGGGGATGGAGCGGGATGCGCTGCACCCGTCATATCCGCCCGCTCTCGCGTACGGCGGGAACTGGCATCCGCTGCTCGTGCTGGCCGAGCGCTCGGCGTTCGACGCGTTCGGCTTCGACCCCGCCGCCGCGCGCCGCCTGTTGGATGCGAACGGATGGCCGGCCACGATCATCGTGCTCTGGCCCGAGAACGACTCGCACTGGCACGCGCGCAACATCTTCCCCGTCGGCACGGTCACCGAGGACCCCGCCACGGGTGCCGCCGCGGCGGCCACGGGCGGATACCTGCGCAGCCGGGGACTCGCGCCGCGGCGCATCCGGATCCGTCAAGGCGAACACGTCGGGCGGCCGAGCGTGCTCGATGTGGACGTGACCGAGACCGGCGGGATCGTGGTGTCCGGGAGGGCCGCGCGCATCCGCTAGAAATTCTTCCCATCCGTTTCAGAGAGCACGCCGAACAGAGGATGTACGCCGCAAGAGTGCGGCTGCCTCGCTCCCGGCACCGGGGCGTGTTCTGAACGAGTCGGCACACAGCGACTCTCTGATTCGGAGGACATCATGCGCACCAACAAGAAGCACCTGTTCGGCGGCCTCACCCTTCTCGCCGTCGCCGGGTTCGCACTCGCCGGCTGTGCAGGCGGATCTGCCGGCACGTCCGAGAGCACCATGGCGCCCGAGACCTCGACGGCAGCTCCGATGCCCAGCAAGACCATGGATGCCGCATCCGACCTCGTCGGCGCCGGCTGCGCCGACTACGCCGCGATGGTTCCGAGCGGCGCGGGCTCGGTCGAGGGCATGTCGCTCGACCCGGTCGCGACGGCTGCATCCAACAACCCGCTGCTCACGACCCTCGTGTCGGCCGTCAGCGGCCAGCTGAACCCCGACGTGAACCTCGTCGACACGCTCAACGGCAGCGAGTTCACCGTTTTCGCTCCCGTGGATGAGGCCTTCGGCAAGATCGACGCCGCGACCATCGACTCGCTGAAGACCGACAGCGCGGCGCTCACCAAGATCCTCACCTACCACGTGGTCCCCGGCCAGATCGCCCCGGACGCGATCGACGGCACGCACACCACGGTCGAGGGTCAGGACGTGACGGTGACCGGCAGCGGTGACAACATCATGGTCAACGACGCCAAGGTCATCTGCGGTGGCGTGAAGACCAAGAACGCGACCGTGTACCTCATCGACTCGGTGCTGATGCCCCCCATGTGATCCCTGAACACTGACGACACTCCGGCGTGAGCCGCCGGACCGGCGAGCGGAGACCGACCATGACACGACTGCGGATACGCACCACGTGGGGTTGGGCTTCGCTCGCCGGTGTCGTCGCGGCGGCGGCTTTCCTCGCGGTGAGCGAGGCGTTCGCCGCTCTCGTCTCCCGGGGAACCAGCCCCCTGATCGCGGTCGGGTCGTTCGTCATCGACATCGTGCCGCGACCTCTCAAGGAATTCGCGATCTCCACGTTCGGGACCGCCGACAAGCCGGTGCTGCTGGCCTCACTCGGAGTGGCCGTCGTGATCGCCGCCGCCGTCATCGGTATCGTCGAGACCGTCCGGCCTCTCTGGGGCATCGTGCTCTTCGCGATCGCCGCCGCCCTCGCGACCGCCGCCGTCATCACGCGTGCGGATGCGGGGGCTCTCGCCGGAGTCGCCTCGATCGCGGGTGCCGTCGCCGGCATCTGGATGCTCCTGTTGCTGACCCGTCGCCTGCGCCGCTGGAAGCTGGCCGCCGCTGCGGCGCCCGTGGCCACAAGCTCGTCCGCCGCCGCGAGCTCTGTTGACGAGACCCCTGACGCGGCCTCCGGCGGCTCGGAACCGCGTCCCGCTTCTCCCGAACGGCGCCCGAAGTCCGCGCCGTCCGACGTGCAGATGGACCGCCGCGGGTTCTTCATCCTCACCGGCATCGTCGCCGCATCCGCTGTCGTGGTGGGCCTCGGCGCCCGGGCGCTCAACGCGACGACCGCATCCATCCGGCAGATCCGCGATGCGCTCCGGCTGCCCTCGCCCAAGACCACGGTTCCCGTCCCTCAGGGGGCGGAGCTCGACATCGACGGGATCTCCCCCCTCTTCACCCCCAACGCGGACTTCTACCGCGTCGACACCGCGCTGACCGTTCCCTCGGTCGACCCGAACACGTGGCGCCTCGTCATCGACGGCATGGTCGACAAGCGCGTCGAGCTGAGCTTCGACGATCTGATCGCCCTGGGGCTCGACGAGTACGTGATCACGCTCACGTGCGTTTCGAACGAGGTCGGCGGCGACCTGGTCGGCAATGCGCGGTGGCTGGGCGTTCCCGTGCGCACCGTGCTGGCTGCGGCTGGCGTGCAGTCCGGCGCCGACATGGTGCTCTCGCGCAGCGTCGACGGCTTCACCGCATCCACTCCGCTCGAATCGCTCACGGATCCGGGCGTCGACGCCATCTTCGCGGTCGCCATGAACGGCGAGCCGCTCCCGCTCGAGCACGGCTTCCCCGTGCGGATGGTGGTTCCCGGCCTCTACGGATACGTGTCGGCGACGAAGTGGGTGGAGGAGTTGAAGGTCACGACCTTCGCCGCCGACACCGCCTACTGGACGCCCCGCGGTTACAGCGAACGCGCACCCATCAAGTTCTCGTCGCGCGTCGACACCCCGAAGATCGGCAAGCCGGTCGCGGCGGGAAAGGTGCCGATCGCCGGCATGGCGTGGGCGCAGGGCGTCGGCATCTCGGCGGTCGAAGTGAGCATCGACAACGGCGAATGGGAGCGCGCCACCCTCTCCTCGCCCGTCAACAAGGACACCTGGGTGCAGTGGGTGCTCGAGTGGGACGCGACACCCGGCTCGCACTACATCGCGGTGCGTGCGATCAACGCCGCGGGCGAACTGCAGATCGAGGAGTCCGCACCGATCGCCCCCGACGGCTCGTCCGGCTGGCAGCGCACGCTCGTGACGGTGAGCTGATCCGCTCCGGCTGCCTTACTACCTCCGCGAGACTGCATTTCCGTCACGAGATCACGGGTATTACCCCTGATCTCGTGACGAGGATGCAGTCTCGGGGGAAGAACAGGGGGCGAGGGGTGGGCGCGGATAGCACGGGGCGCGCCGGCGCGCCATCGGGTGCGCGGCCCGCATCCGTCGCCGTAGCGTCGCGGGCGCAAGGAGGTGGCATGGGCTCGAGCGGGCGCGACGTGCGCGTGGGGATATCGGGGTGGAACTACCCGTCATGGCGGGGCGACTTCTACCCCAAGGGGCTCGCGCACGCGCGGGAGCTCGCCTACGTCGGCGAGCGGATGCGGAGCGTCGAGCTCAATGGATCGTTCTACTCGCTGCAGCGGCCCACGAGCTATCAGCGCTGGCGGGATGCGGTGCCGGATGACTTCGTCTTCGCCGTCAAAGGCTCGCGCTACATCACCCACATGCTCCGCCTGCGCGAGGTCGATCAAGCGTTGGCGAACTTCTTCGCGTCGGGGGTGCTGGCTCTCGGACCCAAGCTCGGCCCGGTGCTGTGGCAACTTCCGGAGCGCGAGGAGTTCGACGCCGACGTGCTCGAGGACTTCCTGTCGCGTCTGCCGATGTCGACGGGCGGCGCCGCGGAGCTCGCCCGGCGTCATGATGCGAGGGTCGAGGGACGAGCGTGGCTCGAGATCGACGAGGACCGTCCCCTGCGTCACGCGTTGGAGCCACGGGCGCTCTCGTTCGAGTCCCCGAAGCTTCCCCCGCTGCTCCGCGAGCATGACGTGGCACTTGTCGCGGCCGACTCGGCGGGAACCTGGCCGGGATTCGGCGAGCAGACCGCATCCTTCGCCTACGCGCGTCTGCACGGGTCGACGGATCTGTACGCGAGTGGATACACGGATGCGGAACTCGACGCCTGGGCGGAGCGCATCGCCGGCTGGGAGGGCGACGTGTACGTGTACTTCGACAACGACGCGCGCGGACGGGCGCCGCACGATGCTCTCGCGCTCGCCGCGCGGGTGTGACGCTCTGCGAATCCGTGGCGGGCGGGACTCAGCCAATTCGCGAGACTGCACTTCCGTCACGAGATCACTGTCATTACCCGTGATCTCGTGGGCGCGAAGCAGTCTCGCGAGCGCGGCGGGCGGGGCTCAGGCCAGCGAGTAGCCGGCCTCGTCGATCGCTGCGGCGATCGCCTGCGGGTCCACGGGGGATGCGGCGCGGAACGTGACGCGCGATGTGCCGCCGGCCTGCAGGTCGACCGACACGTCCGTCACGCCGTCGATCGCGGTGAGCTCCTGGGTGACGGCCTTCACGCAGTGCGCGCACGTCATCCCGGTGACGAGGATCTCCTGGGCGTCGGCGGCTGCCGGCGCGGATGCGTGATGGTCGCCGTGACCGCCGCAGGCGCATGCCGCCTTGGGCTCGGTGCGGCCGAACTCGATGCGCTGAATCATGTGGGCTCCGTTCCGTCAGCAGCATACCCCGAGGGGGTATGGGTGAGCGAGGGTTGGGGCTCACTCTACGGTGATGTGGATAACCGTCGGAGCGATCACCGCCGTCTGTAAGCTCCCTCCGTGCCGATCTCCCGCCCGCTCACCCGTTTCCTCGCCGTCCTCGCACTCGGATGCGGCGCCGCTCTGCTCGCATCCTGCGCGGCCGCCGCGCCCGCTCCCGCAGAACAGGAGCCCGACGCGGGCAGCGGACAGTCTCCCGAGCCGGCCGCCGGCGGCTCCCAGAGCGGCGGCGGTGAGTACACGGTGGCGGATGTCGTCGCACGTTATCCCTCGTGCGCCGCGATCGGCGCGCTCGTCTCGGCGCAGATCGAGGGGATGGAGATCGTCGACGACGTCGTGGACGGTGAGTCGGTCGATTGCCTCTGGAAGTCGCCCACCAACGCCGATGTCATCGCGTCCTTCGGCGCGACCGTCGACGCGAACATGGGCGCGGACGACGTCCCCACCAAGGACATCATCGAGCTGTCCGGACTCGAGTATGTGCCGGATGCGGGACTCGAGGCCGCAGGTGGCATGGCCAACCTGGGCCGCACCGTCGGAGACCTCCGGAGTCTTACGACGGTCACGAACGTGCCCGGGGTCTACGTGACGCTCACGCAGACGAAGCTCGGGGTCGATCCCGACTTCGGCGGCACTCCGGCCGTCGCTGTTGCGAAGCAGCTGCTCGGCATCGCAGGCTGACGTCGCGACCCTCGGCCCCGGAGGTCGATCTACCCTCGAAGGGTGACGTCTCGACAGCCCCCGTGGGTGTGCCCGACCTGCGGTGACGCCCTGCGGTTCGAGATCCTCGACGACGAGGCGTTCCTCGTCGCATGGTCCTGCCTGAACTGCGGTCTCGTGCGCGTCACCGAGCCCGCTTAGCCCGTCTTCGAGCGCGACGCCTCGCCCACGCGCTCCCGGTCAGTGCGCCATCCGCTCCGACACGGGTCGCCGACGCAGCGCGGCGTCGCCCACCTCCGGTCCGCGGTAGACCATGTCCATCGCGCCGACGCTCTCGCCGGGGGCGACGATGGCATCGATGCGGTCGAGCACCTCGTCGGACAGGGCGACGTCCGCGCCGGCGAGAGTGGATTCCAGCTGCTCCATCGTCCGGGGTCCGATGATCGCCGAGGTCACTCCCGGGTGGGCGAGAGTGAACGCCATCGCCAGGTGCGAGAGGGGGAGGCCGACCTCGTCCGCCAGGGCGACGAGTTTCTCGATCGTGGCGAGCCGGCGTTCGTCGCGGAAGTGCTGCATGCCGGTGCCGGCGCGGAAGTTGTCGTTGGTCTGACCTGCCCGGTACTTGCCGGACAGCGCGCCGCCGGCGAGCGGGCTGTAGACGAGTGTGCCCATTCCGTAGCGCTGTGCGACGGGGAGGATCTCGCGCTCGATCTCCCTGTCGAGGATCGAGTAGTTCGGCTGTTCCGTGCGGAAGCGCTCGAAACCGCGGCGCTCGGAGACCCACTGCGCCTCGACGATCTCGGAGCCGCGCATCGATGAGGTTCCGATCGCGCGGACCTTGCCCTGGCGCACCAGATCCGTCAGTGCGGAGAGGGTCTCCTCGATGTCCGTGTCGGGGTCGGGGCGGTGGAGCTGGTAGAGGTCGATGTAGTCGGTGTCGAGGTTGCGGAGCGAGCGCTCGATCGCTGCCATGATCCAGCGGCGGGAGGCGCCCCGATGGTTGATGTCGTCGTCGACCGGCCCGTAGAACTTGGTGGCGAGGACGACCTGGTCGCGGCGACCGCGGAGCGCTTCGCCGACCACCTCTTCGGAGTCGCCGTAGCGGTCCGCCGTGTCGACGAAGTTGATGCCGGCGTCGAGGGCGCGGTGGATGATCCGGATGCCCTCCTGCCGGTCCGGGTTGCCGTACGAGCCGAGCATCATGGCGCCGAGGGCGTAGGGGGTCACCTTGATGCCGGTGCGGCCGAGGGTGCGGTACTGCATGGGATCCTCCGCTAGTGTGTGGAATACGGAACGATGTTCCGCTCTCGCTCACAATACGGAACGCTGTTCCGTTTCGCAAGGAGGTCCCCCGACGTGTCCGGAGAACCGGCTCCCGCAGCGCCTCGTCGCCCCCGGGCGGATGCGGCCCACAACTCGGCCGCGCTCCTCACCGCCGCGCGGGTCGTGTTCGCCCGCTCGGGCGTCGATGCCCCCGCCCGCGAGATCGCCGCGGAGGCCGGCGTCGGGGTCGGAACGCTCTACCGTCACTTCCCGAATCGCGCCGAGCTCGTCGCCGCCGTGTTCACGACGGAGATCGATGCCACGGCCGCCGCCGCCGCGGAACTGCTCGACGAGCTCCCCCCGGGTGAGGCGCTTGATCGATGGGTCCAGCGATTCACCCGGTTCGTCGCCACGAAGCAGGGCCTCTCGGCGGCGCTGCACTCCGGCGACCCGGCGTTCGAGTCACTGCCGGCCCGTTTCATCGCGAAGCTGGGCCCGGCCATCAGGATGCTCCTGGATGCGGCAGTGGATGCGGGCGAGGTGCGGCCGGGCGTCGATCCGATCCAGCTGCTGCAGGCCATCGGCGACCTCAGCCACCGCGCGCCGTCGGCGGACGGCTCGCCGAACGCGATGGTCCGCCTCCTGCTCGACGGGCTGCGGCTGCGCTAACCACTGGTGTGCGCCGGTATCACGGCTCGTCGGTTTCTTCTGCGTCAGAGAGATAGCTGGCCGAGACGACACTGCTTCCGTGCAGAAAGACGAGGACCCCAGCTCTCGGAAGGCAGCGCCAGCTTCGGCGCCGAACCTCGTGCGCACGCCCGACGCTTACGGGGCGGGGTGGACACCTGGACCGGTTGGCGCAAGAGGAACCCGCGCCTGCAGGACCCACACACCTGAATTCAGATCCGATTCCAGCTCCCCGCCGTACTGGACGAGCCGCTGGCGCGCACGAAGCAGTCCGCGCCCGCTGGAGCGAGCAGCCCTGCCTGTGATGGTGCGTGGAGCAACGTTCTTCACCAATAGCTCGACGAAGCCGGGCCCTTCCACGACGTCGAGGCTCGCGGCTTCCGAGGCGGGCCCGTGCTTGAGGATGTTCGTCACGGCCTCGATGGCCGTCTCCGTGAGGACCCGTTCGGCTGCCGGCGTTGCGCTGAGCGATGTCTGCGGGACCGACACGCTGGTCGGGATACCCGCGTCCTTCAACAGCGCAGCCAAGGACGTCACGGCCTCAATCACGTCTCCGTCATACCGAACAGGGCGCCCCTCTGCACCGTCGGCCCGCGTCTCACGGATCAGCGACAAGAGCGACTGGATGCTCTGCAGTGCCCGCTCGGCCGAGTCCTCGATCGTGGTGAGCGACACCTGTCGGGCCGTCTCGTCTGGCTGGCGCGGAAGCGCCCGGGCGTGGAACAGCACGAGGGTGAGATCGTGCGCGATCCCATCGTGCAGTTCGTCCGCGATCTGCTCCTGCTCCTCCCGTGCAAGCGCTTCGAGATCCTTCACGACGCGGGCACGCTCCGCGACGAGGATGGCTTCGCGCGCGGTGACGATCCGGAAAGTGATGCCTACGAGAAACGCAATCGCCGCGATGCCAGCGATGCCGAAGAATCCTCCCTCCGTGAGCGATGACCCGTTCATGGCCATGTCCGCCGTGAGCACAACGAGCACGAGCCCATGGACCGTGATCACCCAGGGAGCGCACGTCGCTGCGACGATGCCGAGAGCCAAAGCGAGCTCCAGAAGGTCCCCGCCGCTTCCTGTCAGAATGGCGCCGAGGCTACAGCCGACAATGACGAGGAAAGCGGCTATCGTCGGCCGCCATGCGAAAGCGGCAAGGGCGCCGTAGAGCACAACAGCGAGCAGGTCGTCCCGTGTGAAGGGGCCCCCGGTGACGATGAAGCCCACCGAGATGCAGAGCAGCACGCTCACCACTACGAGTAGCAGGAGCCGAGCTATGGGGTGCAGCGAACGTGGTTTCCAGAACTCACCGGAGGCAAGCGTTCGCCGGATCGAGACCCGTCCGCTATCCGCGTGCGCGTGCTCTCTGATATCTCCGAGCTCCCAGGGGGTTTCAGGCACAGATGCCCAACATCTTGCACAGCCAGTCACCAAAGTCCGCGTCGGTCCCAGCGGCAGCCCGGATAAGTACGTCAAGGCTGTAGATATTCGGTGCCATGATGATGCCCCCTGTTCGAGTCGCGCATCAGGATTCCCTTGCGCTGACTCCGCGCGCCAATACTCTCGCCAACACTACTTCGCGCCATCCCGCGGACAAGGATTCATGGCCCTGAGGCTACGAATGTGCTGGGCTCACCGAGATACGTTGTGAACGTGAGTGACCCGGTGCGCGTGCTCGTCGTCGACGATGAAGCCCTTGTTCGCCACGCGTTGAGGGCATTCATCGCGGACGATCATCGGGTCATGCTCGTTGGAGAAGCAGCCGACGGATCTGAGGTTGTCGACGCTTGCAAGGCCGCAGACCCTGACGTCGTCCTGATGGATATCAAGATGCCCGATGTCAGCGGTGTCGAGGCCACTCGCAGAGTGTTGGCCTGGAACCCCCGATGTCGCGTCGTCGCCTTGACGACGTTCACTACCGAATGGCGAGCTCTGGAAATGCTTCGTGCTGGCGCCTGCGGATATTTAGTGAAGAACTCCACTCCCGATCAGATTATCGATGCAGTCGTCGCTGCCTATGCGGGCGACCGAGTCGTCTCCCCGGAAGTGCAGGATCAATTCGTCAGAGCAGTGATCGAGGCCGCCGAGTCGCATCAAGATGACGCCCCGGCGCTGAGCGATCGAGAGCGCAGGGTCATCGAACTGATCGCCAAGGGGCTCTCCAACGCGGAGATCGCAGCAGAGCTTCACTACGCGGAGGGCACGGTGAAGGCCGATATCCGCCACATCAATCACGTGTGGGGCGTTGAGAATCGCCTGCAGATAGTTCTCCGTGCTACTGAAATCGGGTTGATCAAGCTTTGATCTAGCCCAGTAGTTCCCAACCATGGTCCTAGGGCCATGGCATGAATTCGGCGGCCCTTCGACTCCTATGGTCGGGGGAAGAGCGATCCACACGGGCGTTCGATGTTGTCGGCGTCCGAGCCGAGCCAACGAGGCAGCGCATGTCGCGCGGACTAGGGGAAATTCGTGATCACACGCAGGAAACTGACAGGGCTGTCGGCTGCCGCCGCAATCTCCGCGCTGGTTTTCAGTGCCACACCGGCTGGCGCAACGGAGAATGACGGGAGTGCGTCGACGCTCGAGGCGCTGCAGTCGTTCACGGATGCCGCGACAGAGCCGCAGTTCCAGACACTCGACAGCGTCGCAGAGGTTCCGACCGACGTCACCGCGACCGCCGCGATCGACGCCACGGTAGAGGGGACGAACATCGTCATCCCCGTTGAAGCCCGGGCTCCGCTCACGCTGACCCGAGGTGATGTCACCGTCGGCATCACACTGCCCTACTCCGACGTCGCCGGCGACGCTCAGAAACTCGTCGACGGCGTCGTCTCCCACGACAACGGCAACGGCAGCGTCACTGTCCCCGTCGTGAGAGAAGAGGGCCTCGTGCAGATCGCCACGGTGATCGAGGCCTCCTCAGCCCCGACCGAGTACGCGTACGAGTTCTCCGTTGAGGGCGGCGCAAGCCTGTTTGTCGAGGACGGTACCGCCCTCGTCCGCTCCGCGTCCGGCGATCTGGTGACCATCGTCACGCCGGCATCGGCGAAGGACGCCAATGGTGTCGACGTGCCGACCCACTACGTGGTGAATGGTGCTCGACTGACACAGGTCGTCGAGCACAGCGACACCTACGATTATCCGATCGTGGCGGCGCCCGCGGCCTCGCAGATGCTCTTCACGAGTGCGAACGTCGACACCTGGAACGGCCAGCCCCGGGTCAATCTGATGCCGGGATGGTGGACCTATGCCATCGCCGCGCCGCTGATGGATCTCGAGGGGTGGAACGAGGCAGTCGGGCAGTGGGGCGCCACGGTCCGCAACGCGCTTACCTCCAAGACCACGATGCGCCAACAGTTCTCCTGCCACGCATACGGTTCGTGGTTCGCCGGTGAGTGGAACCTCGAGAAGGCTCGTCCTACACGCACCGTGGATTGGACTTACGGCGTCGCCATTCACCGCTGCAACTGGGACACCGCCACCCAGTACTGAGTAGGCTCCGACCCAACGATCATTGGAAGGTGATGGTGTGTCCGCTACCGAAACACGGAGATGGTCGCCACGCCGCACCATCATCACCACTTCCATCGTGGTCATCGGGGTGCTGCTGGCCGTAGGCATCTGGTGGGTCACCGGGGGCCTGAACTCCTTCAGGGAGCGCCCGCTCAAAGACCTCCTCTCCTACTCCGCCGGCATCAACCCGCGGGAGGCAACAGCGGAGGTGTGCACGGAGGCGACCGGTTCCTGTGTGGAGGGATGGCGCACTGATGTCGGAGATTTCCAGCGCTTCGACTCCGTCGGGGAGGCCGAGTACTGGGAGCTGGTCCTGGGGGATGAAGGGCTGCGGAATGGCACGATCGTCCTCAACATGACCGGGGTCGACCTGTCCCTCGAACAGAAGCGGCAGGCCGTTGATGTGCTCTTCTCCGACAGAGACTGGAACTGACTAGTAAAGAACAAACTCTGGCGCCCCCGGTGAACCATCTCGGTCCACCGGGGGCGCAGCGCTTCGCTCTCGGCTGGTCGTCCGGGCCGGACAGCACCCTCATCGTCGACGACGAGGTAGCCGAGCTCGAACAGCTCGTCGCATCCGAGACTGCAGCCGAGCATCGCGATCGAGGCGAAGCCCTTGCGGTGCCCCTCATCTGAGATAGAGCGCGGCACGATGTGCGCCACCACCAGCAGCGCCGCGCGGTGTCGACCGGCCCCAGAGCGGCCCCGCCGAGTCCCGACATCGGCGCAGCTCCACATAAGGACTGCGGTTCAAGCACTGCCCCTCACCGCACAAAGCAAAACCCCCGCCATGTAGAAGCTAGGCGAGGGTTTCTGGGACCGTTGTAACGACGGTCCGTGTGGCTCCGACGGGCGTCGATCCCGTGACCTCACGATTTTCAGTCGTGCGCTCTACCAACTGAGCTACAGAGCCCCGCAGCATCCGTATCGCGCGAGGCGACGCGATGCCGCGTCCTAAACGAAAGGCCCTTCGAGAAGGGCCCGTCGCTCAGAGCGACCCTGACGGGACTTGAACCCGCGACCTCCGCCGTGACAGGGCGGCACGCTAACCAACTGCGCTACAGGGCCATGCTTGTTTAATTGTATTCGGTTGTGTGACCCCAACGGGATTCGAACCCGTGCTACCGCCGTGAAAGGGCGGCGTCCTAGGCCGCTAAACGATGGGGCCGGATGAACCCTTCGGGCTCACGCTTACCGAAGAGCAAGCATAGGCGAGGTTCCAGCAAATGCGAAATCGAGTCCGAACGCCCGCGCGCGTCGCTGCCCGGTGGGCCGTCGATGAGGGGAGAGGATGGCGCGGGACCGCCCGCATCCTGCGCTCGAAGAACCCGTTGCGGATGTGACTGATGTTGTTAGTGTTGTCGGTGTTGCGCCGGTGAATGAGGGGCTGTTGTGTCTGCCGAAGATCTGTCCGGAGCGGAAGAGGACTGCGGTTGCGGCCCCACCGCCCAAGAGAAGCGCGCCCTCTGGCCCACGATGACACGCCGCGTCGCGCTGGGTGCCGGCGCACTCGGCGTCGTCGGACTCGCTGCGCTGGCCGGCCCGCTTCAGCCCCGCGCGCTCGCGATCGAGGGCTACCCCTCGTGGGACGACGTTCAGAACGCCAAGAACAACGAAGCGGCGAAGAACGCCGAGATCCAGCGCATCGAGACGCTGATCGCGCAGCTGCAGGCCGATGTCGCGGCGAAGCAGGCGATCGCCGACCAGAAGTCCCAGGAGTACTTCACCGCGCAGCAGGCGTACTTCGACGCCGCCGCGCGCGCCGACAACCTGCAGTCGCAGGCCGACGCGCAAGCCGCCGCCGCGACGGAGGCGGCGAACAAGGCGGGGCGCGTCGCCAGCCAGCTCTACAAGGCCGGTGGCGACGACACATCGCTGCAGCTCTTCTTCGCGGGCTCCGCTGCCGGTGCCGATGACCTGCTCGCCCGCCTCGGCACGATGGACAAGCTCCTCGAGCGCAACCAGGACGTCTACGCGGCCGCCGTCTCGGCCAGGAACGCCGCCCAGTCGCTGACCGCGCAGGCCACCACCGCTCGCGACGAGCGCGACAAGCTGCAGAAGGCCGCCGAGCAGGCCATGCAGGAGGCGCAGGCAGCGGCGGATGCCGCCCAGGCCGCCCTCGACGCGCAGAACCAGAACCTCGGCACGCTGCAGGCCCAGCTGGCCGCGCTCAAGGACACGACCGCGAAGACCGTCGCCGACTACCAGGCCGGTGTGGCCGAGCAGAAGCGTCGCGACGAGGCGGCCCGTCAAGCCGCAGCGGAAGCAGCTCGCCGTGCGGCAGAAGAGGCGGCGAAGAACAACCCCGGCGGTGGTGGCGGCGGGGGAGGCGGCGGCGGTGGCGGCGGCTCAGGCTGGGTGCGGCCCGCCGGCGGCAGCATCACGTCCGAGTACGGCCAGCGCTACGCCCAGTGCGGTCCGAGCTACTGCGCGAGCAGCTTCCACTACGGCACCGATTTCGGCGCCGGATGCTGGGGCAACATCTACGCGGCGTCCTCCGGGACGGTGACCTTCGCCGGCGGCAACGGCGGCTACGGCAACTACATCCGCATCGACCACGGCGGCGGCTACGGCACCGGCTACGCCCACATCTCCAACGGCGGCATCTACGTGTCGCGCGGCCAGTGGGTCAACGCGGGCGACGTCATCGCAGGCGTCGGCAACACCGGCAACTCCTTCGGCTGCCACCTCCACTTCGAGGTCTACACCCCGAGCGGAACCGTCAACCCCCGGCCGTTCATGGCGGCGCGCGGCGTCGGCTTCTGAGTCCGACACCCAGACAGAAAGAGAGCGGATGCGGCCGGTGCCGCATCCGCTCTCTTCGTCTGAGAGGTCTCAGAGCGAGTTCGGGGCCTGGCCCTCACCCTGCGTCTTGGTCTGACCCTCGTGCTCCTCGAAGCGCGTGAAGGCCTCCGACACCAGACGCTCGGCCTCGGCCGCGTTCGCCCACTCGTCGACCTTGACCCACTTGTTGGGCTCGAGGTCCTTGTAGTGCTCGAAGAAGTGGCCGATCTCGCCCTTGGTCCACTCGTCGATGTCGTCGACGTCCTGGATGTGGGCCCAGCGCGGGTCCTTCGCCAGTACGGCGACGACCTTGTCGTCACCGCCGGCCTCGTCGCTCATCTTCAGCACGGCGACGGGGCGCACCTTCGCGAGCACGCCGGGGTAGATGTCGCGGTCGAGCAGCACGAGCACATCGAGCGGGTCGCCGTCCTCGCCGAGGGTGTTCTCGAAGAAGCCGTAGTTGCTCGGGTAGCCCATGGGCGTGAACAGAACGCGGTCCAGGAAGACCCGGCCCGTGCCGTGGTCGACCTCGTACTTCACGCGGCTGCCGCGCGGGATCTCGATGACGGCGTCGTATGCGCCCATTCCTGTGCTCCTTCGGAAGTTCAGCGGATTCGCCACACAGCCTAGTCGGCCCGCTTCGGCGGTTCCGCGGGCAGGGCTCGGCGAGAACCGCACGGGAGCGGGCAGGGACACTGTTCGTGGCAGAGCCCTCGCCGCCCCCGCCAGTAGCGTGGTGGCATGCGACCCGGACTCGACCCCGCCACCGCCGCGGTGCGCCGCGCCGTCCGCGCGGTGCTCGAACCCCGGCGCGGACAGACCGTCGTCGTCGGACTCTCGGGCGGGGCCGACTCCCTCGCCCTCACGGCGGCCGTCGCCTTCGAAGCCGCCGCCCTCGACGTACGGGCGATCGCGGTGACGGTCGATCACGGACTCCAGGACGGGTCGGATGCGGTCGCCGCCCGTGCAGCCGACCTCGCCCGCGGGCTCGGGCTCGGCGCCGAGGTCGTGCGGGTCGAGGTGTCGGCCGAGGGGGAGGGACCGGAGGCCGCCGCCCGCAAGGCCCGTCGCGCGGCGCTCGCGGAGGCCGCGTCGCGACGCGACGCCTCGGCCGTGCTGCTCGCCCACACCCTCGACGACCAGGCCGAGACTGTGCTGCTCGGGCTCGCTCGGGGCTCGGGGGCGACGAGTCTCGGCGGGATGGCGCCGGAGCGCCGGGACGACGCCGGCCTCACGTGGCTCCGGCCGCTCCTGGGCGTCTCGCGCGCCACGACCCTCGCCGCCTGCACCGCCGCCGGACTGGAACCGTGGCACGATCCGCACAACGACGACCCCGCCTTCACCCGGGTGCGGGTGCGTCAGCGCGTGCTGCCGGTGCTCGAGCGCGAGCTGGGCCCCGGCATCGCCGACGCCCTCGCGCGTACCGCCGAGCAGCTGCGAGAGGATGCGGCGGCCTTCGCCGAGATGATCGACGAGACCATCGAGGACATCGTCGAGCCCGCCGAGGCAGGGATCGCCGTCTCGGTCGCAGCCCTCGCCGCCAACCCTTCGGCGCTGCGCACCCGCATCCTCCGCCATGTCGTGGCCAGCGAGTTCCACGTCTCGCTCACGCACCGCCAGACGCAGGAGGTGGAGCGGCTGGTCACCGACTGGCGCGGCCAAGGCCCCATCGACCTCCCCGGCTGCCGCGCGGCCCGGGTGGGCGGGCGGATCGTGTTCAGCGCCTCGATCTGACCCGGCCGGCGCACAGGGCGCCGCCGAAGCGGGCACCTAGAATCGATCTATGCGCGCAGCGGACATCGCCGACGACCTCACGACCGTTCTCGCCACCGAGGAGCAGATCCTCGCCAAGCTCGAGGAAATCGCGGCCCAGGTGGCCGTCGACTACGAGGGCAAGGACCTCGTGCTCGTGGGCGTCCTGAAGGGCGCGATCATGGTCATGGCCGACTTCTCCCGTGCCCTGCCGACGCTCGTGCCGATGGACTGGATGGCCGTCTCCTCCTACGGCACCGGCACCCGCTCGAGCGGTGTCGTGCAGATCCGCAAAGACCTCGACACCGACATCCACGACAAGCACGTGCTCATCGTCGAGGACATCATCGACTCGGGCCTCACGCTCAGCTGGCTGTTGGAGAACTTCGCCGCCCGCGGCGCCGCATCCGTCGAGGTCTTCGCGCTGTTCCGCAAGCCCGAGGCCGCCAAGGTGCAGGTCGATTGCCGCTACGTCGGTTTCGAGATCCCCAACGAGTTCGTCGTGGGCTACGGCCTCGACTACGCCGAGCGCTACCGCAACCTGCGCGACGTGGCGGTGCTCGCCCCGCACGTCTACAGCTGATCGCGGGGGCCGCGCGCCCTGTACGCCGTGGGCGAATGCACAGACCCGGCATAGAGAGCCCGCGCTACCCTGAAACGACCGTCGGGAGGCGGTACGTCGACGAAAGGGCCGGGGTCTCCCCGCGAAATGGACTTCAAGAAGATCACGCGCAACCCGCTCCTGTATGTCCTGGTGATCGGGCTGTTCCTCATCGTTGGTTTCTCGCTCATCTCGAGCCTGGGCGCGGCGAAGCAGATCACGACCCAGCAGGGCCTCGAGCTGCTGAGCGGCTCGACGGTCACCGAGGTGACCAACACCGACGGTGACCAGCGCGTCGACCTGAAGCTCTCCCAGCCCTACGAGGGCGCGAACGACGTGCAGTTCTACTATGTCGGTGCCCGTGCCGACGAGGTGGTGCAGGCGATCGACGCCGCCAAGCCGTCCGACGGCTACAACGACGTCGTCCCCCGCGCGACCTGGTTCGACGGGCTCATCTCTCTCCTGCTGCCGATCCTCCTGCTCGGCATCATCTTCTGGTTCCTCATCTCCTCCGCCCAGGGCGGCGGCAGCAAGGTCATGCAGTTCGGCAAGTCCCGAGCGAAGCTCGTGACCAAGGAGTCCCCGACCGTCACGTTCCAGGATGTGGCCGGCTCCGACGAGGCCATCGAAGAGATGCAGGAGATCAAGGACTTCCTGAAGGACCCCACCAAGTTCCAGGCGCTGGGTGCCCGCATCCCGAAGGGTGTGCTGCTGTACGGCCCGCCCGGAACCGGTAAGACCCTGCTCGCGCGCGCCGTCGCCGGTGAGGCGGGTGTGCCCTTCTACTCGATCTCCGGCTCCGACTTCGTCGAGATGTTCGTGGGTGTCGGCGCCAGCCGCGTGCGCGACCTGTTCAACCAGGCCAAGGAGAGCGCCCCGGCGATCATCTTCATCGACGAGATCGACGCCGTCGGTCGTCACCGCGGTGCCGGTCTCGGCGGCGGTCACGACGAGCGCGAGCAGACGCTCAACCAGATGCTCGTCGAGATGGACGGCTTCGACCCGAAGGCGAACGTCATCGTCATCGCCGCGACGAACCGTCCCGACATCCTCGACCCCGCGCTGCTGCGCCCGGGCCGATTCGACCGACAGATCGGCGTCGACGCCCCCGACCTCAAGGGCCGCAAGCAGATCCTCGAGGTGCACGGCCGCGGCAAGCCGCTGGCGGACTCGGTGGACCTCGAGGTCGTCGCCCGCAAGACCCCCGGCTTCACCGGTGCCGACCTCGCCAACGTGCTCAACGAGGCCGCGCTACTCACGGCGCGCTCCGACGCCCAGCTCATCGACAACCGCGCCCTCGACGAGGCGATCGACCGCGTCATCGCGGGCCCGCAGCGTCGCACGCGCGTGATGAAGGACAAGGAGAAGCTCATCACGGCGTACCACGAGGGCGGCCACGCGCTCGCGGCGGCGGCGATGAACCACACCGACCCCGTCACGAAGGTCACGATCCTGCCCCGCGGCAAGGCGCTCGGCTACACGATGGTGCTGCCGGTCGACGACAAGTACTCGGTCACCCGCAACGAGCTTCAGGACCAGCTGACCTACGCGATGGGTGGCCGAGTCGCCGAGGAGATCGTCTTCCACGACCCCACCACCGGCGCCTCGAACGACATCGAGAAGGCCACCAACATCGCCCGCAAGATGGTCACCGAGTACGGCATGACCACGGATGTGGGTCCGGTCAAGCTCGGTGGGTCCTCCGGCGAGGTCTTCATGGGCCGCGACATGGGCCACGGGCGCGACTTCAGCGAGCGGGTGGCCGAGCGCGTCGACGTGCAGGTGCGCGCTCTCATCGAGCAGGCTCACAACGAGGCCTACCAGGTCATCAACGACAACCGCGACATCCTCGACAAGCTCGCCCTGGCGCTCCTCGAGAAGGAGACGCTGGATCACATCGAGCTCGCCGAGATCTTCTCGGACGTGAAGCGGCTGCCCCCGCGTCCGCAGTGGCTGTCCAGCTCCGAGCGCCCGGTCTCGCCGCTGCCCCCCGTCGACGTGCCGGCGCGTGCGCCGCAGGTCGGCGTGGCCGCAGCGCAGGAGGCGGATGCGGCGGCCGCCCCCGCGACGCCGCGTCAGCGTCCGTCGGGTCAGGCTCGTCCCGCGACCGCGTAAGGCCGTCGTGGCCGTCGACCGTCCTCGCGTCGCGGACCTCGTCCGCCAGCTGCTCGAGGCGATCGGGGAGGATCCCGACCGCCCCGGGTTGAAGCAGACCCCGCATCGCGTCGCGGAGCTGTACGCCGACTTCTTCGCCGGCGTCGGTGAGGATGCGTCCGAACCGCTCGCGCACACGATCTCGGTCGCGCAGGGGCCGGCGCCGGACACGCTGCCCTCGGGACCGGTCGTGCTGCGCGATGTGCGCTTCCGCTCGGTGTGCGAGCACCACCTCCTGCCCTTTGCGGGCAAGGCGCACCTCGCCTACCTGCCCGCCGAGCGTGTGGTCGGGCTCGGGGCGCTGCCGCGCGTGGTCGACATCCTCGCCTCCCGCCCGCAGGTGCAGGAGCGTCTCGGCGAGCAGATCGCGGACGCCATCGCCCAGGGCGTGGACGCGCGTGGGGTCCTGGTCGTGCTCGACGCGTCGCACGAGTGCGTCACGATGCGCGGCGGACGTCAGGTCGATGCGACGACGGTGACCATCGCCGCCCGCGGAGAGCTCGCCGAGCCCGCAGCGCGCGCCGAACTCATCGCGCTGATCGCAGGGGGAGCCTCGTGAGCTGTCTCATCATGGGCGTCGTGAACGTGACGCCCGACTCGTTCAGCGACGGGGGTCGATTCCTCGCGCACGAGGAGGCCGTGCGCCACGCGTTGCGTCTGGTGGGCGAGGGTGCCCAGATCATCGACGTGGGCGGCGAGTCCACCCGCCCCGGAGCGGAGCGCGTGGGCGTCGAGGTGGAGCAGGAGCGCATCCTGCCGGTGGTGCACGCGCTCACCGAGTCCGGGGTGACCGTGAGCGTCGACACGATGAACGCGGCGACCGCGGCCGCTGCTGTGGCTGCGGGTGCCCGCATCATCAACGACGTCTCCGGGGGTCTGTCGGATCCCTCGATCCTGGATGTGGCCGCCGACGCGAACGTGGACATCGTGCTCGGGCACTGGCGGGGCCACTCCGACGACATGTACGCCCCGGCGCAGTATCGAGACCTCGCCCGCGAGGTGACGGGAGAGCTCATCGCCCGGATGGAGGCCGCCGCATCCGCCGGAATCCCGCCGTCTCGCCTGGTGCTCGACCCGGGCGTCGGGTTCGCCAAGCGCGGCGCACAGAACTGGGAGATGCTGCGGGCCCTGCCGCAGGTGGTGGGGATCGGTCCGCGTGTGCTCGTGGGCACGAGCCGCAAACGGTTCCTCGGAGAGACGCTCGGCACGGACGATCTCGTCCGTCGCGACCGGGCCACCGCGGTCACCAGCGCTCTGTCCGCTCACGCCGGCGTCTGGGGAGTGCGCGTCCACGATGTGCAGGCCACCGCCGACGCCCTCGCGATCGCGGAGGCGTGGCGCTCGGGAGGAGCAGGATGAGCCGCGACACGATCACCCTCACCGGCCTGCGCGGCCTCGGGTTCCACGGGGTCTACGCCGATGAGAAGCGCGACGGGCAGGAGTTCGTCGTCGATGTCACGATGCGCCTGGACCTCGCCCCGGCAGCTGTGAGCGACGACGTCGCCGACACGGTGCACTACGGCGAGATCGCCGAAGAGGTCGTGGCCGTCGTCACGGGCGAGCCGGTCGACCTCATCGAGACCCTCGCCGACCGCATCGCCGCGGTCGTGCTGGCGCGCCCGCTCGTCGACGAGGTCACGGTCACCGTGCACAAGCCGCAGGCGCCCATCACGGTGCCGTTCACCGACGCGGCCGTGACGATCGTGCGCGCCCGAGGCGAGCGATGAACCGCCGGCTCGCGCAGGGGTTCCAGGGGATTTCGCAGCCCGTGGCGGCAGCATCCGTCACGGCGGTGATCGCGCTGGGCTCCAACCTCGGCGACCGCGGCGCGCTGCTGGACGAGGCGGCGGCCGATCTCTCGCGACTCCCGCTGACGACGAACGTGCGCGTCGCTCCCGTCATGGAGACCGTGGCGGTGCGTCCCGACGGACCCGACCCCGACGCGCCCCGCTACCTGAACACCGTCGCGCTGGTGGACACCCGCCTCGCCCCATCGGTGCTGCTGGAGTTCCTCCACCGCATCGAGGCCGACCACGGCAGGCGTCGCCGCGAGCGATGGGGTGATCGCACGCTCGATCTCGATCTCATCGCCCACGGCGATGTGCGCTCGGAGACGGCGACGCTGACGCTGCCGCATCCGCGCGCCGCCGAGCGCGACTTCGTCCTGCGACCCTGGCTCGCCCTCGACGCCGATGCGGTCCTGCCCGGCGTCGGCCGCGTCGCCGATCTCGTCGAGGTGCTGCCATGAAGCGCACCTCGCCCGCATCCCTCGCGATCGCCGTCGTCCTCGGCGCGGGCGTCGGCTTCCTCATCGACCAGGTGCTGACGGCGTCCGGGCAGGCGACGTTCACCCCCGTGCTCACGCTGCCGATCCTCCTGGCGCTGCTCGGCGCGCTCGTGCTGGCGCTGGGCATCGGGGTGCGACGCGCGACGCGCGGGCGCTCGGCCGGCCCGATCGATCCGTTCCGCGCCGTGCGCATCGCGATGCTCGCCAAGGCGGCGAGCATCGTCGGTGCGGCGATGGGAGGCGTCGCGATCGGGCTCTCCGTCTTCCTGCTGACACGGCCCGTCATCCCCTCGGTAGGCTCGTTCAGCACCCTGATCGCGACGATCGTGGCCTGCGTCTTCCTCGTCGCGGCCGCTTTGGTGGCCGAGAGTCTGTGCACGATCCGGAAGGACGACGATGACGAACCCGACGCCGGGAGCCCCGGAGGCGACACCCTCTCCCACCTCTGACGAGGCGGTGCTGGATGCGGGCACATTCGACGAACTGCTCGAGTCCCGTCGAGAGGGCCTCTTCGTACGGGACGGCTCCTGGCACCAGCTCGCCCGCGCCTACCGGACCGTGCAGCTGATCTCGCTCACGGCTGCGCTCGTGCTCGTGGCCGTCGCGGCACCGATCATCGCGGCCGTCACCGGCACCGGCTGGGTGTGGATCCCGGCGGGCGTGCTGGCTGTCGTGCTGGCCGTCACCCTCATCCTGACCCCGCGTCAGATCCGCTCGTTCGGCTACCGGCTGCGCGAGAACGATCTCGTCCTGCGGCGCGGCATCCTCTTCCAGCGCGTCGTCGCTGTTCCCTACGGGCGGATGCAGCTCGTCGACATCACCCACGGTCCGCTCGATCGTGCCTTCGGCATCGCGCAGCTGAAGCTCGTGACCGCGGCCGCCGCATCCGCCGTCGTGATCCCCGGGCTCACGCAGGACGCGGCCGAGAAGCTGCGCGACGTGCTGATCGCGGTCGCGGAATCCCGGCGGACGGGACTGTGACCGAACCGGATGCGGGCCGCTCCGCGCTGAGCGACGGCGAGTGGCATCGGCTGCACCCGCTGACGCCCCTGCTCCGCGGCGGACTGTTCCTGGTGGTCGTCCTCGGCTTCGTGGTCGCCAACCTGCGGGACCGGCTGATCGAGATCTTCGCCCCCTGGCTCGCTCCCGGGTTCTCGGGCCCGGTTCCGGGCGACCCGGTGGATTACGTGCTCGGGCACGACCTGGTGCTGCTCGCGCTGGGCGTCGTGCTGCTGGTGGTCGTCGCCCTCATCCTCATCTTCTGGATGTCGTGGCGGTTCCACACCTTCCGCATCACGGGCGACGACGTCGAGGTTCGCTCCGGTGTCGTCTTCCGCACCAACCGCCGGGCGCCTCTGGACCGCGTGCAGGGCGTGAACCTCACGCGTCCTCTGGTGGCGCGCCTGCTCGGTCTCGCCAAGCTCGAAGTCGTCGGTGCGGGTCTCGACGCCAACGTGCGCCTCGAGTACCTCTCGACCGCGAACGCGGAACAGGTGCGCGCCGACATCCTGCGCCTCGCATCCGGTCGCACGCTCGGCGAGAGCCGTGCGGGCGGCGCCGGCCCGGCGACGTCGTGGCGCTCGGCGGCCGTGCAGACCGCCTCGCAGGCGATGGACTCGCTCGTGGCGGGAACCGATGAGCCCGAGGTGGAACCCGCATCCGTCGTCCGCATCCCGCCCGGGCGGGTCATAGGCTCCATGCTCCTGCGCGACTCGACCGTGGTGGTGTTGGCGATCATGATCGCGCTCGTCGTCTGGGCGGTGACCGGACCGGGATGGCTCGTGTTCGCGATCCTCCCCACGATGATCGGATTCGCGACCTACGTCGGGCGGGGAACGGTGCGTGCACTGCGCTACGCGATCGCGCCGACCGACCACGGCGTGCGCATCGTGTTCGGCATCCTCACGACCGTCACCGAGATCCTTCCGCCGGGCCGGGTGCACGCGGTGCGTGTGCACCAGCCGATCCTCTGGCGCCCCGCGGGATGGTGGACGATCACCGTCAACCGGCTGTCCGGCTCACGCGCGGGCCAGGAGGCGGCGGAGGCGTTCACCCGCGTGCTGCCGGTCGGCACCCGTGAGGACGCCGAGCGGGTCGTCGCGCTGCTGCTGCCCTGGCTCGACGACGCCGAACGCGCGCTCCTGTTCGATCGCGGTCTGCTCGGGGCCGACGACGACCCCGCCTTCACGACGACGCCGCGTCGCGCCCGCATCCTGCGCCCCGTGTCGTGGCGACGCGACGGCTTCGCCGTGACGGATGCGGCGCTGTTCCTGCGGCGCGGGAGGTTCTGGCGGTCGCTCGTCGTCGTACCGCTCGCCCGGCTGCAGTCGATCGCGTTGCAGCAGGGGCCGATCGACCGCGCCCTGCGCGTGGCGTCGGCCCGCGCGCACACCGTCGCCGGGGCGGTCGACACGAGCCTCGGCGCGATCGACCTCGAAGCGGCGCGGGGGATGTTCGAGGACGTGGCCCGTCGCGCGGTGACGGCGGCGCGCAGCGACAGGTCGCACCGGTGGTTCGTCGAGGACGCAGCGACCGTCCGACCGAGCGATCGACGAGATGAGGAGGAGAACGGATGAGGCGTGACGGCCGTCTGGGCGTCGGGGTGATCGGTGCGGGCCGGGTGGGGCCCATCATGGCGGCCGCTCTCGGCGGTGCGGGGCACGCGCTCACCGGCATCACCGCCGGCAGCGACCAGGACCGCGTCGAGGCGATCCTGCCCGGAGTGCCCGTGCTGGACGCGGCGGAGGTGCTCCGGCGCAGCGAGCTCGTCGTGCTCGCCGTTCCGCACGAGGAGCTGCCGTCGCTGGTCGCGGGCCTCGCCGAGCTCGGCGCCTGGCAGCCCGGCCAGCTCGTGCTGCACACCGACCCGGGCTACGGCACCGAGGTGCTCGCTCCCGCGCAGCGACTCGGCGCGATCGGACTCGCCGTGCATCCCGCGATCACCTTCACGGGGACCACGATCGACCTCCGCCAGCTCGCCGCCTCCTACGCGGCCGTCACCGCGCCGGCCGCCGTTCTGCCGATCGCGCAGGCGCTCGCGGTCGAGATCGGCTGCGAGCCGGTCGTGGTCGCCGAGGCCGACCGGCCCGCGTACGCGGAGGCGATCGCGACGGCCACCGAGTTCTCTCGCGTGATCGTGCAGCAGGCGACAGGGCTGCTCGCAGGCATCGGCGTGGAGAACCCCGGCGGGTACCTGTCGGCGCTCGTGCGCTCGACGGTCGACGACGCCCTGACACGTGCGGATCCGCGCGGACCCGTGGGCGATACGATCGACGGATGATCCGCACCATCGCGGAGCTGCGCACCCGACTGGCAGACGCCAGAGCCGCGGCTCCTGAGGGCACGCGTGTCGCACTCGTCTCGACGATCGGTGCGCTCCACGACGGCCACATCGACCTCATCCGCACCGCGCGCGAGAGCGCCGGGATCGTGGTGGTCTCCTCCTTCGTGAACCCGTTGCGCTTCGCCACGCACGCCGAGTACGAGGCCTATCCGCGCACGCCCGACGCGGACGCCGCGCTGCTCGAGCGCCTCGGCGTCGACCTCGTGTTCGCTCCGGATGCGGCCGAGCTGCTGCCGGCCGGCAAGGCCACGACCAGGGTGAGCGCGGGGGATCTGGGCCTGCGCTACGAGGGACGGGTTCGCCCGTTCTACTTCGACGGACTGCTGACGGTCGAGGCGCAGCTGCTGAACCTGGTGCGTCCCGATGTCGCCGTCTACGGCGAGCGCGACCGCCAGCGCGTGTTCCTCGTGCGCCGGATGGTGCGCGAGCTCTTCTTCGACGTCGAGATCGTCGAAGCCGAGACGGTGCGCAGTGACGACGGCGTGCCGATCTCAACGCGGCTGGACACGCTCGACGCGGCGGATCGCGCCGCTGCAGCGCTCCTGCCCCGGGCGCTCGAGGCCGCCGCATCCAACGCCGACCGCGACGTCGACGCGTGCATCGCGGCTGCGCAGAGCGCGTTGATGGGCGAGTCCCGCATCCGGCTCGAGTATCTGAACGTCGTCGACCCGGCGACGTTCCTTCCCGTCGACGAGGGCCATCAGGGGCCCGCGCTCGCCCTGATCGCCGCCTCCGTCGGGGGCCACCGCTTCGTCGACAACGCCGAGATCTTCGTGCGCTGAGCCCCCTCCGGCGGCAACCGGGCACCGCAAGCGCCCCGGATAGACTTGACGGCGACTTCCGAGGAGCCCCCACGATGACCTCTCAGCCCGAGAACACCGCGCCCGCCGAGACCCCCGAAGAGGACGTCTTCGAGCAGAAGGCGGTGCGCCTGGCCAAGCGCGAGCGACTCATCGCGGAGCGGACGGATGCGGCGGGCGGGGCCTATCCCGTCTCCGTCGCCGTGACCGACACGATCCCCGCGCTGCGGGAGCGCTTCGCGCGCCTGGAGGCGGGGGAGGAGACGGGCGTCATCGCCGGCGTCGCCGGCCGCGTCGTCTTCAGCCGCAACACCGGCAAGCTCTGCTTCGCATCGCTGCAGTCGGGCGACGGCAGCCGCATCCAGGCCATGGTGTCGCTCGCCGCCGTCGGCGAGGAGTCGCTGCAGCGCTGGAAGGAGCTCGTCGACCTGGGCGACCACGTGTTCGTGCGCGGCCAGGTCATCTCCAGCCGCCGCGGTGAGCTCTCGATCATGGTCGAGGACTGGCAGATCGCGTCGAAGGCGCTGCTGCCGCTGCCGAACCTGCACTCCGAGCTGAACGAGGAGACGCGCGTGCGCTCGCGCTTCCTCGATCTCATCGTGCGCGACCAGGCGCGGGCGACCGTGCGCACCCGCGCCGCCGTCAACGCGAGCCTGCGCAAGACCTTCGCGGGACACGAGTTCATCGAGGTCGAGACGCCGATGCTGCAGGTGCAGCACGGTGGGGCATCGGCGCGTCCGTTCGTGACGCACTCCAACGCCTTCGACACGGAGCTCTACCTGCGCATCGCGCCGGAGCTGTTCCTCAAGCGCGCCGTCGTCGGCGGTCTCGACCGCGTGTTCGAGATCAACCGCAACTTCCGCAACGAGGGTGCGGACTCGACCCACAGCCCCGAGTTCGCGATGCTCGAGGCCTACGAGGCGTACAGCGACTACAACGGCATCGCCGACCTCACCCAGGAGCTCATCCAGAACGCGGCGGCGGCCACGAACCGTCTCGCCGGACGTCCCGAGGCCGGCCATGTCGTGACGTGGGCCGACGGAACCGAGTACGACCTCGGCGGCGACTGGGACCGCATCTCGATGTACGACTCGCTCAACGAGGCGCTGGCCGCATCCGAGATCGACGCCGAGCCCATCACCCCGCAGACGCCCGTCGCCGAGCTCGCCCGCATCGCCGATGCCGCCGGTGTCGACGAGCCGCCGCATGCGACCCACGGCAAGTACGTCGAAGAGCTGTGGGAGCACTTCGTCAAGACGCACCTGGTGCGCCCGACGTTCGTCATGGACTTCCCTCTCGACACCAGCCCGCTGGTGCGCGAGCACCGCTCGATCCCGGGCGTCGTCGAGAAGTGGGACCTCTACGTGCGCGGCTTCGAGCTCGCCACCGGCTACTCCGAGCTGATCGACCCCGTCATCCAGCGAGAGCGCTTCGTCGAGCAGGCGAAGCTGGCCGCGCGCGGCGACGACGAGGCCATGCGCATCGACGAGGAGTTCCTGCGGGCGATGGAGCACGGCATGCCTCCCATGGGCGGCATGGGCATGGGTATCGACCGACTGCTGATGGCCGTCACCGGTCTCGGTATCCGCGAGACCATCCTCTTCCCGCTCGTCAAGTGACTCAGCCGGGCTGAGCCCGAAACGCCCAGTCGGGCAGATGCCCCGCGTCGACCATCGAAAGCACGATGAGCGAAAGGCCGTGCTCCGCGTCGATGGCCAGAGCCTGCTCGCAGTAGCGCGCGGCGTGGGTGGATCGACCGAGCGCCCAGGAGAGCCAGGCGCTCGCCGCGAGCGCGCCGGGTCGATACGCGGCGGGAGCGGATGCGGCCGCGAGACGGCACACGTCCACCGCGGCGGTGAGGCGATCGACGTCGGGGCGAGCGCCCTCGCCCATCATCCAGGCGCCCAGCTCGTCCGGATAGGCGGCGCCGGCCTCCCACTCCTGCTGCGCGACGAGGGCGGCATCCCCGCCGTGGACACCGCGCACCCAGGTGGCCAGTGCGATGTCCCGGAGAGCCGGCCGTGCCAGGCACCAGATCAGCAGCGCGAGATCCTGCACATCGGCGTGATCCGCCTCGACCGCGTCGCCCGGCGGTGTGGCGGTGCCGTGGGGCGGGATCCAGGTCTCGAAGAACGCAGGCAGATCCTCCAGGGCGAGGGAGGCGACGAGCGCGTCGGGATGGATGCGGGCGTCCGCCGGGCGCGACCCGTTCAGCACCCACTCCAGCGCGCGGGCGCACTCGGTCAAGGCCCGGCCGACCCGTTCGCTTCGCGCGAGATCGACGTGGGGCAGCGACGCTCCGGCGCCCTGGTCGCCGACAGGGCGGTGCGCGTCCGCATCCGGATCGGTCGCGACCGTGCCGCCGAGGTCGGGGTCGAGGTAGGAGCGCCAGCGTCCGGAGGCGATGTGGAGCGCATCTATGCGGCGCAGCCCGCACGCCTGCGCCCTGACCTCCAGCGCGGCGACGAGCTCCGCGTGCGTCACGCTGTCGGCGTCGTCGTCGTACACGAGCACGGCGTAGGCGTCGGTGTGCTCGACACGGCAGGCGAAGCCGATCAGGGTCGAGGCCACCGCGTCCGTGTCGGCCGCGGCGGGCGGCAGATCGACGCGCAGCCCGCCGCCGGTGCGCCCCGCACGGAAGGGGACCAGCACGATGCTTCGTCGGGGCTCGTAGCCGAGCAGTCGAGGAACCAATGAGAGGAAGTCGGCCGCATCCCGGGCCTTGATGATCGTGGTCATGCGTCGAGGCTGCGCCGTCGCAGCCGGCCGGATCAGATCGCACAGGGCGCCGCGCCGGGCCCGGCCGGTGTGGAGGAGCCGTCGCGTACCATGGAGGGGTGGAGAACATCTGGGTCGCGGCGCTGTGGTCGATTCTGCCGACCATCGTCGTGACGGCGACGTTCTTCTTCATCGTGCGTTCGATCCTGCGCATGGATCGCACCGAGCGTCGCGTCTATTCGCAGATCGAGGCCGAGGAACGCGCCAAGCGCGGCCTGCCTCCGGTCGCCTCCGACCACTGACCGCCCACCGCGCGGCCCTGGTGCACCCGGCCGCTACGCTGAGCAGGATGCGGGCGGGGGAGACCACATGATCAACATCGACATCGATCTCGGATCGTGGTGGCTGATCGCCGTCTTCGTCTTCGACGTGGTGATCCGCATCGCGGCGATCATCATCGTCCCCCGCAACCGACGCCCCACCGCCGCCATGGCGTGGTTGCTGGCGATCTACTTCATCCCCGTGATCGGTGTCGTGCTGTTCCTGGTGATCGGCACACCGCGCCTGCCGCGCAAGCGCCGCCGCAAGCAGCGCGCGATCAACGAGTACATCCAGCAGGCCACAGCGGGCCTCGATCACGGCACGCTGCGCCCCGGGGCGCCGGGCTGGTTCACCTCGCTCGTGCGGTTGAACACGAACCTCGGCGCGATGCCGCTCTCCGGCGACAACGAGGCGCACCTCATCGCCGACTACCAGGAGAGCCTGGATGCGATGGCCGACGCCATCCGCAGCGCCCGGCGCTATGTGCACGTCGAGTTCTACATCCTCCAGGCCGACGCTTCGACCGACAACTTCTTCCGCGCGCTCGAAGAGGTCAGCGAGCGGGGCGTCACCGTGCGGGTGCTGCTGGATCACTGGGCCAACAGGGGCAAGCCGTTCTACCGGCGCACGCTGAAGCGCCTGGACGCGATGGGGGCGCAGTGGCATCTGATGCTTCCCGTGCAGCCGCTGCGCGGCAAGTATCAGCGTCCCGACCTGCGCAACCACCGCAAGCTCCTCGTCATCGACGGGGACATCGCGTTCATGGGCTCGCAGAACGTCACCGATTCGACGTACAACCTGCGCAAGAACATCCGCCGCGGCCTGCACTGGGTCGATCTGATGGTGCGCCTCGAGGGGCCCGTCGTCGGCAGCGTCAACGCGGTCTTCCTCTCCGACTGGTACAGCGAGACCGACGAACTGCTGACGGAGGAGGTCGACGAGTTCGACCTGCGTCAGGCCACCGGTGATCTCGACTGCCAGATCGTGCCGAGCGGTCCGGGGTTCGAGTTCGAGAACAACCTGCGTCTGTTCCTCGGGCTCATGTACGCGGCGAAGGAGCGGATCATCCTCGTCAGCCCGTACTTCGTGCCGGACGAGTCCATCCTCAACGCCATCACGACCGCGTGCCATCGCGGTGTCGAAGTCGAGCTGTTCGTCTCCGAGGAGGGCGACCAGGCGATGGTCTACCACGCTCAGCGCAGCTACTACGAGGTGTTGCTGCGCGCGGGTGTGCGCATCTGGATGTACCGCAAGCCGTACATCCTGCACACCAAGGCGATGACCATCGACGACGAGGTCGCGGTCATCGGATCGAGCAACATGGACATGCGCTCGTTCGGTCTGAACATGGAGATCTCGATGCTCGTGCGCGGCGAGGAGTTCGTCGATGAGATGCGGCAGGTCGAGGACCACTACCGCAACCTCAGCACCGAGCTCACGCTCGAGGAGTGGCTGCGCCAGCCCCTGCGCTCCACCGTGCTCGACAACCTCGCCCGGTTGACGTCGGCCCTGCAGTAGCGGCGATCGTGACCCGCCCGTTACCGGGCTTTCCGGTGATGCGCAGGCCGCTGCGACAGGATGAGAGTCCAGGCCGCATCGCGGCCGCATCCGCAGATCTCTGAGGGAGCCGTCATGCGCCGCACCACGACCCTGCTCACCATCACCGGCTCGTTGCTCATCGCCGCCGGCATGCTCACCGGATGCGCAGGCGAGGCCGCGCCCGGCGAGTCCGCCGCGGCCGACCTGCAGTTGGATGCGGGCTGGGTCGACAGTGGCAGGATGATCGCGGTCGTGACCGAGGGAAGCTCCACCTGTGTGCCGGTCGCCGACGCGCCCGCCTTCGCGGACGGCGTGCTCACGGTGAGCCTCGACGACGCACCCGGCGATGCAGGCCGAGCCTGCACGAAGGACCTCGTGCCGCGCGTCACGCTCGTGGGAGTGCCCGAGGGCGTCGATCCTGCGCAGGCGACCCGCGTGGACGTGAGCCACGGCAACGCATCCGGCAGCGTCGAGCTGCCCGGGGTCGAGGGCCTCGCCGGCCCCGGGACGCAGACCGAGTTCCTGCCGAGCGCGGGATGGCTCACCTCGGGCGGATTCGCGCTCGTGACGTGGGGCTCCTCTTCCTGTGCGCCCGTCGTGGACACGATCACGAAGACGGCGGACGCCGAGATCACCCTCACCTTCCAGACCCCGGCCGCGGACCGCGCCTGCACGATGGATATGGCCCCGCGTGCGCTGATCGGCTCCGCCGAGGGCGTGGCCGAGGGAGCCGGTGTCGAGCTCGTGCTCGTCGGCGACACGTTCGACAACACCCGCGTCCCCGTCCTCTGACCTGGTGGCGCCGTCGCGGGGCGTCGGTTACTTCGCCTGTCACAGATCGACGAAATCGGTGCGATCTGGGACAGGCGAGCGGCTGGTCCGGATGCTCACCTGTCACAAACCGATCGCTTCGGCTCGATCTGTGACAGGGGAGTCCCGGGGGATCGCGCACTGTGCGGCGCGGGTGCGTTCCTCCACACGTGGTCGCCGCGGCGTGTCGACGTGGGGATGAGCAGCCGTCGGTCCGACGTGCATCCAGTGTGGAGCCGTGTCAGCAGGCATCCCCCACGATCTCGGACCCGCATTTCGTGTGGGTGCCGCACGGAAACTCGGTGTCTCCGAGGCGACGCTGCGTGCGCCCGATCTGCTGCGACCGTTCCACGGGGTGCGCGCGAAGGAGCGCGAGCTCCCTGCGCAGTGGCGCGGTGGTCTGCTCGGCGTCCATGAGGCTCGCCACATCGGACGAGCCTTGGATTTCGCGACTCAGATGGGCGCACATGAGTTCTTCACCCACGCGACGGCGGCGGTCCTCCTTGGGCTGCCGTTGCCGCCGCGCATGGTTCGCGACGACGAGGTGGACGTGGGAGTCTTGGCTCCGCGGCGTCCTCCGCGGGGACGCGGGGTGGCCGGTCATCAAGCGGTCCCCGACCTCACGTCGGTGGTGCAGCATCGCGAAACGGGTCTGCAACTCACCTCGCCGGCGACGACCTGGGCGATGCTGGCCGCATCCCTCCGCCATCCCTACGACGTGGTGGCCGTCGGTGACGCGGTCCTGCGCGACTGGCGGCTCGAGCCGCTGGCGTCGATTGCCGAGATGAGCCGAGCAGTGGATGCGGGACGGAGGGTGGGAGTGGCGCGTCTGCGGGAGGCGCTCCCACGTTTGCGTGCCAGGTCGGGGTCGCGACCCGAGACGTGGCTCCGGCTCACGATCATCGATGCAGGACTGCCCGAACCCGATCTGAACGTCGACGTGTTCGTGGCAGGCGAGTACATCGCGTGCGTCGACCTCGCGTATCCGCAGCATCGCATCGCGTTCGAGTACGAGGGTGAGCACCACCTGCGCGACCCGCGCCAGTGGGCGTCGGACATCGAGCGCTACGAGCGTCTCGCCGCGGCCGGGTGGCTCGTCCTCCGTGCAACGAAGCAGGACGTATTCGAGCAGCCCGGTCGCTTCATCGCACGCGCCCGTCGTGCGCTCGCGTCCCGATGGTGATGCCAGGCCGTGGCGATCGCGCTCACCTGTCACAGATCGACGCCGATCGCGTGATCTGTGACAGGTGAGCAGAGAAAGGCCTCGTTCCCCTGTCACAGATCTGGGCGCAGGCGTCGATCTGTGACAGGGGAAGCGAGGGGGTGACGGCCCGCGGAGGCGCGGCGGAGGGGGGGCGGCGGAGGCGGCGCGGCGAGAGGGGGAGTCAGTCCTGGCGGACGAGGAGGTCGCCGATCTCGCAGTCGAGGGCGCGGCAGATCGCCGACAGGGTCGAGTAACGGATCGCGCGGGCCCGGTCGTTCTTCAGCACCGACAGATTCACCACCGACACCCCCACCGCGCGCGACAGCTCCGCCAGGGTCATCCCGCGCTCGGTCAGCAGCTCGTCGAGCCGGCAGTGGACGCCGCTCGGCCCGTCGTCCTCTGCGGGGCTCATACGAGGCCCTCGGTGTCGCGCTGCAGCCGGTCACCGACCGTGAACACGGTGCTGGCCATCGCCACGATGAAGGCGGCGAGGATGACGGGAGGCAGCTCCACGCTGATGATGGGGTTGTCGAACGTGCCCTGCGAGATGTCGCGGAACGCATCGTTGGCGACGATGTTGCCGAAGAACGGCACGCCGAACAGCCCGGCCAGTCCTGACGCCCCCGCCGAGACGACGAGCGCCGTGTTGCGCCGGCTGAACACCCGCCCGCGCATGACCGACAGCGTCACCAGCAGGAGGCAGACGACGAGCGCGGTGACGGATGCGGCGAGCACGAGCTGCTGGAGCACCAGTGCGCCCGTGCCCGCGATCGAGAGGGAGCTCGGTGTGATCCACGCGCGCTCCAGCAGGATGTCGCGCATCGCCCCGTCGGGTCCGATGGGAGCGGCGACCGTCGTGTCGGAGAACAGTGCCTCGACGGGAAGCGCCTTGCCGCTGAGCGCGTCGACGATCCGCCGGATCGCGAAGAAGAGCGTGACTCCGACGACCGCGATCCCTGCGCCGACGAAGATCCACATCGCGGCGATGTCGCTGCCGCGCAGCACGCGGGCTTGAGTGGGGGTGGTCATGAGGTCCTCCCTGGCATATCGAATATCGTTGTTATCGAAAAACGATATGGCAAGACGGGTGTGACCGCAAGCGGCGGATGCGGTGCGCCCACGGCGAACACGGGCTTGCCGCATCCGTGCTCTGGTTAGCCTCGATGTACAGCGCGCCGGAGGGTGCGCCCGATGTTGGCGTCACCTGGCGCCGGAGGAGTAGCCGCGATGTTCGAGAGATTCACCGACCGAGCCCGTCGCGTGGTTGTGCTCGCCCAGGAAGAGGCGAAGATGCTCAACCACAACTACATCGGTACCGAGCACATCCTGCTCGGTCTCATCCATGAGGGCGAGGGCGTCGCCGCCAAGGCGCTCGAGAGCCTGGGCATCTCGCTCGACGCCGTGCGCGAGCAGGTCCAGGACATCATCGGCCAGGGTCAGCAGCAGCCGACGGGCCACATCCCCTTCACGCCGCGCGCGAAGAAGGTGCTCGAGCTGAGCCTTCGCGAGGCGCTGCAGTTGGGCCACAACTACATCGGCACCGAGCACATCCTGCTCGGCCTCATCCGCGAGGGCGAGGGTGTTGCAGCCCAGGTGCTCGTCAAGCTCGGCGCCGACCTCAACAAGGTGCGCCAGCAGGTCATCCAGCTGCTGAGCGGATACCAGGGCAAGGAGCCCGCGGGTGTCGCGACCGGTGCCGGCGAGCAGGCCACGACCGGTGCGCAGGGTGGCTCGGCCGTGCTCGACCAGTTCGGCCGCAACCTCACCCAGGCCGCGCGCGACAACAAGCTCGACCCGGTCATCGGGCGCGAGAAGGAGATCGAGCGCGTGATGCAGATCCTCTCGCGCCGCTCCAAGAACAACCCGGTCCTCATCGGTGAGCCCGGCGTCGGCAAGACCGCCGTCGTCGAAGGCCTCGCGCAGGCGATCGTGAAGGGCGACGTGCCCGAGACGCTGAAGGACAAGCAGGTCTACTCGCTCGACCTCGGCTCGCTCATCGCCGGCTCCCGCTACCGCGGCGACTTCGAGGAGCGCCTGAAGAAGGTCACGAAGGAGATCCGCACCCGCGGCGACATCATCGTCTTCATCGACGAGATCCACACGCTCGTGGGCGCGGGTGCCGCCGAAGGCGCGATCGACGCCGCATCCATCCTGAAGCCGCTGCTCGCGCGCGGTGAGCTGCAGACGATCGGTGCGACGACCCTCGACGAGTACCGCAAGCACTTCGAGAAGGATGCGGCCCTGGAGCGCCGCTTCCAGCCGATCCAGGTCGCGGAGCCGAGCCTGCCCCACGCGATCAACATCCTGAAGGGTCTGCGCGACCGGTACGAGGCGCACCACAAGGTGCAGATCACGGACGGTGCGATCGTCGCCGCCGCGAACCTCGCGGACCGCTACATCTCGGACCGCTTCCTGCCCGACAAGGCGATCGACCTGATCGACGAGGCCGGCGCCCGCCTGCGCCTGTCGATCCTCTCGAGCCCGCCGGAGCTGCGCGAGTTCGACGAGAAGATCGCCAAGGTGCGCGAGCAGAAGGAAGCCGCATCCGAGGAGCAGGACTTCGAGAAGGCCGCATCCCTGCGTGACGAGGAGAAGTCGCTCCTGGCTGAGCGTCTGCGCCTCGAGAAGCAGTGGAAGAACGGCGACGTGGCGACCACCGCGGTCGTCGACGAGGGTCTGATCGCCGAGGTGCTGGCTCAGGCCACGGGTATCCCGGTGTTCAAGCTGACCGAGGAGGAGACCAGCCGTCTCGTCTTCATGGAGAAGGCGCTGCACCAGCGCGTCATCGGCCAGGAAGAGGCGATCGCCGCCCTCAGCCGTACGATCCGTCGCCAGCGCGCCGGCCTCAAGGACCCGAAGCGTCCCAGCGGCTCGTTCATCTTCGCCGGCCCCACGGGTGTCGGAAAGACGGAGCTCGCCAAGGCGCTCGCAGAGTTCCTGTTCGACGACGAGGGTGCGCTCATCTCGCTCGACATGAGCGAGTTCGGCGAGAAGCACACCGTGTCGCGGCTGTTCGGTGCCCCTCCCGGGTTCGTCGGCTTCGAAGAGGGCGGTCAGCTCACCGAGAAGGTGCGCCGCAAGCCGTTCTCGGTGGTGCTGTTCGACGAGATCGAGAAGGCGCACCCCGACATCTTCAACTCGCTGCTGCAGATCCTCGAAGAGGGTCGCCTGACCGATGGTCAGGGCCGCGTCGTCGACTTCAAGAACACGGTGATCATCATGACCACCAACCTCGGTTCGCAGGCCATCGCCGGCGGCCCGGTCGGGTTCCAGGTCGAGGGCAACGCGCAGACCACGTACGAGCGGATGAAGGGCAAGGTCGACGAGGAGCTGAAGCGTCACTTCAAGCCCGAGTTCCTCAACCGCGTCGACGACGTCATCGTCTTCCCGCAGCTGAACAAGACGGAACTGCGCCAGATCGTGGGACTGTTCACCAAGCGTCTCGCCGAGCGCCTGCTCGACCGCGACCTCACGGTGGAGCTGTCGGATGCGGCCAAGGACCGCCTCATCGAGATCGGGTTCGACCCGACCCTCGGTGCGCGTCCGCTGCGCCGGGCGATGCAGCGCGAGGTCGAGGACCAGCTCAGCGAGAAGATCCTCCACGGCGAGCTGAACGCGGGCGACCACGTCAAGGTCGACGCCGAAGGCGGCCGGTTCACGTTTGACATCGCCCCCCGCGGGGAGAAGGTCGCGCTGGGCGCGAGCGTCGCCGGAGAGATCTCGGCCACGCCGGACATCGTCGCCGGAAGCTGACACCGCACACGCACGAAGGGCCGGAAGCACACCGCATCCGGCCCTTCGGCGTACGCGCCGCATCCCGGCGTAGGGTTGCACCGTGAGCGAGTTCACCGTGCGGCCGGCGCGGACGGCAGATGTACGTGCGATCCATCGGATGCTGGAGCCGTACGTGCAGCGCCGCATCCTGCTCGGCAAGGACATCGTCGTGCTCTACGAGGCGGTGCAGCAGTTCCTGGTCGCGGAGGATGCCGACGGCGAGCTCATCGGGTGCGGCGCCCTTCACGTCATGTGGGACGACCTGGGCGAGATCCGCACGCTGATCGTCGACGACGCGTGGCTGCACCGCGGCGTCGGGCGGGCGCTCGTCGAGGGGCTCGAGCAACAGGCGCGCACGCTCGGGCTGTCGCGCCTGTTCTGCCTCACGTTCGAGGTCGACTTCTTCACGCGGCGCGGCTTCGCGCCGATCGGGGAGCACGTCGTCGATCCGGACGTCTACTCGCAGCTGGTGCGCAGCCCCGACGAGGGCATCGCCGAGTTCCTCGACCTCGCGCACGTGAAGCCGAACACCCTCGGCAACACGAGGATGCTCAAGGAGCTCTGAGGTTCGCGCGCGGAGAGCCGCGGGGGCGGGGCGGCGGGTGCGACGTAGCCTGGATGTGTGAGCTCTCCCACCCCTCGTCGCCCGTCGAAGGCCGTGTATCGCCGTCGCCGCCTCGTCGTGCTGATCGGACTGCTGGTCGTCATCGGCCTGGTGTGGCTGTTCATCGCTCAGCCGTGGAACTCCGCCGCCGCGCCCGCTCCGACCGCATCCACCCCTGTCGCGACGCCGGACCCCTCGACCCCGGCCGCGACGGATGCCCCCGCGACCGATGCGCCCGCGGACGAGGCGACGGCCGGCGGTGAGCCGACGGATGCGGGCATCCCCACCTGCACCAAGGACGACGTGCGTGTGGAGGCGCTGACGAACCAGTCGACCTATGCGGCGGACGAGAACCCGCAGCTCTCGATTCGGCTCACGAACACCTCGGCCGCGGACTGCACGATCAACGTCGGCACGACGAGCCAGACCTTCACGGTCACGTCCGGCGAGGACACGTGGTGGCGCTCGACCGACTGCCAGAGCGAGCCGAGCGACATGGTCGTGACCCTCACCGCGGGTCAGACCGTGACCAGCGCGACGCCCATCACCTGGGACCGCACGCGCTCCGCCGTCGACACCTGCCAGAACGCGAACCGGCCCAAGGCGCCGGGCGGCGGTGCGTCGTATCACCTGGCCGTGTCGATCGGCGGGATCCCGTCCGCGCAGTCGGCGCAGTTCCTGCTGAACTAGGCGTCCAGCCCGAACGTCTCCGCGGCGAGGTCGGCGACCGAGATGCTCGTGGCGGTGCGGCCGATCAGGCGCGGCCCGGGCTTGGGTCCGGGGACGGTGTGGCCGCCGCCGTGCACGGTGACGAACGCGACGGGCGGGTGGCCCGCCTCCCGCCAGTCGGCGCGCTCGATGCGCGTGCCGTCGGGGTGCGACGCCGCATCCGCCCGTGTCGTCGGAGGCGCGGAGATGCCGTTCCGCCGCGCGAAGTACGCGGCGGTCTCGGGAGCGGAGAGGGACGAGCCGCCGACGCGGAACACCAGCTGCGCCCAGCGCCGCATTCGTCCGCCGGTGTAGGGGGCGATGGGATCGGCCGTGCCGTGCACCAGCAGCACGGGCACCGGATGCGGCGCAGGAGCCGCCTGGGGCAGCAGGAAGCTGTCGGGCTCGGGCAGCGTCGCGGCGACGATGGCACCGCCGGCGAGGGGGGAGGCGTTCTCGTGGAGCAGTCGCATGACCATCTGGCCGCCGTTGGAGAACCCGATCGCGTACACGCGGTCCGCATCGATGCCGTGCGTCTCGCCCAGCCGCGCGATCACCGCGCGCACGAAGGCGACGTCGTCGACTCCGGCGAGCCGGGCCGGAAACCGGCTCTCCCGGCGCGCGTCGTTCCAGTTGCCGCGGTAGCCGTCGAGATACGCCACGAGCGCGCCCTTCCCGACGAGCACGTCGTACGCGCCGCCCGTGAACGCGCGATGGATCTCCCCCGACTGCCGCGACCCGTGGAAGACCAGGACGAGCGCCTGCCCCTGCCTCCGTGGGCCGACAACGGTGAAAGTCCGCATCCGCCCGTCGACCTCGATGTGCTCCGTCATGACCTCCGCCTCTCCGACCCGGTTCCGAGGGTCGCTCGCGACGATATGCTTTGACATCGTGTCAAGGTCAAATCGAGGGGCAGGCGCATGATCATCGGCGAACTGAGCGATCGGAGCGGCGTCAGCGCGCGCTCGATCCGGCACTACGAGAAGCTGGGCCTCATCAGTCCGCAGCGCGGCGACAACGGCTACCGCCACTACTCGGAGCGGGCGGTGCCGATGGTCGCGACGATTCACGCCATGTTCGAGCTCGGCTTCACGCGCGACGACGTTCGGGCCGTCCTGCCCTGCGCCACGGGTGAGAAGTCGCACGGCGACGCAGAGCTGCTCGGCCGGGTGGCTGAGATGCGGGAGCGGGTGGCGGGCCGCATCCGCACCCTCACGGAGACGGAGCAGGCGTTGGCCGGATTCCTCGCCGTCAACCGGGGGCGCTGAGGCTAGGGCCTCATGCCGCGCTTACCGGCCGTGAAGGCCACCACGAGCCCCCATCCGCTGAGGGCGCCGGCGATCCAGGTGATGTAGTGCAGCCACGACGGTGCGCCGTTGAGGTCCCAGATCACGAAGAGGGTCGCCAGGATGAGGCCGACGGCAGCGGCGACGATGCCGATGATGCGATCGCGGTTCATGCGCTCACGGTAGCGGCGCGGCCGGCTCCCGTTGCAGGAATGCGTCGACCTCGTCTTCGTGGTACAGCACGAAGCCATGCCGCTCGTACAGGCGTCGTGCGGGAGAGCCCTGCAGCACGTTGAGTCGCAGGGGTGCGTCGCCGGTGCTCTCGTCCAGCACGAGGGCGAGCACCTGTGATCCGATCCCCCGGCCCTGGTGGGCCGTGGCGAGATAGAAGTGCTCGACCCAGACTCCGTCGGATGCGGGACGCGCGGCGATGCTGCCCGCATCCGCACCGTCCACGACGATCACGCGAGTGAAGGCCGGCTCGAACGCCTTCAGGAAGCGCTGCCGCACGTGGACCGGGTCGTACCGGTCGAGCCGCTCGAGATCGGGCCGCATGACCTCCGCGCGGAGCTCCGCGATCCACGCCGCGTCATCGGGGACGCTCGCGCGCAGGCTCCAGCTCATCCGTCCATTCTCCCGCGCCGGCGGGTGTGGAATGGAGAGATGAACCCTGCCGCGGTCCGCATCGCCGCCGTCGGCGATGCCGCGGCCGTGTCCGAACTCCTGCGCGCGTACCACGAGCACACCGAAGCCGAGAAGGTTGCGCACGATCTGCAGGAGTTCGGGCCGCTCGCCCCCGCCTACGCCGCTGAGATCGACGCCCCGGCCTTCCCCGGTGCGGACGTGCTGCTGGCAGAGCACGACGACCGCGTCATCGGGATGGTGGTGCTGCGTGTGGACGGAGCGGATGCGGAGATCAAGCGGCTCTGGGTCGATCCCGCGGCGCGCGGGGCAGGAGCGGGCGGGGCGCTCCTCGCCGAGGCGGCACGACGCGCGTCGGCGGCCGGGGCCGCATCCCTCCGGCTGTCGGTCTGGGACTGGCGGCACGGAGCGATCGGACTGTACCGGAGCCGCGGCTTCGTCGAGGTTCCGTCCTGGGAGGTGCGGGAGCGTCTCGTGTGCCTGCGGATGCCGCTTCGCTGACGACGCGGCGGATACGCTGGGGGGATGGCCGGCAAGCAGAAGCGCGGGAAGAAGCAGCAGCCTCCGCTGGAGTTCCGCAACACCGCGCTGACCGATGCGCTGCAGACGCAGGACATGGCGGCGGTGGCGTTCGCGCTGCGGCACGGGCCCACGGTCGTCCCGCTCATGCGCACCGGCGAGAGCGACAACCCGCTGGATGCCGGCGAGGTGTGGACGTATCGCGACCCCAACACCGCGCAGGTGGCGCTGTTGCTGTTCAGCGACGCCGCGCACAAGCCCGAGACGTTGCCGCCCACGGTCGGGCTGCAGAGCCCGGACTGGCTCCGTAGCTTCCTCGGCGCGCACCGCGACGAGATCACGACCGTGTTCTTCGACATCGCGGGCCCGCATCCGCTGCAGGCCACTCCCGCCGACCTGCTCGCCGCCCTCGAGGTCTGAGCCCCGGGGGGCCGCCGCCCGTCCTGTGGGCGCGAGACGGGCTCGCGGCTCCGCGGGCTCCACGGGCTCGCGACCCCCGCGAGCGCCACACTTCTGCGCAGATGCGCCGGTAATTCTCTGTAGCGGATGCGGAAAAGTGTCGCACTTGCGCAACTGCGACGCAGTTCGGGGGAGAGAAACGTGTGCCGGCGGAGGCGGCAGGCTCGCGATCAGCGGTGGGAGGCGGCGGGGGTGGGGATGTGCACCCGGCCGAGAGCGGAGAGCAGGTCCTTCGCGCCGGAGTCGATGACCGTGGTGTAGCCGAGGCGGCCGGCCTCGGTGCGGCGCTGGGACAGCTGGGCCACAGGACGCACCTCGCCGGTGAGGCTCAGCTCGCCGATCGCGGCGACCTGATGCCCCACGGGGCGATCGGTCGCGGCGCTCGCGATGGCGAGGGCGATCGCCAGGTCGGTGGCGGGCTCGGTGATCTTCAGACCCCCGACGGTCGACACGTAGATGTCGCGCTCGCCGACCCGCAGCCCGGTGCGGCGCTCCAGCACGGCGAGGATCATCGCCACCCGTGACGACTCGACGCCGTTCACCACGCGACGCGGGTTGGGCCCGGATGCGGCCACGACGAGCGCCTGGATCTCGACCGGCAGTGCGCGGCGCCCCTCGAGCGCGACCGTGACGCACGTGCCGCTGACGGGGGCGCCCTTGCTGAGGAAGAGACCGGAGGGGTCGGGGACCTCGCTGATGCCGTCTCCGGTCATCTCGAAGCAGCCGACCTCGTCGGTGGGACCGAAGCGGTTCTTGAGCGCGCGGACGAAGCGCAACGATGTCTGCCGATCGCCCTCGAAGTGGCAGACCACGTCGACGAGGTGCTCGAGCAGGCGGGGGCCGGCGATCGAGCCGTCTTTCGTCACGTGTCCGACGATGAGCACCGGCAGCGCGCGCTCCTTCGCGACGCGGATGAGGGTTGCCGCGACCTCGCGCACCTGGCTGGGATGTCCGGCGAGACCCTCGCTGAGCGAGGAGGACACCGTCTGCACGCTGTCGACGATGAGCAGCGACGGCTGGACGTCGTCGATGTGGCCGATGAGGGTGGCGAGGTCGGTCTCGCTCGCGAGGTACAGCTCGTCGTGCAGTGCGCCCGTGCGCTCGGCGCGCAGGCGCACCTGCGCGGTCGATTCCTCCGCGCTCACGTACAGCACGCGATGCCCGTCGCGAGCCGCGCGGGCGGCGACCTCGAGCAGCAGGGTCGACTTGCCGACGCCGGGCTCTCCGGAGAGGAGGATCGCCGCGCCCGGCACGATGCCGCCGCCCAGCACCCGGTCGAACTCGGCCACGCCGCTCGCGCGCCGCGGCGACTCCGCGGTCGTGAGCTCGGTGATCGGCCGGGCCGCGCGCGCGGCGGTGGGGCTCACGGGCGTGAGCGAGCGCATCACACCCGTCGGCTGCGCCGCCTCGACGACGGTGCCCCACTGCTGGCATTCGCCGCAGCGACCCGCCCACTTCGCCGTCGTCCACCCGCATTCGGTGCAGCGGAAGGGCGCGGGAGCGGGACGACGGGTGGCCATGCTCTCAGGCTACGCGGCGCCTGGGACATCCCCGGGCGGGCCGGGTCAGTCGGCCGCGGAGACGGAGACGAAGTCGCCGGGCTTGGTGCCGCCGGTCGGGGAGAAGAGGATGCGCTGGACGTTGCCCGCATCCGCCGGGTCGAAGAGCAGGGGGCGCCGTGACCCGGTGGTGGGGAACTGCTTCGTCGGCACGACGACGATGGACTTCACCCAGCGGCTCGTGCCGTCGGTGTCCTCGAAGCGCAGAGTGACCTCCGCCATCATCCGGGAAGAGTTCGGCTCGCGAAGCGGGGCGTCGGTGACCTCGGCCTCGACCATCGCGCCGCTCTGGAGCAGATGCGTCGCGAGTTCGTTGTTCAGGCGACGGCGCTTCTGGGCGCCCAGCCGGCCGAGCAGCGTGAGCACGGTCAGGAGCGCGAAGATGCCCGGCAGCCACCACTGGGCCGCGTACATGATCCACGCGCCCGCATCCCAGTTCTCGTTCTGCCCGAACGTCGGGTCGATGGCGATGCCCACCGCGTCCGGTGCGGTCCACAGCGTGGTGGCGTACCAGGAGCCCAGGGTGAGACCGGCCAGCACGATGGGCAGCGGGCCGAGCAAGGCGAAGCCGTCGGTGCGCCCGGAGTACCGGTGGTTCCACGTGCCGTACGCACCGACCATGATGATCGTGGCGACGATGCCGATCGGCAGGGACCAGCTGCGCAGCCAGATCGGGATGGCGGTGTCCCACGTGCTGAAGACGCTGTTGATGCTCATCACGCGGAACTGGTCGACGAACCCGCCGATGCCGAAGCCGATGACCGCCGTCGTCGCGAGCGATGCGACCCCGAACAGGATCGTCGCGATCAGAGCGGTCGGGCTCCCCTGGTACTTCGCGTTGCGGCGGGCTTCCTTCTCGCGGGGATCGATGAGGCTCATCATTCCAGCGTATCCACCGACGCCCTGACGACGAGACGGCGGGACGCCGAACATAAGGATGCGTGGCGGCGGCCGCCGGGAACGTCGAGGAGGGGGGTCCTCGGCGTGCCTCGGGCGGATCATCGCCGCCACGCACCCCGACCCGGGCACCGCTTCGCCGAGCGAAGGCGGCACCCGGGGGTCTCAGCCGCTCAGCACCCAGCCTCCGACGAGTTCGGAGCTGAACGGAACGGAGTAGGCCATGAGCGCGCCCGCCTGCGCGTCACGGAAGATGCGCTGGATGGGGGAGGAGACGAGGAACCCGCCGCCCCCGCCGATGCGGACCGCGAGGGCTGCCGTGCGCTTGGCGACCTCGTTGGCCAGCATCTTCGTCTCGGTCGCCGCGGGCATCGCCTCGGGGGATCGCTGGTCGGCGAGCCACGCCGTGCGCTCGGCCATGAGCGTCGCCGCCGTGAGCTCCGCCCACGCCATGCCGGTCTCCTGGCGGACCCACGTGGCCTCGGCGAGGCTCGTGCCGCCGCGCACCTTGCCCGCGGTCTGGGCGATCGCGTCGATCGCGGATGCGGCGATGCCGAGCGAGAGGAACGCGAAGCCGACCGTGATGAGGTTCGCGTAATCGGGGGCGGGCGGACCGGTCAGCCGCGAGCGCAGCAGGGGCGTGCCGTCGAAGAGGATCGTGCGGCTGCGTGTCGCCCGCATCCCCATGGTCTCCTCGATCGGGGGAAACGAGACGGTGTCGTCGACGGTGACGCCGAAGAAGGCGGGTGCGCCGTCGATCCGGGCGTTCAGGAACAGGTGGTCGGCCGCCTCGGAGCCCGAGACGAAGAGCTTGCGGCCGGTGAGCGACCAGTCCTGGCCCACCGCATCCGCGTCCTGCTGGGATGCGAGGAAGTGGTTGCCGCCGGCCGGCTCGCTGAGGGCGTTCGCGAACCGCTTGCCCGCCTTCAGCTCCGCCGCGAAGAAGGCGGCCTCTTCGTCGGACGACAGCGTCACGAGGGCGTGCGCCGCCCCGAGGTGCATGAGCCACACCGTGGCCACGGCGGGGTGCGCCGCGGCGAGCGTCTGCACGACGGCGCCGAGCGTGGCGTACGACAGCGCCTCGCCGCCGTGCTGGCGCGGCAGGAACGCCGCATCCAGCCCCGAGGCCGCGAGGGCGCGCAGGTGCTCGATCGGCAGGCGCGCCTCGGCGTCGTCGGCGGCCACGGTCGCGGCGAAGCCGGCGGCGAGCTCGCGGGCGGTGTCGACCCAGTGCTGCTCGTCGGCGGGAGGGGCGACGGGGGACGGGCGGGTGAGCATGGGCGGGTCCTTTCGGGTCAGGACAGACGGAGGCGGGACAGCTGGCGGCGCAGCTGGGCACGGGAGGTGAGAACGAGCACGACGAGGGTCACAAGGTACGGCAGCGCCGTGTAGAGCTCGCTGGGAAGCTGGATGCTGGTCGACTGCGAGAGCAAGGAGAAGCTCTGGAGGAAGCCGAACAGCAGGGCGCCCAGCGCGATGCCGATCGGGTTCATCCGGCCCATGATCACGATCGCGAGCACGATGTAGCCGCGGCCCGCCGTCATGTTGGGTGTGAACGAGCCGATCGCCCCGACGGCGATCACGGCGCCGGCGAGGCCGGCCGTCGCGCCGCCGATGAGCAGCGCCCGCGCCCCGACGCTGCGCGGGCGCACGCCGCGCAGGGCCGCGGATGCGGGATCCGAGCCTGTGGCGCGCACCTGCAGGCCGAAGCGGGTGAAGCGCATGACCAGCCAGGCGGCGGCCAGCAGCACGAGCGTCGCGTACACGAGCGGGCTCTGTCCGAACAGGGCAGGTCCGATGAGCGGGATGTCGGTGAGCAGGCCGAGATCGATCGGGGCGATCGTCGGAACGCTCACGTTCGTCCGGCCGGCGGGGATCCAGAGCTGGAACAGGTAGGTCGACAGTCCGAGGCCCAGCATGGTGATCGCGAGGCCGACGACGATCTCGTTCGCCTTGAGCGTGTAGACCAGCAGGTTCATGAGAAGCGCCAGCGCGATGCCGACGACGGCGCCGGCGACGAGACCGAGCCAAGGGCCGAACGAGCTGCCGACATAGATGGCCGTGAAGGCGCCGAGGATCATCATGCCCTCGATGCCGAGGTTGAGTCGTCCCGCGCGTTCGACGAAGCCCTCGCCGATCCCCGCGATCACGAGGGGGGCGGCCAGCGCGATGGCACCGGCCAGGATCGACGCCCAGAGTGCGATGGTCATCGGGTGCCCTCCTCTGCGCCGGTCTCGGCCTCGACGACCGGTTCGCCGGATGCGGCCGCCGCATCCGTGATCTCCTCGGCGGAGAACGCGCCGTCATCCGGCGCCGGAGCCGGCCCCGGATGCGCGGGGGCGACGAGCCCCGGCCGTGACGCGGCGATCACCGCGACGCCCAGCAGCAGCACGCCCTTGATGACCTCCGCGATGGACGACGGGATGGTTCCGGTCGCCGACTGCATCCCGACCGCGCCGACGGTGAGGGCGGAGAAGAAGACGGCCGCGACGGCGATACCCGCGGGAAGCAGGCCGCCGAGCAGGGCTACGGCGAGACCCGAGAAGCCGACGCCGCCCGAGACCGAGCCCAGCAGACGCTCATTGACGCCCGCGATCTGCAGCCATCCGACGACGCCGGCGCCGGCGCCGGAGACGAGCATGGTGCCGTAGAGCGTCCGCTGCCGCGTCGCGCCCAGGCGCAGTGCGAGCGCGGGGCGCTCGGCGAAGACGGCGACGCGGGTCGCCTGCCGCGAGCGGCGCCACAGCTCGAACAGCACCACGGCCACCACGACGAGCAGGATGCCGACATGTGCGCGGGTGCCCGGGATGAGAGCGGGAAGGGCCGCCGCGTCGGGCAGGTGCTCGCTCTGCGGTGTGGCCGTCGCCTCGCCGCTGGCGAGCCACGTGCGCAGCGTCCAGCCGAGGAAGCCGGTGGCGACGTAGTTCAGGAGCAGGGTCGAGAGGATGACGTTGACCCGCCAGCGCACGGCGAGCCAGGCCGGCACCAGCGCGAAGGCGGCTCCTCCGACGGCGCCGGCGACGAATCCGACCAGCGCGTAGACGGCGGCGGGCGCCGCATCCGACGTCACGTCGCGCACCCAGAGGATGGCGGCGGTCGCGAAGATCGCGCCCATCGTGACCTGGCCCTCGGCACCCACCGAGAACACGCCCGCCCGGAGCGCGGGGATCAGCGTCAGCGCGACGATCGCCACGGGAGCCGCCCCCACGAGCAGCTCGCCCACGCGGTACGGCGAGCTGGAGACCCCCTCCACCAGCCCGCGCAGACCCGTGAGCGGGTCTGCGCCGGCGAAGAGGATGAGTGCGACCGCCACCAGCACGACCGCGGCGACCACGCCGCCGGTCAGGGCGACGGACCGCATCCGGGAGGAACGGATCACGCGTGCTCCTCGGGGTCGTGTCCGCAGGCGTCGACGGGGCCCGGCACGAGCACGTCGACGAACTGCTGCGTCGCCGCGTCGATCAGGCCGAGTTCGGTCAGGCCGAGGTCGGGGACCACGTAGAGCCCCACGAACGACAGGATGATGTACGGCGAGGCGATCGTGCAGCCCAGTTCGTGGGTCGCCGCGTGCCCGGCCGCGAGGGCCGCGGCGGTCTCCTCGAACGGGGCGTCGCTCATCATGCCGCCCACCGGCAGCGCGACGCGGGCGATGACCTCGCCGTCGGCGACCGTCACGAACCCGCCGCCCATGCGGCCGAGCTCCGCGACCGCGAGTCGCATGTCGTCGTCGTCGGCGCCCACGACCGCGATGTTCATGTTCGGGCAGTTCATCGTGATCGCGATCGCGCCGCGGCCGAGGCCGAACCCCTTCACGAACCCGTGACCCGCCAGCGCCTCGCCGTGGTGGCGGTCGACGACCGCGATCTTGAGCACGTCCTGCGAGGGGTCGGACACGACCTGGCCGTCCACGACCGGCAGGGATGCGGTGAACTCCCGCTTGAAGTAGCCGTTGTACATCTCCATCGCGCGCACGCGCACACGCGTTGCGCCCTCGGGTGCGGCGACGGCCAGCAGGTCGGCCGGGAGCTCCTCGGGCAGGTGCACGGTGTCGCGCGCCCAGTCGGGCAGTACGTCGGTGTTCTCGAAGAGGGCCACGCCGTCCCTCGCGACGACGCGTCCGGCGACGACCACGACCTCCGGTCGTACCTCGGCGAGGTCGCGGACGACCTGGAGGTCCGCGAGGCGGGAGGGGGCGAGCAGGCCCAGCACCTGGTCGAGCCGGTAGTAGTGCGCGGGCTGGGTGGTGGCCATGCGGTACGCGAGCTGCGGGTCGACCCCGAAACGGATCGCCTGGCGCACGTGGTGGTCGATGTGACCCTGCGTGTGCAGATCGAGCGCGTGCTTGTCGTCGGCGCAGAAGCTCAGGTGCCGAAGCGCCGGCTCGATCGCATCGAGATCGGCGAACAGGGGGACCGTGTTGTCGGCAAGCGACGATCCCATGACGGTGATCATCGCTCCGAGGCGCGTGCGCTCCAGCACCTCGTCGACGGTCGAGGCGTTGTGGTCGTCGCTGATGCCCGCCGCCAGGTATCCCCAGAGCGACTCGTGGGTCTGCGCCGCGGTGTGGCCGGTGAGGCGGCGACCCGCGACGAGCGCCTCACGGAACCGACCGGTGGAGAGCTCGCCGTAGTCGAACGGGTTGGACTCCCCGAGGGTGGCGGTGTTGTCGTCGTGCAGGCGTGCGCGCACGACCTCCTCCTCGATGACCGCACCGCCGCGCTCCAGCGCGAAAGAGGTGGGGGTGGTCGGCGAGACCTGCTGGAACACGTGCAGCGGCGTCGTCGTGGACAGTGCGAGGTCCATGCCCCGCGCACCCCACACATTCGCCGCGCCGTTCGGGTCGGTGAGCACGGTCGTCGTGCCGCGGGCGACCGAGAGGCGGGCGAGTTCGCCCGGCGTGAGGTTCGTGTACTCCACGTGCAGGTGGGTGTCGATGAAGCCCGGCACGACGTGGCATCCGCGTGCGTCGATCTCGGCGCCCGCGGTCGGCACGTGGTCCCACGGCGTCAGCGTCGCGATGTGCCGCCCCGCGATGAGGACGTCGCGCTCGAGCCACTCCTCGGTGCCGGGCGACTGCACGAGCCCGCCGCGCACGATCAGGTCGGGGGTCGTGTGCCCCGCCGCGACGGCGCGCAGGTGCACGAGCTCCTCGGTCGTCGGCAGCAGGCCGGTGAAGTCGGTCATGAGGTCTCCTCTGCGGGGTCGAGTCCTGCCATCGCGGCGCCGATACGGGCGGTGGTCGCCGTCGCCGCGGGCAGGTCGGCGACGATACGTCCATCGAAGACGACGACGATGCGGTCGGCCAGACCGCGGATCTCGTCGAGGTCGTGCGAGGCGACGGCGACGGCCGCCCCCGCCTCTGCGGCCTGGATGAGACGGTCGCGGATGGCCTGGGCCGCCCGAAGATCCAGCCCCTGGGTCGGCCCGTATGCGAGCACGACGCGCGGTGCGCCGCCGGGCCAGCTGTGACCGAGCTCGCGGGCGGCCAGCAGCTTCTGCTGGTTGCCGCCCGACAGACCGCCCGCGGCGAGGGTTGCGACGGCGGGTCTCACATCGAACGCGGTGAGGCGCTCGCCGGTCGAAGCGCGCGCCTCACCACGGGTGCGGCGGTCGGTGCGCACGCCGCTGGCTGCCTCGTAGAGCGCCAGGGTGTCGCCGAGCGAGAGTGCGGGAACGAGCGCGTCGCTGCGCTCCTCGGGGATCCACGCCACGCCTCCGCGGAGCAGCTCGACGGCGGAGGGCGCTGTGCGTCCATCGAAGACGAGGGATCCGGATGCGGGTGCCCGCAGCCCTGCCAGCACGTCGATGAGCGTGTTCTGGCCGCTGCCGGCGACGCCCGCGATGCCGACGATCTCGCCCGCGCGGAGATCGAGCGACACGTCCGTCAGCGCCGCATCCGTGTCCGACGAGGCATGGACGCCCCGCACGGCGAGCACCGTCTCGCCCGGGATGCGGGGCGCGCGCACGGCGGGCTCTTCGAGGTCGCCGACCATGAGCCGCGCGACCTCGGCGGCGGAGAGCCCGCGCGCCGGGCCGTGGTGCACGCGGCGTCCGTGCGACAGGACGGTCACCTCGTCGGCGACCGCACGCACCTCCTCGAGGCGGTGCGTGATGAGCACGATCGCCGTGCCCAGGGCGCAGAGCGTGCGCAGGTGGTCGAACAGGCCCCCCACTTCGCGGGGACCGAGGCTGGCGGTGGGCTCGTCCAGGATGAGGGTCGTCGCGCCCTCGGCGAGGGCGACGACGATCTCGCCGAGCTGACGGTGGGCCTGGCTCAGCCGTGCGGTGGGAATGTCGAGGTCGACGTTCACCCCGGCGCGCTCGAGGGTGTCCGCCAGGGCCGCGCGCGCGGCGCCCCGGCGGGCGATGCGCGTCGAGCCGACGAGCAGCAGGTTCTCCACGAGGCTCAACTCGCCCACCAGGCTCAGCTGCTGCGGAACCATGTTCACGCCGCGCCCCTTGCCGGCCGCGCGGTCGCGGGGCGCATAGGAGATTCCGTCGAGCGTCATCGTGCCCGCATCCGCCGACTCGATGCCGGCGAGGATCTTGGCCAGCGTCGACTTGCCCGCGCCGTTCTCTCCGACGAGGGCGTGCACGGTGCCGGCGCGCACGGCGAAATCGACGGCGTCCAGGGCGCGGACGGCGCCGAAGCTCTTGGAGACCGACCGGGCGACGAGCGCCCGGTCGGTCTCAGGGGTGGGGGTGGTCATCAGGAGATGGTGACACTTCCGTCTTTGAGGCCCGCGATGAGCTCCTCGACCTTCGAGGCGACGTCGGACGGCACGGCGCCGTCGACGCTGTTGATGTCCTGGTAGACCAGTCCGCCGTTCTCGAGGGTCGAGGTGACACCCTTGCCCCCGAACTTCTTGTCCGCGACCTCTTCGACCCAGGCCTTGACGATCGGGTACATGTCGAGATCGACCGTGGACACGTTGGTCTTGAGCGCCTCGGCACCGGCCGCGGGGGAGACGCCCACGGAGAGGACGCCCGCCTTCGAGGCTGCGGCGCCGACACCGGCGGCGATGCCGTCACCGGTCGTGTAGACGAGCTTCGCGCCCTGGCCGATGAGGCCCGTGGTCGCGGATGCGGCGGCCTCGGCGTCGTCGAAGCTTCCGGCGTAGACGACGGGAAGCAGCTCGGCCGACGGGTTGGCCGCGAGCGCGCCCTGCTGGAAATAGGAGTCCGTCGCCTTCACGAAGTCCAGCTCCAGGCTCTCCACGCGTCCGATCGGCGACGCCTGGGTGAGGCCCGCGATGTAGCCGGAGAGGTAGCCCACCTGGGGCGTGCTGTAGGTCCACGTCTCGACGTTGTCGGTGTACTTGTCGAGGATGTCGGCGCCGCCCGAGGCGGTGAAGTGCGTGTCGGGGAAGTCCTTGGCGACGGAGAAGATCGCGTCGCCGAGCTCGATGCCGTGTCCGATGACCAGGTCGAAGCCCTGGCTGGCGAAGTCGGCGACGACCGGCTCGCTGGTGGCGGGGTCGGCCATCTGCTCACGCAGCTCGTACGTGATCAGTCCCTCGTCCTGGAGCTTGGCGAGGGCGTCGGCCAGCGCCTGGTTGAAGGCGCCGTCGTTCGCATTTCCGGGGGTGAGGGCGCCGACGCGGATCACGTGATCGGATGCGGCGGAGGACGACGTGGCGTCGGCGGTGCCGGAGCAACCGGCGAGTGCGAGCGCGGCCGTCGCGGCGATGGCCGCGGCGAGGAGGGGGCGAAGACGCATTGCGGTGTCCTTTCGGGTGGGTGTGGCGGGTTCGGGTGGTGCGGGTGGTGCGGGTCAGGAGGTCGAGACGGTGAAGCCGGGGGCGAGGGTGGCCCCCACGAAGGCCGCGCTGTCGGGAGACCAGTGCGCGAGCACGGCTCCGGTGGCGCGGTCGAAGCACGGGTCGAGCCGCACGTCGGCGGCGGCCGCATCCGGGTGCAGCGCGGCGTCGGCCACGCAGACCACGGGCTTGCCGTGCAGGGTGCGGGCCGTGCCCGTGGCCGGCAGCCGCCCCTGGCGGTCCAGGGCGATGAGGGCGGCGCTCGCGAGGAAGCCGCGCAGCTGCGAGTCGTCGGCGCAGTCCGCTGCGTCCTTGGTGCAGCCCTCGGTCCAGGAGATGGTGCCGGCCGCATCCACCGAGACGGCGCTGTGCTGCGTGCCGAGGGCGGTGTCGCCCTGGCCGATGACCTCGATGCGCGCCTGGAACGCGTCGCCGTCGCGGCGCACGTCGATGCGCTCGGTGTACAGGGGCTCCGACTTCGTGCCCATGACCTGCCAGTGCGCATCCCAGCCGGCGACGAGAGGTGCGAGCTCCACGGTGTCGTCGAAGCGGGCCAGGGCGGCGCCGGTGAGTGCCGTCGCCACGACGACCGCTCCTGCGCCGCAGGCGGCGGCCAGGAGGGACAGACGACGGCGACCGCTCATACCGAGGCGACCTCGCTCACGGCCGCGAGCTCGGCGTGCAGCCGGCTCTTCGTGTCGACGTCGGCGAACGACGCGTCGATGGAGCGTGCGGCGAAGCCGACCAGGTCCGCGTAGTCGAAGCCGAACTGCTCGGCGGCCACCGCCCAGTCCGCCTCGAGGGTGGTGCCCAGCGGTGCCGGGTCGTCCGTGTTCAGCGTGACCGCGACGCCGGCGGCCAGCAGACGCGGGAGGGGATGAGCGTCCCAGTCGGGGTAGATGCCGAGCGTCAGGTTGGAGCGCGGGCACACGCCGAGACTGATGCCGTCGGCGATGAGCCGGTCGATGAGGGCCGGATCCTCGATCGAGCGCACACCGTGGTCGATGCGCTCCGCCTGCAGCAGCTCGACCGCATCCCACACGCCCTCCGGTCCGCTCGACTCTCCGGCGTGCACGGTGCGGCGAAGGCCCGCGGATGCGGCGAGCCGGAACGCGCTGCGGAACTTCTCGCCGGTGCGGCCGGTGACCTTCTCGTCACCGTCGATCGAGAGGGCGATCACGCGACGCGGCCTGGCGGCGACGAGCTCGCCGACCAGACGTTCCGCCTCGGCACCGGACTGGCTGCGCAACAGGGAGTAGGCGACGCCCACCTGGCAGAGGCCGTCCTGCTCCGCCTCGTCGAAGCCGGCGCCGAGCGCGTCGAGCAGGTCGAGCTCGCGTCCGCGCCACGCGTTCCAGTGCGTGGGATTGACGATGACGTCGCTGTAGCGGATGCCGGAGGCGCTCTGACGAACGGCGAACGCATAGGCCACCCGGGCCGCCTGTGCCGGGGTGCGGACCAGCCCGCACTGCCAGTCCAGGAACCGGAGGAAGCCGCTGAGTCCGGCGGAGCCCGCTCCTGCGCCGCCGCCGGTCGTGATCTCTGGGGCGGCGAAGGCATCGTGCGTGGAGATGTCGAAGAGCGTGGCCGCGGGGCCCGGCAGTGCGACGTGGTTCTCCTTCGCGAGCGTCAGCATGTCGAGCAGCGAGAACGTGCCCTCGAGGTGCACGTGCACCTCGGCCTTGGGCAACGCGCGGATCGCCGTCTCGTCGATGCGCGCGATGTGGTTCTGCGACATGGGTCCCCTTCGGATGCGGGTGGGAGCTACAGCGGAACGCTATCCGCTTCGCTCAACTTGTCGACAAGTGGAGCGAATCTCGTTCGCGACTTGTAACACCCGCGTAATGCTCACCCCGGATTTTGGCGGATCTTCCCGCTACGGTGAAAGTCGGTTCGTAGCACTTGTTCACAAGGAGAGATTCGTGACGCACCCACTGACAGAGGCCGACCTCGCCTATCTGCGCCAGAGCATCCAGGTCGCCGAAGACGCGGTCGCGCACGGCACGCATCCGTTCGGTTCCATCGTCGTGAGCGCCGCGGGCGAGGTCGTCTCCTCGTGCGGCAACAACTCCCTGCCTCCCGAGGGTGACCCCACACAGCACGCCGAGCTGCAGGCGGTCGCCGCCGCGTTCCGCGTGCTGGGAGCCGAAGGGATGAAGGGCTCGACCCTGTTCACGAGCGCCGAGCCGTGCGCCATGTGCTCGGGTGCCGCGTACTGGTGCGGCATCGACCGTGTGGTCTACGCGCTCAGCGAGCACCGACTGCTCGAGCTCACGGGCGACCACCCCGAGAACCCGACGTTCTCACTGCCCTGTCGTGAGGTGTTCGCACGCGGTCAGCGCGAGATCGAGGTCGTCGGCCCGCTGCTCGAGGACGAGGCTGCGAAGGCGCACGTCGGCTTCTGGGTCTGACTCCCGCGGCGGACCTGAGTCCGTCCCGCCCCGTCTCTCCGCCCCCGTCTCTCCGCTCGCCCCCGCCTCTCCGCCCCCCGTCTCTCCGCCCCCGTCTCTCCGCTCGCCCCCGCCTCCTGCTCCGCTCCGTCCCTGCTGCTTCCCCTGTCACAGATCGAGGCCCGAGGCGCTGTTTGTGACAGGTGAGCACGAAGCCTCCCAGCTCGCCTGTCACAGATCGACGCGGAAGGCGCGATCTGTGACAGGTGAACGAGCTCGGGGAGCGCCCGTACGGGCGACCGCGACCCGAGCGAGCGGATGCGGACGCGGATCACGCGGACGCGGATCACGCGGAAGCGGGTGCGGATGCGGGTGCGCGAGCGGATACGGGTGCGCGAGCGGATGCGGACGCGGATCAGGCGGACGCGGGTGCGCGCGCGGATGCGGGGCTCAGGCGCCGCCCCAGGGCGGGCGGACGGTGCGCACGAGCGAGTACGACACGATGTCGGGCGCGTGGTACTCGAAGCTGTGCATGAGGCGGCGCCCGCTGGCCCCGATCCCGACGATCTCGGAGGTCATGACGGGCGATCCCTCCGCCCGCTCGAACAGGGCCGCGAGTTCGCCGTGGAGGGTCGCGACGCCCGGCGTCGAGACCTCCCAGATGACCGGCTCGCCCCAGACCTTCGCGGCTGCGGTGAAGACGGACTCGTCGGGGTCGAAGCTGCGCTCCGCGGTGTCGAGCGGAAGCAGATCGTCGGCGATCATCGCCACGACGCCGTCGGCGCGCCAGCGTTTGCGCACGGCGAGCGCGGGCATCTCGGCCGCCAGTTCCATGAGCGCGCCGGCATCCGGGCCGAGGGCCTTCGTGCCGCTGGAGAGCGTCTCGACCTCCGACTGGTAGCCGAGGCGGTCGAGCAGGTCGGTGTGCTCGAACTGCTCCTCCAGGCGCACGCTCAGCCGTAGCGCGATCGGGTCCACGGTCGTCACCGAACCCTGCCGACGGCGGACGATCCCCTGGGCCTCGAGGGCGGCCATCGCGTTGCGCAGCTGCTGACGCGTGCACTCGAGGCGCGCCGTCAGCTCCAACTCGCCCGGCAGCGGAGTGCGGCTGGCCGCGGCCTCGCGTACGAAGCGCAGCAGACCGTGGAGTACGCGAAGGTGGGCGCGATCGCCGAGCGGGCGAGGCAGCGGCAGATACGTCACAGCGGGACCTTCCGGGTCGCGAGCACGGCTGAGAACATCATGGCGCAGTCGCGGCGGCGATCTGAAGGATCGGAAGTCCCACGGATCCCGGATGCGGACGCCGCTCCAGGACGGGGGAGAGGATCTCCTCCAGCACCACCTCGACGACATAATGCGTCTCGCCCGAGAGGAGATGCCCCGCGTAGGCACGCGCGGCGTCATCCTTCACTCCGACCGCCACGTGCACGTGGACGACGAGCGCGCCGTCGGATGCGGTCGTGATCGTGCCCGAGCCGAGGCCCTCCGTGTAGGGGACGTCGACGGCGGTCGGCATGGGAGCCTCGGGATCCGCGGCGGGCGTCTCCGCCGCGATGAGGCGCACGGTGCGGAACGCGCCGCTGAAGGTCGTGATCGCCGCCTGGGCGATGTCGTGGCGACGGCAGGCGTCGGCGAGCGAGGTGAGGATCTCGTCCCCGGGTTCGAGCACCACGACGACACGGCGTCCGGTCTGGATCTCGGCGGTCTGCATGGAAGCTCCTGTCGGGCTGCTTGTCGATAAGTGAGCGTTCCCACGACGCGGGATCGGTCGCTCAGATCATCCCTGATGGCGATTTCTTGCGTGTTGCTCGTGTTTCGCTTCGGTAAATATTCCGCCGTATGTCAACACTTGTCGATTTGTCGGCCATGTTCCTCGGTATCGTGACGATCGGTCAGCGTTGCCCACCCCGTCCCCCTCCGCCCTCCTCGCCCCCGGGAGATCGCCGTGTCCACCTCTGTCACCACCCCCGTCCTGCACGTCTGGGACGGCGAGCGCGATCTCGGTGCGGCCCGCCTGTCCTGGCAGGACGGGCGCATCACGGCCGTCGAGAGCACCGAGGGTACGCCCGAGTACAGCCTCATCCCCGGGTTGATCGACACGCACGTGCACCTCGACGCATCCGCCGCCCCCGGCGCCGACTGGCTCACCTGGCCGATCATCACCCCGGCGGCCGAGCGCTCGCTGCACGTCCTCGCGCACACGCGACGTGCGGCCGCAGCGGGCGTGACGACCCTGCGCGATCTGTCGGGCAGCGAGGTGCAGTACGCCGTGGCCCGTGCGTTGGAGGCGGGACTTGTCCCCGGCCCCCGCCTGCTCGTGAACGGGCCCGTCGGCATGACCGCCGGTCATGGCGACCTGTTCACGCCGCCCCATTACCCGCACCGCCCGCCGGTGGCTGACTCGCCCGACGAGTGCCGCAAGCTCGTGCGCCAGTGGGCACGAGCCGGTGCGGACGGCATCAAGATCTACACGAGCGGTGGCGTGCTCTCGATGGGCGACAAGGTCGGCTGGCGCAACCAGACGGATGCGGAGATCGCCGCGACGGTCGACGAGGCGCACGCTCTGGGCATGCTCGTCGCCGCCCACACGCACAGCGCGGAGGGTGTCGACATCGCCCTGCGGTTCGAGGTCGACTCGCTCGAGCACGGCACCGGCATCGAGGAGCGCCACTGGGAGACCCTGATCGAGCGCAACGTGCCGATCGCTCCCACGCTGCTGATCAACGACGCGATCGCCGATCGCCGCATCCCGGTCAGCGACGAGGCCGCCGAGAAGGCGCGCGCCGTGGTGATCGAGCGGGACGCGAACTTCACGGGCGCGGCCGCGGCCGGTGTGCGCTTCGTGCTCGGCACCGACGCGAACGGCGTCATGGTGCGCTTCGGCGATCAGCTCGAAGAGCTCCGCCTCATGAAGACGGCCTTCTCGTGGAGCTCCGAGCGCGCGCTCATCGCGGGCACCTCGGATGCCGCGGACGCGGTGCGCCTGACCGGCACCACGGGACGGCTGAAGGCCGGCCTCGGTGCCGACTTCCTCGTGGTCCGCGGCAAGCCGTGGCAGGACATCGAGACCCTGCGCCCCGAGAACCTCGTGGCCGTCGTCGCCCGCGGCGAGCTCGTCGCAGGTGCTCTTCCCCTCTGACCTCCCCCCATGCACCACCCGACCCCTTCCCCGCATCAAGGAGATCCCGTGACCCTCATCCGATCCGGCGGCGCCCGACGCGTCGCCCTCCCGCTTCTCGCGGGACTCGCCGTGGCGACCCTCGCCGGCTGTGCCGCCTCGGCTCCCGCAGCCGACTCCGCGACCCCCGCCGCCGATCTGCCGCAGGACATCGTCTTCGCGCTCAAGGAGGACCCGACCTGCCTCGACCCGCAGCAGTCGTCGGTGACCACCTCGCTCATCGTCGGCCGTCAGCTGACCGACTCGCTGCTCGACCAGAACCCCGACACCGGTGAGATCGTGCCGTGGCTCGCGAGCGACTGGACCGTCGCGGACGACCTCATGTCGTACAGCTTCACGCTGCGTGACGGCGTCACCTTCAGCGACGGCACCCCGCTGACGTCCGAGGCGGTCGCGGCGAACTTCGACGCGATCAAGGCGCTCGGCGCATCCGCATCCCTCGCCAACGGCTACCTCGCCGGGTACGCGGGGACCGACGTCAAGAGCGACACCGAGTTCACGGTGAACTTCTCCGCCCCCAACGTGCAGTTCCAGCAGGGCGCCACCACGATGTCGCTCGGCATCCTCTCGCCCGCCACGGTCGCCGAGACCGCCGAGGCGCGCTGCCAGGCCGTCGCCGGCACCGGCCCGTTCGTGCTCGACTCGTACGTGCCCAACGACGCCGTGAAGATCGTCAAGCGCGACGGCTACGACTGGGCGTCGTCCCTGCGCGGTCACGAGGGCGAGGCCTACCTCGACTCGGTCACCTTCCCGATCATCACCGAGCCATCGGTGCGCACCGGCGGTCTCGAGTCCGGCGAGTACGACGTCATCCAGGACGTGCCCTACGTCGACGAGGCTCGCTTCGCCGGCGACAAGTACCACCTGTACGCCAAGGCCAACCCCGGCGTCCCCAACTCGCTCGTCGTCAACACCTCGCGCGGCGTGCTCGCCGACGAGGCGGTGCGCCAGGCGGTCACCAAGGGCCTCGATCGCGACAAGATCAACGTGCTCGCCGGCTCCATGAGCGGCAAGGCTCCCACGAGCGTGCTGACCTCCTCGACCCCCGGCTACATCGATCTCGGCGACACCCTCGCCTACGATGCGGATGCCGCGAAGAAGCTTCTCGAGGACGACGGGTGGACGCTCGGCTCCGACGGCATCTACGCGAAGGGCGGCCAGCCGCTCAGCTTCACGGTGACCGCGTTCTACGCCCAGGACGTGCTCGAGGCGGCGCAGATCCAGCTCAAGGAGATCGGCATCGACATGCAGCTGAAGATGGTCTCCTCCGGTGACTTCTTCGGTGCGATCGCCTCCGGCGACTACGACGCCCTCGGTGCCGGCCTGACCCGCACGGACCCCGACGCGCTGCGCACCCTGCTGTCGACGGCGTCCGCCTCCCGTTGGGGCATCGTCGACGACGCCGAGCTCGAGGGACTCCTGCAGAAGCAGTCCCAGACGGCCGACGTCGCCGCCCGTCAGAAGATCGTCGACGAGATCCAGCAGATCGTCGCCGAGCGTGCCTACGTGATCCCGACGCTGGAGACCGTGCAGCTGCACGGCTCGCGCGCCGGCGTCGAGGGCATCACCTTCGACTCGGCTTCGCGTCTGCACCTCTACGACGCCGCGGTGGTCTCGAACTGATGACCATCCCCGAGCAGCGCGTGGCCTCAGCGGGAGGGCGGGCACAGGCGATCGCCCGCTTCCTGATCCCGAAGATCGTGCAGTGCCTCTTCGTGATCTGGGCGACCTACACCGTCGCCTTCCTGCTGATCCACGCGCTGCCCGGGGACCCCATCCTCGCCGCGCTCTCCCTGCGCGGCGGCGACGCCACCACGACCGACCCCGCCCAGCTCGCGGCGCTCCGCGAGCGCTACGGGCTGGACGGGCCGGTCTGGCAGCAGTACATCGTCAACTTCGTCGCCCTCTTCCGCGGCGACCTCGGCATCTCGATCGCCACGGGCCAGCCCGTCGCGGAGATGATCGGCCGCGCCTTCCCGAACACCGCCGCCGTGGCCGTCTTCGCGCTCGTGGTGGGCTTCGTCGCCGCCCTCGCCTTCACCGTCTGGGCGTATGTCGCCCGACCCGCGTGGATGCGGGCGTTCGTCACCCAGATCCCGCCGCTCGGCATCGCCATCCCGGCGTTCCTGTCGGGTCTCGTGCTCATCAGCGTGTTCTCCTTCGGGCTCGGATGGTTCCCCGCATCCGGCACCAACGGCTTCGTGAGTGTCGTGCTGCCGGGCATCACCCTCGCGCTGCCGACCGGGGCCATCTTCTTCCAGGTCTTCTCCGCCGCCGTCTTCGATGCCGGCGCCAGCCCCTTCGTCTTCACCGCCAACGCGAAGGGTCTCGCGCAGCGCACCGTGGTCGTGCGGCACGTGCTGCGCAACGCCCTGCTGCCCTCGATCACGATCATCGGCCTGCAGATCGGCTACCTCGCCGGCGGCACCGCCGTGGTCGAGACCGTGTTCTCCCGGGACGGGATCGGCCGGCTCACCGTGGACGCCGTGCTCGCTCGCGACGTGAACGTGGTCCTGGGCGTGGTGGTCGTCGTCGCGACCGTGTACGCCATCGTGACCCTCATCGTCGACGGACTCTACGGCGTGATCGACCCGCGTACCCGAACGCGACTCGTCGGACGAAAGGCGGGTGCGCGATGAGCATCCTTCGCAGACCCGGCCTTCTGCTCTCCCTCCTCCTGCTGCTGCTGACCCTCGTCGCGGTCGTCGCCCCGCAGCTGCTCGCCCCCTACGATCCGTACGACTCGGTGGGCACGGCCCGCCTCGAGCCGCCGAGCGCGGAGCACCTGTTCGGCACCGACCACCTCGCGCGCGACGTGTTCTCGCGCGTGATCTACGGCGCCCAGCTCTCCCTGTCCTCGGCCGTGCTCGCCGTCGTCGCCGGTGTGCTCATCGGTTCCATCGTCGGCCTCGTCTGCGGCTACGTCGGCGGGCCGCTCGACTTCGTGGTCATGCGCTTCGTCGACGTGCTCATCGCGATCCCCGGCATCCTGCTCGCGCTCATCGTCGTCGCCTCGCTCGGATTCGGCCCCCTCTCGATCGCCCTCGGCGTCGGACTCGGCACGGCCGGATCGTTCGCCCGCGTCATGCGCTCACAGGTACTGCGCGTGCGCAGCGAGGAGTACGTCGAAGCGGCCCGGACGCTCGGTGCCCGCGGCCCCGCGATCCTGGTGCGTCACGTCATGCCGAACGCGGCGCGGCCCATCATCGCGATGGCATCGCTCGAGCTCGCCCTCGCCATCCTGTCGGTGTCGGCGCTGAGCTTCCTCGGCTTCGGCGCCCAGCCGCCGGCGCCGGAGTGGGGAGCGCTCGTATCGGCAGGGCGCGACTTCGTCGCCATCGCGCCCTGGCTGAGCCTGCTGCCCGGCGCCGTCATCCTCGCGGTCGTCCTCTCCGTCAACCGCGTCGCCCGCTTCATCGGAGGTGACCGATGACCGCTCCTCTGCTGCGCGTCACGGATCTGCGCGTCGACTACGGCACCGGACGCCGTGCCCACCACGCACTGCGCGGCATCGACCTCGAGGTGAACCCCGGCGAGATCGTCGCGGTCGTCGGGGAGTCGGGATCCGGCAAGAGCACGATCGCCCACGCACTCGTGAAGCTCCTGCCCGCCGAGGCCCACGTGCGCGGCGGATCGATCGTCTTCGACGGCACCGAGATCACCACCGCTTCGGCGTCGGCGCTGCGCCGCATCCGGGGCGGGCGGATCGGCTTCGTGCCGCAGGATCCGTCCCACAGCCTGAACCCCCTGATGCGCGTGGGTGAGCAGATCGCTGAGACGCTGCGCCGTCACCGCGGCCTGTCGCGGGCGGATGCGGCCCGTCGCGCCGTGGAGATCATCACCGAGGTGGGCGTGCCCGAGGCCGCGCTGCGCGCGGGCCAGTATCCGCACGAGCTGTCGGGGGGTCTCCGCCAGCGCATCCTCATCGGCATCGCGTGGGCGTGCGAGCCCGCCCTCGTGATCGCGGACGAGCCGACCAGTGCGCTGGATGCGACCGTGCAGCGCCACGTGCTCGATCGGATGCAGGCCCTCGCCGAGGCGCACGGCACCGCCGTGCTGCTGGTGACGCACGACCTGGCTGTCGCCGCCGACCGTGCCGATCGCATCGTCGTGGTCGAGAAGGGCGAGATCGTCGAGACCGGTCCGGCCGAGCTCGTGCTGGCGGATCCGTCGCATCCGTACACGCAGCGCCTGGTCGCCGCAGCGCCCGGCCTCAATGCGCGACGGCTCACCCCGTCGGCGAGCGTGGTCGACCGTGTCGTCCCCGAGGGCGGCGCGCCGCTGCTGGAGGTCTCAGGTCTCGGCAAGACGTACGGCGGCAGCCGCGGCATCCGCGCCGTCGAGGCCGTGGACTTCTCGGTCGCGCGCGGGACGACCTTCTCGCTCGTCGGCGAGTCCGGCTCCGGCAAGAGCACGACGGCGCGCATGGTCGCCAGGATCATCCCGAGCGACGAGGGGGAGATCCGGTTCGACGGTGAGGACATCACCGATCTCCGGGGCTCGGCGCTGCGCGAGATGCGCCGTCGCATCCAGGTCGTCTACCAGAACCCCTTCGGCTCGCTGGATCCGCGGATGAGCGTGGCGAAGCTGATCGCGGAGCCGTTGCAGGCGTTCGGTGTGCCCCGCGCCGAGCGCAGCTCGATCGTGCGCGACCTGCTCGGGCAGGTGCGACTGTCGACCGACCTCCTCACCCGACGTCCCGCTCAGCTCTCGGGCGGACAGCGTCAGCGCGTCGCGATCGCCCGCGCGATCGCCCTGCGTCCGGAGCTCATCGTGCTCGACGAGCCGGTGTCCGCGCTCGACGTCTCGGTGCAGGAGCAGGTGCTGCAGCTGCTGGTCGATCTGCAGGCCGAGCACGGGCTGACCTACTTGTTCATCTCGCACGACCTCGGGGTGATCCGCCAGATCTCCGACCGCGTCGCCGTGATGCGCGGCGGCCGCATCCTGGAGCAGGCGACGGCCGAGCGGATCTTCGACGCCCCGGCCGACCCGTACACCCGGGAGCTCATCGGCGCGATCCCCGGCGCGGCCGCCGCGGACTGACCGCTGCCCGTGGCGCCCGCGCGCGGCGGGTGCGGCCTGCGGGGTGTGCGCGGGTGCGTGTCGGGCGGGTGCGGGCCTGCGGGCTGCGCTCGGGTGCGGGGTGTGCGCGGGTGCGTGTCTCAAACGTTCACGTCCGGGCGCCGCGTTTCGTGCACAAGTGAGACACGGATGCGGTGGGTCGGGGCGCGAAGGCGACGCGTGTCTCGGTTGTGCACGCCGAAGCGCCGCACAGCGTGCACAACTGAGACACGGACATGAGCGCCAGCCGTCGATGTCTCAAACGTGCACGCCCAGCGGCCGCCTTTCGTGCATAAGTGAGACACGGATGCGGTGGGTCGGGGCATGTGCGGGTGCGTGTCTCAGTCGTTCGCGTGCGGCGACCGCGTTTCGTGCATAAGTGAGAAACGGATACCCGCGCCGAACACGGGCACCCGCGCCGAACACGGACGCCCGCGCCGAACACGGGCACCCGCGTGGGCACGGATACACGCGCCGGGTACGGGCACCCGCGTCGGGCACGGGCACCCGCGCCGGGCACGGACGCGCGCCGACGTTCAGGCGGTGTCGAGGCCGGCGAGCACCTGGCGAACGATGCGCTCGCTCTCCGCGGCGACGTGCGCGAGGATCCGCTCGCCCTTCTCAGCGGTCGCGGGGCGTGGGTCGCCGAACACTCCGGACGCCGACAGCGGCGCGAGCGGCATCTGCCGCAGGCCGAAGTCCGCGGGCAGCTCGGGGTAGGAGGCCTCGTACCGATCCGAGTGGACGAGTGCCGGCGCCACGGCCAGAACCATCGACGTCTCGAGCTCGTCGGCGTGGCAGAGGCCCGGCGCCGCCCACGGCGACTCCTTCACCGCATCCCCGATCTCCGTCAGTCCGGGATAGTCGAGCACGACCACCGGCATCCGCTGACCGGTTGCGACGGCGTGCTCCGCCGCCCGATGCAGCGGAAGACGGTTGCCGTAGTCGCCGTTGACCACCACGAGCAGTGCGTAGCCGGCGCGATCGAGGGATGCGGCGATGTCCGTGCACAGCGCCGTCACTGTGCCTGCGCCGATCGAGACCGTGCCCGGCAGTGCGTCGTTGCTCCACGTGTTTCCGTAGGCGACGGGCGGCAGGAGAGCCGCATCCAGGCTCTCGGCGAGGCGGCGGGCGACATCATCCGCCTGCAGCGTGTCGGTCGACAGGGGCAGATGCGGACCGTGCTGCTCCAGCGCACCGAAGGGCAGCACAGCGACGCGCGGTCGGGCTGCGAGAAAGTCCGCGACCTCGGTCCAGGTGGCGCGCGCCAGCTCGATCATGCGATCAGCGCAGGGATGCGGCGACGTCCCGCAGCGCGTCGGCCGACCGTCGGAGCAGCCCCAGCTCGTTCGGGCTGAATGCCGTCTCGGGGATCGGAACGGCGCCCGAAGCGCTCACGATCGAGGGCACGGACAGGGCGACCCCGTCGATGCCGTGGTAGCCGTGCAGCACGGTCGACACCGGCATGACCGCGTGCTCGTCCTGCAGGATCGCTTCGACGATGCGGGCGCTCGACAGTCCGATGGCGTAGTTGGTGGCACCCTTGCCCTGGATCACCTTGTAGGCGGCGTCGCGCACGTCAACGGCGATCTCGTCGAGCTCGTCGACCGTCATGCGCTCGTGGGTCGGGGTCTGCCAGTCGAGGATCGGCACGGTGCCGATGGATGCGGTGGACCACAGCGGGAACTCGGTGTCGCCGTGCTCGCCGATGATGTACGCGTGCACGCTGGAGGGCGAGACGCCGGCGCGCTGCGCGAGCTTCCACCGCAGACGCGAGGTGTCGAGCACGGTACCGGAGGCGAAGATGCGCTCCACCGGCAGGCCCGTGGCCTCCTGCGCGAGCACGGTGAGCACGTCGCACGGGTTCGTGACGATGACGTAGATCGCGTTGGGGGCGACCTCGAGCAGCTGCGGCATCATCGATTTGATGATGTTCGCGTTCGTGCCCGCGAGCTCGATCCGCGTCTGACCGGGCCGCTGCTTGGCGCCGGCGGTGATCACCACGACGTGCGAGCCCTCGACGACCGACAGGTCGCTGCCGCCGATGATGTCGCTGGTGCCCGTGAACTGCGTGCCGTGCGCGAGATCGAGCACCTCGGCCTCGGCCTTCTCCGTCGCGATGTCGTAGAGGGCGACGTGGCGTGCGGAGCCGCGGATGAGGGCGGCGTAGGCGACGCTGGAGCCGACGCTGCCAGCGCCGACGACGGTGAGCTTCGAGTTCTCGATCGCAGACATGACCCCAGTCTGGCAGGCCCGGCGGTCGGCGCGCGCGGGCGTGTTCGCCGGGAGAAAACCCGGCGCGTCGAGGTGGCGGCCGCATTCGGTTCTGATCCCGTTCCGATGAGTTCACCCGCATCCGCCCTCGGGGCGCTGCGGTGGTCGTACCCTGATCGGCGGAGGGCGGATGCGGCATCCGTCCGGACGGGACGGGCCCATGGAATTCGGTATCCACATCGCGGACTTCACCTGGAAGAGCGGGCCCGCCCAGCTGGGCCCCGCGCTCGCCGCACATGTGCGCAACGCGGAGGCCGCCGGCATCCAGCGCATCACCGTCATGGACCACTTCTGGCAGCTGCCGGGCATCGGTCCGGTCGAGCACGAGATGCTCGAGGCGTACGCCACCCTCGGCTTCATCGCCGCACACACCGAGAAGGCGCTGCTGCACACGCTCGTCACGGGCGTCATCTACCGGCATCCGTCGCTGCTGGCCAAGCAGATCAGCACGCTGAACGTCCTTTCGGGTGGCCGGGTCGGGCTCGGCATCGGCGCCGCCTGGAACGAGGAGGAGTGCAGGGGGCTCGGGTTCCCGTTCCCGCCCGTGGCGCAGCGTTTCCGCGAGCTCGAGGAGACGCTCCAGATCTGCCTGCAGATGTGGTCCGACTCCGAGGAGCCGTACGAGGGGGCGATCTGGCAGCTTGAGCGCACGCTCAACTCTCCGCAGAACGTGACCAAGCCGTACCTCATGATCGGTGGCGGGGGAGAGAAGAAGACCCTCAAGCTCGTCGCGCAGTACGCCGACGCCTGCAACCTTTCGGCGATGGCGGAGGTGCCCACGCACAAGCTCGAGGTGCTGCGCGCGCACTGCGACGACCTCGGCCGCGACTACGACGAGATCGAGAAGACCGCGATGATCGCGATCAACCCGACCTCGACCCCGGAAGAGGTCGCCACGCGCGTCGATGCGCTCTCGGATGCGGGCTTCGCCGCGACCTATGTCTTCGCCGCCGGCATCGACGAGCCGGCCCGCGCGGTCGAGCTGATCGCCGGGGTTGCCGCCCTCGCTCGCTGAGCCGTCGGGACCCGTGGCCCAGGGCCGTGACCCAAGGTCGCGTGGCCCCGCGTCCGTGTCTCACTTATGCACGCAATCGGCTGGCTGAACGTGCATAAGTGAGACATCCAGGGGTGGGGCGCTTGTCCCGGGGAGGTCCGGACGGCTCGCTCGGCAAGGCGCGGCGGTTCCCCGCATCCGTGTCTCACTTATGGAGGCAAACGGCTCCGTGAGCGTGCATAAGTGAGACACGCAGGATGGGTGAGGGGCGCCGACTCGTGCGGATTGGCGGCTCGGCCCGGCGTGACGTAAGCTGGTCGGCGGTGACGTGTCCGAGCGGCCGAAGGTGCAACTCTCGAAAAGTTGTGTAGGGTAACCCCCTACCGTGGGTTCAAATCCCACCGTCACCGCCATTCTTATCCCAGATCAGCGCCCGTTTTCAACGGGCGCTGATCTGCTTTGCGCGTAACAGCGGAAAAGAACTGTTCCCGATTCCTTCCCGCGTGGCTGTGCGACAGCGGCGGAATGCAGGTGCAGAGTGCCGACCTCCGCGGGATTTTGCGAGTTTCCGAGCGGTCCTGAAATGTGCCGCGTCGAGGGCTCTGGTGGGGCAGGGCCGAGCCGTAAGTGGAAGCGCGGTCTCGGTCGCCTGGTCCGCGGGCGGCACCTTGGGTAGGGAGCAGGAGTCATAGAGATCTGAGTGTGGGTTCGGCGGGAGCGTGCACCTGATGTTCCTCCGTGCGTCGGAGTCTTTGCCTGCTCGGGAGTTTGCTGCTTACGCCGAATCCGCGAACAGTCAGGACGCGGAGGGTCGTATCAAAGTGTTCGGCAAACCGCCTCCGAGCAATCGTCCTCGGACACCTCCGCGCGCACCGCGCTCTACTCGCGCCGAGATCGCGGAGCACTCCGCTCCTCTCCCTTCCTGGCAGCCATACGGGCGCAACGGCGAAACGCGCGCCGACTCTCTTGCGTCGTATTGGCCTAAGCGCGAGGCGGCCTGTGGGACGGGTTCAAAGTCGCCGTCGCGAGCGCTCGATGGACGGTGGGATCCCGCCGCGAGGGAGATGCAGGTGGCCGCCGAGATGGGCGTCCGCGAGGTGCCTCGATGTGGTCGTCGGCCACGCCGCCACGCTGCAGTACCGCTCCGCGAAATGTCCCCGAAATGCACGGTGTCGAAACTGATCGGGTCAACCACGGCAGATTCGGGGGGATCACTATGTTGAACGAGCTGCGACATGCGAAAGGTGACCAGCGCACGCTCTCGCATGAGGAGGCGGTAAAGCTGCTGGGAGAGGCGATCTATCTAGCCCGCCGTCGACGGGACATATCGCAGGAGCAGGCTGCCCACCTGGCGGAAGTTTCCGTAGAGACCTACGTGGCAATGGAGCATGGCTACTCGGCGCGAGGTCGGCCTGCGAATCCGACCCTAAAGACGCTTGTCAGTGTCTTGTCGGCTCTCCATTTTGAGCTCGATCAGCTCGCACGAGTCATCGAGACTACAGACGAGATAGGCCTCACGCCACCTGATTGAGTCGGTTGTTCGTTGGCGCCACCACTGCGAACCTCACTGGCATCAACGCGCTCTCTATTCGATCTTCAAGAGGAGTCTTATGTCATCTATGCGATGGTCGATTTCAATCGGGGTTTGCGCATCGGTCGTGCTGATCGCCGCAAGCGCGCCGATGGTCGCGCAGGGGGCGCAGCCTCCAGTGGGATACCCCACTAGTCAGGTGATGATCAATGCTGACAATCTCGAGATCGGTCAGATCATGCCGATCAGACGTGGTTTCTGGGATGCTGACATCGCGCAGGGGTGGGGTATGGACAAAGCGTGGCATTACCATCGCCTTCCATCGATGATCGCCCAGAGGAACGTGATGGAGTCCACCAATTCCATCTACCGTCGCAGCACTGGAAACTATGAAATGACGGCATACGCATACGAGGTGGAGTGCGCTATCGGCAGCACCACGGATTGCGAAGTCGTCGAAGAGATGGAGGTGATTGGAGTCTACAAGCCGGCAACTCTCGACACGTACTACGGCTGGCCCGTTGGTGGACGCATGGGGTTGCTCACGATGTATTGCGACAACTGGGGGGTCACGGAGTGCCCGTGGTGGGTGACGTTCTCACTTGTCAATATCAACCCCGCGACAGCGCGACCGGGTGGACAAGTGCCTCTGAGCGCCGTGCCGAGTCCTGAACCCGGACTGCCTGCTGATCTGCGCATCGCGCAGGACGCCTTCTTGGATGCCCCGGAGGTACGAGCCCTCACGAGTCGGGTAAAGAGTGGTGAACTCGTGATGGTGAGCTCTTACTTGCCGCTAATCTTCCCGGAGAGACATTTCTCGCGGGACGAGCTGTCCGACATAGTCAGATAGTGGTGAGTATGAGAGGCGTTTGGGGACATGAACGACGCGATCGTCGTATTCAACTCGCTGATTCGTGACATAGCTCTGCACTACGCCGGACGGATTCAGCTACACGCAGTGTGGATCGAGTCCGATGTCTCGATCTGCTTGGTCTACTCCCGATATGTTGATGCCGACCTTCGATTGGGGCGTCGCCTTCGTTTCCCACCACACGCGATCGGGGATGATCCGCAATCGACGGGCGTGGCGGCCGCCGAAGAGCTGCTGGAGCCGCCTGGGACGCTCTGGCGGACCGCGGTCACCGACGCACATGGAGTCAGCTGGCTGGCAGTCGACCAGCCTCCCATTCCCCCATACGGTTCGGCGGTGCTGTAGGACTGCACCTACGTGACGGGGGTGACTGTATGCGCTTCGGCAGTTCGGCTGGAACGCTATTCAGGACTCGCTGGCTTCGCCGTCGGCTGGGTGCGCTTCGCGGGCTCCAGGAACCCATGACGGATATTCTTCCGGGTCTCGAATCGCGGCGAGCCGGAGTGCAACTGACGCCGATCCATGGCGTGCCTGATCGTGCGAACGTTGCCGCCAATGACGATCGCAGTCGACGACATGCAGGTTTCCAGGGAGTCAAACCAGACCGAGTGCCGCGCAGGCTGGTAGCGGTAGCCGTTCTGAGCCAGGACTTTGAGTGTCAACGTTGCCCCACCGTCACCGCCATGAAAACCCCCGAGGAATCGGGGGTTTTCGCATTCTCGGGTGCCGCCATCCGCACGGTCGGGAGCAGCGTGCCCACAGGGTCGCAAGATGCCCCAGAAGACCCCGGATGTGGTGGAGGATCAGGAGCGATGAACGCGATTCTCACAGCACTGGTGTGCGTGGTCCTGCTCAATGCCTACGCGGCGCTGCTGATCGTGCTCCGGGCGAAGGTCTACGGCGTCCCGCTATACCGGCCGATGCTGGTCAACATCGGGTTGTCCCTGGCGCCCGTGGCTCTGGCGTTCGTCGGGCTCGTCGGGTTCATCGTCGTCGCGCCCGCGGCGCTCAGCCTCGGCGCCCTCTCCGCTGCGCTACCGGTCACCGCCGTCTGGATCTACCTCGGCATCGCCACCTTGGCGTGGCTGGTGTTCTTCCCGAACTCGATCTACCTGATCACAGAGCTCAACTTCAGCCACCGCCGCGAGCACACCCCGGTCCCGCTCTGGTACGACATCGTGCACACCCTCACGCTCACCGGGTCGGGGCTGGCGAATGCGGTGCTCAGCCTCGCCCTGATCCACTTCGGCCTCATCGTCGTCATCGCTGATCCCGCGGCCGGTTCAGGGCCTCCCGCATGGAGTTGGACGTTCGCAGCCGTCGCGATACTGCTCGGTGCCCTCGGCGTCTACCTCGGGCGCTACCTCCGGTTGAACAGCTGGGACGTTCGTCACCCCGCGGCCCTCATTCGCAAGCTCCGTGACCACTTCGCCGCACGCGGCAGGGCCTTGGAGGGGGTGGCGTTCGTTGCGACCCACGCCGTTCTCGTCACGCTTCTCTACGTGCCGATCTTCGGTCTCGCCTACAACGCGATCCTGAACTAGCCGTGGGCCCGGGCCTCACAGACCCGCCTTGAGGGCGTGTCAGCCGCCCGCGCCGGACGGCTGGATGGGGGCGCCGTCGCCGTTCTCGGGCAGATCGCCGCGCTCCACGGGGGTCGGTGGCGTTCTCGGGGTGTCCGAGAACATCTGGTCGAGTTCCGTCGTCGAGGGGACGTGAACCGCCTTCGCGGCCGCGTCGATCTCGTCAGCTGTGGCTTCGGCCGACCCGATGATGCGCACCGCCGCGCCGTCGCGCACGACGATGTCCTCGTGAGCGCCGTTGCGCTCCCGGTGCCAGATCCCGTCCTGCTCGGTGCAGGTGACGGGAGTCTCGGGATCGTCCCACATCGGCAGCGTCGCGCACGTCTCGGCGGTCATACCGCCTCGCTGCGTGCGCAGCGAGATCATCGCTCCCGACCCGTCACGGATCCAGGTCGCCGACACACCTTCGTCGTTCGAGACACCGACCGACTGCGGAGCGAGCGTGTAGCCCGGCACCGCGGTCGTGAAGACGAGATCGGCCGAGATGCCGACCGCGCCGACCCGCTCGGAGATCGCGTCGGCGCTCGCCGGATTGCCGGCCGAGGTGGCGCACCCGGCGGCGACGACCGTCACGAGGGCGAGCCACACGCCGAGGAGGGGGCGGGAGGCGCGCATGACGGCATCATGACGCAGATCGCGCGGAGCGGCAAAGCGCGTGACGCGGAGGACGCTCGTCCTGGATCCGGCGTGAGGTCGGGAGTCGTCGGCTTCGCGTCGCAGAACCCGATTTGACCTGGAGTGCGCTCCAGGTGGTTCGCTGCGTGTTCATGGACACTTTCAGTAACGGAATCGCCCTCGGCGCGATGTGGTTCGGTACTCGGCTCTCGGAGGAGACGTCGTTCGCGCTGCTCGATCGCTTCGTCTCGCGCGGCGGACGCTGGCTCGACACGTCCGACAACTACGCGTTCTGGGCATCGCCGTCCGGCCGGGGAGGGGCGAGCGAGACGGTGCTCGGGGAATGGCTCCGTCGTCATCCGGGTGTGCGAGATGATGTGTCGATCTCGACCAAGGTCGGCGCGAACCCGACCCAGGCCGGTGCCGGCGCCGCATCCCTGGAGGGGCTGGCCCCCAGCGCCATCGCCGAGGCGGTGGCGGGATCCCTGGAGCGGCTCGGCGTCGAGACGATCGACCTGCTGTGGGCGCACGTCGAAGACCGCGCCGTGCCGCTCGAGGATCAGGTCGAGGCCTTCGGAGCCCTCGTCGCAGACGGGAGGGTCAGGCGGCTGGGCGCCTCCAACCATGCGATGTGGCGCGTCGAGAGAGCGCGCGCCGCGGCGCGGGCGCGGGACGTCGAGCCCTTCCGCTTCGTGCAGCTGCGGCACAGCTACCTTCAGCCGGTCCCGTTCGCGCCGCTTCCGGAGTGGGGACACGTCATCGCGTCGCCCGAGGCGATCGACTACGTCGCATCCGAGGGGCTCGGGATGTGGGCGTACACGACGTTGCTCGGTGGAGCGTTCGCGCGATCGGAGCGGTTGCAGGAGGCGTACCGGCATCCCGATACGGAGCGTCGCCTCGCCGCACTGGACCGGGTCGCTCGGCGGTGGGATGCGACGCGGAACCAAGTCGTGCTGTCATGGTTGCTGGACGGTTCACCCGCGGTGACCCCGATCATCGGAGTGTCGGACCTTGCTCAGCTGGATGAGGCGATGGATGCGCTCCAGCTGCACGTGGATGCCGAAGACCGCGCCGAACTCGACGGAAAGCAGCACGAATGATCCCGACGTTCACGATGGGCGAGGCCACCGCAGCGACGGGCCTCACCGCGGACACGCTCCGCTACTACGAAGACGAGAGCATCATCGGGCCGTTCGCCCGAGACCACCGGAACCACCGGGTGTTCAGCGAGAAGGACATCGCCTGGATCCACGTCGTCACCTGCATGAAGGATGCGGGACTCGGCATCGACGAACTGCGCACCTTCGCCGATCTGCTGCACGGCCCGCACACCTCGCCCGACCCCGTCGGCTTTCTGCGCGAGCGTCGAGCGGCCTTGGAGGAGCGCCGGCAGGTGCTCGCCCGCGCGATCGCTGTGATGGACGAGAAGATCGCACACTTCGCGAACTCGACTGCTGGGGCGGAGGAACAGTGATCGCTCTGACCCTGCCCGCATTCCTCTCTCTTCGCGACGTCGGGTTCACGCTCACCGTCGCGCTGCGGGAGTCGATCTGACGGCGGGCGCCTGATCCGGGCTGTGGATGACGCCGGGGGAGCAACCTCTGTTCTCCCTATGCTGTGGCTCGCGAACATCCCGCGCCCGAACGGAGAACACCCATGCCCGATCACGCTGCCCTCGCCGCATCCCTGACGACGCCGGAGGCGTTTCTCGCGCTCACCGATGAGAGTGGTGTCTTCGGCGTCAAGAAGTCGGCGAAGGCGGCGCTCGAGATCTGGAATCAGGCGGACGCGCGTTACGTCGGCGTCTACCGGGGCTTCCCCGCGCCCGGCGGCAAGGGCACCGGGTTCGTCATCCGCACCTACTGGGATCCCGCGCGCGTGAGCCCCGACCTCGATGCCGTCGAGGTCGCGATCCAGACGGCGCTGCCGGTTGCCCTCACGCAAGCCGACGAGAAGGTCACCTGGAAGGCGCGCAACAACAAGCAGGCGAGCTTTTTCGCCTGGCGCATCTCGCAGCAGCAGGCGCTGTCGCTCTGGTTCCAGGAGCGGTTCGGGATCAGCGCGTGCGCGACGCAGCTGTTCGACCGTGCCGACATCCATCAGGATGTCGCGGTGGTGGCGACCTCCGGTGGTGTCGACAACCTCTGGTCGTTCACCTCGAAGGGCTGATCGCGTGTCGGAGGTTCCGCCGCGCGGGCGGCCGGTGCGCCGAGCGCTGAGGTCCGCCATGGGGACCGCCGCGACCCTCCTCGGCATCGTGGCGATCCTGTTCCTCGCCACCGACACGTCGGCTGGCGGTGCCGTGCGCGTGGTGATCACCGCCTTCGCGATCGGGTGCGTCTTCGTTCCGGCGGCCATCGCCGTCGGCTCCGTCTGGCTGCGCGGCCACAACCGGCGGCGGGAGTCGGATGCGGGCGCGGCTCCGCTTTCTGATCGTGCGGTGCGTGTGCAGCAGCTGCTCGGCAGAGCCGCCGTCCGGTTGGCCCCCGACGAGCGCGCCGATGTGCACGCCCGAGCCGCGCTCGGCGATGAGTTCCGGATCGCCGAATCGACCGTTCGGGGTCTTCCGCCCGATGAGATGCTGGGCTTCCTCTGGGTGGCGCGGCCGTCCCAGCCCGACGGTTTCCCGAGCTCGGCGGAGTTCGCCGGGCTGCCGGATCGCGTGCAGGACATGATCGTGCTGCTCGACCTGCGGCGCGAGGCGCAGCTGAGAGGGGCCGAGGCTGCCCTACGCACGACGTCCGGCGTCTATCACCACGATCGCGCCCGCACCCTGGCTGCGGCGAGGCGCACCGACAACGCGGCGCTGCTCGCACAGATCGAGACGCCTCATCCCCGCACCGACGACCTGCTGGCCGCGCTGGACGACTCGGCGACGTGGGAGCGTCTTCTGCGCGGCGACTCTTGACGGGATCGTCCGCGCCTTGCGACGGTGTCCTTCATGAGCCTCTTCCTCACCTGCCCGGTCGAAGACGTCGCGCGTGCGACTGCGTTCTACACAGCCCTCGGGTGGAGCCGGAACGCGGCGATGTCGAACGACGATGTGTCGTGCTTCGCGATCGCACCCGACCAGTACGTCATGCTCGGCAGTCGCGAGATGTACGCCAGCGTCGGCGGAACCGAGGATCTCATCGGCGGCCCCGAGACGCCATCGAAGATCACGGTGTCGTTCGATCTCGACAGCCGCGAGGCGGTCGATGAACTCGTCGAGCGGGCTCGCGCCGCGGGCGGTCGGATCGGCGACACCGATGACTATCCGTTCATGTACCAACGCCAGTTCGACGATCCCGACGGCTACCACTACTCGCCGTTCTGGATGAAGGCGGAAGCGGCGACGTAGGGTCGTTCTCGCCTGGCGCAGAAGCCCGCGGCGCTCTTGTCAGTGGTCGAGATGGTGTGAGACGGCCTCGGCGACGGATGCCGGGTCCTCGAGGGGTACGAAGTGGCCGGTGTCCACGGGGCGCAGTGCGACGTCGGTGAACCAGCTGGACAGTTCATCCGCCCACCGCGGGGGAAAGAGCGGATCGCGCTCCGGCCACAGCATCGTCGTCGCCGTGTGGATGACGCCCGTGCCCGTGTACCCGACATTGTCCCGGTACCAGGCGAGACTCGCCTCGAAGGCGCCGGGGCGGGAGTAGGCCCGCACGACGCGGTCGAATCTCTCCCCGTCGACGAGGTCCGCGCCCGGCGCCCACGACTCGACAATGCTCTCGAGATAGGTGCGCACCGCATCCGGGCTGCCGTCGATCAGACGGGAAGCCAGCCCGGACCGATGGAAGTGCTGGTACCAGAACCGATCCGCGAGCTCGGGCGCACCCGCGCGTGCGCCGATCCCGGGGTAGCCGGGAGTCAGCACGGCGCCGGCGAACCGATCGGGAGCGATGCGGAGCATCGCCTGCGCGATGCGGCTGCCGATGTCGTACCCCACGACGACAAGCGGCGAGGATGTCGGGAGGGTCGACAGCAGGCGCGCCGCATGCCGATCGGCCGAGGCTTCGCCGAGCAGAAGAGGGCCGTCGAAACCAGCCCCGAAACCTGCCAGCGCCGGAACGACGCAACGCACGTGCGGTAGTCGCGTGACGACATCGTCGTAGTCCGAGGGGAGGCCCGGCCAGCCGTGGAGCAGTACGACGGTCGGTTGATCCATCGGGTGCTCCGCCTTCGTCGCATGGACCGGAAGAATCCGCCGGAGGCGGTGCCCGGATGTTACCGCGCCGTGCGGGACCGATCGGGGATCGTTCGGGATTTCCGCGCCGAACGCTGCGGGTTACCCGCTGTCCGGGGCGAGCATGCCTCTCCTAGCGTCGATGCGTGACCCCTCGACTTCCCGCATCCGCCGGCTCCCGACGCCCGCGGATCGTCCCTTTCGTCGTCGCGTTCGCCGCCATCGTGATGGGCGCCGTCGTGGCCGCGACCTTGCCGGTGTTCGCCGGCGCCGACCCTGCGTACCTGACGTGGTCGACGCCGCTCCTGCAGTGGGTGCCGTTCGCCGCCGCTCTGCTCCTGCACAGCATCTACCGCAGACGCCGTCGGTCGGCGACCGCTCCGGCCGGAGCCTCGTGGACCCTGGCATCCGCCACGGCGGTGGGTCTACGCGGGAGAGGACGCGCCATCGCTCGCACGTCCCTGCTCGCGCTCGCTGCGCTGGTCGCGGTCGGCGTCGTGCCGGTTCTGGTCGCCGGCGCCGCGGGCTTCATCGAGCTGCGGTGGGCGGATGGTGCGGCTCTCGCCATCCTGTTGACGCTGCCCGTCTCGCTGGTTTTCATGATCCCCGTTGCCGGTGAGGAGCTGGCCTGGCGCGGATACCTCACCACATTGCTCGCCCCCAAGGGCTTCGCCGTCACCACGGCCCTGATCGCGGCGCTGTGGGCGCTCTGGCATCTTCCGCTCACGCTCGCGTACGCCTACGCCGGTGAGCTCGACGGGCGGGACGTCGTCTCGAAGACCGTCGACCTGCTTCTCGCTGCCGTTCTGGTGAGTGCGCTGCGCTATCTGTCGGGAAGCGTCTGGCCCGCCGTGTTCGCTCATGCGCTCTTCAACAATCTGTTCCAGATGGTGCAGTACAACTTCATGGCGCCGCTGTCGGAGGCCAGCACGGCGGGCTACTGGTCGTACATGGCGCTCTCGTGGGCAGCGTGGCTCGTGGTGGATGCCGTCCTGGTCACCCGCGTGATGCGCAAGACGCGAGGGGTGCTTGCCGGCTGACACATAGGCGCTCTCTCTCGCAGCGTCAAGGTGCTGCGAGCATCACGACGCGTTCGCGTAGAAACGGGGGATGCGTTTCGTCGTCCCTGTGCAGTTGACCGTGCCGATCGCCGGTGAGCGGTACGGCCACGGCGTGGAGGTCGACGCGGAGAACTGGGCGGACGCGATGGCCGACGTCCTGATCGCCGTGGGTTCTGACTGGGAGGTCGCGGAGCCGTTTCGCTCCTGACGTAACCCCGTATCGGCACGAGGGGTTGTGTACCGGAGCCATCCGGAGGATCGTGGCTGGTCAACCGCCCGCTCGGAGCGTGTCGATTTCCCAGGTCTGAATCATCCCCCAACGGCTGATCGTCGCTCACTCCGCGTTGGCAGGCTGGAGCCCATCATGGGAAAGCTGATCTACGACCAGTACACGAAGGCGGAGTTCGAAGACCGCACCCTGGCTCACCTCCAGCAGGTGATCTTCACCAAGCTGCGTCGCAACGAATCGTTCGCGCTCACGTGGAAGGAAGATGTGAGCCTCGGCAGCGGGCGGACCTCCGTCTGGCTGCATCCGAACGCCAATCTGCAGTTCAAGTTCTTCGGCACACGCGAGCCCGCCCTGAACCGGGCATGGCTCGAGGCCCTGGCCTACACGGCCAACGGGCCTACGGGTCTTTACGTCGTGCCGGAACCGGCCGCGAACGAGTCGCCGGTGCCGACGTTCCACGGCTCGTCGCAGCGCTTCGATCTCGTACCGGCGGACTGAACCCGCATCGCGTGCAGGCTCTGCTCAGATCCGAGCGGGCCCGCACGCGCATCAGCACAAGGAAGCGGCGCCGCCCACGAGATCCGCCAGCGCGGTCTGGCCCGCATCGTTGGGGTGCAGGTGATCACCCGAATCGAAAGCGGGGCGGATGCGGCTGGGATCCGCCGGGTCGGCGAGAACCGTGTCGAAGTCGATGACCTCGACACCCGCGATCCGACCCGAGCGAAGCGCGGCGTTCACCTCGACGCGCGTCTGCTCCCCGGTCGGATCCCAGCGATCGAACCCGCCATACGGCGTGAGCGTCGTCACCGTGGTGCGCACGCCCGCGGCACGAGCCTGCTCGGCGAAGCGACGAATGCCGGCGAGGATGTCTTCGGCGCTGTACTCATGCGGCACGGCCTGGATGTCGTTGATGACGTCGGTCAGGATGACCCTGCGGATCCCGGGAATCGACAGGGCGTCCTCCTGCAGTCGTGAAAGGCTGCTCGGCAGATTCGGAGAGGACTCGAGCAAGCGCGTGGCGCTGATGCTCCGGTTGATCAGTTGGCAGCCGCGAGTCGCGGCGTCGCCGGCTCGTTCGACGAGGCTCGGCCAATCGTGTCCGCCGGAGGCGTGGTAGCCCTGGGAGATCGACGCGCCGATCACCACGGTCGCCGCGTCCTCCCTCGGAGCCGGGATGCCGGCGACCATCGCCGTCGTCGCGACGGCTGCGGCCGCGCAGATGCCCGCTGCCCACGCGAGCACGCGACCGCTTCCCCGCATCACCGCGCGTCCGGTGTCGAGTCGCCCGGGAACCGAAGCGTCAGCAGAAGTCCGCCGGACGGTCGAGAGCTCAGAGAGAGGTCGATCATGTGCAGCTCGGTGATCCGCTGCGCGATCGACAAGCCCAGCCCGTGCCCGTTCGCCGTGGTCCGCGCGTGCAGCCGGGTGAACGGTTCGGCGAGCGTCTGCAGCTGTTGCGGAGGGATGTGCTCGCCGTCGTTCTCGATGGCGAGCACGGGGTTTCCGCCCGCGGTGAGGGAGACGGCCACGGTCCCGCCGTCACGGTTGTGAAGGACCGCGTTGCGGAGCAGGTTCGACAGCAGCTGCCGGAGCAGCTGCGGGTTCCCCGTGACCTGCACCGGGTCGAGGCGGAGCCTCACCTTGAGACGACGCTCACGGATGTCGGGCTCGAGCTCGCTGATCTGTCCCGCGACCAGCTCGCGCAGGTCGACCTCCGTCATGCTGAGGTGAGCCTCTGCAGACGCGAGCTCCAGCAGGGCGCTCGTGATGGAGATCATGCGATCGTTCACCGACAGGAGGCGTCGGAACGTGACTGCTGCCTCATCCGAGGGCTGATCGCGCAAGGCGACCTGGAGCAGGGTGCGGGAGGTCGCGAGCGGCGTGCGCAGTTCGTGTGAGGCATTGGCGGCGAATCGGTTTCCGCTCTCCGCGCTGGCCTGCACCTGATCCAGCAGCATGTTGACGGCGGCGAACAGCTCACGGGTCTCGGCCGGACCGTTCGGTGGAACGAGCCGCACAGTCAGGACCTGCTCTGCTTCCGCCTCGCTGAGCATCACGACGGCGTCCGCGTACGGACGGGTCAGGCGACCGAGAAGGAACCACGTCCCGACGCTGACGATGCCGATGAGCAGCAGGCCGACGGGCAGGACCACCCCGAACATCAGCGAGGTCATCCGACCGACGGTTACGGCGTTGTCGTAGGTGACCATGCCCTCGGACTCCTGGACCGTGCTGGGGACGGCACGCGTGGTCAGCACCAGGAGCGTCGTCAGCCCGATCAGCGCCGCAGCGATGCTCGCCGTGGCGGCGGCGACCAGGGTCAGAACGGTGCGAAGGCGAAGCGAGGCGATCATGTCGTGGCGACTTCCGGGGACGGGCGGAGGATGCGGTAACCCGCCCCGGGAACGGTCTCGACGAGAGGGGGGAGTCCGATCTTCTTGCGAAGGGTCGAGACGGTGACGCGGATCGTGTTGGTGAACGGGTCCGCGTTCTCGTCCCATGCTTGCTCCAGCAACTGCTCGGCGCTCACGACGCCACCGTCCGCGCGCACGAGAACTTCCAAAACGGCGAACTCCTTGCGGGTCAGATGAAGGAATCGCCCCTCTCGGTACGCCTCCCTGCGGAAGGTGTCGACGCGAAGGTCGCCTGCTTCCAGCACCGGCGGAAGGGCCGCTCCGGAGCGGCGATAGAGGGCGGCGATCCGGGCGACGAGCTCGTCGAAGTCGAAGGGCTTTGTGAGATAGTCGTCGGCGCCGATCGCCAGCCCCGCGACTCGCTCGCTGACCGCGGCTGATGCGGTCAGCATGAGCACTTTCGGTGCATCGCTCATCCTCGTGATCAGGCGGCACACGTCGTCGCCGTGGATGACAGGAATGTCACGATCCAGCACGACGACGTCGTACCTCGTCTCAGCGACCGCATCCACCGCGCGGGCGCCGTCGCGGGCGATATCCGCGGCAATCGCCTCGATACGCAGGCCACGTTGAATCGCATCCGCAAGAAGCGGCTCGTCTTCGACGATCAGTACGCGCACCGGCGTTCACCTCCTCGGTAAGTCGAACACAGCCCACCTAAACGCAGCGTAAAGCGGGCGCCGAACGTTCCCGCAACACCCGGACGAGTGGGCTCGTGCCATGGCCACGCTGCTCTCATCCCCCGCGCACATCGGTGCACCGAGCCGTCCCGCAGCTACGGCATCGCTCGGATCTCTCACCGGCCTGCGATGGGTGGCTGCGGTGGTCGTCTTCGCCTACCACCTGCGGAACCTGCAGTACTTCGACGGGCCGGCGCAGACAATGCTGTCGGTTCTGTTCGGAGCGGGATCGACGGCCGTGTCGTTGTTCTTCATCCTCTCGGGGTTCGTGCTCGCCTACTCCTACCGCTCGACAGGTCTCGGTCGTTACTACCTGCGACGCGTCGCGCGGGTCTACCCGCTCCATCTGGTCGGCGTCGCGCTGGCGGTCTGCGTCGGTGCGACGGTGTTCCCAGACATCCGCACGATCGATACGCGCGCGCTCGTGGCCAACCTCCTGCTCGCCAACTCCTGGTTCTCGCCGTGGTGGCAGGCGGGAAACCCGGTCTCGTGGTCGTTGGCCTGCGAGGTGTTCTTCTACCTCTGTGCGCCCTTGCTCATCCGCTTCATCGCCGCCCGCGGCATCACCGCGATACGCGTGATCCTCGCGCTCAGCCTCGCCGCCACCTGGGTCGCGCCGATGATCGCTGTGGCTGGGCCCGGCATCTCGCCGTACAGCTTTCCGCCCGTGCGCCTGGCCGAGTTCATCGCCGGAATCGCTGCGGCATGTCTCGTGCGCGACCACGGCTGGCGCCCGCGCGGTCTCGTCCTCCCGCTGTCGGCGACACTGGTGGGATACGTCGCGGCATCGCTCCTGGGAGACACGCCGTTCGGGGCGGCGTCGGCGACCGGTATCGGGTTCGTGCTGCTCATCGTGAAGCTCGCCACGGACGACCTCGACGGGCGAGGCTCCTGGCTCTCGTCGCCGCTTCTCCAGATGCTCGGTGCCGCATCCTTCGCCTTCTACCTGGTGCACCTCCTGGTGCTCCAGTGCGTGCTCAGCCTTCTGCCGCCCGAACGCACGGATGCGGGTGCGCTTGTGGCTGCGGTCCTGGCATTCATCGCGGCGTCGGCGCTCGCCGTGCTTCTGCACAAGGGAGTCGAGGGGCCCGCGCACGCGCTCCTCACCCGTGCCCGGCGGTGAGCTGCGACGCCGAGGGCGCGCACCTCAGGGCGTCGTGGCGCGGCCATCCCGTCGCCACACCAGCTCGCTGTGGAACGAACGACCGTCCGCGGCCACGCGGGGTGACGCAGTGATCGTCAACGTGTCGCCGTCCACGGCGAGGTGACGCTCCTGCCCCTGCCCGGTCCAGTTCGTGAACAGCGAGACCTTCATCCGATGCACGACGGTGCTCGTGGCTTCATCGACGGTGTAGTGGCCCGCGTATGCGATGAACTTCCTGGTCATCGCGGCGTACTCGTCCGCGGTCGCGCTCTGCGGGTCGTCGGCGCCGGAGGTGGGCCGGGTGCTGTCGCCGAGGGTCGCCGACACGAAGCCCTCGGGGGTGTAGCAGAGATAGCCCGCGGGCCTCGGCCCCAGTTCGTCGACGCGCTGTCCGTCCTCGTAGACGGAGACGACGCTGACGAGCGACCACGCGCCGACGATCTCCGCGCGGCGCAGGCTCATGAACCGGCCGTCGGGGTGAGGGCGAGCAGATACGTGTGCGCTCCGTCGAGCACGAGCTCGCCGCGCTGGTTGTGGATGGTGGCTCGCGTCGTGACCTGACCCGCGCCGTCGACCTCGGACAGGTCCGTGATCTCCAGCTGCGGATAGAGTGTGTCGCCCGCGTGGACCTCGCCCAGGAAGCGCGCGCTCACGCTCGTGAAGGCGATGAAGATCTCGCCGATGGAGTGCGGGAAGAGCGTCGCACCCGGCGCGGTGAAGGCCAGCACCTGCAGGCCGTGCACCACCGGCGCGCTGTGTCCGTGCGCTCTGGCGTACTCCTCGTCGTAGTGGATCGGGTGGTTGTCTGCCGAGACCGCCTGGAACGCCGAGGCATGGGCGTCGGTGAGCGTGCGACTGGGGGCGCGGAAGATGTCGCCGACCTCGAGCTGCTCGAAGGTCTTGGCGGGAACGATCAGGAAATCGGACGGGTCGAAGGCGGGGGCGCTGCTCATGGCTGTCTCCGTTTCACGCGGTGTCCGCCGGCGGTGACGGCGGTATCGCGGCGAGTCAAGCCGAGTTCTCGCATCCGGTCGCCGGACAGCTGACGAGACTGCACTCGACACGTCTCGGGCCGCGGGCTCAGACGATGTGGTCCGGCAGGCCGAACCGCGCGAACAGTGCCGGGTCCAAGAATGAGGTGATCTCCGCGATGCGACCCCGCTCGACCGCGAGGACCGTGAGCGACCAGGCCTTGTGCGAAGTGCCGGCGGCCTCTCCGAGGTAGAAGGCGACGGCGGGCTGCCCATTGGCGGTCAGCACCCGGGTCCGCCAACTCGGACAGAGGGTCATGGGCACGGCGTGAGCGAACGCCGCGACCGCATCCGCTCCCGCGTACCACGCTGCGAGCGGCGGCATCTGCCAGGTCACATCCTGAGCGAGCAGCGCCACGAAAGCGGGGAGGTCTGCGGAAGCCAGCGCTTGTGCGAAACGGCGCGCGAGGTCGAGCTGATCCGGCCTCGTCGGTGGCGGGGGCTTGTCGGCCCGGGCGAGGGCGCGTCGGGCGCGGCCCAGTGCGGAGTGCACGGATGCGAGGGACGTCGAGAGGATCTCGGCGATGTCTAGAGCGGAGAAGCCGAGGATGTCCGCGAGGAGGAACGCTGCTCGCTCGTTGCCGCTGAGATGCTGCAGAACTGCCACGAGAGCCAGTTCGACGTCTGCTGCACGTTCGCTGTGCTCGGCGGGGTCTGGGTACGGGGTGAGCCAGGAGATCTCGCCGTGCGGTGCGGCATCCACGATCGAGACGGGGGACGCGGGCCCGAGGTCGATCGGCAGCGCTCGCCGCCTGCGTGCGGTCGCTTCATCGATGCAGGTGCGGGTGACGATCGTGTAGAGCCAAGTGCGTATCGAACTGCGCCCGTCGAAGTGTTCGTAGGCTCGCCACGCGCGCAGCAGCGCGTTCTGCAGTGCGTCGTCGGCGTCATGCACCGAGCCGAGCATGCGATAGCAGTGAGCATGAAGCTCTGCACGCAGAAGCCCGAGCTCGCTCTCGAACCGTGCCTGCCAGAGGCGCGAACGGTCGTCGTGGGCGTCTTCGTCCACGAAATTTCGGCCCATGCGACGATTCTGCCCGTTTCGCGCAGTCTTACCTTCGACACTCACCGATGCCGAGGAGGCACCATGCCGTTTGAACCCGTTGCTCTCGACCACACCTTCACCGCCCCGATCGGGGTAGAAGTGAAGGGGCAGACCTGGGCGTGCGTCGAGATGCCCGGCTCTGCAGACTTCTTCGGCACCAAGCGCGCTGTCCGTGTCGATCTGTCGGTCGACGACGTGCCGCTCGAGGACGTGGGACTCATGGTGACCGGGCGCGGCGGGCACATGCTGTCACTTAACTCCGGTGTGCGGCGGAAGTTGGGCAAGGACATCGGGGATACGGTCACGGTGCACCTCTCGCGACGGCTCCGCTGAGCCGAGCCGTCCCGCATCCGCCACACTTTCGCGCAGGTGCGCCAGTGAATGACTGTGGCGGATGCGGAAAAGTGGCGCGGTTGCGCAGAAGCGACGCAACTCGGGCATCGGGGCCGGGCGCATACACCTTCGCCCGCTGTGCGAGAAGAGCGACGCGCCGAGATCTCCTCGCGCGCTACTGTCAATCGTTCCGTCGTGGGGACGGAAGCGTTCCGTCGTGGGGACGGAGAGATCGGAGGAGGGGTGGCTTCCGATAGCACTTCGGCATGGCGCGCGCGGCTGTACCTCTTCGTGCAGACGCAGTCGGCGATCGTCGCGACCTTCGTGCTGCTCGCGGTGGTCGCGGCGATTCTGGGGGTCATGCCCGAGCAGCCGCTGCTGACGATCATCGGCTACCTGCTCGTCGCCGTCGCGACGCTCATCTCTCTCGCGCTGCCGTTCGAGCGGTGGCCCTTCTCCCGGCAGTCGGCGATCGCCGGCGCGGACCTCGTCGCCGCCATCCTGCTCGCGCTGTCGATGTACAACGACGTCCGCGCGATCGCAGCGCTCGCCGCCTTCCCCGCCGTGTGGCTCGCGACCATCGGCGGCAGGTGGGGAGCCGCCGCGGGGCTCGTGGGCGTCTACATCGCGATTCTCGCGCCGCCGGCGCTCACACAGGTTGCTCTCACCTCGGCCAACTGGGCGAGTGTGCTGCTGTTCGCCATCGTCATCCCGGTTTTCGTGGTCGTCGCCCGCATTCTCGTAGAGACGAATCGGAACTTCCAAGCCCTTCTGAACGATGCCCGAGAGCGCGAAAACGTCAGCGGCAAGCAGATCGAGCGTCTCGGTGCGGTGCTGCGCAGCTACGCCGAGACGGCCGACATCGGCGTCGTCGTGCTCGACGAGAACAGTCGCGCCCTGATCACGAACCGCCGGTCGCGCGCTTTCGCGGAGCTCGCCGAGCTGGATCCGTCGACGGGTGTTTGCGCGCACATGTACACCGCCGATCGTGTGACCCTCGTTCCTGCCGCCGATCAGGCGCTCCAGCGGGCGATCCGTGGCGAAGCCGTCGAGGGGGAGTTGCTGTGGATCGGCCCGCCGGGCGACCAGCTCGCCCTCATCTGCACCGCCCTGCGCCTGCATGCCGCCGACGGTTCGAATCTCGGGACGATGGTGGTCGCCCAGGACATCACCGACCAGCTGCGCCGCGGACGCGAGCGGGAAGACGCACTGGCGACGCTGTCGCACGAACTGCGCGCGCCCCTGAACGCGATCATCGGTTACGCGGATCTCCTCCTGTCCGAACCGCTGCCGGTGCAGTCGCGGGCCCACGTCGATGTCATCGCCCGAAACGCCGACCGGCTGCTCGCGCTGTCCAACCGGTTCCTCGACGGTCTCCACTCCTCCGCACAGTTGGAGATGACGGACGTCGCGCTGCGCTCGGTCGTGGAGGAGGTCGTCGACCCGTACGCGCTGCCCGCCCTCGCGCTGCGCAGGGTCACGGTCGATATCGAGCAGGATGCCGTCGTGCGCTCGGATCGCGCCGCACTGGTGGCCATCCTCGGCAATCTCGTCTCCAACGCGGTGAAGTACTCGCACGCGGGCGACGAGGTCCGCATCGTGGCGAGCGTAGACCCCCACACGATCCGATTCACCGTCGCGAACACCGGCTCCCACATCGACCGACGGGATCTGGAACGCGTCTTCGACCGGTTCTACCGCACTTCCGCGGCCCGCGACAGCGCCGTACCGGGAACGGGGATCGGGCTCGCGGTGAGTCGGACCCTCGCCGCCGCGCTCGGCGGCTCGCTTACGGCAGACGAGGTGGCGGAGGGGGCGTCCTTCACGCTTCGTCTGCCCGTCGGCATCGTCGGCGCCGAGCGCCTTTCGGAGGACATGGAGGCGTCGGCGTAGCGTCGTCGGAAGGCTCGGCCGTTGCCGCCATGAGCGCGCAGCGCTGGGAATGCACGATGGTCGCGAACAGCATCCGTCTCACTGCTCCCCGTCGGCACGCACCTCGCCGACGCTGAAACAGCCGGCGCACGGCACGGCCAGCACATCGCCCGGGCGCAGATCGCCGGGAAGGCTCACGCGCGCCTTCTCACCGTCGACGCCGCGCAACTCCAGCATCATCTCCCGTGCGTGCGAAACACGGCCCAGCAGACGCGCTTCGTGCCACGTCGGCCGATGCAGATCGAAACGCGTGTCGAGGCGCGCCCCGGCGGTGTCGATGCCCGTCACGGTCGACATGATCACGGTCACCGTCTCGGTGGGCGACGCGGTCCCTGCCGAGAAGGGGATGACGGCCGCGCCCGAGTAGACGCACGGTGTGGAACAGATCTCGGCCAGCCGCAGCATCGACACCCCCGAGATGACGACATCGCGGGGGGACGCGTGGGTACCGGCGGGCCAGGCGGTCTCCTCGAGCGGGGCGGGGAGACTCTCGCGGAGGGTGGGCAAGAGCGACGTGAGTGTCATGCACCCGGTCTACGCCGCGCAGCGGAGAGGGCCGGCGCCGTAGACGGAATCCATGCGGCCGGGCATCCATAGTTGTTCTGCGCGATACGCGCCAGTGCTCGTGGCGAGCGGGCGGAATCTCTACCGTGGAGGGATGGCGCGCGACGACCACCGGCCCGAAGACCTCTACACCGGCCCCATCGACCTGCCCAAGATGGCCGCGGAGGCCGGGGAGGGTGAGCTCGAGGCACCGGAGATCAGCTACGACGAACAGCGGTACCCGGCGCGGCCGCGGCGGTTGCGCCCGCGCGATCAGTTCCGCGGCGGAAGTGTCCGCCGCATCCGCACCGACCCGCGCACCGCCAACGGAACCAACCCGTCCTACGTCGAGTGGCTCGTGCGGCAGTCGATGCTCAAGGACGCCGATGTGCTCGCGCGGCAGCTGTCGGGTCAGCCCGCGATGTGGCGCAATCCTTACGCCCGGCCCGACGCGCGCCGCGCGATCGCCACCAGCGACGTGTGGTTCACGGCCTATCCGATCTCGCTCATCACCCGGCCGGGCCAGTCCTTCCTCGCGGCTCTCGGCGACGAGCAGCTGTGGTCGGTCTTCGAGCGCATCGGGATCACGGCGATCCACACCGGCCCCGTCAAGCGCGCCGGCGGCATCGCGGGATGGGGTGAGACCCCCAGCGTCGACGGTCACTTCGACCGCATCAGCACGGCGATCGACCCCGCCTTCGGAACCGAGGACGAGTTCCGCACCCTCTGCGACGTCGCCGATGCATACGGCGGCAGCGTGATCGACGACATCGTTCCCGGACACACCGGCAAGGGGGCCGACTTCCGCCTCGCAGAAATGGGCTTCAAGGACTACCCGGGCATCTATCACATGGTCGAGATCCCGCGAGAGGACTGGTCGCTGCTGCCGGACGTCCCCGACGGCGTCGACAGCGTGAACCTCGACCCGGCCACTGAGCACGAGCTGGCCGAGCGCGGGTACATCATCGGCGCGCTGCAGCGGGTGATCTTCTACACGCCGGGCGTGAAGGAGACCAACTGGAGCGCGACCGCGCCCGTCATCGGCCCCGACGGTGCCACCCGACGCTGGGTGTACCTGCACTACTTCAAGCAGGGGCAGCCCTCCATCAACTGGCTGGATCCGACCTTCGCCGGGATGCGGCTGGTGATCGGCGACGCCCTTCACTCGTTGGGTGAGCTCGGCACGAGTGCGCTGCGTCTGGACGCCAACGGCTTCCTGGGTGTGGAGAAGAGCGCCGAGGGGTTGCCGGCGTGGTCTGAGGGGCACCCCCTCTCGCACGCGGCCAACCACATCATCGCGGGCATGGTGCGAAAGGTCGGAGGCTTCACCTTCCAGGAGCTGAACCTCACGATCGAGGACATCCGCGACACCGGAGCCGTCGGCGCGGACCTGTCGTACGACTTCATCGGGCGACCCGGTTACCACCATGCGCTCGCGACGGGGCAGACCGAGTTCCTCCGCCTCGCGCTGACCTCGTCGCTCGAGCTCGGCGTTGCGCCGGTGCAGCTCGTCCACGGGCTCCAGAACCACGACGAGCTCACGTACGAACTGGTCCACTGGGCGACCCGTCACGCCGATGACCTGTACCGATTCCGCGGACATGAGACCTCGGGCGGCGAACTTGCGGAACTCGTGCGCGCCGAACTCACCGAACATCTGACGGGCGCCGCGGACTACAACCGCGTCTTCACGCAGAACGGGATCGCCTGCACCACGGCGTCGCTGATCGCGGCGACACAGGGCATCGAGCGTCTCGACGACGTCGGCGACGAGCACGTGCCGGTCATCCGCGACGCGCACCTGCTCCTCTGCGCGTACAACGCCTGGCAGCCGGGCGTCTTCGCCCTCTCCGGCTGGGATCTGGTCGGGATGCTGACCGTCCCCGCCGACGAGGTCGCCGATCTCATCTCCGCCGGAGACACGCGCTGGATCGAGCGGGGTGCTCACGACCTGCTCGACGCCGATCCCGCCGCCACCCGGTCCGCGGCGGGAATGCCGCGCGGCCGTGCGCTCTACGGCCCGTTGCCCGCGCAGCTCGACGATCCCGACTCGTTCGCGAGTCGCCTCGCCCGCGTCCTCGACCTTCGGCGGGAGTCGGGCATCGCGACGGCGACGCAGGTGGACGTGCCCGAGGTGGCGCACGCGGCGATGCTCGTTCTCGTGCACCGACTCGACAACGGGGATGCGGCCGCCGATGCACCGATGCAGGTGACCGTGCTGAACTTCTCGGCGGAGCCGATCGTCGGCACCGTGCGCTCGGAGCATCTCGTGCCGCAGAGCGACGTGACGGACGCCGCCACGGGTGAGGAGGTGGGCCGCGTGGACGATCTGCAGAGTTTCTCGGTGTCGCTGCCCGCGTACGGTGCGCGGTTCCTGATGCTCCACGCACCGGATCCCGAGCCGGAGGCCGACTGAGTCAGCCGACCAGGGCCGCGTCGATCCCGGAGAGGGGCACGGGAAGCCAATCGGGGCGGTTGCGCGCCTCGTAGATCGACTCGTAGACGGCCTTGTCGAGCACGAGGGCTCGAAGCAGCACGGGATCCAGCTCGACCGCACCCGGCGCACTCGCATACGCATCGAGGAACGCGCTGCGGCAGGCGGCGGACCACGCTGCCGCATCCGGAGCTTCGCCGACCGCTCCCGCGTAGTCGAAGGAGCGCAGCATGCCCGCCACGTCGCGCGGCGGGAGATCGGGGATCGCCCGTTCGGCCATGGGACGCAACGGCTCGCCCTCGAAGTCGACGAGTCGCCAGCCGCCGTGCGGGACGGCGAGCACCTGGCCGAGATGCAGGTCACCGTGGATGCGCTGCAGGAGGGGCCACGGCCGCTCGAGAGCGGAGCGGTAGACCTCCTCGATCGCGGGGAGGCGATCCGCGACGGCCGGGACCTCCGCCGCCGCGATCCGGAGTCGACGCCGCCAGGCGATGCCCACGGCCGCGACCGCAGCCTGGTCGGGAGCGGATGCGCCGAGGGTCGCACCGAGAGCGCCGTGCACCCCGGCCACCGCCGTCCCCAGGTCGCGAGCGGCCTCGGTGAAGTCGCGACCCTCGCGCGCCGCCTCCAACGCGACCGACCACCCGTCACGGACGCCGCGGAGGAACTCCTGCGCGAAAGCGAGGGTGCCCCGGGCTACACCGGATCCGCGCCCGACATCCGGCCACTCGGCATCCAGACTGCCGTAGAACCGGGGGACGTACGGCGACCCGGCGGCGCTCAGCACCCGCTGCACGGTGACGTCGGGGTTCTCCCCGTGGTGGAGGGTGCGGAAGAGCTTCATGATGATGGACGGCTGGCCGTCCTCATCGAAGATGATCGAGGTGTTGGACTGCTCGACGGCCAGCACCCGCGACCCTGTGACGCGACTCACGTCGACGCCCATGGCTTCGAGGGTGCCGATCGCGAACGCGCTCTGGCGCGCCGCATCCACGAGGAGCCCGTCGACCGTCCGGCCGATCACGTCGTCGCCCTCGGTCGTGTGCGAGACGACGCCGACGGGCACGTGGTACAGCGCCGGGAGCGTGCCGGCGTCGTCCATCAGCAGGTAGCGGGTGGCGGCCGGGGCGGGTTGGGCATCGAGCACGCGGAAGCGCGGTTCGTGACTCTTCCCGGCGTACCACCGCTGCTGCGCGACCCAGGCGCCGACTTCATCCGTGATGTCCACGGTGTCCACCCTGGTGGCTGACCACCCTCGAAGGAAGGGCTGGACGCGCGCGGCCCTCAGGGCCTAGACGTCCGCGGCCTGCGCAACCCGGATGTTGACGTTCTCGGCGGAGAGGACCTCGCGGACGACGAGCATGGCGGCGCCGAGGACCGCTGCGCGCTCGGCGGTGGGCGACTGAACGATCGTGAGGTGCTGGGTCGCAAGCGGTATGGAGCGCCGGTAGACCACCTCGCGGACGCCGGCCAGGAGGTGCTCCCCGGCGCGGGCGATGCTTCCGCCGAGCACGATGACGGAGGGGTTCAGCAGGTTGACGACCGTCGAGAGAACCTCGCCGACGTCGCGTCCGGCTTGACGCAGGGCATCGATGGCGGCCGCGTTGCCGGCACGGACGAGGTCGATCACGTCCTGGCTCGTGTCGGCCGTGACCCCCTGGGCGCGCAGCGTGGCGGCGATCGCACTCCCACTGGCGAGATCCTCGAGGTCGAGTTCCTCCGAGCGGCGGCCGCGGGACGCGCTCGCGTGAGGCACGCGCACGTGGCCCATGTCGCCCGCGGACCCCTGCGCGCCGCGCTGCAGGCGTCCGCCCGCGATGATCCCGGCACCGATGCCCGTGGCGACCTTCACGAAGATGAGATCGGTCGTCTCCGGGAAACTCGCCGCCTGCTCGCCGAGAGCCAGGAGGTTGACGTCGTTGTCGACGAAGACGGGGACGTCGAACGTGCGTCGGATGTAGGAGGGGATGTCGAAACGGTCCCAGCCGGGCATGATCGGCGGGTTGTACGGGCGACCGCTGGAGTGCTCGACCGGACCCGGGACACCGATCCCGACGCCGGCCAGAGGAATGGCGGCGAGAGTCGCATCCTGCAACAGCGCTGTGCCCTGCTCGGCGACGTGGTCGAGGACGGCGACGGGTCCGCCGGCGATGTCCATCGGATGCGTGACCGAGGCGAGGATGCGACCGCTCAGGTCGGAGACGGCGATCGTCGCATGGGAGGCGCCCAGATCGACGGCGAGCACGAGCCCCGCGCGCGGGTTGAACGCGACGCGCGACGGCGGCCGCCCGCCCGTCGATGCTGCTTCGCCGGCCGGCGAGACCAGTCCCGAAGCGAGCAGGGCGTCCACGCGCGACGACACGGTCGAGCGGGCGAGGCCCGTGAGATGGACCAGGTCTGCTTTGGTGCGCGCGTGACCGTCCAGAAGAAGCTGGAAGATGTCTCCGGCGCCGGCGGGAGCGCTCCCCAGGGCTCTGCCCGCGTCCGTCATAGGGGTAGTAAACCACACGTGTTCTGCGCCGCCTTTCCCAGCATTAGTCGGTTGCGCGGACGACTTGTGACAGGATGCCGACAGAAGCCGGACCCCAGAGGAGAGTCGATGAGCACGCATCCTGTCACGTTGTTCACGGGTCAGTGGGCGGATCTTCCGTTTGAGGAGGTGGCTGGTCTTGCGGCGTCGTGGGGGTATGACGGGTTGGAGATCGCGGCGTCGGGGGATCATCTGGATCTGCGTCGGGCGGATGAGGATGATGCGTATGTCGCGTCGCGGCGGGAGATCCTCGACAGGTACGGGTTGCGGGTGTTCGCGATCTCGAATCATCTGGCGGGTCAGGCGGTGTGTGATGCGCCGATCGATTTCCGGCATGAGGCGATCGTGCGCGAGTACGTGTGGGGGGATGGGGATGCGGAGGG
>Ga0308156_1000210_pt1 | contig 171658 bp, 153 predicted proteins | sample PhyAR2_FD_201041 | JGI IMG/M metagenome (GOLD analysis project Ga0308156, IMG submission 201041) | Phyllosphere microbial communities from UC Gill Tract Community Farm, Albany, California, United States - DLSL A.R2 | ecosystem: Host-associated > Plants > Phyllosphere > Unclassified | place...
TGAGCTCTCTTTACCGGAGGGATAATGAAAAACCCTCGCGGATGGCAGGGGTGCAGGGTCAGGAAAGGCATGCCTGACCGCAAAGGAATCCCGCATCCATGCGGATCGGCCACGCCATCCCTGGCGCGGACGCTTTGCTCTTCAGGCATGCCGTTCCTGCCCGGCCGGGCTTTGGTGCTGCTTTAAGGGCTGAGGTGGCGTTCTGGAGGGCGCGAGAAGATGTGAGCGGGGCGTTTGGGTTAAGCTCTCTTTGCCGCAGGAATAATGAAAAACCCTCGCGGGTGGCCGGGGTGCAGGGTCAGGAAAGGCCTGCCTGACCGCAAAGGAATCCCGCATCCATGCGGATCGGCCACGCCATCCCTGGCGCGGACGCTTTGCTCTTCAGGCATGCCGTTCCTGCCCGGTCGGGCTTTGGTGCTGCTTTGTAGTCTGATGTGGCGTTTCCTTACGCAGGGGAGTGGGCTGTTCGGAGTGTTCGGGCAGAAGTCTGTATGTAAGGTTTTAAAAAGCGAACCCTCGCGGGTGGCCGGTGTGCAGGGTCAGGAAAGGCCTGCCTGACCGCAAAGGAATCCCGCATCCATGCGGATCGGCCACTCCATCCCTGGCGCGGACGCTTTGCTCTTCAGGCATACCTTTCCTTCCCGGTCGGGCCTGGGTGCTGCTTTAAGGACTGAGGTGGCGTTTCTTTCCCGATCGGGCTTCGGTGCGGCTTTATGAGCAGAAGTAGCGTTCCTGAACGTGAGGATGGCGGGTCTGAGGAAGGGATTAACCGCGACTTTACGGCACGCCGCCGTTCCGGATCGCATGGCATTGGGATTGAAACAGGGCACCTTTCAACCCCTGCACTTCGCGTGTCGCAGAGGCGAAAGGCACCGCTAAACCCTGATTAACGTTTCAGGCGGTAGTACGCTTCATTCCAGCGCAGTGCATCTTTAAAGGCTGGCAACCGGGTGTGCTCATCAATCACCAGCACTTCGATGTCGTTCATCTCACCATACAGATACATATCCTCCAGCGTCAGCGCCTGGCTGAACACCGTATGGTGCGCGCCGCCGCCCAGAATCCACGCTTCGGAAGCGGTCGCCAGTGACGGCTGAGCTTTCCACAGTGCGCGTGCCACCGGCAGCTTCGGCAGCGGTTTTGGCTGTTCGATCGCATCGACCACGTTCACCAGCAGACGGAAACGATCGCCCATGTCGATCACGCTGGCGTTAATTGCCCGGCCCGCCGGGGTGGAGAAGATCATACGGGCCGGATCGGCTTTGTCACCGATGCCCAGGAACTGCACATCGATTAACGGCTTCTCTTCGATGGCGATGGACGGGCAGACTTCCAGCATGTGTGAGCCGAGCACCAGATCGTTGCCTGGCGAGAAGTGATAGGTGTAATCCTCCATGAAGGAGGTGCCACCTTTACGATCCCCGGCCATGACTTTGAAAATGCGCAGCAGGGCAGCGGTTTTCCAGTCACCTTCGCCGGCAAACCCGTAACCCCTGGCCATCAGGCGCTGAACCGCCAGGCCTGGCAGCTGCGTCATGCCGTGCAGCGTCTGGAAGTTGGTGGTAAAGGCGTGGCAGCCTTCCGCTTCCAGAAAACGGGTCAGGCCGAGTTCGATACGCGCCGCATCCAGCACGTTCTGACGCTTTTCACCGCCGGACGCAGCGACATCGGTAAAGCGGTAGAGGCTTTCATATTCGTCGATCAGCGCATTCACATCACCGTCGCTGACGCCATTAATGACCTCCACCAGATCGCCGACGCCCCAGCCGTTTACCGCATAGCCAAACTGAATCTGTGCGGCCACTTTATCGCCTTCGGTCACGGCCACTTCACGCATGTTGTCGCCAAACCGGGCAACTTTCAGCTGCTGGCTTTCCTGTTTCGCCAGGGCGGCACGCATCCAGTTCCCCAGACGCTGCTGGCTGGCGCTGTCCTGCCAGTGACCCGTCACCACGCTGTGTTGCAGGCCCATCCGCGCGCCGATGAAGCCGAACTCGCGGCCGCCGTGCGCCGTCTGGTTCAGGTTCATAAAGTCCATGTCCATGCTGTCCCACGGGATCTCTGCATTGAACTGGGTATGGAACTGCAGCAGCGGCTTGTTGAGGATGCTCAGGCCCCCGATCCACATTTTGGCCGGAGAGAAGGTGTGCAGCCAGGTAATGATACCGACGCACTGCGGGTCGAAATTGGCGTCGCGGCACAGAGCCAGCGCTTCATCCGGCGATTTCACCAGCGGTTTCAGCGTCAGGCGTAGCGGTAAGCCGGTCTGATTAAGACCTTCGACGACCTGACGGGCATGTTGTTCAACCTGGCGTAAGGTTTCCGCCCCGTAGAGGTGTTGTGTGCCGATAACGAACCACACGCTGTAGCTGTTTGACTGTTCCATACATCACTCCTTAACTTTGCGCCTATCCCAATAGGCTGTTTAATTTGTCTGTCTGAATCCGGGCGGCGCACACAGGCTGTTTCAGCCACCTGAAGGGGCGAGCGCAGCGAGTAATCCTCACGTACGCCGTGTGCGCCTGCCCGTGTCCGGACTGTCTGTAACCATTACGCCTGCCGGGATGGGCTGGTCGCGAAAGCGGGACGCGCGGCATATTGCGGTTCAGCCGCTACGCACCACTGTTGATAGCGTTGATAAAGGTGTTGATAGCGGGCGACGCGGGTCGGATCGGGCTGCAGGGTAACGGCAATCGGGCTGGCCATGACCTGCTGTGCATCCGGGACGCTGGCGTGAACGCCGGCGGCGACGGCGGCAAAGATCGCCGCACCCAGCGCGCAGCATTCATCAGAGGCGACGATATCCAGCGGCCGGTTCATGACGTCGCAGCAGGCCTGCATAATGGCCGGGGATTTGCGGGCGATGCCTCCCAGCGTCAGGATGCTCTCCACCGGGATCTGCTGCTGTTCAAAGCACTCCATGATGGCGCGCGCGCCGAAGGCGGTCGCCGCGACCAGACCACCAAACAACGCCGGTGCGTCGGTTCCCAGATTAAGATCTGTGATAACCCCTTTCAGTCGCTGGTTGGCATTCGGCGTGCGGCGACCATTGAACCAGTCGAGCACCACCGGCAGATGATCGAGCTGCGGATTCGCCGCCCAGGCTTCGGTCAGATCTTTAATCAGGTTCTTTTGCATCTCCGCCAGCTGCGGCTTCAGCGCCGGATGCTGCTGCGCCGCCAGCTGCAGCGGCCAGCCCAGTAAGCGGCTGAACCAGGCGTAGATATCACCAAAGGCGGACTGACCTGCCTCCAGCCCGATCGCACCGGGCATGACGCTGCCATCGACCTGGCCGCAGATGCCTTTGATGTCGCGATCGCCGACCTGCTCTGCATCAGCAATCAGGATGTCGCAGGTTGAGGTGCCAATGACTTTCACCAGCGTATAAGGTTTCGCGCCACCACCGACGGCACCCATATGGCAGTCGAACGCGCCACCGGAGATCGTGACGCTCTGCGTCAGGCCCAGACGCTGTGCCCATTCCGGACTAAGCGTGCCGACCGGCAGATCCGCCGTCCAGGTATCGGTAAAGAGCGGGGCATCGAGCTGCTGCGTTAACAGCGGGTCGAGCGCATTGAGAAAATCGGCATCGGGCAGACCGTTCCAGTCGCCGTGCCACAGCGCCTTGTGCCCGGCAGCACAGCGGCCGCGGCGCAGTTTATCCGGTGCGGTCGTGCCGCTGAGCAGGGCGGGCACCCAGTCGCACAGCTCGACCCAGGAGACTGCCGCCTCGCGCACGGCGGCGTCTTCGCGCGAGACGTGCAGGATCTTTGCCCAGAACCACTCTGAGGAGTAGATGCCGCCGATGTAGCGGCTGTAATCCTGGAAGCGGCCGCTGTGACAGAGCTGATTGATCTCTTCCGCTTCTTCTATGGCGGTGTGATCTTTCCACAGGACAAACATCGCATTGGGGTTGTCGGCGAACTCCGGCCGCAGCGCCAGCACATGGCCCTCACGGTCAATCGGCGCGGGGGTGGAGCCGGTGCTGTCCACGCCGATACCGACCACGGCGCGGCGCTGATCGTCGCTCAGTGCATTCAGCACGCCAAGCAGCGCCTGCTCCATGGCATCAATGTAATCCTGCGGATGATGACGAAAACGGTTGGTGTGTGGATCGCTGTATAAGCCCTGTTGCCAGCGCGGGTAGTTCGATACCGCACTCTGCAGCTCTTTGCCGCTGTGACAATCCACGGCCAGCGCACGCACCGAATCACTACCAAAATCCAGCCCAAGGGTGATGGCTCCAGCACGCATTGGAATCTCCTGTGATGAGTTAACTCCTGTATCCTGGGTTCGGCGCGCCGGAACGGTTAGTCATGGCTGGCTGACAATATGCACTTTTCTGTCATCGGCAGTGATTTTGTGATCCATTGCAAAAGTTAAGGTCCGGTTAAATTTGCTGAATATATGGATCATTTTGTCGTGATTTTAAGATGTGATACCGCTCTACATTTTTCTTCGCTAATCCCGCTAAAACTAGCCCAGCGTCTGCACAGGCTGACCGTTTACAGCAGCCTAACGCACTGATTTATGGCTGTACCCACAAAACAAAACTAACTGGTAGCGTTTACACCGATTCGTTATTAGCAGCGAAAAATAACCTGGTACCGGAGAGCATCATGCATAAATCCACTAAAGCATTCGCGGCCATCGGCCTGGCAGCGGTTATGTCACAATCCGCTATCGCCGAGACCATGAAGCTGGGTTTTTTAGTCAAGCAACCAGAAGAACCCTGGTTCCAGACGGAATGGAAATTCGCCGATAAGGCGGGCAAAGATCTTGGCTTTGACGTCATCAAAATTGCCGTGCCGGATGGGGAAAAAACCCTGAATGCCATCGACAGCCTCGCGGCCAACGGTGCGAAAGGTTTTGTGATCTGTACGCCCGATCCGAAACTCGGCTCGGCCATCATGGCGAAAGCGCGCGGCTACGGCCTGAAAGTCATCGCGGTCGACGATCAGTTCGTGACGGCCAAAGGCAAACCGATGGACACCGTGCCGCTGGTGATGATGGCGGCGACTAAAATTGGTGAGCGTCAGGGTCAGGAACTCTATAAAGAGATGCAGAAGCGCGGCTGGGATGTGAAAACCACCGGCGTGATGGCGATTACGGCTAACGAACTGGATACCGCCCGTCGTCGCACCGGCGGCTCCATGGACGCGCTGAAGGCGGCCGGTTTCCCGGCCGGACAGATCTATCAGGTCCCGACCAAATCCAACGATATCCCTGGCGCGTTTGACGCCGGTAACTCCCTGCTGGTTCAGCATCCTGAAATCAAACACTGGCTGATTGTCGGCATGAATGACAACACCGTGCTGGGTGGCGTGCGCGCCACAGAAGGTCAGGGCTTCAAGGCGGCTGACGTTATCGGCATCGGTATCAACGGCGTGGATGCGGTCAGCGAACTGTCGAAAGACAAAGCGACCGGCTTCTACGGCTCGCTGCTGCCAAGCCCGGATATCCACGGCTATAAGAGCAGCCAGATGCTCTACAACTGGGTCAGCAAAGGTGAAGAACCGGCGAAATTCACCGAAGTGACCGATGTGGTGCTGATCACCCGTGACAACTTCAAAACTGAACTGGCGAAAAAAGGACTGATGTAACCCTGAGCCTGTCAGGCGCGTTGCCGCCTGGCATCCTGCGTAGCCGATTTCGCGTCGCCCGTTTTAACCGGCTGGCGGCGCGGAAGAGTGAGGATCCACATGAACACTGATTCAGCATTTCTGTCGTTTCATGGCATCAGTAAAACCTTTCCTGGCGTGAAAGCGCTGCAGGATATCTCTTTCGACTGCCGCGGCGGTGAAGTCCATGCGCTGATGGGCGAAAACGGCGCGGGCAAATCGACGCTGTTAAAAATACTCAGCGGCAGTTATCAGCCAAGCGGCGGTGAGATTCGTATCAAAGGCCAGCCGATGAACTTTCAGCGCACCACGGATGCGCTGGACGCGGGCGTGGCCATAATCTACCAGGAACTGCATCTGGTGCCGGAAATGAGCGTGGCGGAGAATATCTACCTCGGTCAGATCCCCCATAAACACGGGCTGGTGAACCGTAAGCTGATGCGTTACGAAGCGGGCCTGCAACTGAAAAATCTCGGCATGGATATCGATCCGGATATGCCGCTGAAATACCTGTCGCTGGGGCAGTGGCAGATGGTGGAGATTGCCAAGGCGCTGGCGCGTAACGCGCGCATCATCGCCTTCGATGAGCCGACCAGCTCCCTGTCGGCGCGTGAGATCGACAACCTGTTCCGCGTCATCCGCCAGCTCCGTGAGGAGGGCCGGGTGGTGCTCTACGTTTCACACCGTATGGAAGAGATCTTTGCCCTCAGCGATGCCATCACCGTCTTCAAGGATGGCCGCTACGTGCGCACCTTCACCGATATGGCGAACACCCATCACGACGATCTGGTGCAGGCGATGGTGGGCCGTAATCTCGGTGACATCTATGGCTACACGCCGCGCGCGAAAGGCGCGGTGCGGCTGGAGCTGGATAAGGTCGAAGCGAAGGGCGTCCGTACGCCAGTTTCGCTGAAGGTACACGCCGGTGAAATCGTCGGGCTGTTTGGCCTGGTGGGTGCCGGACGCAGTGAACTGCTGAAAGGGCTGTTTGGCGGCACCCGTCTGCGTGGCGGACAGGTGATCCTGGATGGCAAGCCGCTGCCGCTGCGCGAGCCGATCGACGCCATTCGTGCGGGCATTATGCTCTGCCCGGAAGATCGCAAAGCCGAGGGGATCATTCCGGTGCATTCGGTGCGCGATAACATCAATATCAGCGCCCGCCGTCACAACCTGACCGCGGGCTGCCTGATCAAAAACGGCTGGGAAAACAAAAACGCCGACAGCCACATCCGCTCGCTGAACATCAAAACGCCCAGCGCCGATCAGCTGATCATGAACCTCTCCGGCGGCAACCAGCAGAAGGCGATTCTGGGACGCTGGCTGTCGGAAGAGATGAAGGTGATCCTGCTGGATGAGCCGACGCGCGGTATCGACGTCGGGGCCAAACACGAGATCTATAACCTGATTTATCAGCTGGCGAACCGGGGCATCGCGGTGCTGTTCGCCTCCAGCGATTTACCGGAAGTGATGGGCCTGGCCGATCGCATCGTGGTGATGCGCGAAGGCGCCATCGCTGGTGAACTGCTGCACGACGACGCCACGGAGCAGCAGACGCTGAGCCTGGCGATGCCTAAAACCACTCAAGCGGCCGCCGTGGCCTGACAGGAGAGCATCATGGCTTCATCCACGACCTCAAATACGCCGCAGCCTGCATCACGCGGCGGACTGCAGTTAGGTCGCATCTGGGACAACTTCGGCATGCTGGTCGTTTTTGCGCTGCTGTTTATTGTCTGTGCGATCTTCGTGCCGAACTTTGGCTCCTTTATCAATATGAAAGGCCTGGGGCTGGCGATGTCGATGTCCGGCATGGTCGCCTGCGGCATGCTGTTCTGCCTGGCGTCCGGGGATTTTGACCTGTCGGTTGCCTCGGTCATCGCCTGCGCGGGCGTGGTCACCGCCGTGGTGATCAACATGACCGAAAGCCTGTGGATTGGCGTCGCGGCCGGTCTGGTGCTGGGGATGATCACGGGCTTTATCAACGGCTTCGTGATTGCCCGGCTGAAGATCAACGCCCTGATCACTACGCTGGCGACGATGCAGATCGTACGCGGTCTGGCCTATATCTTCTCCGACGGTAAAGCGGTCGGCATCGAAGATGAGCGCTTTTTTGCGCTGGGCTTCGCTAACTGGCTGGGCGTACCGGCGCCGATCTGGCTGACCCTGGCGACGATGCTGATCTTCGGTTTCCTGCTCAACAAAACCACCTTTGGCCGTAACACGCTGGCCATCGGCGGCAATGAAGAGGCGGCGCGGCTGGCGGGCGTGCCGGTGGTGCGCACCCGCATCATCATCTTTATCCTCTCCGGTCTGGTGTCGGCGGCGGCGGGCATCATCCTGGCGTCACGCATGACCAGCGGCCAGCCGATGACCTCAATCGGCTATGAGCTGGTGGTGATCTCAGCCTGCGTGCTGGGCGGCGTTTCGCTGAAGGGGGGGATCGGCAAAATCTCCTATGTTGTGGCCGGGGTACTGATCCTGGGCACGGTTGAGAATGCGATGAATTTATTGAATATCTCGCCATTCTCACAGTATGTGGTGCGCGGTCTGATACTGTTAGCTGCGGTGATATTTGACCGTTACAAACAGAAAAAAGCCTGATTGCGCGAGTCGTTGGCCCGCAGATGCAGCCGCCTCTGCGGGCTATCCGGACAATAACAGACTGAGTGAGGGTGCTATGTATCACCGTGAATTACCGGCCGAACAGCAAAACCCCTTGTTGCCGGGCTATTCATTTAATGCCTGGCTGGTGGCGGGCCTGACCCCGATTACCGCCGATGGCCCGCTCGATTTCTTTATCGATCGTCCGCACGGCATGAAAGGTTACATTCTGAATCTCACCATTAAAGGGAAGGGACGGGTATTCGACGGCGAGCGGGCATTCGACTGCGAACCGGGCGAACTGCTGCTGTTCCAGCCCAAAACCGCCCACTATTATGGCCGCGCGCCGGACAGCCCGCAGTGGTTCCATCGCTGGGTCTATTTCCGTCCGCGCGCCTACTGGCAGGACTGGCTGCGCTGGCAGGATGAGCAGGAGGGCGTAGGACGCCTGCTGCTGCCGGAATCGCTGCGCGGCGAGTTCGACCGCCTGTTTGCCAGCATCGAACAGACCCACAACTCCGGCCGCCGCTTTGCGGAAGAGCTGGCGATGAACCTGCTGGAACGGCTCCTGCTGCGCGCCGTCGAAGAAGATCCGCGCAGCCATCAGTTGATTCGCGATCCCCGCGTCATCGAAGCCTGTCAGTATGTCACCAACCATCTCGCCAGCGAGGTCAGAATCGAGGAGGTGGCGCGTCACGTCTGTCTGTCGCCGTCACGGCTGGCGCATCTGTTCCGCGAGCAGATGGGCGTTAACCTGCTGCGCTGGCGGGAAGATCAGCGGGTGATCCGTGCCAAACTGCTGCTGCAGACCACCCAGGAACCGATCGCCTCGGTCGGGCGTGAAGTAGGCTACGACGACCAGCTCTACTTTTCGCGGGTGTTCCGCAAGCGGGTCGGCGTCAGCCCCAGCGATTTCCGCCGCCGTAATCAGGATGCCCACGACAGCCTCGCGGCACAGACCGCCTGGCCTTTAGCGCGGAGTGCTATCTCTTAGTTTTTTCGGGAAATTCCTCCTTGTTCCCATCGGGTTGATCGTCTTAAATCAATCAGGTTAGCGACAACATACCTGACCCATCTGGCGGCTCCCGACGTCAGTCCCATGCCGCGCAGTGCGCTCTCTCCTCGCAGTTTTCCGTCGGTGTGGGGGGGGCTGCACGGTGCGTGCGCGGACTGTCGGTCGCTGTTTCACCGGATGGGCCTGGCTCTGAGAGGAAGCAAAATGAGCGATAAATTACGTGTTGGTCTGATCGGCTACGGTTTTGCCAGTAAAACGTTTCACGCCCCGCTGATTGCGGGAACGCCGGACGTGGAGCTGGCTGCGATTTCCAGTAGCGACGCCAGCAAAGTCCACGCCGACTGGCCTGGCGTTCAGGTGGTGGCCGATCCTCAGGCGCTGCTGGATGACCCGACGCTGCAGCTGATTGTGATCCCCACCCCGAACGATACGCACTTCCCGCTGGCCAAAGCCGCGCTCAATGCCGGCAAGCATGTCGTGGTCGACAAGCCATTTACCGTGACGTTGTCACAGGCGCGTGAACTGGATGCGCTGGCGAAAGCGAAAGGGCTGCTGCTCTCCGTGTTCCACAACCGCCGCTGGGACAGCGACTTCCTGACGCTGAAATCGCTGCTTGAAGCCGGTACGCTGGGCGAGGTGCGCTATTTTGAGTCGCACTTTGACCGCTTCCGTCTGGAAGTCCGCAATCGCTGGCGCGAAATGAAGGGCGCAGGCAGCGGCATCTGGTACGACCTGGGGCCGCATCTGCTGGACCAGGCGCTGCAGCTGTTTGGCCCGCCGGTCGCCATCACTGTCGATCTGGCGGAGATGCGGCCGGGCGCGCAGACCACGGACTACTTCCATGCCACGCTGACCTATCCACAGCGCCGTGTGGTGCTGCACGCCAGCATGCTGGTGGCGGCGGAGTCCGCCCGCTATACGGTGCACGGCACCCGCGGCAGCTACATCAAATATGGGCTGGACCCGCAGGAAGATCGTCTGAAATCCGGTGACTTCCCGCCGCAGGCGGACTGGGGCTACGACATGCGCGATGGCACCCTGACGCTGGTAGAGGGCGATGCGCTGAATGAAACCACGCAGCTGACGCAGCCGGGCAACTATCCGGCTTATTATGCGGCAGTGCGCGAGGCGATCGCCGGACGGGGCAATAACCCGGTTACGGCGGAAGAGGCGATTCAGGTGATGGAGCTGATCGAGCTGGGTCTGCAATCCGCCGAGAAGCGCCAGACGATGTCGCTGAAGCGCGTCTGATCGCCGGATAAGAGCAAGCAGAACGGGCCGGATAACCGGCCCGTTTTTTTGCGCGACGGGATTACTGGACGCGGGCGCGAATGGCCGCTTTCTCGGCCTCGCTGAGGAAGGCGATCGTCAGGCCATTTTCCTGCGCCTGACGGATCTGCGCGGCGCTCAGGCCTGCGGCTGGGGCCGCGTGATGATACTCATGGGCCAGCTCGATGCCCTGAACCGCCGGGTCGTCGGTGTTAATGGTCGCCAGAATGCCGTGCTCAAGGAAGGTCTTCAGCGGATGCTGCGCCAGAGACGGCACGGTGCTGGTCTGGATGTTGGAGGTCAGGCAGGATTCGATGCCAATGCGATGCTCCGCCAGGAAGTCCATCAGCGCCCGATCCTCGATCGCTTTCACGCCGTGACCGATACGCTCCGCGCCCAGCTCACGAATTGCCTGCCAGATGCTCTCCGGACCGGCAGCTTCGCCCGCATGCACGGTCACGCGGAAACCCGCATCGCGCGCCCGCGTGAAGTGGCTCAGGAATTCGCTGCCGGGGAAGCCCAGCTCGTCGCCCGCCAGATCGACCGCGGTGATGTGATCGCGATGCGCCAGTAACCCCTCCAGCTCGTTGAGGCAGGCCTCTTCACCGAAGGTCCGGCTCATGATCCCGATCAGACGCACGTCGATATCGTGCTGCTGACGACCGGCGCGCACGCCGTCAATGACCGCTTCCACCACACCGGCGATGGGCAGGTTGTGGGTCATCGCCATGTAACCGGGGGAAAAACGGAGCTCAGCGTAGTGAATACCGGCGCGGGCGGCATCTTCAATATTCTCGCGGGCGATGCGGCGGCAGGCATCCAGATCGCCCAGCACTTTTACGCCCCAGTCGAGCTTCTGCAGAAAACTCACGAGGTCAGGCTCGTTCTGGCCCACCTGGACGTGCGGACGCAGCGTTTCCAGCGTGGAAGCGGGCAGGTCAAGATTAAACTGGCGGCCTAAATCAAGGATGGTCTGTGCACGGATGTTGCCATCGAGGTGGCGATGAATATCAGTCAGAGGAATTTTGGAATCGATCATGGTGCACTCGCTCAGTTGTCAGTGACGTGCAGAGCATTATAAAAATATCATGCGCAACAGCGCCAGTTATTTGCGCAAACGGCGCCGCCGGATGCTGCATAATTACCCATTACTCCGCCCGAAGGCCTGATCTGGCCGGTTCAGCGATAAAAAAAAGCGGCCCGAAGGCCGCTCTGATGCGATGAGGCGAGTTACTGTGGCATCCCTTCGCTGGTCGGCATCCCCAGCATGTAGCGGGACAGGAACTGCTCCAGCGTCATCTTGTCGCCGTTCATATTAACCTGGCCATTGGTGTACTGCAGGCTGGTCACGATGTTGTTGTCCTGCTGCTGCGTCAGGCGGAACATCTGACCCATCGCCGCCAGACCTTTCACCTGCTGGTCAGCCAGTTTCTGTGCGTCGTCCGCCTGATAGCCCTCGGCCAGACCCACTTTGTGCATGGTCTCGGTCGCCATCGGCATGTTGATCGTCAGCTTGCTGTCCAGTGACTTCAGAACCCGATCCACCATAGCGCTCAGGCTCTGGGCTTCGCCGTTCACCAGAGAGGGATCGTTGAAGTTAGCGGTCAGGTTAAAGGTGCTTTCCCCTTTATCGTTCTTCCAGCTCAGCGGTGCGATGCTGAGGGATGGCGAGCCTTTCAGCAGCATCGGCAGGTTGTTCATCAGGATCTCATGCACGCCCGCCTGATAGCGAATCGGATCGTCCGCCAGGCCCGGCTGGTTCTGCAGTGCCTGCATCTGCGCGTTATAGCGATCGGAGAAGGCTTTGACCGCCTGAGCGTCAAACTGCGACAGTTTCATTTTCAGCGCGGCCTGACCAAAGTCCTGCTTCTGCAGCTGAACGCTTTCCACCTGATAGTCGATATTGCCGCCAATCTTGCCGGCGCTGTTATCGAACGAGGAGGTGCCTTTCATGTTGTGCAGCGTCAGGGCGTCCTGACCGTTGATGCTGGCATTGACCTTCTCAATATTTACCGACTGGTCGCCAATCCGCACGCCTTCCGGGCTGAGGTGGGTGTTGCCGCTCAGCTTCAGGCCGTTCAGGGTGAACAGCACCGGCTGACCCATCTCATTTTTGCTGGTCAGCGCCAGGCTATCCACGTCGCTGTCGAGCGACACTTTGTCGCCTTTGTTGTCCGCGCTGACGTTAAAGGTTCCGCCATTGGTCGCCAGACGTTCGCCGCTCTGCGCGTTCTGATAATCAATCGGCAGGATGCGCAGCGCCGTATCGGTTGCGCCGCTGTAGCCAATGCGGGTATCCGCGTTGATCAGGGATTGATTCCCGGTCAGCTCAAACAGCTTCTTCACCGCGTCGGTGTTCGCCAGTTCGGTATGAACCGAAGCCATGCTCGGGATCAGGTTGAAATGCTTCAGCTGCGCAAACGGGAAGGGGCCGTGGTCGATGGTTTCATTCAGCACCAGGCTCTGGCCGGGCTTGAGCAGCGGATTATCTTCCGTCTGTGAGCTGGCCTGAATTACCAGATTCACTTTGCTGCTGAACACGCCGCGCTGGTAATCCTGATAGCTGATCTTCAGTCGGCTGTTGGGGGCATAAGCATTCAGCTGCGCGTTGGCATTCTGGACCAGCTGATCCCGGTGGCTTTCAATCTGCTTGCCAGTGAACCATGCCGCGCCAGTCCAGATTACACCCAGTGCGATGATGACACCTACGGCAACATTGGTCTTTTTCATTGCTGATTCGTCCTTATCCTTGAGTCCGCTTACGCCGCAGGTCTGCCCTGACGACCGAAGAAAAACGCCCGGAGGCGTTTAAATGCTAATAGGTTGAAATAATAGCAGTTAAGCGGCCCTTCGTCAGCCGGTTCACCCTAAGTCGTTAAATACCCGCGCCAGACGGCCTGTTCCGGCCACCGACACGGGTGATTCACAGGCGGGTACAAAGCAGGACTCACCGGGTTTCAGCGTCAGTTGCTCATCGCCTCTGACCACCATCGCCTGGCCCTCGATGCAGAACAGCACGGCGGCACTCTGCTGCGCCAGCGATTGCGGCGCGGCGCTGAGCGTGTGAATGGCGAAGGCAAAATCCTCCACCGGAACCGGGAAGCGCAGGGCGTGGTCCTGTTGCGTCGGCGCAATCAGTAACGCGCTGGCGGGTTTCTCTTCAAACTTCAGGTTGGCCATCAGCTCAGCGACATCAATATATTTCGGGGTTAACCCGGCGCGCAGAACATTGTCGGAGTTGGCCATCACCTCCAGCGCCACGCCTTTCAGATAGGCGTGCGGCGTTTCCGCATAGAGAAACATCGCTTCGCCTGGCTGCAGCGTCCTGACATTCAGCAGCAAGGGTGAGAACAGGCCGCAGTCGTCGGGATAGTCCGCCGCGATGGCGCGGACGGTCTGCCAGGGTTCGCCCTGCTGCACATCAAGCACTGATTTCAGGACGTCCAGCGCCCGCGACTTCGCTTCCCCTTCCAGCGAGAGCAGGGCAGAGAAGAGTGTCGCCAGGGTTTTCAGGTCGGGATGCTGCAGAAAATGGGCAATCTGCGGATGGGCACCCGCGACCGGCTCCAGCAGTGACACCATTTCCGTGATCGTGCGGAAACCGTTCATCGCCTGAAAGGGCGTCAGCGCGTAGAGCAGCTCCGGCTTGTGGTTAGGATCTTTATAGTTGCGCTCCGCCGCACCGGGAGGGATCCCGGCCGCATTCTCACGGGCAAAGCCTGCCTCGGCGGCGGGCTTGCTGGGGTGAACCTGAATGGAGAGGGGCCGGTCGGCAGAGAGGACTTTGAAGAGGAAGGGCAGTTCACCAAAACGCCGGGCAACGGTTTCACCCAGCATGGCGACAGGGTCGGCCGCGATCACCTCTCGCAGCGACCGCGGATGACCCCGGTCAGAGACGGTGGAGGGGCTTTTCGGATGCGCGCCCATCCAGAGTTCCGCCATCGGCTGGCCCTGCGGGTTGGCAATCCCATAGAGCCGGGTCAATGCCGTCTGGCTACCCCAGGCATAATTTTGCAGTGAGTTGTTCATTTTTTTCATCACGAACTCCCGGGCACGAAAATTATGGTCGTTATTAAAGCAGAAACTGTCGTTAAAAATAGCGACCCGATCCCAAACGGCGCTAAGCTCTGATAATGTTAAATTATTGTGTATTGCGATCCGGTGTACCCCTGGACCCTCGTCAGAACGGGCACACATTCATTTAAATACAGGTAAAGGAGATGTATCCATGGCAGCCAACCGCATTGAGAAAGATTCAATGGGCCCCATCGACGTACCGGCAGACAAACTGTGGGGCGCGCAGACGCAGCGCTCACTGGAGCACTTCCGCATCTCAACCGAAAAAATGCCCACCGCGCTGGTGCACGCCCTGGCGCTGACCAAGCGGGCGGCGGCCAGCGTCAACCGCGATCTGGGCCTGCTGCCCGCTGAACGGGCCGATGCGATTGTCCGCGCGGCGGATGAGGTGCTGGCCGACCAGCATCCGGAAGAGTTTCCGCTGGCGATCTGGCAGACCGGTTCCGGTACGCAGACCAACATGAATATGAATGAGGTGCTGGCCAACCGCGCCAGTGAACTGCTGGGCGGCGAGCGCGGCATGTCGCGGCTGGTTCATCCCAACGACGATGTGAACAAGAGCCAGAGCTCCAACGACGTCTTTCCGACCGCCATGCATGTGGCCGCCGTCATCGCCCTGCGCGAACAGCTGATCCCGCAGATTCAGGTGCTGAAACAGACCCTGAGCCAGAAGTCCGACGCCTTTAAAGATATCGTCAAGATTGGGCGTACTCATCTGCAGGATGCCACGCCGCTGACTCTGGGGCAGGAGATCTCCGGCTGGGTGGCGATGCTGGAGCATAACCTGAAGCATATCGAGCAGAGCATTCCGCACGTAGCGGAGCTGGCGCTGGGCGGCACCGCCGTCGGAACCGGTCTCAACACCCATCCGGAGTATGCGGTGCGGGTAGCGGCGGCGCTGGCCGATCTGACGAAGCAGCCGTTTGTCACGGCGCCGAACAAGTTCGAGGCGCTGGCGACCTGCGATGCGCTGGTCCACGCGCATGGCGCGCTGAAAGGGCTGGCCGCCTCGCTGATGAAAATCGCTAACGACGTGCGCTGGCTCTCATCCGGCCCGCGCTGCGGCATCGGCGAAATTGCGATCCCGGAAAATGAACCGGGCAGCTCGATCATGCCAGGCAAGGTCAATCCGACCCAGTGCGAGGCGATGACCATGCTCTGCTGCCAGGTAATGGGCAACGACGTGGCGATCAACATGGGCGGTGCGTCCGGTAACTTCGAGCTTAACGTCTTCCGCCCGATGATTATCCATAACTTCCTGCAGTCGGTGCGCCTGCTGGCGGACGGCATGGACAGCTTCAACCATCACTGCGCAGTCGGCATCGAGCCAGTGCGCGAACGCATCGATCAGCTGCTGAATGAGTCGCTGATGCTGGTGACGGCGCTGAATACCCACATTGGTTATGACAAAGCCGCCGAAATTGCCAAAAAGGCGCACAAAGAGGGGCTGACGCTGAAAGGCTCTGCGCTGAAGCTGGGCTACCTGACGGAAGAGGAGTTTGATGCCTGGGTCCGGCCGGAAGAGATGGTCGGTAGCATGAAGTCGTAAGGGATATCCGGGGCCAGCGGAGGCTGGCCCCGGCATTATATCGGGCAGTCCACCCACAGATGCAGTCTGGGGATCAGCAGATTCAGTGGTTCCGCAGCAGGCTTGTGGCGATGCGTAATGTTATCCGCATCATAGTCGGGCAACTCGCCCAGCACCGGCACCTGAGTGCGGTCGCGACAGATCACCAGGATCGGTGACGGGCACGCCAGCTGCGTCTGTTTTTGCTCATCGGCACGCCAGACGCGCGCCACCGGCTGGACTTTCACCGGACGTTTGATTTTGAGCCGTGCCGAGTCGGGCAGGGCGCGCACGCTGGCAAGCTCCTCCTGCACTTTTTCTGCCCACTGTTCGCGTGACCAGGGCGCCTGAGCGCGTCCCGCTTTCAGGCTTTTTTCCAGCTGGGCGATCACCTCTTCGCGTTTGAGATTCTTGATGATGTGCTTATTCGCCCAGCCGAAGCGCAGGCTGTCTGGTGCGCTGAGCAGGGTGATGGTGCGGTAGGCGTTCAGCGTGATCAACCCGCGCAGATGCTGGTGGACGAACTCAAAGCGCGCTTCACTTGGCAGGCCCGACTCCACCGTAATCAGCTGCTCCAGCCGCGCTTTCAGCTGATTGATGACCGTCACCAGCGCGTCGATCTCCGCTTCCCGTGCCGCGTCGCACTCGATGCAGAGGGCACCCGGCAAGCGCACGGCGGCCTTGGTGCTCAGCTGTTCAGACTGATGCTGCATAAACAGGCGGCAGTAGTGATCCAGCGCCATCGTCCGCGCGCGCTCGCCGAGATGCTGGTCAACGGCAATCCGGGTAATTGCCTCATGTTCGCGGCCTTTTACCACCGGCGGCAGGCTGAACACGCGGGCGATGAGCAGAGGCTGCGCGTCAATCTGCTGGCGCAGTTCGCCCAGCGCCAGTTCCAGGTCGTTGACACACTGATGCATATCAGCCACTAAGTCGTAGCGGGTCATGTGAACCTCCATAGTTACAACGTCCACAATGTGGCAGAAGCCCGGCGGGTATGCAAGTGCTCTATAGTTACAACATACTGCTACACCAGTCGGTAAAACGTGCGGCCTGCCTGGCAGAACAGTAAAAAGCGATCGCGCATTCTGGCTGATGGCAGAACATGTTATAAAACGGTTCGCCTGCTAACCCTGAGATTGCCTGTGAATCTGACGAACAAACCCGGCGTTGCCGCCATCATTACCCTGGGATGGATACAGATCCTCTCCTGGGGTGGCTCCTTCTATCTGATGGCGGTCATGGCATCGCCGATTGCAGAGGAGACCGGCTGGTCACAGCAGTGGATTTATGGCGCGCTCTCTGCCGGGATACTGGTGTCGGGGCTGTTATCGCCGCTGGCAGGCAGGATTATCGCCCGCACTGGCGGTCGCCTGCTGCTGGCGCTGAGCGGGGGAGTGATGGCGGCGGGGCTGGTCATCATGGCCAGCACTCATACGCTGCCGCTGTTTCTGTTTGCCTGGGTCGTGATCGGGGTCGGAATGGCGATGGGCCTGTATGACGCGCTGTTTGCCACGCTCGGCACCTGCTATGGCGCGCAGGCGCGGTCCGCCATCACCGGCATTACGCTGATATCGGGTTTCTGCACCACGCTGGTCTGGCCGGGAACGGCCTTACTGATTCACGGATTTGGCTGGCGCGACGCATCGCTGATCATTGCGGCCATGATGGTCGTCTGCGTCCTGCCTGCTTATCTGTTTGCCCTGCCGGCGAGCCACGCTCAGCGGCCGGTAAAACGGCGCGATTCCGCACCCGCAGCGGCTGAGATTGCACCGGTGCTCTTCTGGCTGCTGTGCGCCATCTTCACGCTGGCATCGGTGATCATGACTGCGATCTCTGTGCAGCTCATCACCTTACTGCAGGCGAGTGGTCATACGCTGGCGTCGGCGCTGGCGATCAGCGCGGTGCTTGGTCCGTGTCAGGTCGCGTCCCGTCTCGTCGATATTGCCTTTAAGCGCAGCCATCCCATCCGCACCACCTTCTTTTCTGTCGGACTGGTGGCGCTGGGGCTGCTGTTGCTGGCGGTGATGCCCCAGATGGCGCTGCTGAGCATGTTACTTTACGGGGCAGGGAATGGCCTGCGAGCCATCGTGCGGGGAACGTTACCGCTGGTGATGGTCAAACCAGAATCTTATGCCATCGTGATGGGCAAAATGGCCCGCCCGGCGCTCATGGGGCAGGCGCTGACACCGCTGATCGGTGGATATGTCTTTGAAAAGATGGGCGCATCAGCCACGCTATGGTTGCTTTGCGCGCTGGCAATCATTAACGTGATGCTGGTGATGGCGCTGAAGAGGCGATTACCGGCGGCCCCGGCCGCGTCCGTTTAAGCCATTTGCACGCCCGCCAGGCATTAACAGGGGCGTGAGCAGGCTAAGCACCTTGTGCGGTCGGGCTTCTGCCTTTGGTGAATACGTGCCTTGTCAGCGTGGGTTTGCTTCAAAAAAGCAACTGTGTTTGTTATATTTATTGCTCATTGATTGTTCACTTATGCGGCAATAAAACAATAAGATGCACCGCAACTCAGGATAAAGAAATGCTTGATTACCGCTTCCCGACAGCTTTGCAAATGGTTCTGAGCGTAGCGATGGCGGAGCAAATGGGTAAACGCTCTACCAGCGCGATTCTGGCCTACGGGCTGGAAGCGAATCCCAGTTTCATACGAAAATTGATGGTCCCGCTGACCCGTGACGGCATCATCGTCTCGACCCTGGGCCGCACCGGTTCCATCCATCTGGGACGCCCTGCAGCAGAAATTACCCTGCGGGATATTTACGTCTCGGTGATTGAAGATAAAAAGATCTGGGCTGCGCGCCCCGATGTGGCACCACGCTGTCTGGTCAGTGCCAACCTCTGCTGGTACTTCAAGTCGATCGCCGACGAAGCCGAGCAGGCGTCGCTGGACGTGCTGGCAAAACGCACCGTGGCCGACGCGCTGAACGAACTGAAAAAGCGCGATACCAGTAACTGCACCGCCGTGCCGGAACCAGAACCCGAAGAGAGTGACGAACTCTGCAAAAAAAGCCGCTGATGAGCGGCTTTTTTTATGGGCGTGGATTCATGCTGCACGCTGCCTTTGGCCCCTTTCTGCTTGCTCTCCTGCTTTATCGCTCCTGCTCTTAATAAAATGAAACATCTATGTTGTCTTAAGCATCACTAGTTTTAATCTTGCTTTAGACTGAGCGAGGGAACGCCATGCAGTACAGTGAATTCAGACGCTGGCTCATTCAGCAAGGCGCTATTCTGGTTAAGCACCGCAGAGGAAGCAGCCATTTCAAAGTCTTCTCAGGCGACAGGCAGTCTGTCTTTCCGGATCATGGCGCGAAAGAAATGCCGGAAGGGACGCGCAAGAAAATTCTAAAAGATCCGGGCCTGTAAGCCTGATCAGTGAGGTCACCCTATGTTTAACTATGCCGTCAGATTAACGCATGATCTGAAAACCGATAGCTGGGAGGTGTCATGTCGCGATTTACCCTTACTGCATTCAGTTGGCGACACCGTTGAGGAAGCGCTGGCCGAGGCAGCAGACGGACTGGTAGCCGCTATCTCTCTGGAAATGGATGCCCGTCGTCCCATCCCGTTAGCAAGTGATGCGCAGCAGGGGGAGTACATCGTTTCTGTGCCTGTCCTGGAAGCGATGAAAGCGGCACTGTATAACGCCATGATTGAAACCGGTACCCGCAAGGCAGATCTGGCACGCCAGCTGGGTGTAAATGGACCACAGGTTGATCGACTGCTTGACGTAGAGCACTCGTCAAAAGTTGAAAAAGTTGAACTGGCGCTGGCGCAGCTGGGCCGTAAAGCCCGGGGTGAGATTCTCATCTGATGAGCCGCTTTCACGCGGGGGGCGGTCAGGCGTGTCTCAGACAAAAAAAAAGGGGCGATCCTGCGATTGCCCCTTTTAATCGTTGACGGTTTACGCCGCGGCTGACTCCGACTGTCGTGACCGGCGCGTCACCAGCTTGCGCAGCGCGACATAGAATACCGGCGTCAGGAACAGGCCGAAGAGTGTCACGCCGAGCATCCCGGAGAAGACCGTAATGCCGGTCACGCCACGCACTTCGGCGCCCGCACCTTCACCCAGAATCAGCGGCACCGTGCCGGCGATAAAGGCGATGGAGGTCATCACGATAGGGCGCAGACGCAGACGACACGCTTCCAGCGCCGCGTCTACAATCCCTTTGCCCTGCATCTCCAGCTCCCGCGCGAACTCGACGATCAGAATCGCGTTCTTACACGCCAGCCCCATCAGCACCACCAGTCCGACCTGCACGAAGACGTTGTTGTCGCCGCCGGTCAGCCAGACGCCAAACAGCGCAGAGAGCAGCGTCATCGGTACAATCAGGATCACCGCCAGCGGCAGCGTCCAGCTCTCGTAGAGCGCGGCCAGCACCAGGAAGGCCAGCAGCACCGCCATCGGGAAGACGATCAGCGCCGTGTTGCCCTGGGTTGACTGCTGATAACTCAGGTCAGTCCACTCGATGTTCATGCCGTTGGGCAGAAGCTGACCGGACATCGCTTCCAGCTGGCTCATCGCCTGGGCGGAGGAGAGGATGCGCGGGTCGGCATCACCGATCAGGTCCGCCGCCGGGTAGCCGTTGTAGCGGATCACCGGATCGGGGCCGTAAGTGGTGGTGATGTTGACCATGCTGCCAATCGGCACCATTTCGCCGCGATCGTTGCGGGTGCGCAGGTTCGCAATATCCTCAACGCTGTCGCGGAACTCCCCATCCGCCTGCGCCATCACCCGCCAGGTACGGCCAAAGCGGTTAAAGTCATTCACGTAAGAGGAGCCGAGATAGGTCTGCAGCGTGCTGAACAGCGCGGTCAGCGACACACCCTGTGCTTTCGCTTTATCCCGATCGACCTGAACATCCAGCTGCGGAACGTTGGCCTGATAAGAGGAGATAGGGAAGTGCATCCCCGGCGTCTGCATGATGCTGCCCGACAGCGTATTGATCGCCGTCTGCAATGCGCCATAGCCCAGACCGGCCCGATCCTGCACATAAAGCGAATAGCCCGATCCCTGGCCCAGCCCGAGGATCGGCGGTGGCATAATGGAGAAGCCAAACCCCTGCTGGATGCGGGCGATTTTGGCGTTGATCTCCGCGTTAATCTCGGCCGCCGTATGCTTGCGCTCGTTGAAGGGCTTCAGACCAAAGAAGACCGTGCCGCTGTTTGGCGTATTGGTGAACTGCAGGGCATTCAGGCCGGGGAAAGCAACCGCATAGGCGACGCCGTCCGTCTGCATACCGATTTCGCTCATCTTGCGAATCACCTCATCGGTCCGCGCCAGCGAAGAGCCTTCCGGCATCTTCACGCCACCAATCAGATAGAGCTTATCCTGCGTCGGAATAAAGCCGCCCGGCACGGTATGGAACATAAACCCGGCCCCGGCCAGCAGCAGCAGATAGACGGCAAACACCGCGCCACGGCGACGCAGCGTGCGGCCAACCAGCGATTCATACCCATGCGCACTGCGCTGGAAGAAGCGGTTAAACGGCCGGAACAGCCAGCCAAACAGCGCATCGATAATTCGCGTCAGGCGATCTTTCGGCGCGTCATGGCCTTTCAGCAGCATCGCCGCCAGCGCAGGCGAGAGCGTCAGCGAGTTAATCGCCGAAATCACGGTGGAGATCGCGATGGTAGTGGCGAACTGCTTATAGAACTGTCCGGTCACGCCCGACAGAAACGCCATCGGCACGAACACCGCGCAGAGCACCAGCGCGATGGCGATGATTGGCCCGGAGACTTCGCGCATCGCCTGATGCGCAGCGGCACGCGGCGACAGCCCCATCTCAATGTTACGCTCGACGTTCTCCACCACTACAATCGCGTCATCCACCACGATCCCGATCGCCAGCACCAGCCCGAACAGGCTCAGGGTATTGAGCGAGAAACCGAGCAGATAGAGTACGCTGAAGGTTCCGACCACCGACACCGGCACGGCCAGCAGCGGAATGATGGAGGCACGCCAGGTCTGCAGGAACAGAATCACCACCAGCACTACCAGGATCACCGCTTCCAGCAGGGTCTGCACCACGGCCTTAATCGAGTCGCGTACAAAGACGGTGGGATCGTAAGGTGCGGCCCATTTCACATCGTTGGGGAAGCGGGTCGCCAGCTCATCCATTTTGGCGCGAACCGCATTGGAGAGATCGATGGCGTTGGCGCCGGGTGCCTGGAAGATGCCGATACCGACCGCATCCTTGTTGTTGAGCTGAGAGCGCAGGGCGTAACTGCCCGATCCCATTTCAATGCGTGCCACATCGCGCAGCCGTACCAGCGAACCGTCGTCAGAGGTCTTCAGGATGATATCGCCGAACTGCTGTTCGTTCTCCAGCCGTCCCTGAGTGTTGATCGACAGCAGAAAATCACTCTGCTTCTTCAGCGGTTCCGCCCCCAGCTGACCGGCAGAAACCTGCACGTTCTGCTCCTGCATCGCGGTGATCACGTCCTGGGCGGTCAGGTCGCGCGCCGCCACTTTGTTGGGATCGAGCCAGACGCGCATCGCATATTCACCCGCGCCGAAAATCTGGATCTGACCGACGCCGGGCAGGCGCGCCAGCTCATCTTTCACCTTGAGCGTGGCGTAGTTCCGCAGATAGAGCGAATCGTAGGTATTGTCCGGCGAGAAGAGGTGAACGACCAGTGTCAGGGTCGGCGACATCTTCTGCGTGGTGATCCCCAGCCGGCGCACATCCTCCGGCAGGCGGGCTTCCGCCTGCGCAACGCGGTTCTGCACCTGCACCTGTGCCTGATCGGGATCGGTGCCCGGACGGAAGGTCACCGTGGTGACCAGCACGCCATCCGAACCGGCGACGGATTTCATGTACATCATGTTCTCGACGCCGTTGATCGCCTCTTCCAGTGGCGTCGCCACGGAATCTGCGATCACTTTCGGGTTCGCGCCGGGGTATTCGGCACGCACCTGCACGCTGGGCGGGACAACGTCGGGATACTCACTGATCGGCAGCAGCGGAATGGCGATCATCCCGGTGACGAAGATCAGAATCGACAGCACCGCAGCAAAAATGGGCCGATCGATAAAAAAGCGGGAAAAGTCCATAGCGGCCTCGGATTAGTGAGCGGCTGTCGCGCGCATGGCGACCTGCTGAGCGGTAACGGGCATGCCCGGCATAAAGACTTTCTGCAGACCGGCGACGATCACGCGGTCGCCGGCTTGCAGACCCGATTTCACGATACGCAGGCCCTCCACCATCGCGCCGGGCTGGATATCACGCCGCTGCGCCTTGCCCTCGCCATCCACCACATAGACATACCTGCGATCCTGATCGGTCAGGACCGCCTTGTCATCGATCAGTATCGCCTCGAACTGCGCGCTGCCGGGCAGCCGCACGCGGGCAAACAGGCCCGGCGTGAACTGACGCTGCGGGTTGTCGAGCAGGGCGCGCATACGAATGGTGCCGGTGCTGGCGGTCAGCTGGTTATCCAGGAAATCGACCCTGCCCTGATGCGGAAAGCCCTGATCGCCGGCCAGCGCGATCTCAACCGGCAGGGCCTGGCGCTGCTGGCCCTGACGCGCCATCGCCTGATAGTGCAGGAAGGTATTCTCATCGACATCGAAATAGACATACATCTGCTGCTGCGACACCAGCGTGGTCAGGACACTGGCGCTGTCGCCCGCGGTCACCAGGTTACCGGCGGTGATCATCGCGCGGCTGGCGCGGCCATCGATAGGGGCGGTGACGCGGGTAAAGTCCAGGTTCAGCTGGGCCATATCGACCGCCGCCTCGGCGGCCAGTACCTCCGCCTGCGCCTGACTGGCCGCGGCGCGACGCTGTTCCCAGGCTTCGCGGGAGATCGCCTGGGTGCCGATCAGCTTCTCGCTGCGGCCCGATTCGCTGCGGGCCAGGCTCGCCTGGCTGCGCGCCCGGGCGAGTTCCGCTTTGGCCTGCTCCAGCGCCGCGCGGTAACTCCGGTCGTCGATGGTAAACAGCACCTGACCTTTGCGAACCTCATCGCCTTCGCGATAATTCACCGAGTCGATATAGCCGGAAACGCGCGGCCGCAGCTGCACGCTCTGCACCGCCTCCACCCGGCCATTGAAGTTGTCCCACTGGCTGACCGGCTTAACCAGCACCGGCGCGGCGCTGACCTCCGGCGGAGGGGTCGGGGCGTTTTGCGCAACCCCTCTGTCGCAGCCGCTGAGCTGCGCGATAAGCAGTATCATCCCAAAGAGGGTCAAGCCCTGACGAACCCGGTTCGTAATCATTATTGTCTTTCCGCGATAAGTGGTAACAGGTGACCATCTGGTCAATATTTGCAACTTTTAAGATTGCAATTAATCGCGGTGAGTGTAGGCTGGCGTCACTGGCAACTGCAAGAATAACAGATACACTTTATGTGCGGTTCGGGGCAGGGCGATGAAAGCCTGAGCAGCGCGCGCTAAATCCCCATAAAAAGTGCGGCATTTAATGTACTAATAAAACTTGCATTAAATGGCATAGTCAGCCACCCTTAAGTGTAACTGCAACTGATACTAATACTTTTCGCCACGGCGAACAGGAGAGACTGGAATGATGAGTGACGCCTTTATTCACGATTTAATCGACTGGATTGATAACAACATCGAAGCACGTCTGGATCTGGATACCGTTTCAGAGCGCGCAGGCTACTCCAAGTGGCACCTGCAGCGCATGTTCAAAGAGCACACGGGCTATCCGCTGGGTGAGTACATCCGCGTGAAGAAGCTGAAGAAATCAGCCGACCGCCTGACCAGCACCGACGAACCGATTCTGAACGTGGCGATCTCTCTGGGCTTCGACTCCCAGCAATCCTTTAACCGCAGCTTCAAACGTCAGTATGGTGTCGCACCGGGTGCATGGCGTCGACACAGCGGGGATTCGCACGCCGCATAACCTCGCCAGGGCCAGCTTGTCTGGCCCGCGCTTTTCTCTGCGTGTAAAACTGGTATCATCTGCATCCTGTCGTCACGGATGCCATTATGTCAAAAAAACTCTGGATTGGACTTTTCCTTGTCCTCGCCGTCTGCTTTTACGGCCTCAAACCCTGGCTGAATCGTGTTTCAGCACCCGCTCAGCCCGATATCGCTACCCTGACCGATGCCCGCACTGTGGCGCGCTGGGTATTGCAGCATCAGCATTTACCGGACTACTACCTGACGAAAAACGACGCGCGTAAGCGTGGCTGGAACCCGGAGAAAGGCAACCTGTGTGACGTGTTGCCCGGCAAAGCCATCGGCGGCGATCGTTTTGCTAACCGTGAAAAACGGCTGCCCACGCGGGCCGGACGTCAGTGGTATGAGGCGGATGTGAATTATCGCTGTGGTCATCGCGATGCGGATCGGCTGGTCTACTCCTCAGACGGCCTGGTGTTTCTCTCGACCGACCACTACCGCAGCTTCAGACAGGTACCCTGATTATGCTCAGCCTGACCTTCGACCTGCGTCAGCTCACCACACGCGCCGCCTTTTATCAGCAGTTTGCGGAGCAGAGCGGCTGCCCGGAGACCTTTGGTCATAATCTGGATGCGCTGTGGGACTGGCTGACCGGCGGAATGGCGCTGCCTGCCACGCTGCGGCTTCAGCACGCTGACGCGCAGCAGCCCGATTTAGCGCCGGTGCTGGCGCTGCTGGAGGAGGCGGCGCAGTCGCTGGCGGGCGAGCTGCGCCTGATTATCGACTAGGCGCGCAGCGGCTTAAGCAGGGCAATCAGCGCATCACGCGCCGTGCGCGGCAGGTCGCCGCCGCCGGTGTAGCCATTGTTCTCGATGATCACCTGATTCAGCCCGACCAGCCAGTCGTAGATGTAGTAGGCGGTGTGGTTGGCCGGGGCGGCAGAGAGGCGGGTCAGACGCTGACCGGCGCCGAAGCTGACGCTGGGCGCAGGCGGACGTGAGAAGATCACCTGACCACGATTCACCCGGCTGGCAGGCCGTTCGCTTTCCGGCCGCTGTAAAAAGCCGAGCCAGGCCACGAAATCACCCAGCACCGTCATTGCCCGCGTGACCTGACGGTCGGCACGGGATTCATGACTCACGCTCTGCGTGTCGGGCTCATGCAGCGCCTGCTGCAGTTTTTGTGCGATATCGGTGCGGAATCCGGCCGTGATTAGCTCTTCGACCAGCCACTCCATCGTCGCCTTATCCACGTTCAGCAACGCCAGCAGGCTGCGGTTCTCCGGCAGCTGACGCAGATGATCCAGCCACAGCAGCATCACCTGACGCGGAAACTGCTGCGCGCCCGGCAGACTCTGACGCGGCTGAGCCGGCGCTTCGGCCGGGCTTTCGCTGAACAGGTCAAATTCAAATCCAATCCCGAACTGATTCTCCGGCGCCTGCAGATTGGCCGGTTTGCTGCCAGGCAGGGCGGACTGATTCAGCCACAGCTGGCGCAGTGCCTCGCGGGGCGGCTGCAGGCGTTCCAGCAGCTCACCGTGCAGGCCGGTGCGGTGCTGTAAACATTTCAGCAGCGTGTCGGCGATGTTCTGTTTGCGGGCCGCCTGTTCCGGTGTGGCCTCCGCTTCGGTCCACGGCAGTAAGCGGCGCTCGACCACGGTATGCTGAATCTGGGCCAGCTGCGCCAGCAGCATGTCGCGGCGGGCCTCCGGCTGCATCTCATCCTGTAACCAGCTCGCCATGCGATCAACGCCCGCGCGATCCAGAGCCAGCATCGATCCCCAGTGCTGACCGGGCTGTCCCATCTGGCGCTGCACGGCTTCATCCACGTTAACCTGCTGATGACGGGCGTCAAACGGGGTGATGGCCCAGATCAGGCGCGGTTTCTCAGCGGACTCCTGCGCGGGCTGCTGACGCTGCCATTCACGCAGCGATTCGCTCACCAGGCTGGCATCCTGACGCTGGCTGGCGGCGGTGCAGACCAGCAGCAGATCGATCGCCTGACGGGTGGCGTAAAAGCCGGGCAGCAGCGCGCGCTTCTGCTCAAGCAGCTGCGCCCGCAGCGGATCCTGCTGACGCAGGCGCTGACGATCGTCCTGCACGGTCGCGTCCGCAGGCTGGCCGGGCGCGGGCAGATCGAGCATGTCGGCATCGTCGTAGAGCGCGGTGCGCGGTGTGGAGCAGAGCGGCGCCAGCACTTCCAGCGTCAGCAGGGCGAGCAGGCCCAGCGGCACACTCTGCGCTTTGCCAATGCGGTTGCCGTTCAGCGGGCAGACGTCCACCATCTGCTGCTGATCCTGCTCACTGGCCGGCACGATCAGCTGCTCAGCCGGCAGCAGTGACGCATCGGTGAGCAGGCTGAGAGGCGCGAGCAGGCGGCTGCTGTTACGCAGCTGATGACGCAGATGCAGCAGGCTGCGCAGCATCTCATTCAGGGCCGGTTGCGACGGCCAGAGCAGCGAAAAGAGCTGCACGCGATCGTCCACGCTCAGCCAGGGGGCCAGTTCAACCGCCTGCGGCCAGAAGTGACGGTCAAGGCGGGCATCATAGTGCGGACGGCGACGGCACCAGGACCAGAGCGTGACCAGCGCATCGCCCTCCAGGCCCGCCAGCGGCGTTGCCAGACGATGACGCTGCAGGCGCTGCAGCGCGCTGTCGATCTGCGCGGTGTCGGGTGCGCTCTCACCGGCACAGGCGACCATCAGCCGCACGATCTCCGCCTCGCTCAGCAGCGCCAGCTCAACCGGCCACTCGCCGGAGAGCGGTTCGCGCTGATGGCTGAAACGGGTCGCGGTCGCGAAATCCAGGTTGCCGGGATTGATATGCTGGAACCAGCTCAGCAGCTTGTCGCCCATGCGGGTCATCAGCTGACCCTGAGCGTCAGCCACCATCTCATTCAGCAGCCAGGCCTTTCCGGCCTGCGACTGACCAAACAGCGCCAGCGTCACCGGACGCGCCACCTGCTGCGCCAGCGCCTGGGTCTGCACGCGCGCCTGACGCAGTTGCAGCGTCAGGGTTTCCGCTTCCAGCGCCAGACGCGGCGACTGCTCACGGCTCTCTTCAATCCAGGTCAGGCTCTGATTCAGGGCATCCTGCAGCAGGTTAAGGCGTTTTGCCAGCGTCTGCGGCTGGCGGGGTTTCAGGGCTTTCATCGTTTACATACGCTCCCGCTGTCAATCCAGTATTGCGCATTGGCATTGCCGGTGGCCGACAGGGTATTCAGCTTCAGACTTAACTGCTCCAGCGGCACGCGGGTGCCATCATCCAGACGCGCATCGCTCAGCACCAGGTTTTCCGGGCCGGTCGCGCCAGGGCCGGCTTTCACCGCCAGGCGGATGCGCAGCACGCTCTCCCCGGCCACTTTACGCGCCAGGGTGGCGTCGTTCAGCGTCAGGCTGTAGAGCGGCGAAGCGGGCCAGCGGTCGTTATCGAGCTGGCGGAAGCCCAGGCAGACGTTGCCGCGGATACGGAAACTGCTTTTTTTATCCAGCGCATAGCCAGGATCGTCGAGGTCAATTTCGCTGTAGCAGAGATTCTCGTCGGTCAGCGCCTGGTTTTCGTCGAGCATGCCCAGGTAGCGGATCGTCGAATAGGGCTCAAAGTCGCCCGCGCGGAACCAGAAGCTGCTGAGACGCAGATCCAGCGCCAGCAGGCAGAGCATCGCACCTACCGCCGCGGTCGATTTCGGGTTATCGATGCGGCCATGTTTGTTAAACGGATACCAGTCGCTGGTGTGATAACCCTCCAGCGACAGAATACGGCTGCCTGGCAGCGGCTGCAGATGGCGCACCAGCGCCTGAATGCCGGGGAAGCGCGACGGCCGGCCGGTCAGCAGCAGCACGTCACACTGATAGAGTGACACCACTTCACACATTGAGCGCAGCGCCGGAATGATCGCCATGCGGTGCTGCATAAATTCGCCGTGCAGCTGCGACAGGCTGACCACCAGTGGTACCTGCAGCAGGTCGAAGCGGCTGTGACCGCCCAGCTCGCGCTGGATCTCGCCGTTTACAAACGCCAGCACCGCGTCGCCCGGCGCCTGTTCAACCAGCTCGCCAAACAGCGCGTTGATCTCGGCGTGGCTCTCCAGCGGATCCCAGTTCTCGTAACGCTCCAGCACGGCCTGCGCCAGCGGAATAAAGAGCTGTAACGTGACCTGCTGACGCAGCGTGGCCTGACCGTCCATGCGGCTGTCGTGACCAAAGAGCTTGTTCATCAGCGGATCGGTCAGGGTCAGACCCGCTTTCTGCAGATGCTGCTGCAGCGCCGGGAGGATCCACAGCTGAATGACATCCAGCAGGATATCGTCGCCCGCCACCTTAAAGCCTTCACGGAACAGCAGGCGCGGCGTGATTTTAACGTTGTTGCCCTGACCATCATCCAGACGATACTGGGTGATCGCCAGATCGGTGGTGCCGCCGCCGATATCGATCGAGGCGATGCGCAGGCTCTTGCCGGGCAGCTCATCGGCCTCACGCGGACGATCCGGGCGAGCCATGCTGCTGAAAAAGTCTTCGGCGCGACCGGCAAAATTGACCTGGGTTTCGTTAAACAGCCAGACCATCTGGCCGCAGGTCGCCTCATCCCACTCCATCTGCACATCCGGCAGCGGTTTCGGGCTCTGACGCGGCCATGCAGGGGCCAGCTCATCCTCGTCGGTCAGCCAGCCTTCGGCTTTCCAGACCAGCGCCAGCGCTTCCTGCATCCTGCGACGGAAGATTTCACGCTCCGGTTTCGGCATCGCCGAAGGCAGCGTCAGGATGACATGGCGCAGCTGACGGGGCGCGTGGCTCTGCGGCATCCGCTGACGCTGAGCGGCACTGTTCATCTGCATCAGCGCCTGTGCCAGCAGTTCGCACAGCATAAAGGTCATCAGCGAACTGCGGCTGTAGTGGGGTGAAAAGACCGGCAGGCGGTCGTCCGGCGGCAGCGTCGAAAGCGGCTGGCCTTCGTCGTTCAGCAGGGTGGTAAAGGGCGCGGCATAGGCCAGCGGCTCGCTCTGCTCACCTGGCGTATTGAAACGCCAGCCTGGCTGATAGCGTGCCTCATCCCAGAGATAGCGGCGCGGGCTGGAGAGGCCGGTGCTGCCTTCCAGTCCCACGCGCTGCAGCGCCAGACGGCTCGCTTCACGCCCGACGCGGGTCAGCGATGGCCACATAAAGGCCTGTTCGCGGCCACTCTCCAGCGAGAAGTTCGCCTTGCCAAAGCGGGCTTCGGCAAACTCCAGGCGGCTGTCGAACAGCTCGTTGTAAACCTGATGCGGCTGGGAGAGATCGCGCAGCTGCAGTTCATAGGTCTGCTTCAGCCCGTTGCTCTCTTCCGGGTGATCTTCCACCAGGATGCCGCAGGTATGGGAGTTGCCGACATCGAGAATGATATCGACGTTAACGGCCGGGGTCTGCAGCGTGGCGGCCTGGATGTGGATCTCGCTGAGGTCGAGCTGTTCGCCCAGTAGCTCCAGCAGATTGAGATAGTGCGCCTGATATTCAAATTCACGAAGCGCCTGATTGATCGCCTGTTCACGGCGATCGGCGACGCGATCGGTAAAGGTCTCCCGCAGCCAGCCGTCAACCCAGGTGAGATCGAGAAACTCACCCAGTTCATAGTTGTGCCAGGCGAGCGCAAAGGTCACGCCGTTCTGCGCGTCGGCAGGAGTCAGACCGAGCTGTTCGCCGCCATCCTGCTCCGCGACACAGCGGGTGTCGAACGCCAGGCTGACGCGATGGGTATTGCCCGCCGCATCCGGGGCCGGCAGGGCGACCAGACGCATCCGCGCCCAGTTTTCAGGGCCGCCGATGAAACGGCGGCCGCTGGCGCAGCGCAGCATAGGCAGCGGCAGCCAGCAGGCGGAGAGGAGCGTGAGGGAGTCGGCCAGGGCGATATCGGACTCCGGGCGCACCACTTCTGCGGCACCGCCATCTTCCGGATAGAGCAGGAACTTACCGCTGTTGCCGTCCACGTTAAGGCGCAGCAGCGGGCCGTTGGCGGTCTGGCGCACGAACTGGCGGCGCGCCGGGGTGGCAGAGAGCTGCAGGCCGAAATCCAGAAACTGCACGCCGCTGTTTTCAATCAGCGTAATTTTTTGTTTGTCATCGATCAGGGGAGCCAGCATCGTTATTTACTCTCACGCTTAATCGTCATCGGGAAGATCCGGTCTTCCGCATACTGCGCTTCACACACCGCGGCACCAATACTCGCGTGGCAGACCAGCAGCGGCATGCGGTAGCGCGAACTGTTCTGGCACTTCGCCGTGTAGCGGCTCTCGATCACCAGGTTGCCGGCGCTGGTCATGGCCGCGCTGACATCCGCTTTGCAGCTGGTATTGCCCTGGGTCACCTGTACGCTGCCTTTGCCATTTTTAAACTGGAAACGCATCACCGGCGGTTTACCGGTCGGCGTCGGCATCTGGTCGATGGTGACGCGCCAGCGGCCATCGATGACCTGTACCTGACCTTCGCGCACCGCATCCGGCGTCACGATCAGGTCATCCGGCCGGGCCGGAACCGCAGGGGTCACCACACTGGCAAGGGTAGCAGATGCGGCAGCCGGTGCGGCTTCTGTGGCGGCAACGCTGGCCGGTTTCTGTGGCAGCGTTTCAGGAAGTTTCTCTGCGGCGGCCATCACGGCCGGCGGGGCGATAGCGGGGGTAGCTGCGACCTGCGCTGGCGCGGCGGCCGGTGTTGGCGACGCAGCCGCAGCCGGCGTCGTCGCAGGTTTTGCACTGACTTTCGCGCTTTCAACCGGCGCCTCGGATGCGGGACGATGCAGCAGCACCGCCACCACGACGGCGGCCGCAATCGCCACCGGCGGCAGCAGATACCCGATGCGGAAACGGCGGCGCGCCGGGGCAGGTTTCTGTTGCACCGGCTCAGGCGTTATCACCACCGGCTGCGGTTCTTCCACCGCTTCAGGTACGGGTTCCGCCATCAGCACGGGTTCGGCGACCACGGGCGCAGCAGGCAGCTCGGGCAGCGGCTCAACCAGCGCGACCGGCAGATTCTCCTCCAGGGTGTCGCGCAGGCAGGCCAGCGCATCGTCGCGGCTGCGCGCCTGGGCATCGACAAAGCCCCAGAACGTGATGACCGGTTTGCCATCCACCAGATAGACATATTGCTGATCGGGAAACTGCAGGGTTTTGCTCAGCAGCGCACCGAACAGCCGCATGGCGGGGTTCTCCGCCGCGCGCGCGCGCGTGCTGAGATCCTGCATATCCTGCTGGCAGGCGGTAAGCTGCTGCAGGGCCGCGCGACGTTCATGATCGCTCGCGCCCAGCCAGGATTTCACCCGGCCGCTGAAAGGGGCATACCAGTCGAGGCGATCGCCCCGTTCATTGGCCTGCGGGATCGCCAGGCAATCTGCCAGTGCGCCCTGACGGCGCAGACGCAGCGTTTCACGAATTTGCAGCGCTGAGGCGTAGACCGGCTGGCCATTTTCACCTAGTGCCAGAACAGCATCTAATTTACCGCTGCGCAGAAAAGTTTTTGCCACCTGTTGGGCCCTTATCGGTCGTTGTCTGAGGCAGAAAATCGCGTGTTATCGACGATTAAATTGATTTTACGCCGGGCAATGACCAATCAAACGGCAGAAAAGGGGCTAAATCCACTGTTTTTTTCGCTGGCTGGCGTAAAAATAACCGATATTTCAGTCACAATGCGTTCCTCAGCCCGTTTTGCGCACCAGCAGCAGGTGAGCGAGAACGCCACCCGTCAGCCCCCAGAAAGCCGGTCCGATACCCAGCAGCGATACGCCCGAGGCGGTGATGAGAAAGGTGATCAGCGCGCTGTCGCGTTCGGCTGGCTGCTCCAGCGCCCGCTGCAGGCTGCCGCCCAGGGTGGCCAGCAGGGCCAGACCGGCGAGCGCCTCGATCAGTACCGCAGGCAGGGCGCTGAACAGCACGGCGATCAGCGCACCGGACGCGCCCGCCAGCAGATAAAAGACCCCGGCCAGCGCCGCCGCCCGCCAGCGTTTCTGCGGGTCGGGATCAACCTCCTCGCTCATGCAGATGGCGGCGGTGATTGCGGCGACGCAGACCGAAAACCCTCCAAACGGTGACAGCAGCAGTGCCGTCAGCCCGGTGCGGGTCATCAGGGCAGAGACGGGCGGACGATAGCCATGCGCCTGCAGGGTCGCAATGCCGGGGGCGTTCTGCGACGCCATTGTTACCAGAAAATAGGGCAGACCGGTACCCAGCAGCAGGGGCAGGCTAAAGTGCGGCATAATCGGTTCCGGCAGCGCCAGCCTGACCGCGTGCGGCGGAAAATGGATGGCGTGCTGCATCAGGGCGACCAGGATGCCTGCCAGCAGCGTCACCAGAATGGCGTAGAGGGCCAGCCAGCGGCGCGCCAGCAGCCAGGCCAGGCACATGCTGCCGCACAGGGCAAAGTTGCTCTGCAAATCGGCAAAGGTCTGCAGCCCGAAGCGCAGCAGGATACCCGCCAGCATTGCCGCCGCCAGCGAGGCGGGGATGTGGTTCATCAGACGGGCGAAGAGACCGGTCACGCCGCAGAGCACGATCAGCAGGTTGGCGAAGACAAAAACCCCCACCGCCTCATTCAGCGTAACGCCGTGAAAACTGGTCGCCAGCAGCGCCGCGCCGGGCGTGGACCAGGCGGCGAGCACCGGCATCCGGTAGCGCAGCGACAGGCCCAGCGAGACGATCCCCTGCGCGAGACCGAGCACCGACAGCCAGCCGCCGATCTGCGCGGGCGTGGCGCCCGCCGCCTGAAACATCTGATAGATAATGGCGCCGCTGCTGCTGTAGCCCACCAGCACGGCAACAAAGCCGGAAACCAGCATCGGCAGGGTAAAGGGGGCCTGTTCCGCTCGTGTCATCTCTCACTTCTCAATCGGGTTGTGCGTTATAGCGCACATGATGGCATGGTGCGCTATAACGCACAAGTGTTACACTGTCAGCCTGTGCTTTTAACGACGCATGCAAACAATCAGGAGAAACCATGGCGGATTTTCAGCAACACCTGAGCGAGGCGCTCAGGCAGTTGCGTCAGGCCAACGGCTGGAGTCTGACGTTGACGGCGGAGCGGACCGGCGTCAGTAAAGCGATGCTGGGGCAGATTGAGCGTGGCGAATCCAGCCCGACCATCGCCACGCTGTGGAAGATCGCCACCGGGTTTAACGTTCCTTTTTCGTTTTTCATCGACTCCCGGGTGATCGCCTCCGGGGCCGCGCCGGGATTCAGTCAGCCTGACGCCGGGATGGCTGTCCGGCCTCTGCTGCCCTACGATCCGCAGCTGCGGTTTGAACTGCTGGCGGTGGAGCTGGCCGCGGGGGCGCAGAGTCACTCGTCGCCCCACGAAGCGGGGTGCGTGGAGCAGGTGGTGGTTATCGAGGGGGAACTCCTGCTGGCGGTCGGGGAGGTGTGGCGGCGTCTGCTCGAGGGTGAGGCGTTCCGCTTTGAGGCGGATGTGCCACACAGCTATCGCAACCCGCTCAGCACGCCGCTGCGCTTTCACAGCCTGATTCACTATCCGCAACGGCCTGACGTTACAAATTGATACGGGCGCAAACTACACAGTTTACCTTCGTATCTCTATACTTTTGCCGGTTAACAGAGAGGGACAATGAGCGATCTGACTGATTCCGCCGCCACGCTGCGGATGCTGGTGGGTAAGCTGGCGCGACGCCTGCGCGAGTCGGCACCGCCCGGCGAGCTGACCTGGTCACAGGTAGCGGTGCTCGGCCATCTGGTGCGCGACGGGGCGATGACGGTCACGCAACTGGCTGCGGCTGAGGGCGTCCGGACCCAGTCGATGGGCGCAACCGTCGCCGGATTACTGGCGTCGGGCCTGGTGACCGGCGAACCCGATCCCCATGATGGCCGCAAAACGCGCTACTTTCCGACACCGGCGAGCCTGGCGGTGATTACGTCGAGCCGGGCGATGCGTGAAGACTGGCTGGTGCGGACGCTGGCGGCCCGGCTGAGCCCGGCAGAACAGCAGCAACTGACCGACGTTCTCCCTCTGCTGCAACGACTCGCTGACGATTAACCCTGAGGATCCAACATGGCTGTAACCACACTTGATGCAAAAACTGCGCTGATTGTTATCGACCTGCAACATGGCATCGTGGCGCTGCCGCTGGTGCATGCGCCAGAGCCGGTGATCGAACGTTGTGCCGCACTGGCAGCGGCCTTCCGCGCGCACCAGCTGCCGGTGGTCCTGGTGAACGTGGCCGGTACTGCACCCGGCCGCAATGAGCAGGGACGTCACAGCGGCGAACTGCCTGCCGACTGGGCTACGCTGGTGCCGGCGATGACGCCGCAGCAGGATGACCTGACCGTAACCAAGAAAACCTGGGGTGCGTTTCACGGCACCGCGCTGCATGATGCGCTGCAGGCCCGGGGCGTTACGCAGGTGGTAATCTGCGGGATTGCGACCAGCATCGGCGTCGAATCTACGGCCCGTCAGGCGTATGAATTAGGTTACAACGTCACGTTAGCCACGGATGCGATGACCGATCTCAACGCCGATACGCATCACAACAGCATCAGCCTGATCTTCCCACGCCTGGGTGAAACCGGCAGCAGTGAAGCGATCGTGGCGCAGCTAACCTCGCACGGCTGATAACGATGCGTGCCGGGCCGCCTCTGCGGTGGCCCGGCAACGTTTTACCGGAAGGCGTAACCCAGCGTCAGGCCCACGCTGTAGTTGCGGCCCGGCGCCGATTCAAAATAGCGACCGTTGCTCTCATTCACGATCACCGACCCCACATAGTGGCGGTCAAACAGGTTATCGACGCGGCCAAACAGATCCAGCGTCCAGTTCTCCACCTCCCATTTGTACCCACTGTTCAGCGCGGCCACGGTGTAGGAGGGCGTGTTGACCCGGTTCTGATCTTCTGCGGCGATCTGGCTCAGATAGCGCACCTCGCTGCCCGCATAGAAACCCGTCTCCGGCAGATAACCCAGCCCGGCGTAGACCATATTGCGGGCGATGCCCGGGATGCGGTTGCCGTCGCAGCTCTCGTTGCCGCAGGCGTTGCTGCGATAACGCGCATCCAGCAGGGTGTAGGCCATCTTCAGCCGCCAGTCCCAGGCAAACTGCTGGTCCAGGCTCAGCTCCAGGCCGCGACGGCGGGTCTGACCGGCATTCTTATAGGTGGTTCGTCCGCCGCTGCTGGCATCCGCCACAATCTCATCGCGGGTATCAGTCTGGAACAGTGCGGCACTGACCAGCCCGTTACCGATGCGTTTCTTGCTGCCAATCTCCAGCGTGTCGCTGGTGGCGGGTTTCAGACCCAGATTGAGGCCCGTGGCATTGTCTGAACGGTAAGACAGCTCGTTGATGGTCGGGGTCTCAAAGCCGCGCCCGGCGGAGATCCACGCATTCCAGCTCGGATCAAAGGCGTACTTCAGCGCCGCCGCAGGCAGCCACTTGTGATAGCGCGCCTCGCCGCTGTCGTCGCCGTTCCCGGGCCGGATATAGAAGTCATTGGAGTCAAAGTTCACGGTGCTGAAGCGCACACCGGCATCCAGCGAGAGGTTGTCCGTCAGCTGCCAGCCGGTCTGGAGATAGGGATCCAGCGTCCACATCAGGTTGCGTTCGTTGCGGCGCAGGTTGCCCTGTTCGCCCAACTGCGTCACCCCGTTGCTGACGGTGAAGTTTTCATAGCCCTTACGCCGTTCGCTCATGGTTTCGTAATCGAGTCCGGCGGTCACCGCCACCGGAACCGACAGCAGCGTATCGCGATGGGTCCAGCGGCTGTCCACACCCTGATAGTGACGGGTCAGGGCGATTACGCCACCGGGATGTGCAGGGTTGCGCTGAACGGCGGCGGGAATCGACTGGAACTGCGTGGTTTCGCGCATGCCCGCGTAGAGCATGACGCTGAGGTCGTCGTTCTCACTCATCTGACGCTGATAGCGCAGGCCGCCCTGAGTCTGATCCACCGTTTTGCGGGTGTTATAGAGCGAAACGTTACTCACCACCTGACGCGGGTTGTCACGCCACTGCGCCTCGGTTAATCCGCCCGGATCCTGCGCCTCGATGTGCACGCTGTTGAACAGCAGGGTCAGGGTGCTGACATCATCGATTCGCACGCCGAGCCGGGCATTACCAAGGTTCTTCTGCGCGGCGCTGTGATCCCGGTAGCCGTGCGTGGTAAAGCGCGAGGCCGATACCGTGTAGTTCACATCGCCGGCGTGAGTGCCATCGCCGGTCGCGCCGCTGGCTTTGACGCTGTTGCGCCAGCTGCCGTAGCTGCCGTACCAGCTGCTGTATTCGAGTGTGGGTGGCTGCTGACCCTGCTGGGTCGTCACGTTGATGACGCCGCCTGAGGCGTTGCCATAGAGCGCCGAAAAGGGGCCGCGCAGGACTTCGACGTGATCGATCGAGCCGATGTCGATGTTGGAGGTCTGCGCCTGGCCATCCGGCATGGTGGCCGGGATGCCATCCACGTAGATGCGTAAACCACGCACGCCGTAGGTTGAACGTGAGCCAAAGCCGCGCATCGACAGTTGCAGATCCTGGGCGTAGTTTTGCCGGTTCTGGATCTGCAGACCCGGCACGCCGCTGAGGTTTTCCGACAGGTTGACGCGCGGTGCGGCCTGACGCATATCGTCCCCGCTGACCACGCTCAGGGCCGCCGGGGTGTCGAGTTCGTTAAGCCCGTTTTCCGGCGGGGCAGCCGTGACGACCAGGGTATTGTTATCATCCGCCGCCTGCAGCGACAGCGGTAAGAGTGCGGGCAGCATCAGCAGCGTGGCCCGTCGCAGAGAGATTATTTTCATTATAAGTGGCCTGAAAAAAAGAGCGGTAATGAACCAACCGGAACAATCGCCGGGTATGGTAAGGGTTTGATGCGCCGGGGTATACCGTTTCGGGCTGGATTTTTTCACCGTTTACCGCCAGGCTGGAATCCATCTTTTGCAGTAACCACGCGTCCGATCTGATTGGATGCCAGCAAACAACTTACGGGAGTCAGCATGAAACAACCTGAAGTCGCGGTTCTGGGATTAGGTGCAATGGGGCACGCATTTGCCGCCAACCTGCTGAAAAAGGGCTTTCGCGTGCACGGCTGGAACCGCACCCGCGCACGCGGCGAGGATCTGCTGGATGCCGGTTTAACGCTGGCTGATTCACCTGAAGAGGCGGTGCGTGATGCGGATGTGGTGATCGCCATGCTCGCCGACGGTGACACCACGGAGCAGGTGCTGCATCAGGCGAAAGCGGCCTTTAAACAGGGGGCAACCCTGTGCCAGATGGGTACCATCGGGGTTGAAAAAACCGACGCGCTGATCGCCTTTTTCGCCGATCAGCGGCCCGATCTGCTGCTGATCGACGCCCCGGTTTCCGGCACCAAAGCACCTGCGGAGAACGCGCAGATTCTGGTGCTGGCCAGCGGTGACCAGAGCCGGGCACAGGCGGCAGAAGCGGTGTTCGCCGCCATCAGTAAAGGCACGAAGTGGCTGGGCGAAGCGGGAAAAAGCACCCGGATGAAGCTGGTGATCAACAGCTGGCTGATTGGCCTGATGCAGAGCCTGGCTGAGAGTACCCGGCTGGCGGATCAGTTTGGCTTCTCCACTGACGATCTCTGGCAGGTACTGGAGGGCGGTCCGCTGGCCGCGCCGTATGCGAAAATGAAGCTCGGGATGATTGCCAGCGACGACTACACGCCGCAGATGCATCTGGTCTGGGCGCTGAAGGATGCGCGGCTGGCGCTGGATGCGGCAGAGACCCCGCTGCCGGCGCTGGACAACATCGCCCGGCTCTGGGAGCAGGCGGTGGAGGCCGGACACGGTGAAGAGGATCTGGCGGTAATCTACCGCTACCTTGGGGCGCAATGAGCCAGCAACCCATTGCGTTTCAGTTGCGTCCGCTGGTGCCGCTGGCGCACGATTATCCGCACGGTGCCAGCGAACCCTGGCATCATCGTAAAGTTTTCGCTCCTGTCACGCGTTTAACAGGTATTTTTACAAAAGCTCATACGGCCGGGGAGGTGCTCAGGCCAGCACCTGGATGTCAGATCGGGGGCTGGAGATTGTGAGTATCGTTCAAGTAATACGCCCACTTTGTGGGCTTATTATGGGATCGCGAGCCTTTCAGATTTCACCGTATAATGCTCAAAATTAAAACAGTTAATGCCGTTATAAGGTAGCAAAGGCCAGCGGACATCCACAAACGTGAGAAAATTATCATCCAGTTGCTTACTGTCAGGTTGTTATCACTGAAAAAAGAATAAGCAGGATTAGGATAGCTAAAAAAGCGCATTTTCTTTTTTTTGTTTAAATTAATAAAAAATCTGCATACCTGGTAGACACCAAAAAAACCAACCATGTGATAAAAAGAATAGGGCGGGGGGAATTGATATCGCTCCAGAAACAGTGAAGTTATTTTTTCATATTCTTTTTTGTGATAAGCATAAAAAAAGAAAGAAATAAAAATTATTGCACTACCTGAAAGGGCAAAGATTAAACCCATTCTTGAAATGTAAAATTCAGTCACCTGTAAACCCCAGTAAATAATCCACCGTTTTTTCGCCGGCTGTACTACCGATATAACCGCCGACCATGGAGCCTACAGCTGCACACGCTACGCCTCCTGCACCTGCGGTGGCTATGCCTATTGCTGCACACCCCAATAGCCCGGCAGAACCTCCCCATGCTCCGATAAACATCGCACTACCCGTACCAACAGCAAACTTTGTGTAGTCTCTTACCGCAATTTTACCACACTCATTTTCACGTCCTTTTAAACAGGCATTAACGACATCGTTACTTGTTCCGGCAAAAGCAAATCCAATACCGATATATCCTCCAGCCTTCAGGAATCGAGCCGCCCTGGCCGCATTACCGACATAATATGAATAGCCCGGAATACCGCTTATCCCCGCAGTGGACCACTCATGAACAATCGAACGGCTCGAGAGGTTTAACGCCCGTTTCATGTTCTCATAATTCTGGAATTTGACGATATTCCGACTGAGGGATTTTAATAGCGGTTTGTTAACTAATTCTTTTAACTGATGTAACAGCTCTTTGCGCTCCACAAAGAACTGCTGGCCGATCAACGTACCCTGGGTACGAAATTGATTCTGATAGCTGACTTCAATTTTTTTTAGTGTCTGCTCAATAGCATTAAAATACTTTTCACCGGCATCACCTGCAGTGCTGAAAATCTTGTCCCCTGCACCCGTCAACGCAGCAATCGTTCCGTAATGTTTTTGCAAGAAACTGGCGTCATCGCTGTTGATGCCTGTAAAAGCCGCATTGGTCTTGTTTTTTGCCTGTCGGAGTATCGTCAGTATCTTTATTGTCAGAGGGGCTGGGGTCTCAGTGTCAGCAACAATCAGAATTTGCCCGGGTTTCAGATAAGGAGTGTCCGCATTGAGTTTCATAAAGAGACTGGCGGCTGGGGAACGGACATCCCTGAAGAGTTCTCTTGCCTGATATTCCAGACTACCCGCTGTTTGCACTATACAATATCCTGGGGCTAAGTTACGCGACATGCTTCCGTGCTCCATCAGTTTTAGTGCCAAAAGGATGGATTCTGATAAGCCAGAACCTGAAACAAAGATAAATAATTTTACATCGTTACGCAAAGGCAAATATAAAGTTCTATGGTACGGACTGAGATCAGTTTCAGGTCCGGAAATAAATTACCTTCGGACTTTAATTCCTTCATCTCAATACCTGCTTTATGAATAGAGCCGTGCAGGACAACTCTCTCTCGTGCGGGTTTAAACATCACCAGAATTATTCGCAGATCCAGTATCGGGCGACCTCAATGCGCACAGAAGCATACAGAACAACACGCGGCGTGCGGCGACGTTTGATGAATCCGCCGGGCAGGGTTAGCATGGTCGGCTGTTTATCCGGGTGGACTTTTATGCTGATTTTTGACGGTCACAACGATCTGCTGCTCAACCTCTGGCTGCATCATCGCGATGCGCCCGCGCGGGCGTTTTATCAGGGGATTGAGCGGGGGCATCTCGATTTTCCGCGTATCCGGCAGGGTGGCCTGGGCGGCGGGCTGTTTGCGATTTTTGTGCCGCCGCAGGCGTACATTGCGCAGACCGCGCCCGCCCGCGCCGGTGAGCCTTATGAACCGCTGACCATTATGTGGCAGCAGTTGCAGATCCTGCAGCAGCTGGCTGATGAGTCGGGCGGCCGGGCACGCCTCTGCCGCAGCGTGGATGAGATCGCCGCCTGCCGCGCCGCTGGCGTGCTGGCAATGGTGGCCCACATCGAGGGGGCGGATGCGCTGGATGAGGAGGGCGAACAGCTGCACGCCTTCTGGCAGGCGGGCGTGCGCAGCATCGGGCCGTTCTGGAATCTGCCTAACCGCTTTGGTCAGGGCGTCAGCGGAACCTTTCCCGGCTCACCCGATACCGGGCCGGGCCTGACCGCCGCCGGTGAACGGCTGATTCAGCAGGCAGGCCAGCTGAAGATGATGATCGATGTGTCGCACATGAACCTGCAGGCGTTCCACGATACTGCCCGGCTCTTTCGCGGGCCGCTGGTTGCCAGCCACTCTAACGCGCACGCCCTCTGTCCGCAGCCGCGCAACCTGACCGACGATCAGCTGCGGGCGATCCGCGACAGCGGCGGTCTGGTCGGCATCAATTTTGGCAATGCGTTTCTGCGCGCCGATGGCAAACGCGACGCTGACACGCCATTGACAGAAATTGTTAAGCATTATGATCACCTGTTGACGATAATGGGCAGTGACCATGTCGCCTTTGGCTCTGATTTTGACGGCATTACCCCCCCGGCTGCGCTGGGCGATATCAGCGGAATGCCGCGATTGCTCGCCGCTTTTCAGGAAGCGGGCTATGATCAGACACTGACAGAGAAACTGGCATGGGGAAACTGGCAGCGGGTTTTACGACTGACCGGGCTGTGATAACAATTTCCTTACGTTCCGGGCTTGATCCTGACGCGCCATTGGCGCACCATCTGCCTGGAATTTGTGATGGCGGTCTCATTTAACGCCGGTAACGCTGATTTCAGGCAGCTAATATACTGTTAATAAAGAGGAAATAACTCATGTGGAAAAAACCAACTTTCGTTGATATGCGTCTCGGTCTGGAAGTGACTCTCTACATCTCCAACCGTTAATCGTTCTGCCCGCCCTCTGAGCGGGCATTTTTTTTCAACTTCTGGTTTTCCTCTATGTTTATCAAAATCCTCGGTTCAGCCGCGGGTGGCGGGTTTCCGCAGTGGAACTGCAACTGCGCCAACTGCCACGGTGTGCGAAACGGCACCATTCAGGCCCGCCCGCGCACGCAGTCGTCGATTATCCTCAGCGATAACGGCACGGACTGGGTGCTCTGCAACGCCTCGCCCGATATCAGCCAGCAGATCCTGCACACGCCAGAGCTGACCCGCCAGGGCGTACTGCGCGGCACGGCGATCGGCGGGATTATCCTGACCGACAGTCAGATCGACCATACCACCGGGCTGCTGAGCCTGCGCGAAGGGTGCCCGCATCAGGTGTGGTGTACACCGGAAGTGCATGCCGATCTCAGCAGCGGCTTCCCGATCTTCCCAATGCTCTCGCACTGGAACGGCGGTCTGCAGCACCGGCCTGTCGCGCCACTGACGCCGTTCAGCGTGGATGTGTGTGGCGATCTGCGCTTCACCGCGATCCCCATTATCAGCAATGCACCGCCATACTCGCCCTATCGCGACCGGCCACTGCCGGGCCACAACGTGGCGCTGTTTATCGAAAATCAGGCCAATGGCCAGACGCTGCTCTATGCGCCGGGCCTGGGCGAGCCCGATGCGGTGATCCTGCCGTGGCTGCAGAAAGCGGACTGCCTGCTGATCGACGGCACCGTCTGGCAGGATGATGAGCTGCTGACCACCGGCGTGGGCCACAATACCGGAAAGGCGATGGGCCATCTGGCGCTGGCGGAAGAGCAGGGGCTGATGGCGCTGCTGGCGTCGCTGCCGGCAAAACGTAAAATTCTGATCCACATTAACAACACCAATCCGATCCTCAACGAGCAGTCACCGCAGCGTCAGTTCCTGACGGCGCAGGGAATAGAGGTAAGCTGGGACGGAATGGCGATCCACCTTCAGGGCTAAATCATGCAGATTACGGAAACGCTCTCCCCGCAGGCTTTTGAACAGGCGCTGCGTGACAAAGGCGCGTACTACCATATTCATCATCCCTATCACATCGCGATGCATACCGGTCAGGCCACGCGCGAACAGATTCAGGGCTGGGTGGCGAACCGCTTTTACTACCAGACCACCATTCCGCTGAAAGATGCCGCGATCATGGCCAACTGTCCCGATCCGGCCACCCGCCGCAAATGGGTGCAGCGCATCCTCGACCACGACGGCAGCAACGGCGAGGAGGGGGGCATCGAGGCCTGGCTGCGGCTGGGCGAGGCGGTGGGTCTGACCCGCGACGCGCTCCTGTCAGAGCAGCATGTGCTGCCGGGCGTGCGTTTTGCGGTGGATGCTTACATTAACTTTGCCCGTCGCGCCAACTGGCACGAGGCGGCCTGCAGCTCGCTGACTGAACTCTTTGCGCCGCAGATCCACCAGTCGCGGCTCGACAGCTGGCCGCAGCACTATCCGTGGATCAAAGAAGAGGGCTATTTCTACTTCCGCAGCCGCTTAGGTCAGGCTAACCGCGACGTGGAGCATGGTCTGGCGCTGGCGCTGGAAACCTTCACCACGGCAGCGTCGCAGAACCGTATGCTGGAAATTCTGCAGTTTAAGCTCGATATTTTATGGAGCATGCTGGACGCGATGACGATGGCCTATGAGCTGAAACGTCCGCCTTATCACACCGTCACCGACAAGGCGGCGTGGCACACCACCCGACTGGTATAACAGATGAACGAAAACTCTATTGTCGCGTTCCGTCGCGGCTACCGCCTGCAGTGGGAAGCCGCGCAGGATACCCATGTGGTGCTCTATCCCGAAGGGATGGCAAAACTGAATGAAACCGCCGCCGCCATTCTTGAACTGGTGGACGGTAAGCAGGATGTCGCCGCGATTATCGCCACGCTGGACAGCCGTTTCCCGGAAGCGGGCGGCGTCGGGCCGGATGTCATCGAGTTCCTGCAGTCTGCCTATGAACAGAAGTGGATACAGTTCCGTGACCCCGCATAAACCTGGCGTGAATCCGCCGCTCTGGCTACTGGCCGAGCTGACCTATCGCTGTCCGCTGCAGTGCCCTTACTGCTCCAATCCGCTCGACTTTGCGCAGCAGGAGAAGGAGCTGACCACGGAGCAGTGGATTGAGGTCTTCCGCCAGGCGCGCGCGATGGGCAGCGTGCAGCTCGGTTTTTCCGGCGGCGAGCCGCTGACCCGCAAAGATCTGCCCGAACTGATCAAGGCGGCACGCGATCTGGGCTTCTACACCAACCTGATCACCTCGGGCATCGGCCTGACCGCGAACAAGCTGGAGGCGTTCAGCGAGGCGGGGCTGGACCATATCCAGATCAGTTTTCAGGCGAGCGATGAAACCCTGAATGCTGCGCTGGCCGGATCGAAAAAAGCCTTTCAGCAGAAGCTGGAGATGGCGAAAGCGGTCAAGGCGCACGGCTATCCGATGGTGCTCAACTTTGTGCTGCATCGCCATAACATCGACCAGATCGACAAAATCATCGACCTCTGCATCGAACTGGAGGCGGATGATGTCGAGCTGGCGACCTGTCAGTTCTACGGCTGGGCGCAGCTCAACCGCGAAGGGCTGCTGCCGACGCGTGAGCAGATCGCCCGCGCTGAAGCGGTGGTCAGCCGCTATCGTGAGCAGATGAGCGGCAGCGGAAACCTGACCAACCTGCTGTTTGTGACGCCCGACTACTATGAAGAGCGGCCCAAACCCTGCATGGGCGGCTGGGGATCGATATTCCTCAGCGTCACGCCGGAGGGCACCGCGCTGCCGTGCCACAGTGCGCGTCAGCTGCCCGTCGAGTTTCCTTCGGTGCTGACCCGGAGCCTGGAGGATATCTGGTACAACTCCTTTGGTTTTAATCGCTACCGTGGTTTTGACTGGATGCCGGAGCCGTGCCGCTCCTGTGATGAGAAAGAGAAAGATTTCGGCGGCTGTCGCTGTCAGGCGTTCCTGCTGACGGGCGATGCCGACAACACCGATCCGGTCTGCAGCAAATCGCCGCATCACGGTAAAATCCTGGAAGCGCGCCGCGAAGCGGATTGCAGCGACATTAAAATTGGTCAGCTGCAGTTCCGTAACCGCACCAACTCGCAGCTGATCTATAAAACCCGGAATCTCTGATGAAGACGCACGGTCTGGTGATCGAGGGGCTGAACGTCGAACTGATTCAGCAGGCCGACGCCCGCCAGGCCGCTGCGCTGATTCAGGTGGATGCAGGCAGTCACGATGAACCCTCCCGCTGGCCCGGCCTGGCGCATCTGCTGGAGCATCTGCTCTTTACCGGCAGCACCGGCTGGCCTGATGAGGGGCGGCTGATGCCGTGGATCCAGGCGCAGGGTGGACGGGTGAACGCCACCACCCTGGCGCACCACAGCGCCTTCTTCTTTGAGGTCGCGTCGTCGCAGCTGGCCGACGGGCTGTCTCGCCTGCAGGATATGATCGCCCATCCGCTGCTCGATAACCGGGCAATCGGGCAGGAGGTGGCGGTGATCGATGCGGAGTATCAGCTTTTGCAGCAGCATCAGCCATCCCGCATCGACGGCGCGCTGCTGCATGCTGCCGCCTCTCCCCCGGCGTTCCGGCAGTTCCATGTTGGCAGCCGCGCCCACTTCGGCGATGAGCTGCCCGCGCTCCAGCGGGCGCTGCGTCAGTTTCATCAGCGTTACTATGTCGCTGGCAATATGCGCCTCTGGCTGCAGGGCCCCCAGCCGCTGGAGACGCTCGAAGCGCTGGCGCGTGAGTTTGTTACGGCGCTGCCACCTGGCGCATCCCGGCGCGATATTCCCGTACCGCAGACAGAACAGACCTACTGGCAGCTTGGTGGCACACCGGCCGCGCTGTGGCGCAGCTGGATGCTCTCAGGTAGTGACGGTGTCACGTTGTGGCGCGAGTTTCTGCTGGATGAGGCGCCCGGTTCGTTGCTGGCTACCCTGCGTGAACAGGGGCTGGCGGAGACGCTGGAGCTGAAGATTCTCTATCAGGCCGACGGAGCGACCTGGCTGGCGCTGGGCATCGACACCGCTCAGCCGGAGGCGGTTAATAGCCTGATCGACCGCTATCTGGCGGCGCTGCGGCAGACCCGCGAACCACAGCATCAGCACTATCATCAGCTGGCGCAGAGTCATTTCGTGACACTGTCACCTATGGAGCAGTTACGGCAGCGCGCGATCGGCTTTGCGCCGGACGAAAGCCTGCCTGCACTGCTGCCGCTGGTGGAGAAGCTTATCACCGCGCCGGGCACGGTACTGCGCTGCACGCCGGACGCCGTGGAGGGCAATCAGATCACTCAGGGCTTCAGCCTGGCGCTCAGCCCCTGGCAGCCTTCAGCGCCTGAAACGCTGCCTTCGGCAGAATTCATTTTCTATCCGCTCGACAGCGCCGTTGCCGCCGGGCCACTGCCTGAGCCGGCGGTGGCGCTGCCGCATTATCAGCCGGATGAGGGAGAGGCAACGCTGATCCTGCGGCCCGAGTTCTGGTCGACCTTCTCGACGGAGGCTGGTGAGGATCTGGCGCGACGGCTGCGCCCGCGGTTTGCCGCGCTGCGGCATCAGGGCGGTCACGGCAGCTGGCAGGAGGTGGAGGGTGTCTGGCAACTGACGCTTCAGCTGCCGCCGGACGAAGCGATTGCTGACTGGGCGCTGAGCCAGATCATCGCGGTGATGACTCAGCCCGCCGCGCGCGGCCAGCCGCCCGCAACCGAAACGATTGCCATCCGTGCGCTGCTGCGGCAGTTGCCCGGAGAGTTAGCGGCGAACGTGCATCCGCCCTGCTGGCGGGCGGCGCTGAAAGGCGGCGACGCGGCATTGCATTTGCGGATTGCCCGGCGGCTGAGCGCGCTGCCGCTGCCGGTCAATCCCGTCACGCCGCCGACGCAGATGACCTCGCGCACCGGCATGACTCACCTGCCGCACAGCAGCACAGACAATGCGCTGTTGCTGTTTATTCCGCTGCACCGGGCGGAGCAGCTGACGGCGCTGCGTGCGCTGGCGCTGATTTATGAGCCGCGTTTTTTCCAGCGCTACCGGGTTGAGCAGCCGGTGGGTTACGTGGTCAGCAGCCGCTATCTGCGCTGTGCCGATCAGGAGGGCGTGATGTTTGCGCTGCAGTCCCCCGACTACAGCCCGCTGTCGCTGCTGCGCTACTGCCGCACGTTTCTGCGTTCCCTGACGGAAACCCTGGCGGATGCGGATCTGGAGGCGATCAAAACGCGGCTGCTGAGCCAGCAGGCGGATCAGCCGCTGGCGCGACTGCGGCATGAAAACGGTCTGCCAGAGCCGGATGCGGCACAGATCGAGGCGCTGACCCAGGCAGATCTGCAGCAGCTGCATCGCACTCTGATTCAGGATCGCCGTCGCTGGCGTGTCCTCTTTACGGGTGGCCCGGTCGCCTGACGCCGGGTCAGCGTTGCTGAATTTATTTGAAAATTACCGACAAATCTCTTCACTGTCTATTCGTGCCAAACTGAACCACACTCAGTTCACTTTTGTCCGCATAAGGAATTGACTGTGAAGAATGTTAAACGTATTGCACTGCCCCTGTTAGCCGTTGCCGCGCTCTATGCTCCTCTGTCCCAGGCTGAGGCGATGCACTATCAGCTGAACCCTGAGCATACGTCGGTAGTGGTGGCCTGGAACCATTTCGGCTTCTCTAATCCTACTGCGGATATCCCGGATGCAACCGGTACGCTGGTATTTGATAAAGATCATCCGGAAGCCTCACGCGTTGACGTGACCCTGCCGGTCAGCAAAATCGACAGCCACGTTGCGGCGCTGACCAAAGAGTTCAAAGGCGCTGAGTATTTCGACACCGCGAAATACCCGACCGCGACCTTCCACAGCACCAAAGTGGTGGCGAAGGGTGACAACAAGTTTGACGTTGAAGGTAACCTGACCCTGAAAGGGATCACGAAGCCGGTTACCCTGCACGCTACGCTGAACAAGCAGGGCGAGCATCCGATGGTGAAGAAGCAGGCGATTGGTTTTGACGCCACCGGCACCATCAAGCGTTCAGACTTCAAGCTGGACAAATATGTGCCTGCGGTCAGCGACGACGTGACGCTGACGCTCTCTACCGAAGCCTACGCGAAGTAATCTGTCGGGGCGCTGCGGTTAACCGTGGTGCCCCGGTTTTAAATCCCCATCCTCACACGACCCCGCAACCCCCAGTCACCTTACGTTCCGCTTTTTTTACACCCTGTCCGGCCGCCGAACCGGGAAAAATGAGGTGAAAATCACAATTTTGCAACATCACATCCTATGCCGTTTATCGGCTCGCCATGGCCCGCATCACTGCGCAGGCGCTTTGCGTTAACTCCCTGATTTACATCATTTTGAAAACCTCTCTGTCCGATCGGGTTATGTGATTCCGCTCACAAATAACGGCCTGATATGGCCGCTGTCAACCCGCCTGCCCGGAAAATACCGCACGTAAGTGTGATCTCACCTGCAAATAGCCGACCCGCTTCCCGGAAGAATGACCTTCAGCAGATGAGGCCAGTGAGGAGCGGGAAAATGCGAATTGGAATGGTGATCAGCGGCGGCGATGTAACCGGTATAAATAATTTTGTTTTCCGGTTAGGGCATCTGGCGCAGGCAGAGATGGTGATATTTGACGGCGGCATTCCCGGGCTGCTGGCAAATAACCACCGTGATATCAGCGAACGCGATCTGCTCGATTTTTCCATCGCCTCAATTCCTGTGATGCAGTCAGGCCGCACCCAGAAAAAACTGGTGCGCAGCGAATATGACGCTATTGCGCGCCAGTTAAAAAGCGCCCGGATCGATGTATTAGTGATGGCGGGTGGCGACGGCTCGCTGCAATTTCTGCATACGCTGTCGGAGTGGGGCGTAAATTGTTTTGGCGTCGGCATGACCATCGACAACGATGTTTTTGGCAGTGATTACACCCTGGGTTTCTCCACCGCCTGCGAACAGGTTTTAAAAGAGGTCGCGAAACTCCGTAATACCGGACGCGCCTTACCGGGGCGGGTTTTTATGCTGGAGTTACTCGGCGGCTATTGCGGCGAATTAACACTGCAGTCCGCCATTAAATCGAACGCCGATATTGCGCTGATCCCGGAGTGTCAGATCCCGCTGCCTCAGCTGGCGCAGCGTATTACCCAGCGGCTGGCGCAGCAGAACAGCGTCATCATTCTCTGCTCGGAGGGCTACACCCGGGAATATTCTCCGGGCTTTCAGGGTGCGATCGACACCTTGATCCGGCAGCTGGAGCCGCTGATTGGCGTGCGTATCCGTAAAACGATCCTGGGCTACGGGCTGCGCAATGGCGACCCGACCTGCGAAGAGATCTATCAGGGCACCATTATGGCCAGTGAAGTGGTGCGATGTATTCAGTCAGGTATGCGGAATAAAGCGGTCATTATTAATGGCAGCAATAAACCGATTCCGATTGATTTAAAAAGCATGCAGAAACGCCTGGTCGATATTGACGGGCACCAATACAAACTCGCTAAACAACTCAATATATTGTGAGGAAAAAGACCATGCTGAAAATATTATGTGTCTGTGGTTGTGGATTAGGTTCCAGTTTCGCGATTGAAATGAGCGCGAAGGCCGTATTAAAAAAGCTGGAAATTGACGCGGATATCGATCACACCACCATTTCTGAAGCAAATGCCTTTAAGTCAGACATGATCCTGACGCAGAAAGCCTTTGCCGATGTCTTAAATGCCGACGCCAGTCCGGAACAGATTAAACGGGTCATTATTCTTAACCGGCTCACCGATAAAGCGGAAATAGAGCAGAAGATTCTGGCGTTTTTAAAAGAACATAATCTGAAGGTCGCGGCTCATGAATAGTGTAATCGACTTCCTGGTAAAAGATCTGCTGGGGCAGGCCTCCATTCTGATCGCTTTTATTGCGCTGATCGGGCTGCTGCTGCAAAAAAAATCGGCCGGCAAGGTGATGGAAGGCACCTTTAAAACGCTGCTCGGCTTCTTAATTATGATGGCGGGTATCAATATTATTGTCGGCACGCTGACCTTCCTGAATACGATATTTACCCACGGCTTCGGTATGCGCGGCTACATCACCGATGTTGCCGCCATTGCCGGGCTGGCTAACCGCGAGCTGGGCTCGGAGGTGGCGCTGACGCTGCTGGTGATCTTTATCGTGAATATCGTCATCGCACGGCTGACCCCCTTCAAATACATCTTCCTCACCGGGCAGGCGCTGCTGTGGATGGCGACGATCGGTGCCGTCATCGGCTACAAAGCCGGACTCACGGGCCTGCCGCTGATCCTGACCGGCGGCCTCTTCGGCGGCATCATGGCCGTCGTGATGCCCGCGCTGGCGCAGCCGGTGGTGCGCCGCATTACCGATTCGGATGATGTGGCGCTGGGACACTTCTGCACCATCGGCTATCTGGTCACGGCGGCGGTTGCGAAAGTCGTCGGCAAAGGATCGCGCTCCACCGAAGATCTCAAACTGCCCGACAATTTTAAGTTCCTGCAGGATACCTATCTGTCGATGGCGCTGGTGATGGTGCCGATGTACCTGATCCCCGCCGTGGCGGCCGGTCCGGCGTTTATTGCGCAGTACAGCAACGGCATGAACTACCTGATGTACGCCTTTATGCAGTCGATTCAGTTCGTGGCCGGGGTGTTTGTGCTCTATAGCGGGGTGCGCCTGCTGCTGAACGAGCTGGTTCCTGCCTTCCGCGGTATCGCCATGCGTGTGGTGCCGGACGCGAAACCGGCGCTGGATTGCCCGGTGATGTTTCCCTATGCGCCAAATGCGGTGATTGTGGGCTTCCTCGCCACTACGCTCGGCTCCATTGTCGGCATGCTGGTCTTCCCGATGTTTGGTCTGGCGATGATCCTGCCCGGCCTGCTGACTAACTTCTTTGCCGGTGGCACCGCCGGGGTCTTCGGCAATGCGATGGGGGGCCGTCGCGGCGCAATGATCGGCGGCTTCGTACACGGCCTCTTTATCACCATTCTGCCCGCCATTCTGGTGCCGATGCTGGAGAGTTATGGCTTCACCGGCGTGACCTTCAGTGACTCCGACGTTATCAGTACCGGCCTGGTACTTGGCCACGCTTTCCAGAATAACTGGCTGTTCGTCGCGCTGTTTATTGCCTTTGTCACCGCCATCGCCTGGTTCGTTAACGGTAAATCCACCCATCCTCAGGAGGAAAAAATCCATGAAACTTTATAACTTCGCCGAGCTGCTGAAGCTGGCTAAACAGCGTGATTTCAAGGCCGTCGGTTCGTTTAATCTTCACTGTCTTGAGATGCTGCCCGCCTATTTCAAAGCGGCAGAGAAGACCAACAGCCCGTTAATGATTCAGATCTCGACCGGCACCGCGAAGTATCTTGGTCATAAGCTGCTGGTGGATGCCATTAAATCGCTGTCGGAAAGTATGAATGTGCCCGCCTGTCTGCACCTCGATCACTGTTCCGATCTGGCGGCGATTCAGACGGCGATCGACGCCGGATTCAGCTCGGTAATGTATGACGGTTCACATCTGCCGATTGAGGAGAATATCGCCAATACCCGCCGGGTGATAGATATGGCGCGCCCGCACAATGTCTCGGTGGAGGCCGAACTGGGGGCGATTGGCGGCTCGGAAGATGGCCTGTGCGTGGAGATGGACGCCATCGCTTTTACGCCGGTGGAAGATGCACGCCGCTTCGTGGAAGAGACCGGCGTCGATATGCTGGCGATCTCTATCGGCACCGTGCATGGTCTCTACACCGGTAAAGCCCACATTCAGCACCAGCGGCTGGCAGATATCACCGCGGCTACCCACACGCCGCTGGTGCTGCACGGCGGCACCGGGGTCAGCGACGAAGATATGCGCCTGGCCGTCAGCAGCGGGATCGAGAAGGTGAACGTTGGCACCGAGATGAACGTTCAGTGGGTGGCGCGCTGCAAATCCACCTTTGAGAAAGGCAAGGTCAACGACAGCGTGCGCAATTTCCTGGTTCCTGCCAACGATGCTGTCACCGATGTCCTGGTCGAAAAGATGCAGTTATTCCGGTAAGCGCAGACCCGCCGCTGTCCGGTTTTTATCCTCCCTTTACGCTGAGTAACCCCGACAGAGCCGGGGGCAGGAGAGCTTATGTTCGGATTTTTAAAAAAGTCAGCGGCGGTGGACACCGCTGACGAGCAGCAGCAGGATCATCTGGCCGAGATCAGTCGCGAAAAAATCACGCAGCTGGAGCAGCAGCTGGCCAGTAATCCGCGGCACGGCGAAACGCAGAAAGCGCTGATGCTGGAGTATAACCGGGCATTGAGTTTATTTGCCAAAAGCCGCCGCTACCGCAATGAAATTGATGGGCTGTTTGTCAAAATCGATGAACTGCGCAACGTGGTTCGCCAGTCGATTTAAGGAGTGCTGATGACGATTAAGCAGTTATTGCAAGAGGCCAATGCTATCCAGATCGGGATTGACGCCACGGACTGGCGTCAGGTTATCGCGCTGGCCGCGGCCCCGCTGGTCAGCGGGGGGTATCTGGCGGCCTCCTATCCTGACGCCGTGATCGCCAATACGCTGACGCATGGCGCCTACTATGTTTTTGAAGAGGGGATCGCGATCCCCCATGCGCGACCGGAAGCCGGGGTCATCCGCGACTGTTTCAGCATGATCCTGTTGAATGAGCCGATCTCATTTGACGGCAGTGAAAAGGCGGACATTGTGATTATGTTCGGCGCCCGCGACAGCAACGCGCATATCGAAGAGGGGATCCGGGCGATTGTGTCGCTGCTGGAGGATGAGCAGACGCTGGTCAGACTCCGTCAGGCTGGTAGCGTTGCGGAGGTCATCGACATCCTATGACGCTGAAAACTTCCCCTAAACGTGTGGTGCTGGTGAACGGCATTCCGGCGTCAGGCAAAAGCACCCTGACGCACGCGCTGTCGCACCACTTTGGCTGGCCGGTGCTGACGCTCGACAGCCTCAAGGAGCCCTTTATGGCCTGCTTTGCGCCGGTCGACCGCCAGCGTAACCGGCAGCTGGGCTGCGCGGCCTATCAGGCCATCTGGAACATTGTCGGGCAGTCACCGGCCTCGCCCATCTGGCTTATTGATGCCTGGTTTGGCTTCCAGCCGCGCGCGCTGCTGGAGCAGGGCGTGAAACAGGCGGGCGTCGATGAGGTGCTGGAGCTGTGGCTGAAGATCGAGCCGGACGTGGCGGTGGCGCGCTATCAGGCGCGGCTGTCGCAGCGGCAGCCCGGCCATCCGGGGGCGGAATATCTGCCGGAGCTGCACCAGCTGGCGCAACGGGCGCGGCCGATGGCGCTGGGCCCGCTCTATGAGGTCAACGCCTGCGCGCAGGATCACGCGGCTGTCTTTCACTGGCTGCAACAGCAACTCAGCAGAACCCGCTACACTTCAGCTCATCATCTGAAAAGTGAGGCGCTGCAGGATGTCGTCACCCCCCTATCTGCAAACCGGTGAAAGCGCCGTGCTCTATGACGGCGTCTGTAAGCTCTGCAATGGCTGGGTTCAGTTCCTGCTGCGCCACCATCTGGCGCGGCAGGTTCGTTTTGCCTCGGTGCAGAGCGAGCAGGGCAAAGCGCTGCTGCGCTGGGCCGGGCTGCCGGTAGAAAACGTCAGCACCATTGTCTACATTGCCGGTAATCAGCACTGGCTGCGGGCGCAGGCGGTGTTTCGGGTCATGCAGCATCTCCCGGCGCCCTGGCGTGGTCTGGCGGTGCTGCGTCACTTTCCGGATGCCATCAGCAACTTCGCCTATGACCGCATCGCCCTGAACCGCTACAGGCTGTTTGGCCGCTACAGCAGCCAGCACGCCATCACACCCGATTATCCCGGGCGTTTTCTGCATGAGGTAGAGTGATCGCAACGCTCACTGACGGGTGGCCATGAGCAACGCTGAAATCAATGATATCCTTACTGTTATTGCTTAGATTCCGGCGCGTCATGGCATCGCAGTGACAGGACAGACCCCGGGATGACAGAAAAGGATAAAAGGGACTATGCCGGTCAATTTCGATCTCAACGATCTCTACGCGTTTCGCGCGCTGGTGGAGTTTGGCAACTTCCGTCTGGCGGCGGAATCGATCTGCCTTTCCCAGTCGGCGCTGAGCCGCCGGATAGACAAGCTGGAAACCGCGCTGGGCATCAGGCTCTTTGAGCGAACCACCCGTCGCGTCACGCTGACCCTGAAAGGGCATGCGTTTGCGCAGCGGTCGGACAAGCTGCTGGCCGATTTCGAAGAGGTGATGGCCGATCTCAGTGAGGTGAGTTTAGCCCGAACCGGGCTGATTACCGTGGCCTGCGTGCCGTCCGCCGCCTACTACTTTATGCCCAGCATCATCCGGCTGTTTCAGACGCGCTACCCCAGGGTGCGGGTCAAACTGATCGACAGCAGTGCGGCTAACGTCTATGACGCGGTGATCGGCGGGCAGGCTGACTTCGGTATCAGTTTTTCCGGCCGCTCGCAGCCGGATGTCCACTTTCAGCCGCTGATGGAGGACCCCTATGTGGCCGCCTGTCGCCGCGATCATCCCATCGCAAACAAAAAGAGTCTGAGCTGGCGGGAGTTCTATCAGTCAGAGTGGATCGGGCTGGATAAAACCTCCGGCAACCGCAACCTGCTGGATCAGGCGTTGCAGGCGATCATGCCAGAGAGGCCCTGTGTCTGTGAAACCCGGCACGTCACGACCATGCTGGGGATGGTAGAGGCGGGGCTGGGCATTGCTGCCGTCCCCGCCATGTCGATGCCGGAATACGATCACGCCCTGCTGATGGCCGTTCCGCTCACTGACCCACAGGTAAAACGCACCGTGGGTCTGCTGCGTAAAAATGGCCGGACGCTCTCCCATATCGCCAGCGAACTGGAGAACCTGATTATTGAACAGTATCAGCGTCTTTAACCGGGGTGGTCGCTTTCACGCTGTGCAGCCCGCTGTCATGCACCGCCTGCTGAGCCTCCGGCGAGGCGAGCCAGTGTAACAGCTTCGCCGCTTCGTCCGGCTGAGCCGACTGGCGCACCACGGCACCGGCGAAGCGGGTGGTGTACTGCACCTTGTCCGGCAGCTCACCGATAAAGGTCACGCCCTGAACCGGCAGCAGTTCGCTCACCTGCTGAAAACCGATGGCATATTTCCCGGCAGCGACTTCGGAGGCCACCGGGATACGCTCAACCTTCACCGCCTTCGCGCTGACCTGATCCGCAATCCCCAGACGGCTGAACAGCTGGCTGCTGACATATCTGCCGCTGGCGCTGTCGGAATAGGCGATAGAGTGCGCCTTCAGCAGGGTCGCGCGCAGCTCGCGTTCAGTGCCGATCTTCACCGGCGGTGCCCCCTTCTTAATCACCGCACCGATCCGGGAGTCGGCGAGTTCAACCCGAGAGCCTGGCAGCGTCTTTCCCTGCTTTTGCAGCTCCTCCAGCGCATCGCCGACCATGATCACCACATCAGCCGGTTCACCGCGCGCCAGTCGCGCCGGGATCGCCTGTGGCGTCCTGCCCATCGACGGCCCGGCCACCGTGTTAATGGTGATCCCCTCCTGGCGGGCAAAGCGGGGCGACAGGGTATCCCACGCCGCTTTAAACCCGCCGGAGATCATCACCGTCAGCTCCCTGGCCTGCGCCGGGACGCTGCCTGCCACGCTGGTCAGCAGGGCGGCGTATAACGCAATCTTTTTCAGTTTCATCATCATTCCTTAGCTCACCGTTTCATGGGCAGGCGATACGACACTGCGGGTACGACGATAGAGATAGAGTGTGGCGCCCAGGGCACAGACAGCCGCAAAGCTCATCCAGTAGCCCGGCGAAGCTTTGTCGCCGGTCAGTTCGATCAGACCGGTCGACATCACCGGCGTAAAGCCGCCAAACAGCGCCGTCGCCAGGCTGTAGGCCAGCGAGAATCCAGCCACGCGCACTTCCGCTGGCATGATTTCGGTCAGCGCCGGGATCATCGCGCCGTTGTAGAGGCCGTAGATCATCGACAGCCACAGCAGTACGCCCAGCATCATCGAGAAGCCCGGCGCGGCCGCCAGCAGGCTCAGCGCCGGATAGCTGGTCGCCATCGCCAGCAGGGTCATGGCCACCAGAACAGGCTTACGGCCAAAACGGTCCGAGAGTGCGCCACCAATCGGCAGCCAGATAAAGTTTGAAACCGCCACCAGCAGCGTAACCAGCAGGCTGTCTGAGGCGCTGAGCAGCAGCACCTTCTTGCCAAAGGTCGGGGCGTACACCGTAATCAGATAGAACGCGGTGGTGGTCATCGCGACCATCAGCATTCCGGCGATCACGACCTGCCAGTTGTTCAGCAGGATGCGGAAGACCTGACGCACCTCAGGATGGCTGCGGCGATTGTTAAACTCCTGCGTCTCTTCCAGCTTGCGACGCAGCACGAAAATAAAGGGCACAATCAGGCAGCCAAACAGGAACGGAATACGCCAGCCCCATTCACGGATGGCACTTTCTGCCAGCACGGCGTTGAGGATAAAGCCCATCGCCGCCGCCACCATGATCGCGACCTGCTGACTGCCCGACTGCCAGCTGGTGTAGAACCCTTTACGACCGGGCGTGGCGATCTCGGCCAGGTAGACGGAGACGCCGCCCAGCTCCGCACCGGCGGAGAAGCCCTGCAGTAAGCGGCCGATCAGCACCAGCAGCGGCGCCCACAGGCCGATGCTCTGGTAAGAGGGGATCAGCACGATCATAAAGGTGCCCGCCGCCATGATAGAGAGCGTCACGATCAGCCCTTTGCGACGGCCGACTTTATCGATGTAGGCCCCCAGTACCACGGCACCAATCGGCCGCATCAGGAAGCCCGCCCCGAACACGGCAAAGGTCATCATCAGTGACGCGAACTCACTGCTGGCCGGGAAGAAGGTATGTGCGATATAGGTGGCATAGAAACCGAACAGGAAGAAATCGAACTGTTCGAGGAAATTGCCTGAGGTCACACGGAAAATGGCGCCAATCCTGGCGCGATGGGTCATGGGTGAGGTCGTCTGCATCAGTAACTCCAGTAAGGTATGACGCTTTTAGCCGCGCCTGTTGCTGAAGAGTGGATCAGCGTCCGCAGCTAAATAAGTGCAAAAAGAGCATTGATTGATGTTCCGGATGCATGATTGCCGGACGGTATCATTAAAAATAGTGGTGATTCAGCAGGTTACGCCGGGACGGGTTTTGTCCGGATTTGTAAACTGTGTTGAGATGAGTTTGCGGAAATGTGACAGGATTCATAAGCGACTTGTGCACTGACGGGGCGGATCGATCGCCCTGCCTGACGGATCGCTGTTGACCCGAAGCGGGCAGACACGGGCGCGGTTACCGGATGCGATAGCGGAGGAACCGCCTGTTCCTGAGAGCCATCAGGAGATGCGGGCTGGGCCAGACGGGTGTCGCACGCACGGGCCTGCCGGCACGCGGTGAGGGCACTCGCGGTGGGCGCATCAGGGCCGCAAACGGCAGAGTTTCAAATGGATTAAGGACTAAGAAAGGGGCCACGTCTGAACAGCAGCTGGTTCAGACGTGAAGAGGGGGAAACCCTGACGCCGTCAGGGCGAAGATTCGCCACGGGGAGAAAGCACGCATTATTTTGCCATCAGCATGGTCAGCAGTTCCCGGCAGCAGGCCTCTTCTTCAGCGCTGTCCGCCGAGGCCAGATAGCGCAGCAGCTCCATGCAGCTCTTCTCCTTACCCGCTTCCAGTAACTCTTCGATCAGAAAATTCATTTTCTCCTGCTCAGACGCCGCGAAGGAGGAGCTGAACTCATTTTTCACCGGGACGGTGTGATTCCCCGGCAGGGTCAGGGTGTTCTGCATTGGCATATTTTTATCCTTTTTTGGATTAAAAAACGTACTGGTGTTGCTATTAAACTTATACAGCGATCCCTGTTTTGTACAGAAATCTGCTGAATTGATTTTCAGGCTGACGCGAAGCGCAGCGCGGGCTGGCGGTAAATCCCTGCTTATCATTCAGTTAGCGCAGAGGCGCCATTCATAAATTTTTTGCGGTTTTCAATGCGGCGGGGCGGTGGGATAAAACTGACGCTGGCGGGAGAGGAAAATGGCGGCCCGATGAGCCGCTTCGTTCAGGGGGTGGAGAGAAAATCTTCCCGCTGCGGGGTGAAGGTATCCAGCAGCACGCCAGCCTCCAGACAGACACAGCCATGCACCACATCCGGCGCTTTATAGAGCGTGTCCCCGGCGCCGACTTCACGCGTTTCGCCGTGGATAGTGAAGGCGAAGCGGCCGCTGAGAACGTACGTCAGCTGCTCATGGGGATGATGATGCAGTGGGCCGATCGCCCCGGTTGCAAAGGTCACTTCGACCGCCATCAGGTTGCCGCCATGCGCCAGTATCCGGCGGGTCACCCCCTGGCCGAGGTCATCGATCGGCTGCACGTGATGATAGGTAAACATTCTGAACCTCCTGTGATGGCCGGGCGTGCGGTGGTCAAATTGTGATGACACTCACAGCGCGCGGCCGAATTAGTCCATGCACTTTAATCGCTTTTCATTAAAATGAAACAGTGTTTCAATTAATTTATGAGGGCAGATCATGAAAATCGCATTAATGATGGAAAACAGCCAGGCCGCCAAAAACGCCATCGTACTGAAGGAGCTGGAAGGCGTCGTGCAGCCGCTGGGGCATCAGGTCTTCAACGTCGGCATGCGCGATGAGCAGGATCACGCGCTGACCTATATTCATCTCGGCATTCAGGCCAGCGTGCTGCTGAACAGCCAGGCCGTGGACTTTGTGGTCGCGGGGTGCGGCACCGGGCAGGGTGCGCTGATGTCGCTGAACCTGCATCCGGGCGTGGTGTGTGGCTACTGCATCGATCCGGCGGACGCTTATCTGTTTGCGCAGATCAACAACGGCAACGCGCTCTCCTTGCCCTTCGCCAAAGGCTTTGGCTGGGGCGCAGAACTGAACCTGCGCTTTATCTTCGAAAAAGCCTTTACCGGTGAAAAAGGGCACGGTTATCCGCCGGAGCGTAAAGAGCCGCAGGTGCGCAATGCCGGTCTGCTGAATCAGGTTAAAGCCGCCATGCTGAAAGAGAACTACCTCGACACCCTGCGCGCGCTCGATCCTGAGCTGGTGCGGACCGCCGTCAGCGGCCCGCGTTTTCAGCAGTGCCTGTCTGAGCAGGGTAAAAATCAGGAGATCATCGCCTTTGTGCGTCAGCTGACGCACTGACGGCTGCCCTGAGCGGAGGCCGGCGCGACCGGCCTTTATTCGTCCTTCCCGTCCACCCGCCGGTGGCGCAAAAACATTTCACCGAATGACTTCCCCTGCCTGCCATTTTAGGTAATAGTAACGCCGCTTTACATTAATAATTCTCATTATCATTTATGTGGGTTTGACGATGAAAAAATGGTTTTTAGCGCTGGGGATGCTCGCGCTGGCAGGGACGGCTTCGGCCCGGATGATCACTGACGTCGCAGGCCGTCAGGTCGAGGTGCCACAGGAAGCAAAACGCATCATTCTGGGTGAGGGGCGTCAGATCTACCTGCTGGCCGCGTTTGACACGGATGCGCCGTTCAGCCGGGTCATTGGCTGGCGTGATGACCTGCCGAAAGCGGACTGGGATGGCTATCAGGCCTATGAGAAACGCTACCCGGAAATCAAAAAATTACCGACCTTTGGCGGTGCGAAAGATGGCACTTTCAACGTTGAGCAGGCGTTAACCCTGAAGCCCGACCTGGTGCTGATGAACCTGGAGTCGAAGGCCGCCACGGATGAGGGCAAGCTGATCGAAAAACTGCAGGCCGTGGGCGTGCCGGTGGTGTTCATCGACTTCCGCGAAGCGCCGTTTGTGAACGCAGAGAAAAGCATCCGCATCATGGGCGAACTGGTGAACAAACCGGCGCGTGCTCAGGCGATCATCGCCTTCCGTCAGCAGCAGATTGAGCGGGTCACTTCACGCCTGAAAAACTTCACCGGCTATCGTCCGAAAGTGATGATCGACCGCGCGGGCGGCTACAGCGATGAGTGCTGCATGTCCTTTGGCAGTGAGAACTTCGGCCAGATGGTGGAGATTGCGGGCGGTCGCAACATCGCGAAAGGCGTGATCCCGGGTACCTTCGGCACCCTGAACCCGGAGCAGATCATCGCCAGCCAGCCGGATGTGGTGGTGGTGACCGGCGCAAACTGGAAAAACTACAACACCGTGGGCAAATGGGTTGGCGTCGGCCCGGGGGCGAATGTCACCGAAGCCACGGCGCGCCTTAAAGCGCTGATGACGCGCGATGCGTTCAAAACCCTGCCGGTGGCGCACAATGGCCATGTCCACGCCATCTGGCATCAGTTCTACGACAGCCCTTATCAGTTTGTCGCGATTCAGGCGCTGGCGAAATGGCTGCATCCCGATCTCTTTGCCGATCTCGATCCGGATGCCACCTTCCGCGAGTTCCATGAGAAGTTCCTGCCGCTGCCTTATCAGCCGGGATACTGGGTCACGCTGCCTGCCGACAAGCCCTGACCGCGCGGGATGACAGGGACGTCATCCGCCTGATGTGCAATTCCTCCTGAATAAACCCTCTGTTTCTCTTCAGATTTACTAATCTTTTACAGGCGCGGGGTCGGTTGCTGTCAGCAGCGCGACGTCTGACCTGGTCCGCATTCACGTAACAAATGGAGAGAAACATGCGCAATACCCTGGGACGATCGGCATTTGCCGTGACGCTTTATGCTCTGCTGGAGCCGGTACCGCTGGGCTTTTTTGTCGCGGCCTGGCTGTTCGATATTCTCTACATGCAGACCTTTGTGCTGTTCTGGACAGATGCCGCAGGCTGGCTGATTGCGCTGGGGCTGATCCTGGCTATCGTGCCGCGCATCATCGCCCTGGTCTATCTGTTCCGCGGCAGCGACAGCGCAGAAAAGGGCCATTTCTGGCTCTGGCTGGTCGCGATCGTCATCGCCATCGTCAATGCGTTTATTCATAGCCGTGATGCGGCCGCGGTCATTCCGCTGGGCGTTACGCTTTCGACGCTGGTGGTAGCGCTGCTGCTGCTGGCGAATGTGCAACTTGCGTTACGCCACCGTAGCGCTTAAGGAGGAGCCATCATGAAGAGAACGCATAAAACGCTGCTGGCGCTGTCTGTGACGGCCCTGCTGGCAGGCTGCGATCAGGGCGCGCAGGTCGATCCACAGAAACAGATTGGTGCCAACCCCGAACTGCCGCAGGCGCGCAATTTCTTTATGCCGCCGATGCAGGTGCCGGAAGGCACGCCCTGGAAAGCGGGCGAAATGCCAGAAGTGGCGCAGGGGCTGAAAATCGAGAAGATTGCGGAGAATCTGCAGCATCCGCGTCAGGTTTACGTGCTGCCGAATAACGATGTGCTGGTGGCGGAATCGAATGGCCCGCCCAAGCCGACCACCCGGCCGAAACAGCTGATCATGGGTATCGTGCAGAAAGCCTCCGGCAAGGGCGGCGCAGGCGGTAACCGCATCACGCTGCTGCGCAACGTAAACGGCAAATGGGAACAGCATCGCTTCATCGAGAATCTTCACTCGCCGTTCGGGATGCAGCTGATCGGCAACACGCTCTACGTGGCGAATGCTGACAGCCTGGTGAAATTCCCCTATCGCGAAGGCGACACCGAGATCCGCACCGCGCCGGAAGAGGTGACGGAACTGCCGGGCGGGCCGATTAACCACCACTGGACCAAGGCGCTGTTAGCCAGCCCCGATGGCAGTAAGCTTTATGTCGGGGTCGGCTCCAACAGTAACGTGACCGAGAACGGCATCGGCGCAGAGTATCGCCGTGCCGCGGTGCTGGAAGTGGACGCGGCCAGCGGCGCCAGCCGGATCTACGCCAGCGGGTTACGCAATCCCACCGGTCTGCAGTGGGAGCCGCAGAGCGGTAAGCTCTGGGCGGTGGTCAACGAGCGCGACGAGATTGGCTCCGATCTGGTGCCTGACTATATGACCTCGGTGGAGGAGAAAGGCTTCTACGGCTGGCCCTACAGCTACTTTGGTCAGCATGTCGATACCCGCGCAGAACCGCAGCGTCCCGATCTGGTGGAGAAAGCGATCAAGCCTGACTATGCGCTGAGTTCGCACGTTGCGCCGCTGGGCCTGCTGTTCTACGGGGCGAATAACATGCCGCAGTATAAGGGCGGCGCGTTTATCAGCGAGCATGGCAGCTGGAACCGCACGCCGCTGAATGGCTACAAGGTCATCTGGGTGAAATTTGAAAACGGTAAGCCGGTGGGTGAGCCGCAGACGGTGGTCTCTGGTTTCCTGACGGAAGATGAAAAACAGGTGCGCGGTCTGCCGGTCGGCCTGGCCAGCGATAAACAGGGCGGGGTACTGATCGCAGACGATGCGGGCAATACCGTGTGGCGGATCAGCGCCGCCAACTAGCCTCTGCCCACTGGGCGGAAGAGCAGGCATAAAAAAAGGATTTGGCGCGATGCCAAATCCTTTATTTTTTTGTCTGCCAGCCCGGCGGGTAACCGCGTGGCAGACGAGGTGCTCAGCACTCTCCACAAAAGAGAGTGTAAAATGTGCGGCTAAGGATTTCAAGTTTCGCCATTATGCTGTATGTTTATACAGGTGTTGGGCGTTGGGTATCGCCTCATGGTGGACTGGCCGCTCCCAGGGGCAGGTTTTTAAAATCCCGGCAGGCATCAGGTGGTGCTGGCCTGTGGCTTTAACCATGAGTGCCGCTCAGCCCTCTCCACAAGATGTGCTCAGGCGCCCGGCGGGTAGAGTCAAAGCCCTGGTTGCCGAAAAGCGCGCTCCTGAAAAAGGAGAAGGAAAGTGATGGAACTGACTAAGCTGATTCTGGATCTGATCCGGGTCATCTTGCAGATCATCGTTGCCCTTATGCAACTGACCGGTCAGGCAGGTTAACCGGAACTTGAAACAAGGCGGAGCTAACCACTCCGCCTTTTTTCTTTGTCAATTCTCTGTCATCAGAAGCGGATAAGGTGGTGCGGCAAAAGCACGTCGCAGGGGATGTGCTTATCCGGATTGGGAATGCTATGTCCATTGTTGCCGTTATGCCTGCCCCCTTAGCCCACACCAGGATCGACGAGAGTGTGCGGATGCGGGAAACCACCGTGGGTCAGCAGTGTGAAATCCTGGCGCACAGCCTGCTGGAATACAGCGAGCTGGGCGATTTCTCCTATGTCGGCGAGCACTGCTGCCTGGCCGACACCCAGGTAGGGCGCTTCTGCGCTATCGCCAACCAGGTGCGCCTTGGCGCGCCGAACCATCCGATGGATCGCGCCTCTCAGCATCGTTTCACCTACTGCCCGGAGTATTACCATCCCGACGCCCGCCGCGATCGGCCCTTCTTTGCGGCCCGCCGGGCCGATCGGGTGATCATCGGTCATGACGTCTGGATCGGGCATGGCGTGATCGTGCTGCCTGGCGTCACCGTCGGTGATGGGGCGGTGCTGGCCGCGGGCGCGGTGGTGACCCGCGACGTCGCGCCCTACAGCGTGGTGGGCGGCGTCCCGGCCCGGCCGCTGCGGATGCGGTTTTCGCCCGCCATTGCCGCCCGTCTGCAGCGTATCGCCTGGTGGAACTGGCCGCTGGAGAAGCTGATGGCAAATCTGGCCGACTTTCAGCACGGCGACATTGAGGCGTTCTGCCAGCGGCACGCGGTATAGCCCCTGAGGCGTCATCAGACGCGCAGGCCGATGCGGCGCGCCAGTCGCGGCCCATAGAGCCCCACGGCCAGTCCGGTCACGATCAACACCAGTGCAGCGATTTTCTGCGTGGAAAGCGTTTCGCCAAAGATCGCCACCGAACCCAGAATGCCAAAAACGGGCACCAGCAGCGACAGGGGCGCAACCGTGGAGACCGGGTAGCGCTTCCGTTCCACACCCAATAGCCCAGCAGGGTATTGGGATAGGCCTGGAACAGAATAGAGAGCAGGGCGAGGCTGTCGGCGTGGCTGTACAGCGCCCGATAGCCCGCCATGCCGTTGACCACTCCATCCAGCAGAAAGAGCGGCAGGGGCGCAAAGGCGGATGACCAGACCAGAAACGCAAACACCTGCCGGGTGCCCGCTCTCTTGCTGATGATGTTGGCCACGCTCCAGGCTATCGCTCCCGCCAGCACCAGCAACACGCCGGAGATCGTCACCGAGCCATCGGTGATGAAAAATATCGACAGCAGTCCGGCGCAGGCGATGAGCCCACCGGCGATCTGATAGCGGCTCAGTCGCTCGCGAAAGACCAGGCTGCCGAGCAGCAGGGTAAAGAAGGCACTGAACTGCAACAGCAGTGAAGCGATGCCCGCCGACAGCCCGGCCTGAATCCCCAGGTTCACCAGCCCCCAGAGGCCGATCCCGAACACCAGCCCATAGCCGATCAGGTAGCGCCAAGGCACGTCCGGTTTTTTGATAAAGAGTATCGCGGGCAGAGCGCAGAGCGTGAAGCGGATCCCAGCCAGCAGAAAGGGATCGACCGCGTGCAGCCCCAGCTTAATCACCGAGAAGTTCACGCCCCAGATGGCCGTGATGAGCACGGCGAGCAGCAGATGAGAGAGTTTCATGCGTGACGGGTTCCTGACCAGTAGAGAAAGGCGGCAGCACTGACGGCGGCCCCGCCAGCGCAGACACCATACCATCCGCAGTGTGCATACAGCTGGGTGGCGGCAAGGGCACCCAGCGCACTGCCGAGGGAGTAAAAGCACATGTAGGCACCGACCAGCCGGCTCGCCGCATCCGGCCGGGCCGCCACGATCAGGCTCTGGTTGATGACATGAACCGTCTGGATCGCGAAGTCGAGCAGGATCACCCCGACCACCATCAGCAGCAGCGAATGCGGCAGCGCGGCAACGGGCAGCCAGGCGAACGTCAGCAGCGCCAGTGCAAAGCCGGTGGCGCGCTGGCCCCGTCCCTGGTCAGCCCAGGCGCCCGCGCTGGCGGCCGCCAGCGCACCGGCCAGCCCTGCCAGGCCAAACAGGCCGATCTGAGTCTGCGACAGCGCCATCGTTGTCAGCGGCAGCGCCATGGAAGACCAGAGCATGCTGAAGGCGGCAAAGATCAGCAGAGCGAGGATCCCCCGGCTGCGCAGGCGGGGTTCTGTGCGAAAAAGCAGGAGAACCGACAGCAGGCGCTGCGGCCAGGACGGTCGCTGCGCCTGACCGGCGGAGGCGGGCAGCACCTTCGCCAGGACCCCGGCGATCAGCAGTAACAGACAGGCGGCCGTAAAGTAGACCGCGCGCCAGCCTGCCAGATCCGCGATCGCCCCCGAAACAAACCGCGCCAGCAGGATCCCGATGACGATCCCGCTGGTGACGCTGCCGACCACCTGGCCACGCTGCGCCGGTGACGCCAGCATCGCGGCCCAGGCGACCATCAGTTGCGTGACCACCGCCATTAACCCCACCAGCAGCATCGCTGCGAGCAGCGTGAACAGGCCGGAGGCGCAGGCCGCTGCGGTCAGCGCCAGCACGGAAAGCAGTAGCTGGGCAATCACCAGTTTTTTGCGGTTCACGCAGTCACCCAGCGGCACCAGAAGGAGCAATCCCAGGGCATAACCGATCTGCGTAGCCGTCACCACCGCGCCAGCGATGCCGGGCGCGATCCGCAGGCTGACGGCGATCGACGCCAGCAACGGCTGCGCCGAGTACACGTTGGCGACCGCCAGCGCCGCAGTGAGCGAGAAGAGAAAAATCATCCGGGGTGAAAGCACCGGCGTTGCGGGGGCCGGTGGTCCGGCATCCCCGCGCCTGGAGGTCGTTGAGATCATGGTCTGGCCTTCGGGTTTTTATTTGAAACTGGATTGGCCATATCATTAACCGGGATGGTTTTTTTTTGCAACTTCTTTTCGGAAGGGCTAAGCTGGCACGGTTAACGGAGAAAGTGAGAGAAGAGATGGCGAAGCAGGAATCCCTGAGAACCAGCGAGTGTCCGGTTGCCCGCACCCTGGAGTCGATAGGTGAGCGCTGGTGCATGATGATCGTGCGTGAAGCCTTTGATGACGTCCGCCGGTTTGGTGATTTCCAGCGCAACCTGGGACTGGCGAAAAATATTCTGGCGTCGCGACTGAAGCAGCTGGTCGGGATCGGCGTGCTGGAAATTGCGCCCGCTTCCGATGGCAGCGCCTACCGCGAGTATCTCCTGACCGAAAGAGGCCGGGCACTCTTTCCGGTGGTGGTGGCGATGCGGCAGTGGGGTGAGCGCTATCTGTTTGAGCAGGGCGAGACCCATTCGGTGCTGCTGGATAATGCGGAAGGCAGGCCGCTGCCGCGTCTGGAGGTTTACTCGGCGCAGGGGCAGAAGCTCGAACCCGCCGACTGCCATCGTCAGCGGGTGGTGGCGAAGGGGTAATTCCTGGCGTTCTGACGCCGCCCTTTACCCTGCGGAAAAGACCCGGCCGCCCGCATTGACGATCGTGCGTGCCGGTCTGTCGGTGTCATCACATTTTCCAATGACCGCCTGTCTTGTAACTTCCTGCCGCGCGTGACACTCTCCCTGATTGTATAGACATGTCATCTCAACCGGTCATCCGGCCCTGTTTGTTTTCTCTGACTCACTGCATCAGCGAGGGATCTATGTCGGTCAAATCATCTGCTACAGCGTATCCGGACGCGGCACAACCGCGCCTGTCAGAAACCCGCTCCATCGATTACATTCCGCTGCGCGAACGTCATGGGCATCCCTTCAGCCAGTTCACGCTCTGGTTTGGTGGCAACCTGCAAATCACCGCCATTGTTACCGGGGCGCTGGCCGTGGTACTGGGCGGCGATGTTGTCTGGTCGCTTGTCGGCTTACTGGTGGGGCAGATGATCGGCGCCGCGATCATGTCTTTGCATGCGCTACAGGGCCCGCGCCTGGGCTTACCCCAGATGATCACCAGCCGCATGCAGTTCGGCGTTTACGGTGCGGTCATCCCCCTGGTGCTGGTCTGCATCATGTATGTGGGATTCTCCGCCAGCGGCACGGTACTGGCCGGACAGGCGCTGGCGAAACTGATCTCTGTCAGCAATGCCACCGGGATGATCGTGTTCAGCGCCCTGATCGTGGTGATTGCGGTGATGGGATATCGCGTGATCCACCAGTTGGGCAAGCTGGCGAGCGTGATTGGCGTGCTGGCCTTCGCGTATCTCTTTATCACGCTCTTTGCCACGCACGACCTGGCGGCCGTCTGGCAGAATCGCCACTTTACCCCGGCAAATTTCCTGCTGGCGGTGTCGCTCTCGTCATCCTGGCAAATCGCCTTTTGCCCCTATGTTTCCGACTACTCGCGCTATCTGCCTGCAGACGTCTCCGCGAAGAAACTGTTCGGTTCGGTGTTTGCCGGAACCGTACTCGGCACCCAGGCCTCGATGACGCTGGGGGTGATTGCCGCCGCGCTGGCCGGAAGTGCCTTCGCCGGTAATGAGGTGGGTTACATCGTTGGTCTGGGCAGTACCGCAGGCATGGCGATGGTGATCTACTTTGCCATCTGCTTCGGGAAGATTACCTTTACCACGCTCAACGCCTACGGAAGTTTTATGTCCCTGACCACCATCGTCTCCGGCTTTCGCCGGCAGACGACGCTGAGCCAGGGCGGGCGCATTCTGTTTGTCATCCTCATGGTCTCCGTGGCCTGCCTGATAGCCTTGCTCAGTGAACCGGCCTTCCTGAAATCCTTTACCCACTTCCTGCTGTTCCTGCTGGCCTTTTTTGTGCCGTGGAGCGCCATCAGCCTGACCGATTTCTATCTGATCACCCGCGGCCGGGTGGACGTTCCGGCGCTGGCCGATCCCGACGGCCGCTATGGCCGCTGGAACGTCGCGGGCATCGCCGTCTACGTTCTGGGGGTGATGGTGCAGTTACCCTTTATCGATAACCCGCTGCATCATGGCTCGCTGACCTGGATTTTTGCCGGAAACGATGTCTCATGGATCGTGGGCTGGCTGGTGACGGCGCTGTTATGGTTCGTCGCCAGCCGCTGGGATCGCCGGGGCAGACCCGAACAGAACAGCCGCGCCCTGTAGCGCAAAAAGCCGCCCGGTAGGCGGCTCAGGTTTCTCACGATAACGCTCAGCAGACGCGTTCAGGCGGTCGTCACCTCCGCCGTGGCGGGCTGCGTTTCGGCCACCAATGGCTTTTCCGGCTGCAGCAGCGTCATCGCCAGCATGCTGCCAAACGCGATGAGCGCCGTCACCGTAAACATGGCGTTATAGCCGTGATATTCCGCCAGCCAGCCGCAGAGCATTGGCGAGATGATCGCGGCCAGGTTGGCAATCGCCAGCGTCATGCCGCTGTAGGTGCCGACTGAGGCTTTAGGGGTCACATCGATCACCACCGACCAGTAGACATTGTTTACCAGCGCATTCAGCGCATTACCCAGCGTCATCAGGGCGATGATCCCGGCGGCAGATCCCATATAGGGAATGGCCATAAAGCAGCAGGCGGTGCCACACAGCGTGACGGCAGCGAACAGATTGCGCGCCAGTCGCAGATTACGGAACCGGGCCAGCAGGGTATCGGCGATACGGCCGCCCAGCAGCACCGTGATGCAGGCGCCGCTCCAGGGGATCATCGCGACGTACCATAGCGAGTGCAGGTCGTAATGGAAATTATCCTGCAGGTACTTCGGCATCCAGGTCACCAGCGTGAAGGTGATGTAGAGGAAGGAGAAATAGCCCAGCGCGTTGCAGACCAGCGTCCGGCTGGTAAAGAAGCGCCACCAGGGCAGAGGCACGCTGTCGCCCGCGCTGCGACGCTGACCGTCCCGGATCAGCGCGCGCTCGGCGGCGTTGGTGAAGCGGCTCCGGTCCGGGCTGTCGCTGAAGGTGCGGGCAAACAGCAGCATCGCCAGCAGGGAGAAGATCCCCAGCAGGATAAACATCATGCGCCAGTCGTGGGTCAGCAGCAGCAGACCCACCGCGATCGGGGCGGTCAGCAGTGCGCCAACCTGAGTCGAGAGCAGGCCGATCCCCAGCGCGAACCCGCGCTCGTTGTCCGGTGCCCAGTGCGCAATGGTCTTGTTCATCAGCGCATAGGCGGGACCTTCGGCAAAACCAAACAGGATGCGCAGCGCCGCGAAGCCCATAATGGCCGAGCCGCCAAACAGCGCCATGCCCAGCTCACCGGCCCAGGCGGTGGCGATCTCCAGCAGCGACCAGAGCACGCCCGCCAGCAGCCAGACCTTTTTGGTGCCGATGCGGTCGGCAAGAAAGCCGCCGCACAGCGAACCCAGCAGATAACCAAAGCCGAAATAGCCCAGCACGGCGCCGAGCTGGACTTTACTGAAGTGATACTCTGCCGCAATCGCATTAGCAGCAAAGGAGAGGGCGCCGCGATCGATGTAGTTGATCAGCGCGATCAGGAACAGCAGTGAAAACAGGGTGTAACGGTAACGGCTCGGTTTCATTTCACATCTCCTGATGAACGGTGTCAGGAGAGGTAAAGCAAATTTGGTGCCGGAACCGTGACAGACCCCAAAAGGCACGGCTGGCGGGGCGGCGGGCCGCCCGGCACGGGCTGAACGGCGGGCGCTGATCCCGCTAATTATTCGCCTGCGCATCAATGCGGTGCAGCCATTGCCTGCCGATGGGGATCCTCAGGCGGCGTGATGGCCGGTGCGGCCGGGATGCGGCAGGGGAACGACCGCCGCGTCTGCTGACGCCTCGGGCGCTGGCACGGTTCGCGCCGGAACGTCGCCCACATGCTGCAGGATCTGCTGCTGATAGGTGATGTCCGCCACGCAGGTCTGTTCGCCTAACAGAACGCCCGCCTCATTCACATTTTTGCCTTCCACCTTGATTTTGTGGGTGGCACTGGCCAGCATCCACTCATATTCAATATCGACGTGGCCGCTGTCGATACAGCGGATCCCGTGCTGACTTAAATCATGTGCCAGCACCGTGGCGGTCGGCCCTAATGAAATCAGGACCAGATCGAAATTAACGGCATGGGCTAGAACGGCATTAAACAGCGCGTCATAAACGGAAAAGGCATTACGGTTCAGCGTGGTAATTCTTTTCACTTCACGGGCTCCGTCCAGTAAATCGTTGCCTAATCCCAGGCGCGTGCCGCTGCCTTCCACAATTAAAACCCGGCGATGACGATAAAGCTGTTTAAACTTGTCAAATATCCTGGCGGAGAGTTGCTTGCCTTTATAATCGTGATAAGGACGGGTCACCGAAGTATTTCCGTAACGGTACTGTTTATTCAGCAGAGACTCATAATTTTTAAAGTAAAACGATTTGTGAAAGAACCAGAACAGGGCCGATCCACTGCGCATATTTCGGGTAGTGCGAAACGCATCCGGCAGACAGATCAGGCAGTTCGGACTGGCTGCCGCGCCGTGCTGCAGCACGCCCTTCAGCCGCGCTGACAGTTCCGGATTAAAGGGCTGGAAACCGATGTTTTTATAGCGTGTCATTTCCAGTTCGCCGTCGCCATATCGGGCCAGCGATAACGTTGGGTCGCGTAATAACAGATCGATAGTTTCCTCAATTGACATGACGGAATAACGTCTGACGCGCGCCTGCGCAGCTGGGTAGCGTATAGCGGCATGAATGAACTTAAACGGAAAGCGGAACTTGCGATATATCGCGTGAAGTGCGGACATAGTTTACCTGCCTGGTGTATTGCTGCCAGAGAAAATCCCGCCTGACGGCCGGATAAATAATAAGAATATTAACGGACGATAACACAGATATATGCGGTATCCCGCTGCGGAATATCTTAAATCCAAATCAGTGAAAGAATCGCGCGATTTATTAATCTGTTCTCAGCGGTAATTGTCGTTAAATAAATCGCAGGTGAGCAAAATCAACTGCCAGTTTTAATAGGGCAAAAAGCATTGACACCCCGCGGAGGGGGGGTATCTGCATCATTAATCACCGCATCGACATGGCTTTGCCGGTTTCAGCAATAAGAGTCTCTGCGCCACCGAAGCGATAAACCATTACGATTATTTGATACTTATTCCCGCTCTGCGCGCGGACTTAAGCGCGGGTTACTGAAGCGCCGCTTGTCTGATATTTGATCGGCTTTGAACAAAAGATGCGGTCATGTGCCGACTATCGTTAATTTATTGTGATGAATATCGCGATGTCAGCCGTTCAGAGGCGAAAAAAAGCCGCCGCAGCCCGCACAACGGCTGAATTTATAATAAATATTTCTAACCATTTACACTTCGGCACGTTTTTACATATTTGATACATAAGTTAAGATCTCGTTGAAAATATGTATGCAAATTAATTTTTGTGATTGCCGCTAATGACCCGAGGATGGATCATGATAAATAAATTAACCAGTATAATCATGGTGATATTTGCCGTTGCCCTGATGTACATGGGAGGAGAGCTTCTGTCAGCCGGCGGCAGCGCGTTTTACGCCGCCATGGGCGCGGGGGTACTGGTCAGCGCGATACTGCTGCTGATGAACCGACGCAGTGCACTGACGCTTTATGCCTTGCTGATGTGGATTACCCTGTTCTGGATTATCCAGGAAGTGGGCTTCGATAAATGGCAGTGGATCCCGCGTGGCGATCTCTTTGGTCTGCTGGGTCTCTGGCTGGCTCTGCCGTGGGTGGTGCGCCCGCTCTATCAGGGACAGCGCCGCTTTCATCCTCTGCTCGGCGGGACGGTCGGGCTGATGGTGCTGCTGGTTATCGGCCTCTGCTTCTACGATCCGCTGCCGCAGCAGGGCACTATCACTACGCCGCGCCAGAGTGCCGCCACCGGCGGCGCTGCTGACGAGTGGAGCGCCTATGGCGGAACCACCGATGGCCAGCGCTTCTCAGCGCTGAAGCAGATCACCCGCGATAACGTCAACAATCTGGAAGTGGCCTGGACCTACCACACCGGCGATCTGCGTCAGGATGACGATGCCACCGAATACACCTTCGAAGCGACGCCGCTGAAAGCCAACGGCATGCTCTACTTCTGTACGCCGCACAACGAAGTCCACGCGCTCGACCCGGAAACCGGGACGGTGAAGTGGAAAACCGCGCCGGATAAAAACCGCTCCTACCTGCAGCAGCATCAGACCTGCCGCGGCGTGAGCTATTACGACGCCGGGCAGGCCCAGGCACAGACAGATGCTGCGCCGGCGCTCTGCCGCAGGCGTATCTTCAACGCCACGACCGATGCCCGCCTGCTGGCGCTGGATGCAGACACCGGTAAACCCTGCGCGGACTTTGGTGACAACGGTGTGGTCAACCTGCGCGCTGGCATGGGTGAGGTGCGTCCGCACGCGCTGATGCAGACCGCGGCACCGCTGGTGGCGGGCAACCTGGTGATCCTCGGCGGCTCGGTGATGGATAACGGCTTCCACAGCGGCAACCCGTCGGGCGTGATCCGCGCCTATGATGCCGTCAGCGGTCGTCTGGTCTGGAACTTTGATCCGGCGAATCCGGAGAACACCGCGCCGATCGCCCAGGGCGCGACCTATCCGCAGGATACCCCGGTCGCCTGGGCGACCCTGAGCGCTGACCTGAAGAATGGTCTGGTCTACGTGCCCTTTGGTAACGCCTCGCCGGATGAGGTCGGTTTTGACCGCGATCCCGCCAGCAATACCGAGAAGTTCCGGGATGCGCTGGTGGCGCTGGATCTGAAAACCGGAGCCTTTAAGTGGCGCTACCAGAGTTCGAACCACGATCTCTGGGACCGTGACAACCCGTCGCAGCCGTCGCTGGTGGATATCACCTATCAGGGCACGCCGCAACCGGCGGTGATCCTGCCGACCAAAACCGGCAACCTGTTTGTGCTGAACCGGCTGACCGGTCAGCCGGTCTATCCGGTCGGGCAGGTTAAGGTCTCTGTAGAGGGCATCAAAGGCGAGCAGTATGCGCCGACCCAGCCGGTCTCCAGCCTGAACTTTATTCCGGCGCCGCTGACGGAGAAATCCATGTGGGGCATCACGCCATTTGATCAGATGGCCTGTCGTACCACCTTCCGCAAGCTGCGTTATGACGGCAACCCGTGGACGCCGCCAACGGAAGCCGGCTCGCTGATCTTCCCGGGCAATATCGGCGTCTTTAACTGGGGATCTGTGGCGGTCGATCCGCAGCGTCAGATGCTGATTGCCGCGCCGGTGCGCCTGGCTTACAAGTACAACCTGATCAAACGCACCCCGGAAACCGAAACCCAGCGCACCTTCACCAAAGATGGCACACCGTACTGGAACGAAAACTTCCACGGTGAGTATGCGATTCACATCCAGCAGATGGCGTCGGGCCTGGGGATCCCCTGCATCGCGCCACCGTGGGGCCGGATGGTCGGGGTGGATCTGACGACCGGCAAAACCGAATGGCTGCGCCGCGTGGGGACGACCCGCAACCTGAAGACCAGCTTCCTGCCTGGCCGTTTCCCGCTCGGCTTCCCGATGGGAATGGTCGCGCACGGCGGCCCGCTGCTGACGGCCGGTGATCTGGTGTTCCACGGGGCCACGGCAGATAACTACTTCCGAGCCTACGACAGCACCACCGGCGAACTGCTGTGGCAGACCGAGCTGAGCGCCGGTGCTCAGGCCACGCCCTCCACCTTTATGGGTAAAGATGGCAAACAGTATGTGGTGATTGCCGCAGGCGGTCACGGCTCACTGGGCACCACGGCAGGCGACAGCGTGGTCGCTTTCCGGCTGAAATAATCCGGATCCGCTGAGCGCCGCCCGGCGCTCAGCTTTTTTCGTCATCGCCGCCAGCCTCTCTTCCCTCGGCTTTTCTGCCGCAACCTGCTGTATTCACAACCGATCCCTCCAGTCTGCCGCGCGGCTGGCTTAATCACGCCCTGAAACTATTTCGTGACAGCTCTCGCAGTTTGGTGATTTGCTCCGCCCGGCAGGCTTGCGCATTCAGTCGCGAGGCGTAGATTAATACATAACTTCACAATTAATCGTGAATATGAAAAGTACTTCACAATACGCTCTCTGAAGGATTGACCCCTATGTCGGAACTGAAATTTGCAACCCGTCTCAACTCATTCGCCTCGGGCGCGCACCTCTACTGGCCCGATCAGCAGGGCAAGCCCTCTGTCCTGCAGATGGTGGCCCGTGCCGGTAAGGTAAAGGGTTTAACGCATCTCGATCTTAATTTTCCGCAGCACCTCACCAGCGACATTCCCACGCTGCGTCAGGCGATTGAGGATGCAGGCCTGGCCGTCAACGGCATGCAGATGCGCTGGGACGCCCCGCAGTTCAAAATCGGTGCCTTTACCCATCCGGATGCAAAAGTGCGTCGCGAGGCGATCGAGCTGACCAAACGCGGCATCGATGCGGGCCGGGAGTTCGGTTCACGGCTGATGACGCTGTGGATGGGGCAGGATGGTTTCGATTACTGCTTCCAGGCGGACTATAAGAAGATCTGGGAGGATGCCGTCAGCGCCGTGCGGGAAGTGGCGGAGTATGCGCCGGATGTCGATGTCAGCATCGAATACAAACCCAACGAGCCGCGCGCCTACAGCATCTTCCCTAACGCCACCACCTGCCTGCTGGCGGTGGAAGAGGCGGGCTGCCCCAACCTGGGGATCACGCTCGACTTTGCGCACGTGCTGTTTGCCAACGAGGTGCCGGCCTATGCCGCCGCAATGGTGGCACGGCGTTCACGGCTGCTGGGGCTGGACCTGAACGATGGCTGGGGCAAGCGCGACGACGGCCTGATGGTCGGCTCCGTCAACCCGCGCGCCACGCTGGAGTTTCTCTGGCAGATGCAGCGTGACGGCTATCGTGGGGCCTACTACTTCGACACCTTCCCGGACGCCAGCGGGCTGGACCCCATCCGGGAAGCAGAAAGCAACATCGCGACCGTGACCCGGCTGCTGCGGCTGTGCGATCAGCTGCACGGCAACACGGCATTACTGGCGGCCATTGAGCGCCAGGATGCGGTCGCCTCCCAGCAGATTGTCAATGACATTCTGCTGGCGCGATAACGGCTGATCCAGCCGATAACATAAAAAAACCCTACCCAACATGCTGAGAATATAAAAATGAAAAAACTCCTGCTCGCTGTTATCGCCTCCTCACTGCTCTGCAGCACCGTCTATGCGGCCGAGCTGGCACCGCTGCAGTCCGACACCGAACCGGATCGCACCGACTGGACCCAGCTCGACAGCAAATATGGCGCACTGCCGAAAGTCGATAAATCGCTGAAGATTGGCGGCGTCTCCAAGACCCTGACCAATGAATACTGGCGTTCGCTCGGCGAGGGCTACCAGAACGTCGCGAAGAAGTATGGCTTCACCGTGGCCTACCAGGCGGCGGCCAATGAAGATGACCAGCTTGGCCAGCTGTCGATCGCCGAAACGCTGATCTCGCAGGGCTTCAACGGCCTGCTGGTGTCGCCTCAGACCGACATCAACCTGGAGCCTGCGCTGGAGAGTGCCAGCAGCAAAAAGATCCCGGTAGTCAACGTGAATGATGCGGTGATGCCGAATGCGCGTTACTACGTGGGTAACGTTCAGAAAGATAACGGCGTGCGGGTGGCGAAGTGGTTTATCCAGCACCATCCGCAGGGTGGCAAGGTGGCGGTAATTGAGGGGCAGCCGGGCGTTTATGCCGCCGGACAGCGTACCCGTGGCTTCAAAGAGACGCTGGCGACGGCCGGTAAGTTCACGATTGTTGCCAGCGTGCCAGCCAACTGGAGCCGCGAGCAGGCCTTTAATGCCGCCTCGACCATTCTTCAGCAGCATCCCGACCTGATCGGCTTCTACGCCAACAACGACACCATGGCGCTGGGCGTGGTGGAAGCGGTGCGCGCACAGAACAAAGCGTCACAGGTTGCCATCTTCGGCACTGACGGCATCTCTGATGCCTACGCCTCCATCAAGCGCGGTGAACTCACCGGCACGGTGGACAGTTTCCCGGTGCTGACCGGCGAAGTGGCGATGGACGTGATGATCCGTCTGATCAACGGTCAGAAGCTGTCGCGCGTGGTATCCACACCGCAGGCGCTGATCACCAAAGAGAACGTCGATGCGTTCTCCACCAAAGACAACAACCGGCTGCGTCAGTTGCTGGCGCAGCAGTAAGTCAGCGGGAGCGGGTATGGAAGAGTTTCGCTTAACGATGCGCGGCATCAGCAAAAGTTACGGTAACGCCGCCGCGCTGCAGGATGTAGATTTCTCGGTGCGGCCCGGTGAGGTGCATGCGCTGATTGGGGAAAACGGCGCGGGGAAATCCACCCTGCTGAATATTCTCTCCGGCGTGCGCGGTGCGGACAGCGGTGAGATCAGCGTCAACGGCAGTCCGGTTCAGATCCGCTCGCCGCTCAGCGCCCGTCAGGCCGGGATCGCGATGATCCACCAGGAGCTGCAGCATGTGCCTGAGCTTTCTGTGGCGCAGAACATGTTTCTGGGCCGCCCGCTGACCCGCGCCGGGGGGATGTGGGTCGATAAAAAAGCGCAGCTGGCGCGCGCCACCCTGATTCTGAAGACGCTGGATCCGACCATCGATCCCGACACGCCAATCAGAAACCTCAAGGTGTCGCAGCAGCAGATCGTGGAGATTGCCCGCGCGCTGCTGGATAACGCCCGCATCATCGCCATGGACGAGCCGACCTCCAGCCTGACGCCGCGCGAGTTTGACCGCCTGGCGGAACTGATCGGCGATCTCAAAGCGACCGGGGTTTCGCTGATCTACGTGTCGCACAAGATGAATGAGATTTTTCGGGTCTGTGACCGCGCCACCATCATGCGTGACGGCAGGCAGGTCGGCGTGGTCAACATCAGCGATGAGGATGAGGAGAGCATCGTCGCCAGAATGGTCGGACGGAAGATCGACAAGCTCGACCATCAGGCGTTCGTCAGCGACCGCGAAGTGCTGCGGGTTGAGGATCTGACGCGCGGCAGCGAGGTGGTCTCCGCCAGCTTCAGCGTGCGGGCGGGCGAGGTGCTGGGCGTGGCCGGACTGGTCGGCGCGGGCCGCACCGAACTGCTGAAACTGATCGCCGGTATCGACAGACGAACCCGCGGCACCGTGAGCGTTAACGGCAGGGCGGTCAGGAATCACAGCGTGCGCGCCGCGATTCAGGCCGGCATCGGCCTGGTGCCCGAAGATCGTAAAAAAGAGGGCATCATCAAAGAGCGGGCGGTGAAGATGAACATGGCGCTGCCGTCGATGCATCGCTTCACGGCGGCGGGCCTGATCAGTCAGTCCCGTCTGGGCCGCGAGGCGCTGCGGGTGATGGGCGATCTGCGCCTGCGGCCGCTCGACATCGAAAAGCCCATCGGCACGCTGAGCGGCGGCAACCAGCAGAAGGTGATCATCGGCCGCTGGGTAGCCGCGGATGCGGAGGTGTTCCTGTTTGATGAGCCGACGCGCGGCATCGACATCGGGGCCAAGTCAGAGATCTATCATCTGATTGAAAAACTGGCCCAGGCGGGCAAAGCGATTGTGGTGGTGTCGTCGGAGATGACGGAGATCATCCGCATCTCGGATCGGGTGCTGGTGATGCGCGAGGGACGGATAACCAAAGAGTTAACCGGCAGCGCGATCACCGAAGAGAACATCGCCCGTTATGCCATTAAAGATATCGATCCAGGCGCCTGACCGCTGTCCTGACACTTATTAAGGTGATAATTATGACGACCCAGACCTCCACCGGGCCAGGCACCCGACCTGCACTGCGGCTTAAGTTTAATCTGCGCGATGCGGGCACCCTGATTGGCCTGTTTATTATCATGGTGACATTATCGTTTCTGTCGCCGGTCTTTTTTACCGTGCCCAATCTGCTGAACATCCTGCAGCAGTCCTCCATTAACGCCCTGATTGCGCTGGGGATGACAATGGTCATCATCTCAGGCGGGATTGACCTCTCGGTCGGTCCGGCGGCGGCGCTCTCGGCGGTGCTGGGCGCAACGCTGATGGCGTCGGGCGTGCCGGTGCCGCTGGCGATCCTCGCGACGCTGGGGGTCGGCGCGCTGTGCGGACTCTTCAGCGGCACGCTGATTGCCTATGCCGGACTGCAGCCGTTTATCGTGACGCTGGGCGGCCTCTCGCTGTTCCGGGCCATTGCGCTGATTTACACCGGCGGCAATCCCATCTTCGGGATCCCGCTGACGTTTCGCAGCCTGATTAACAGCGACCTCCTGGGGATCCCGACACCGATTGTGATTGTGGCGGTGATTGCGCTGCTGCTCTGGACGGTGATGAACAAGACCCCGCTGGGGGAGTATATTCTGGCCATCGGCGGCAACGAAGAGGCGGCGCGGGTTGCCGGGGTGCCGGTGAAGCGCACCAAGGTCACCGTCTATGTTCTCTCCGGCCTGCTGGCGTCGCTCGCTTCGCTGATCCTGATCGGTCGTCTCGGCGCGGCGGAGCCGACCATCGGTAACCTCTGGGAGCTGGACGCTATCGCGGCGGCGGCCATCGGCGGGGCCTCGCTGATGGGCGGCAAGGGCAGCATCTTCGGCACGCTGATCGGTGTGGTCATCCTGGGCGTATTACGTAACGGTCTGACCTTACTGAACATTCAGGCCTTTTACCAATTGCTCGCTACCGGCCTTATTATTATCATAGCGATGTTGATTGACCGGGCGACCCGAGGCAAGTAATGAAGCAAGATCCGCGAGCCATTGGCGCTCAGATTCGCATGCGTTTGCCCCAGCTGACGCCGTTAGAACGGCGGGTCGCTGAGGCGATCATGGCCCGCACCGACATTACCGAGCAGTCTTCATTAAAGGAGATTGCGCAGGAGAATAATGTCTCTGAAGCGATGATTGTGAAGATAACCAAAAAGCTTAACTTCACCGGCTTCAGGCATTTCAGAAGTGGTCTAATCTACTACAACCAGTCTGAAGTGGCGGGCCTGCATGCGGAAATTGAGCCGGATGATTCGTCGGAGCAGCTGCTGACCAAAGTGTTCAGAACTTCTATCCAGGCGATCGAAGAGACCCTATCGATTCTGGACGTCTCTGAATTCAATCGTGCGGCAGACATCATCTTTAAAGCGCGTCATATCGATCTCTACGCCGTGGGCGGTTCCGCCGCCGTGGCGCGGGATCTGTCGCACAAGATGCTGAAGATCGGCATCAAAACGACCGTCTATGACGACGCCCATATCATGCTGATGTCCGCCGCCGTGTTATCTGACGACGATGTGGTTATCGCCATCAGTCATTCGGGCGCCACACGTGCGGTGAACGATCCGATTAAGCTGGCGGGAAAGAATGGCGCGAAGGTTATCGCCATCACCAACTACGCCGAATCCCCGATCGCGCAGAACGCCCATGTGGTCCTCAATTCAACCTCTCAGGGATCGCATCTGCTGGGTGAAAACGCCGCGTCACGCATCGCCCAGCTCAATATTCTGGATGCGCTGTTTGTCGCTATCGCCAAGAAAGATCTGAAGCGGGCGGAGAAGAACCTGATGAAAACCCAGCATGCGGTTCAGGATCTGCGGGAATTCTAACTATGAGCAAAATTGCAGTCACCGGCAGTCTTCATTACGACATTATGCTGGATGCGCCTCATCGCCCTGAAAAAGGCGAAACGGTGATGGGCAGCGCCTGTCGCTATAAGTTTGGCGGCAAGGGCGGTAATCAGGCGGTCGCTGCCGCGCACGCGGGGGCTTCGGTCCGTTTCGCCGGTGCCGTGGGTGACGACGCGCAGGGACAGTTCCTGCGGGATCATCTGCAGCAGGCGGGCGTGGAGATCACGGCGGTCAGCGTAATCCCCGCGTCGCCCTCCGGGATGAGCGTCGCCATTACCGACGCCGAAGGGGATTACGGCGCGGTGGTGGTCTCGAATGCCAATCAGCAGATCCCGCTGACGACCTTTGCGCAGCCCGACTTCTGGCAGGATGTCTCGCTGCTGGTGCTGCAGAACGAGGTGCCGGAGGCGGTCAATCTCAGCGCCGCCCGTGCTGCACGGCAGCGGGGGATTGGCGTCTGCGTGAATGCCGCCCCAGCCCGCGATTTGTCGGCGGACTTTGCAGCCTGTATCGACCTGCTGGTGGTGAACGCTATCGAGGCGCGCGATATGTGCGGGATAAGCGTGCAGGATCTGCCCTCGGCGCGCGCAGCGGCCGACGCGCTGGCCAGCCGGTTTGCCCGCGTGGTAGTGACCGCTGGCGAACATGGGGTGGCGTACAGTGAATCAGGAGAGACCCGGACGTTGCCGGCAGAGAAGGTGACGCTGGTGAGTACCCACGGCGCAGGGGACTGTTTTGTCGGGGTGCTGTGTCAGCGCCTGAGCGGTGGCGCGACGCTGGCGGAGGCGGTCAGTGATGCGAATCGTGCGGCCGCCGAACATGTCTCCCGGCCGCCGCAGTAACGATCTCAGGCGTGCCACGTCACCGACGCGGCACGCTTCTGTGATCAGGCGCCGACGTTCACCACGGTCTTACCGAAGTTTTTACCGTTCAGCATATCGATAAACGCCTGCGGCGCATTCTCTAAGCCTTCAATCATATGCTCGCGGTAGTGAATTTTCCTGTTCTCCACCAGCGGCGTCATCGCCTTCAGGAACTCCGGATAACGGTCACCGTAATCCTGGAAGATGATAAAGCCCTGCATACGAATACGGCGCTTCAGAATACCCGCCATGATCAGTGAGGTTCTGTCCGGGCCTTCCGGCAGCTCACGCTGGCTGTACGCAGAGACCAGCCCGCAGACCGGCACGCGCGCGGCGGTATTCAGCAGCGGGAACACCGCGTCAAACACTTTGCCGCCCACGTTTTCATAATAGATATCAATTCCGTCCGGGCAGGCATTTTTCAGCTGCTCTTCGAAATCGGCGCTGTGGTGATCGATGCAGGCATCAAAGCCCAGGGTATCGACCGCATAACGGCATTTCTCTTCACCGCCGGCCACACCGACTACGCGACAGCCTTTCTGCTTACCCAGTTGACCAACCGTGGCACCGACCGGGCCGGTTGCGGCGGCCACCACCAGGGTTTCCCCGGCCTTGGGCTGGCCGATATCCATCAGGCCCATGTAGGCAGTAAAGCCCGGCATCCCGAGAATGCCCAGCGCCCAGGAGGGATGCGGCAGATCGTTGCCCAGTTTTGCGATTTCTTTGCCATCGGAGACGGCATACTCCTGCCAGCCACTCTGTGACAGCACCCAGTCGCCGGTCTTGAAGTCGCTGTGCTTAGAGGCCGCGACCTGACAGACGGTACCGCCGACCATGGGCTGATCCAGCTCGGCGGGCGCAGCATAGGATTTACCCTCATCCATCCGGCCACGCATATAGGGGTCCAGAGAGAGGTAAATGGTCTTCAGCAGCACTTCACCCTCTTTGATTTCCGGCACGGGCTGCGCCACATGGCGGAAATTCTCTTTGGTCGGTTCACCCTGAGGGCGTGAAGCGAGAAGCCAGGCGTGGTTCTGGGTTGCTTGTTCAGTCATCGTTTCTTCCTTTTATAGCCGGGCCATGCACGGGGCATCGCCGTTTGAATACCGGAAAGTGTAGATGACCACGGCAGGAATGCGTTTAGCGTGACGAGCGGTAAGCCGCTGAAACCGATGGGCGGGCAGGGCAGGACGGGCGCAGCGTCAGCGCCTCTGCAGGGGGAGGACGGCGCGGATAACCCCACAGATAACATTCACATCCGCTTGCAAAAAAGCACCAGGCAGCGGCTACCGCACCCGGTGACACGGCGCCGGGAACGACGTGTGATAAAGATTTCTTTTTCACGGAGGCGCGTTATGACGATTCAGCATCTGCGTATTGCCCGACCGGTGACGGACCTGGCGCTGAGCAGCCGGGTCTGGTGTCACGGGCTGGGACTGCAGAATATCGGCGGCTTTACCGGTCATCAGGGTTTCAGCGGCGTTATGCTGGGGGCGGACGGGCTGGGCTGGCATCTGGAATTTACCCACTGTCCGGAACACCCGCTTCTGCCTGCGCCCACCGCAGACGATCTGCTGGTGCTCTATCTTCCCTGTCACGCGGAGTGGCGCGAACAGTGTGCCCGCATGGATGAGGCGGGTTTCCGGCGGGTGCCTGCGTTTAACCCGTACTGGGATCGACAGGGCGTGACATTCAGTGACCGCGACGGTTATCGTGTCGTGATACAGCACGCCGCCTGGCCCTCTCAACCTCTCTGATCAACCGGAGCACAATCTGAACATTCTTTGCCTGCATACGGCGGCCAGCAATATCGCGATATTTGATGCGGCCGCCACGACCCTGGCGCAGAGCGCAACGCCGCTGAGCCATCTGGTGATGCCTGAACTGCTGGCGGAGGCGGAGCGCAGCGGCGGGATGACGACACCGCTGCGCCACCGTCTTGCGCAGCTGATCGGCTCGCTGCTGCCGTCGTTCGATGCCATCCTCATTACCTGCTCGACGCTGGGCCCGGTCGCCGACGATTTCCGCCCGCAGGATCGCGTGATGCGAACGGATGCGATGCTGGCCAGCGCGCTGCAACGTTATGCCGGCCCCACGGTAGCGCTCTGCGCCGCAGAATCCACCCTGGCGGCGACGCGGGCGCTCTTCTGTCCGCCTGGCGCTCAGGTTGAGGTCGTGCTGGTGGAGAATGCCTGGGCCGCGTTTAAAGCAGGGGAGATCACCCGCTATTTCTCGCTGCTTGCCACGGCGGCGGAGCAGGCTTATCAACAGGGTGCCGTGGCAGTAGCGCTGGCACAAAGCTCAATGACGCCGGTCGCACAGCCGTTTCCTGCCGCGCAGCGGCCGCTTACCGCGCCGTTTCTGGCGCTGCAGGCCTGTTACGATCTCAGATGATCGTCACCCCCTGCTGATGCAGCGCCCGGCTCAGCGCCGCGTCCGGCGCGCACTCTGTGACCAGCGTGCTCGCCAGCGACAGATCGCCAATGGCAAAGGCGGAGGCGGCGTTCAGCTTCTCTGCCGACGCCAGCACGATGGTTTCTGCGGCGCGGCCTGCCATCGGGGTAACGGCGCGGGTATCCTGCTTTACAACCCGGATACCCGCCAGTTTCGTTTTCCCGTGTTCCTGAACGGCCATGACGGTTTTTTGATTGAAGCGGCGGCGGGCCTGCTGGATAACGCCTCACCGGAGACCCGCATCGTGGCCGAGGCGGAAGAGGAGATCGGTTTTCGTGTTATCCGGGTAGAGAAAGTGTTTGAGGCCTTTATGAGCCCCGGCTCCACAACGGAAAAGCTCTGCTTCTTTATCGCCGAATATGATGAGCGGCAGCGCAGCGGCGAGGGGGGCGGCATTGAGCAGGAGGGTGAAGATATCGACGTGCTGGAGCTGAATTTCGATCAGGCGTTACGGGCGATCGAACAGGGGGAGATTGTGGATGCGAAGACCATCATGCTGCTGCAGCATCTGCGTCTGAAAGGTTTTTTATAAGGCTGATCCGGGCAGACCGCTGTGCAGGCGGCCCGCCCGTTGAGGCTTACTGATCCTGCGTCAGGATGCCTTTCACATCGTGCGGTTCAGAGCGCAGATACTGCGGCGGCACCTGAACTTTGCCCTCCAGCGCGGCGGCGGCGTGCCACGGCCAGCGCGGATCGTAGAGGATGCCACGCGCCAGGGCGACCAGGTCCGCTTCACCCTGCTGCAGGACATCCTCTGCCTGCTGTGGCTCAGTGATCAGACCAACTGCGATCACCGGAACCGACACCTGCTCACGGATATCCCGGGCAAACGGCACCTGATAGTTCGGGCCGACATCAATTTTCTGATCTTCCGACAGGCCGCCACTGGAGACATGGATATAGGCACACTGCAGCGTTTCCAGCTCACGCGAGAAGGCGATGGACTGCTTAATCTCCCAGCCGCCTTCCACCCAGTCCGTGGCAGAGATGCGCACGCCCACCGGCACCGAAGCGGGAACGGCGTCACGGACGGCTTTAAAGACTTCCAGCGGGAAGCGCATACGGTTCTCCAGCGAACCGCCATATTCATCACTGCGCTGATTGGACAGCGGCGACAGGAACTGATGCAGCAGATAGCCGTGTGCGGCGTGAACCTCGATAAGCTGGAAACCCAGCCGCACGGCGCGCAGGGCGCTGTCGACAAAGGCCTGCGTGACTCGCGCCAGATCGTCACGGCTCATGGCCAGCGGTTTGACCTCATCCGCGCTGTAGCTCAGATCGGATGGGGCGATGGTCTGCCAGCCGCCCGCCTCGGGCGCGATCTGTTTGCCGCCTTCCCACGGCACCGCACAGGACGCCTTGCGTCCCGCATGACCCAGCTGAATACCGATCGGAATCGAGGAGTAGCGACGCACATCGTCGAGCACCGTCTTCAGCGCGGCCTCGTTGTCATCATTCCACAGACCGAGATCGCCGGGAGAGATGCGGCCAATGTCCTCGACGGCCGTGGCTTCGATAATCATCAGGCCTGCGCCGGAAAAGGAGAGCTGGCCAAGATGGATCCGGTGCCAGGCGGTCGCATTGCCCGCTTCAGCGGAGTACTGGCACATCGGCGCAATAACGATGCGGTTATCCAGCGTAAGTTCGCCCAGCGAGACAGTGGAAAAAAGTTGGCTCATGTTATCTCCATGGTGTTATGACTGACGTGACAGGCAATAACTATAGCGGGGGATTGGCAGAGTCGGAGGGAATGCAACGTGACATTTTATGACGGCGCACATTCCTGCGGTCAGGACAGTGGGATTGCGGCGGCGTCTGCACGGCCCGCAAGATACCGATACCGGCTTCAATGCGCTTCGCCAGCATCCTCGCGGTCCGCTGCGTAGCGATGTCGGGAAGTGAGGGCCAGAGAGGGGTTAATCCCGCTGCTTTATCCGCAAGATCTATGCGCAAAACCGGCGTGTCACTCAGTATCCGCAAGATCTATGCGCAAAACCGGCGTGTCACTCAGCGGCTGCGGCGATTTATCGACAGGCTGGTGGCCTTTTATACGGCAACGGTCGCGGGAGAGAGGAATCCGGCACCTGAGTGCCGGATGAAACGCGATCAGTTACCGCGATAAGTCGAGTAGCCGAAGGGGCTCAGCAGTAACGGAATGTGGTAGTGCTCGCCGTTGGCGTCCATGTTGAACTCCACCGGGATTTCCGGGAAGAAGGTTTTCTGGTTGCTCTTTTTGTAGAAGTCACCGGTTTTGAACACGACGCGGTAGCTGCCTGCGCTGGCCATTTTATCCTGCGGGAAGAGGGCGCTGATGCGACCGTTGTTATCCGTGACGCCGGAAGCCAGCTTCACCCAGTTATCCTGCTGCTTTTGATCCAGCTCAACCTCGATTCCCGCCGTAGGCTGGCCGGTCTGCAGGTTCAGGACGTGGACGCTCAGGGGATTTTTCGCGGCGGCAGGCTGCGCGGCGATAGCGGATGCGCCAGAGATCATCAGTAAAGTGGCAATCAGAGCATGTGACGTTTTCATCAATGTTTCCTTTTATTGACTCGTTGGGTGACAGTGAGGAAAGGGTAAGGTCTCTGATGGCAAAGGGGTATTTATCGGCGGGAAATGTGAAATTTCTGAGAGCCGGAGGCGTCCTGGGTTTTAGTTACATCATACAAATGACCTACTGTTACCTCAGTCCGGCACGCTGCGGTTAAGACGGGTCAGCAACGTAAACGACCGCTCAATCCTGTCAGAAAAAGCGGGGCGGTGAGATGTTAACACTGATTTATATGATTTGAGTCAATAAGTTAACCGCTGGCGTGATGAATATAGTCAACCCGCGCGGCCACGCCAGCGCAGCGCGCTACGTGATTACTCTCTGCTGGTGCAGCACAGCGGGTTATTGCCTGCTGAGGCGACAGGAGCGCTGAGGCAGACAGGCAGGCGCGGCGGGCCGACATCACGCGAAAGATAACCTCTTCAGGACGACAAGCATGAGAATGAATAAACTGGCGCTGGCCATAATGTTACTGGCTGGTGCGACCGGCGCTCTGGCAGCAGAGCAGGCGGGCGACCCGGCGGCTCAGGCCGTAAAACCGGACGGGCCTGCTGCGATTTCATCACCGGATAGCGGGGCGCAGAGCAGGACGGAATCGCACTCTGCGGATCTGCCTGTCGTCTCCGCCGACCCGGCTGCACAATCTTCTTCGTCCAGTCTGGCGGCGACGCCGGGGGTGCCAGCGCCGGTAACGGCCGCGCCATCTTCCGGCCACGCCTCCGACGGCTCCGCATCGGTTGCCGCTACCGCGCCGCCCTCCGACAGTGGTCGGCAGCCTGACGCCATTCCGTCGGATGCCGCCACGCAGCCATCAATGACCACTGCTCCTGCTGCGCAGAACGCAGAGACATCCCTCAAGGCTGCTGGCACGCATTCCGCACCGCAGAAAGCGCCGGCTTCAGCGGTTCCACAACCTCAAACGGAGAGCGGGGCGTCGGATTCCGCTGCCCCGGTGGCGGTAACGCCGTCTGCGGCAGAAAAACCTGAAACGCCTTCTTTAACCCCTGACGCGCAGCAGAAAACGGACGCTGATACCCCATCAGCCAGCGCCCCGACGCCCTCGGTTACCGCCGCCGCACCGTTTACGCCTGAACAGGAAGCGCGTATTGGTGAAGTGGCAAAAGCCTATCTGCTTCAGCATCCGGAACTGCTGATTGAAGTGGATCAGAAGCTGCAAAAAATGCAGTACGACAATCAGATCAACGCGATGACCGCCGCCGTCATCCATCACCAGAGCGCGCTGCTTAACGATCAGAACAACCCGGTCGTCGGACCCGCCGATGCCCGCGTCGCAGTGATTGAATTTTTCGATTATCAGTGCAGCGTCTGCGCCCGTCAGGCTCCGATTATGCAGTCGCTGATGAAAAGTCATCCACAGACCCGGTTTATTTTCAGAGAATGGCCCATCTTCGGCTATCGCTGGAAGGCCTCCTTCCAGGCAGCCGAAACGGGCCTGACTATCTGGCAACAGAAGGGGGCCGATGCCTATCTGAAATACCACGATGCGCTTTTTGCCACCGGCCATATCGAGGGCGCACTGACACAGAAAGACATCAGCCGCGCGGCGTCCGTCGCCGGGGCCGCAAAACTGAAAGCCAGAAGTCAGGCGATGCTGGATACCCTGTCCGGTACGGATGAGCTGGCGAAAAATCTCGGTTTTCAGGGTACGCCGGGCATCGTCGTGATGCCTCTTTCGGGCGCAACCGCTGAGAACGTCACGATTTTTCCGGGCGGCGCGACGGAATCGATGCTGCAGGATGCGCTGAACAAAGCGCAGGGGCAGGCCCGGTAACGCTCATCGCCTGGCGGCGGCCTCTCTGCCAGTGAAACCGGCCGGAAGGAAGAGTCGCCGCCTTCCGGCATCCTCAATCAATGCCCGCCGGGCGCCTCAATGCCTCTCGATGAAATAAGATCCTCTTTCGCCAGAATTTATGTCAATAACGCTTTCGTGCTATCTGCGGTAAATATCCATTCCATTTTTCTACTTTATTTCCGTGCCTGTTTTTACGCCACGCATTGAAGCGGATCAATAATCTCCTGATAATCTGAATAACGCCGCGCGGCGCTGAACGGACGTCCCGAACCCCGGCTGACGGGGGAAAGAAGAGGGCGGCTGGCAACGCAGCGGGACGGTATAGCTGCTGTTTAAGAACTATTTAATATACTCGCCGCGCGCAGAATGACGATCGTTTAAATTAAATAACGGTGCGCAATTAAATAATCAGCCAGCATTGTCTCCTGGTCGCGGCTTTATTTAACCGACAGGGCGCTGCTCTATTATTGCTGGCAACCACAGGCGCATTCGATTGACTTTGTTGCTCGCAGACGCGCGAGCGACGATTGACTGGACAACACTATGAATCACTATTCCCGCCGTCGCGCGCTGAAGATGATCGGGCTGGTCGCTGTCGCTACGGCCTCCGGTCATCTGCTGCCACTGCCGCGGCTCAGTGCGGCCCAGCCTCAGGCACCGCTAACCGGACTGGATGATTTTATCCATGTCTCCCGACTGCTCACCCAGCAGGACGATCTCAGCCCGGCCCTGGCTCACGCGCTGATGCTGGCGCTCACCCAGACCCACAATGCATTTGCCCGTGATCTTACGACGCTGAACGCGCTGCTGCAGAATCAGCCCGGCCTGTTGCAACAGGCGCGCCTGACGTTTGCGCCGGAAGACGCCGCCAGCGAGGCGCTGGCGAAGGCCATTCTCAGCGGCTGGTACACCGGCGTCGTTGGCAAGGGCAAGTCTGCCCTGTATGTCACCTATGTGAACACGCTTTCCAGCCAGCTGGTCAGTGACAAAGTTGTGCCGCCCGGTTTTGCATACGGCCCTGTAGGAAGCTGGGCGAAACAGCCCTGACGAAGAGAGTTCTGCCATCCATGAATAAACAAACTTCCCCCGACGTGGTCGTGATTGGCGCGGGCGTCAACGGTTCGCTGCTGGCTACGCGACTGGCCAACGCCGGCAAGCGTGTACTGTTACTGGAGTCCGGCCCCAGAGTCGGCCGCGACGAGCTGGTCGAACGGTTTCGCGCCTCCGCATTTAAGTCGGACTTTATGTCGCCGTATCCGTTTTCACCGCTGGCCCCGCAGCCGCGTTACACGCCGGAGCCTAACGATTATCTGCATCAGGCGGGGCCGCATCCGTTTGCCGCGCAATATATCCGTATCTTTGGCGGCACAAGCTGGCACTGGGCGGCGCAGCTCTGGCGCTTCGTGCCTAACGATTTCCGTCAGCACAGCCTGTATGGCGTCGGCAAAGACTGGCCGATCGGCTATCAGGAGCTGGAAGAGTACTACTACCAGGCCGAGGCGATCGCGGGTGTCGGCGGTTCACTAGACAACGGTTCGCCCCGCAGCAAGCCATTTCCAATGGAGCGCGTTCCGGCTTCCTGGCTGCAGCAGCGGGTAACCGCGCGCCTGGCCCCCGATTTTACGGTGCTGGATGACTGCACCGGGCGAAACAGCCGAAGCTTCGACGGCCGTCCCGCCTGCTGCGGCAACAATAACTGTATGCCGGTTTGCCCGATCGACGCCCAGTATCACGGCGGACTCGCGGCGCAGCAGGCAGAAGATAGCGGGGTGCAGGTCATCACCCAGGCCGTGGTTTATCAGCTGGAGCATGATGCACAGGGGCGGATCACGGCGGCCCGCTATTACGACTGGAACAAAGTCAGCCATCGGGTGACGGCAGAGACCTTTGTGCTGGCCGCCAACGCGATCGAAACCCCGAAGCTGCTGCTGATGTCCGTCAGCGATACCTTCCCGCAGGGTATCGCCAACGCCCGTGACAACGTGGGCCGAAACCTCTGCGATCACCCGGCGATAAGCGTCACTTTCGATGTGGATGAGGAGATCTGGCCGGGCCGCGGGCCGGTCAGCCCGTGCTCGATAGGTCAGTTCCGCGATGGCGATTTCCGGCGCGAGCACTCGCCGTTCCGCATTGACATCTCTAATGCGTCGCAGGTCGCGGCGGTAACCAAAGAGGTGCTGGCAGAGGGCTACTTCGGCAAAAAACTGCAGGACGAAATCCGCTTCCGCGCGGCCCGGCGTCTCAGCATTAAAAATGCGCTGGAGCAGTTACCCGATCCCGCGAATCGCGTGACCCTGAGCGGCAACAAAGATGCGCTGGGTCTGCCGACGCCGTCGCTTTACTGGAATATTGATGATTACGTGGTCAGAGGCACGGCCAGAACGCGTGAGTGTTACGACGCCATCGCGAAACGGCTGGGTGCGACCAACATCCGGCACAGCAAGACCGGCAAATTCTCCAACCGTCAGCATATTACCGGCACGCTCTCAATGGGCCGCGACCCGGCAACCAGCGTGACCGATGAATGGGGGCGGGCGCACGACCATCAGAATCTGTTTATGGTCGGCACCGGGGTGATGCCGACGGTCGGCACCTGCAATGTCACGCTGACGGCGATGGCACTGGCGCTGCGCACGGCAGACAAAATCCTGCAGGAGACGCAACATGGTTAAATTCTGGCACGCTTTACTGACTGCGGGCACCTTACTGGCCGCCTCAGCCCAGGCGCAGTCGGCCGATCAGAATGAGCTGATCCGGCGCGGTGAGTATCTGGCGATCGCGGGTGACAGTGGCGCCTGCCATACGGAGGAGGGCAAAGCGCCTTTCAGCGGCGGTCACGCCATCGTCAGTCCGCTCGGCACCATCTTCAGCACCAATATCACGCCGTCGAAACAGGCCGGTATCGGTCACTACACGGAAGCCGAGTTCGCGGCAGCGCTGCGTAAAGGGATCCGGGCCGACGGCAGCCGTCTCTATCCGGCGATGCCTTACACTGCCTACGCCAGGCTCACCGATGAGGATATCTCGGCGCTCTATGCCTACTTTATGCAGGGCGTAAAACCGGTGGATGAGCGGCCACCGCAGACGGCGCTGCCATTCCCGTTTAATCTGCGCATCAGTATGGCGGTCTGGGATCTGCTGTTCGCCGACGACAAGGTTTATCAGCCCGATCCCACGCAGAGTGCGGCCTGGAACCGCGGTGCCTATCTGGTTCAGGGGCTGGCGCACTGCAGCACCTGTCATACGCCGCGCAATCTGCTGATGGCGGAACAGCAGAGTCAGTTACTGAAGGGCGCGTCGCTCGGTACCTGGTACGCGCCGGATATTACGGCGCCGGCCCTGGCGGGGAAACCGCACTGGACGCAGCAGATGCTGGCTGAATATCTGTTGACCGGTCATGCGGCCAACGGCGCCACGGCAGGCGGCCCGATGCGGGAGGCGATTGACAAAAGTTTCTCGCGCATGACGGACGAGGATCGTCAGGCGATCGCCACGTATCTGCTGCCCGCCGACGCGGCCGCCCCGAAAACGCCGGATGTCAGGCGATTGCAGCCGGTCACCGGTGACGATCTGCCGCCGACGCTGGCGGCGCTCAGCCAGGGTGAACAGATCTATCGGGATAACTGCGCGTCCTGCCATAACTTATCGGGCCAGGGTCAGAACGGACTGCCGGCACTGCAGAATCATCCCGTGCTGAATAAGCCCGTGGCGGATAACGTGGCGATGGCCATTCTGGATGGCATCTGGCCGGAAAAAGGTCAGGGCATGATCGGGTTTGCCGGTTCACTGAACGACGAGCAGATCGCCGACGTGACTAACTACGTGATGCAGGATATGGGTCACAGTCAGGTGCAGATCACCCCGGAGAGAGTCAGGGTGCTGCGGGCGGGCGGTGACACGTCGCCGCTGAAGCTCCTGGCACGCCTCGGCATGGGTGCAGCGGTGGTCGCGCTGATATTGATCGCGTTCTGGTTCCGGAAGAGACGCGCAGCAAAAGTCTGAGTGTAAATCCCCGCAGACGGTTGTCGCGGGGATTTATTTATCGGCCGGGCAGCGTGGGTTAATTGCCCGCACCTGATTATAGCGATGGCAGATTCAGGATGATGGCGACCAGTGTGGTTATCGCCTTAATGACGAAAGAGAACGAATGACGCGGCAGGGAACAGCAGAGCAGGCTAACCGGTAACCCGATGACCTGTTCTGAGACCTTATTTAACATAATATACATTATGCGCTCTTAAAGATTATGATGGCCGGACATCGCTGAACCCCTGAATTTCGCTGAAAACGGCCTTTTGACCCTGACGGCCGAGCCGTTCCTCGCTTCGGCCCGTTTTCGCTGATGGCTTCACAGTTTATCCCGATGCGCCCGTTAAACCTCTGACTTTCTGTTTTACGCAATGCGCCAGTCCGCCGCCACGGTTCTGACAGATTTTTGCTGCTCGCCTGCCCGCAGCCACGTCTGCTGTGCCGGATGCACTGATTCACTGACGCGCTTTCAACGCCACGCATTCGGTTATGGCCTCCGCTGCTGAATGCACTGATTCACTGACGAACTTTCAGCGCCACGCTTTCGGTTACGGACTCCGCTGCTGAATGCACTGATTCACTGACGAACTTTCAACGCCGCGCATTCAGTTATTGCCTCCGCTGCTGAACGGCTGCACCTTCACAACGCTGCACCGACATCTTCGGTTTTCGTATGTTCTGTGGATGAAACAGAAAAATGCGCCGACGTCTTCCCGCGTTCGCGCCTCTGCCGATGTCCGCTGTTATGCAGACCCGCAGGTTTTCCCGCGCTGAGCCTGAGGCGCTGACCTGCGCGCACGCCTGATGAGTCGCGTTGCTGCTACGGATTCCCGTCCCGTCCGTTTCGGTTCCGGCCGACAGCGACAAACCCGGATCCTGCTCTGGATGGTGCCGCGCACACCCGAAAATGGCAACGCTACGCGAATTCTGAGGCCATTGTGTGGCCCACTGCCCCCGGAATTCATCAGAATGCGCCATTTCAGCCCCCTGTTTTCGGGCCGGAACGGAAAATACCGGTGGCTGCATGACATCCGGTTTCAGGCACGTTAAAGTTGCTGGCTCCGACAGTTTGTTTGATGAGAGAAAATGAAGCGCTTATTTGTCTATGGCACGCTCTGTCCGGGCCGCGAGAACGCCCATATCCTGGAAAAGATTGGCGGCGAATGGCTGGCCGGTTCGGTGAGCGGCACATATTACCCGCGTGGCTGGGGTGCGGCGGCCGATTTTCCCGGCATCATCCTGGACGAAAACGGCCCCGACGTGCCGGGTTATCTCTTTATCTCCGACCAGCTGGAAGCTCACTGGCCGTTGCTGGATGCCTTCGAAGATGGCTATGACCGCGTAAAGGTTCGCGTGCAGACGGCGGAAAACCAGGCGCTGACCGCCTGGGTTTATCAGCTCCAGCCACCGGCCAGTGCCTGAACGACGCCACCGTAACCACGTGCGCGCGCCCTGCGCTTAATATGATGACGCGCGGCGCCGCATCGCGATAAAAGGCACTGAACAGTGCAAAACGCTGATTTTAAACAGGTATAATGCCTCTCCCGATTTCTCCTGTTGTGCGCCCTTTTTCCTGTAAGACCCGATCAGACAGGCACGATGTCAGTCAGGTTTATTATGGAAGATCTAATGTATGATGTAACTAAAAAGAGTGTTTAATGCCCCCCGGCACTGGGTGCTGCTACCCGCGCCTACTCCGGCCAGCGCTGATGGGGAAACAGTGACACGCGGATGTTAAACAGGTGGATCAGCGGCGCAACCGCCGCGCTCTCCCGTCGGGCGATGCGCTCCAGCCGGAGCAGCAGCAGATCCAGCTCTTCCAGCAGATCCTGGTGCGGTGCCAGCTGCAGCGACTTCATTTTCCGCTTAAGATAGAGCGCCAGCTCATGAAACATCTGCCCGCTGTCGATACCGTGGCTCTCCAGCACCTCACGATAACGCGCATAGTAGTCATAGCAGTTCGCCCCCAGCCAGGTTTCATTAATCAGATACCCTCCTGTGACGATATCCGGCACCGGATCGAGCCGTTTACGCGGCAGAATGATGTTTACCCTGTCGAGCATCCGCGCAATAAACTGCTGACGGGACAGCAGCGTGGCGGAATTGCGCTCCACCATTTTGGTAAAGCCCAGCAGATCGCGCAGCCCCCGCTGCACCGCGCGTCGGGCAATCCATGAAGGCCGCTTGTTGCGGATCAGCGCCGTCAGCACCACCGCAAACAGAATCCCCGTCATTGAGGAGATGGCCGCGTTGAGCGTCACGATCAGGTTCGGCACATAGTGATGGCTCAGCCCGATAAAACCGGGGATCTGAATCGCGACGCTCAGCCCGATCAGGTTGGTGGCCGGATTGGCGATAAGCAGACTGAGCAGCATCAGCCCCGGCAGCAGACAGATCATCAGCGCCTGCAGCGTGTTGGCCTGGGGGATCAGGAAGGCGATGTAAAACAGACTGACCACCAGCGCAATCATTACCCCTTTCACAAACAGCTTCATCGGCGTCACCGGGGAATCGACACCCGCGAAAAACGAACTGATGATCGCCGCCATCAGGGGGGCATTTGCGCCGTCGGCCCAGCCGCTGCCAATCCAGAACAGGCTGGAGAGAAAGGTCGCGAGAAACGCCGTCAGCGCCGAGAGCCGCAACAGCCCTTTATCGATATGCCGGTGCTCCCGGATATTGCGGATCGCGGATCCGTCGCCGTGACTGTAGAGATCCCCGGCGCGCGCGCTGACGTTCTCATAGGCATCGGCAATACGCACAAAGTTCGCCATCCGCTCCAGCAGCCCTATCAGCAGCAGACTCTCTTCGGTTGCCAGCTCCCCTGCCCGCCACGCCTGCTCCAGCGTCTCCTGACTGACCGCAATCGCTTCCCGCAATCCGTGAATGTCGTTAACCCGGTCGTGATGCAGCCACAACAGGAACTGCTGAAAGACATCGGTAACGCACGGCGGAAAACGGATGTTCAGCTCAGCCAGCACGTTCAGCCGTGATTCGATGGCGGTCAGGGTTGGCAGAAGATAGGTCAGATGCTGATACTGCACGCTGACCAGACGGATCACGTTGCGGGCGGCCTCGCCCTCATAGACACAGTGGGTCAGCAGCGTTTCCACGCTGAGCGGATAACCGGCCATCTGAATCAGGATATCTTCCCGCTCCAGCGATTTGTTCTTCGCCATCCCGCTAATCAGTTCGTCACACAACCGGCGGGCGTTCAGGAACCAGAGATTAACGCTCTGCCCCAGCAGATGGTGCATCGACACCGGAAAGACCAGCCGGTGAATCAGCGTACTGCAGAGGATCCCCAGCGTGATCTCTTCGATCCGCGAAACCACCGTATTGATAATGGCGGACGGCGTATCGACATCGGGAAAGCCCATAATCGCCGCGCTGTAGCCCGCCAGCATGAAGATATAGCTCTTAGGCGTGCGGTCATGCAGGGAGAGCCAGAGGCAGACCGTCACCCATAGCGAGACGCAGAGGCTGAAGAGCACCGGCGACTGCACCGTTTCGGGATAGATCAGCAGAATAAAGAGGCCGCCCAGCAGTGTCCCTGTCAGGCGAAACACCGATTTCGAGACGGTCGAGGCGGCATAAAGCTGCGAGGTGACAAAAACGGTCGTCAGCGCCCAGGCCGGTTTTTCAAAGTTAAGAAGCAGTGCGACAGAGAGTGCAATAAACGCGGCAAGGGAGGTTTTGCAGGCAAACAAAACCGCGTTTTTGGTAAACCATTTCATCGAATGAGGGCAGCCAGGAGCGTTCTGAGGCGCGTATCCTGACAGATGCGCCGGCGTTTTTCTCTCAGTTAAATTTTACAAATTATTACCAGCCTGATAACGCCATTTTAGTCTGCATAAAACGATGCTTTACATGAGGAACAGGCGGCAAAAAGGGGCGTCTGTGCCCTCTTTTCCCCGCCGACGCCGGCCGGCTTACCCTGAGGTTGGTCAGGCAGAGTGCCATCCACACACCGCAACGGCAGGGTGTGTACAAAAGATGGCTGACCAGCGAGACGATGTTGCCTGCCGCGTGCAGGCTTTTTTTGCGTGGAGGAGACCAGCAACGTAAAAAAACCCGCAACGATGGACTGACTTATCTGACGGGAACGCCGCCATTCTCCAGCGCTTCAGCCTTTTCGGGATACTGCCCGGCCGTTCCGGCGGTCATGATCACCGCCCCGCAGCGGATGCAGTGATCGCCCTTCACATCCGGTACCACATCGGCCGGATTCCCCGTATTCAGGCTGACATCACGCGTAGCGTAAACGAACGCCTCTCCTTCACATCCCGGACATTTCATAGCGGACTCCCTTGTTGACTCAGTCTGTTAAGCATAGACGACGGCGGCGGTGCCACGGCCGCCCGGCGACGCTTTCAGACTGGGCCCATATTGCCGGTGACCGCCAGGCTACGTCTGATGCCGCAACCGCTCCAGCATAATCAGGGAATGGCTGAAAATGGCGTCGGCGATGTGCTGCGGGAAACCGGACGGCAGCGTATCGCGCACCGCCACAACCGCCTGAGGAAACGCCCGCACGAAGAAGTCGAAAATCTGCTGCAGACTGTCCGTATCGAAACTGACGCTTCTGGCCGTGGCGATAAAGTGGCGCGGAAAGATTTTATCGATCTCCGTTTTTTTGCCCCGGCTGGCGCGCAGCCCCATTGCCAGTTTCAGGGCGCGTTTGTTCAGCCCGGTGCCGCCCAGCACCGGATAAGCGGAGATCAGATCATAAAAGGGCGTCAGACGGTAGCTGCCACCGCGCTCGATAAACAGGGAGAAGTTCTTGGCGTGGCCATCGGTCGCGCCGATCAGCCACTGAAACACCTGAAACTGCATAAACCGGTAGCGATCCTCTATGGCGTTACTCGACCCCATCAGTATCTGCATGATCTCCGCAATGCCCGGCCCACCGTCCGACTCATATTTAGTCGAGGACGGCAGCCCCAGCGCCTGACAGAAATCTTCCTGCGGCAGACGGATCAGACGGGTTTTATCGCGTGACCAGCGACGGTCGAAACGTTCGACGGCCAGCGCGCGCATCGTCCCGGCGCGGATTATGGTGGCCTGGGGCACTTCGATACCGAGTTCGCGGGCCAGCGCCAGACAGAGATACTCATTCTCCACGCTTTCGCGCATGTCGAGCGTGGCGGCAGGCTGCTTAATCTCTCCAATCGGCAGCTTAATGATATGGGAGGTGGGCGTTGCGCCAGCTGGAATGCTCCAGCCCGCGTCGGTCAGCAGCAGCGCGGTTTTCTCCTGCGCACCGGCCACTGAGATACGGAAATCGGTCTCTTCCCGCAGCATCCCCAGTGGAATATCGGACTGATAGGCCGACAGCACACTTTCCAGACGGGATTCATCCAGCACCTCATAGCGGGCGTTCAGAGCGGGCAGCGGCATATCGGGCGGCAGCAGCATGGTCGCGCCGACGCTGTCCCGGCCTATCTCCTGCAGCAGATCGAACGGCTGCCGTGAGCGAATCTGGTAACGCGCCACGATCCTGTCACGGATCAGCGGGCTGTCCGGCAGCAGGTTATCGAAGAAATTGATCACCGCGTGAGAGGTGATCGCCTTGACCTGCAGCGGCATCGAGAGTGACAGCGGCCTGGAGAGCGGATTACTCAGCCAGCCGGTGTCATACTGAAACGCATGCGCGCCGTTGCGCTGTCGGGTCAGCACGCCCACCCGCTCGCCATTCATCCATGCGATTAACCGCTGCATTACCACGCATCCTCATCGTCGATCGGGGGCGTCGTCGCCGCCTCTTTTTCCAGCACGTCCAGACTCAGTTCCAGCGACTGTAGCAGTTTAAACAGCGTGGCCAGTGAGGTGTTGTCAGGCGCATTTTCAAAGTGAGAAATGGTGGCCTGTTTCAGACCAACCTTCTTTGCCAGTTCACTCTGGGTCCAGCCATTACGCTGGCGGATCAGTTTCAGCCGGTTTGCCAGCTGAAGCGGGCTGTATATCATGAGACGCTCCTCCGGAAAGCAGACGGTAAGCATAGCGCCGCCGTCTATCCCTTAGCGGGTATAAATCTTATTTTATACCCGGAAGAGGATAAATACAATATTATACCCTTCCGGGGATAACAAACTGTTTATCCCCGGCAGCGGATAAGCCGGAGGATTCACTAACGGACAGAAGAGGAACAGGATGCAGGAATTGACCTTTACCCACGGGATGCACGACGGCGATCGGGCAGCCCTGCTCGCCGGTCTGGGCGCTTATAACCAGACCTTTATTCAGCGGGATAACTGGGGGCCGCTGTCGGTCGCCTGCCATGACCGGCAGGGAACGCTGCGCGGTGGCCTGATCGCATCACGAAAAGGCAACTGGCTCTGTATCGATTATCTCTGGGTGGATGAAACGCAACGGCGTCACGGTGTGGGCGGCGCGCTGATCAAGGCGGCGGAACAGGAAGCGGTAAGAGTGGGGTCGCGGTTTTCGCTGGTCGATACCTTCAGTTTTCAGGCCCTGCCGTTTTATCAGAAACAGGGTTACGCGCTACAGATGTCACTGCCCGACTTCCCGCATGAGGGGATGCAGCGCCACTACCTGACCAAAACGCTGGTTCACGCTGACAGCCTGGCCGTCAGCGTGACAGTGTCACAGTAGGTCAGAGGCCGGCGATACGGCGCAGATCGGCCTCGGCACCCGGTGCCACAGCCAGCACCTGCGCCCCTCTGGTTATGCGGTCGCCTTCAACGTTAAACGGGTGGACCCAGCCGCCCGCCTCTTTCACCAGGCAGTAGCCCGCCAGGCAATCCCAGGCGTGCATGTAAGGTTCGTAGTAGCCGACCACCCGGCCCGCCGCTACCCAGGCGAGCATCAGCGCCCCCGAGCCAATCCGGATAAAGTTACCGCCCGCCGTCAGCAAAGCAGCCACAATCTCGCCCACCTGCTGCGGTGTCACATGGCTGTTAGCACCAAAACCGGTGACGTGATTCTGCAGCGTCCGCGCCGGATCGACGGTCAGCGGGCGGCCGTTCAGCGTGGCACCCTGCCCCCGCGCCGCCACGTAGCACTCCTGATAGGTGGGCGCAAAAATCACGCCGATAACCGGCTCATCGCCGCGCAGCACCGCAACCGACACACACCAGCTCGGCATCCCGTTCAGAAACGGGCTGGTGCCATCGATCGGATCGACCACCCAGGTGTAATCAGATTGTCCCGGCTGCAGACCCGACTCCTCGCCCAGAAAGCCATCCGCGGGAAAAGCCTCGCGGATGCGGCTGGCGATCAGCTGCTCCACATCCCGGTCAGCAATCGAGACAACATCCTGCAGGTCATACTTGGTCTCCACCACCAGCGTCTCCCGGCGGTGAAACCAGGATAAGGCGGTCGCGCCCCCTTCGCGTGCCACGGCTTCAGCTACGGCCAGTCGCGTCATGATTTCGTGCGTTTGCATGCGAACTCCCTGAACTCATCAGATTAACGGGCAATCAGGGCAAGGCCCTGAGGCTTGAAGTTGATACCGACCTGAGTCGCAGGCGGCAGACGCTGTTCCATCTGCGGGTCGATAATAAACAGTGCGCCCAGCTCGGTCGCGACCTCATATTCGATATGGTCGCCCAGCCAGGTGCTGTGGATCACGCTTCCCTGCAGCGCGCCGTGGCCGCTCTCGGACAGCGTGATGAACTGCGGCCGCACGGCCAGCTGCGCGAGTCCGGGCCGGGCAGACGCACTCCGGACCCGGAAACGCTGGGTGCCGAGGCGGATCAGCGCCTCCTCAGCACCGGCTTCCTCCACTTCACACGGCAGGATGTTGGCCTCGCCCATAAAGTCAGCGATAAATACCGAATTAGGCGAGTGGTAGAGCGTCTCCGGCGCACCCTGCTGGGCAATATCCCCCTCTTTCATGACAATAATCTTATCGGAGACCGCCAGCGCCTCCTCCTGATCGTGGGTGACATAGACCGCGGTAAAGCCGAGCCGCTGCTGCAGATCGCGAATGTCGGTGCGCACCCGGCGACGCAGACGCTCATCCAGGTTCGACAGCGGCTCATCGAGCAGCAGCACCTGCGGTTCCAGCACCAGCGCACGCGCCACCGCAATACGCTGCTGCTGTCCGCCGGAGAGTTCCGACGGCAGCCGCTGCCCCTGGTTGTCGAGCCCCACCAGCTTCAGACCCTCGTGCGCCCTTTCCTGCGCCTCGCGTTTATTCATACCCGACGACAGCAGGCCATAGAGAATATTGTCGAGGGCGTTCATGTGCGGAAACAGCGCATAAGACTGAAAGACCATCGCCACATCACGCTGATTAGCGGGCAGATGGGTGACATCTTTGCCGCCTATCAGGATCCGGCCCGACGTGGGATGTTCCAGCCCGGCCAGCAGCCGGAGCGTGGTGGTTTTGCCGCAGCCGGAGGGGCCGAGCAGCGTCACCAGCGTACCCGGCTCCACACTGAGCGACAGATCCGGCAGCGCCGTGAAGCCGTTAAAATGTTTGGTCACATGGTCAAAAACCACCGATCCGGCATGAAGGGTTGTCATACGGCGCTCTCCTGAGTCAGGGGGGATGCAGAGGGTGCGGCCGCAATCACCGCAGGTCGGGTTGCGCGGCGCAGGCGGCGTTCGCCCACCAGCAGCTGGAAGAGACCGATGATCAAAAGCATCACCACGATCAGGACAGAGGAGTAGGCAATGGCCACGCCATACTCCCCGTTCTCCACCAGGCCGACGATATAGGAGGTCGCCATGTTGTACTGCGCGCTGACCAGGAAGATCACCGCGCTGATGGAGGTGATGGCCCGCACAAAGGCGTAAACCAGCGCCGCGCTGATGGCAGGTTTCAGCAGCGGCAGCACCACTTTCCGCAGGGTGCGGAAACTGTCTGCGCCCAGCGTCAGGGAGGCTTCATCCAGGCTTTTATCCAGCTGGCTCATCGCCGCGATGCCGCCACGGACGCCCACCGGCATATTGCGGAAGACAAAGCAGGCGATCAGGATAGTCGCCGTGCCGGTGATCTCCAGCGGTGGCAGGTTATAGGCCATCACATAGCTCACCCCAATCACCGTACCGGGGATGGCAAAGCTCAGCATCAGCATGAATTCAAAGGTCTGACGACCGGCAAAGTTCTGCCGCACAATCAGCCAGGCGGTCAGCAGGCCGACGATGGCCGTCAGCGGCGCAGCGATCAGCGCGATCTCCAGCGTGGTCCAGAATGAATTCCAGGCGACGCCGCGCCAGACCAGCGCGCCCTGCTCAACGGTGACGCTGAAGGCCCGGATGTAGTGATCCAGCGTCAGCGCGTTGTTCAGCCCCCAGGACTGGACAAAGCCGCCGACCATAATCATGCCGTAGATCACCAGCGTGAAGAGACCCCAGGGGATTACCATCCCATAGACGCCATAGCGCACCGGGCGCGGCAGCCGGGCGTGACGGCCGCCGTCGCCTTTCCCGGTCACGGTGGCGAAACTCTTGCCGGAAAGCCAGACGCGCTGCACCAGGAAGGCGATCAGCGTAAAAGCCAGCAGGATCATCGCCAGCACCGCAGCGCGGCTGGGATCGTTCTGCGCGCCGACCACCGAAAAGAAGATCTCAGTCGAAAGCACGCCGTGACTGCCGCCCAGCACCATCGGGTTACCAAAATCAGCCATGCTTTCGATAAAACTGATGAGAAAAGCGTTGGCCAGGCCGGGCGCCATTAGCGGCAGCGAGATGCGGGAGAAGGTGCGCCAGCGGCTGGCGCGCAGGGTCTGCGACGCCTCCTCCAGCGAGGGACTGATCCCCTCCACCACCCCAATCAGCACCAGAAAGGCGACGGGCGTGAAAGAGAGTACCTGGGCGATCCAGATGCCGGTCATGCCGTAGAGCCAGCGGCCCGGCTCGATGCCGAACAGCGTCGCCAGCGATTCCGTTACCACGCCGGAGCGGCCAAACAGCAGGATCAGCGCCAGCCCGATGACAAACGGCGGTGTGATAATCGGCAGAATGGTCAGCATCCGCAGCGCTTTTTTGCACGGCAGCGGCGTGCGGGTAGCCGCCAGCGCAAATGCCAGCCCCAGCAGAGTGGATCCGCTGGCCGTCATCAGCGCCAGTCCCAGCGTACGCCAGGCGGTGCCGCAACTGCCGCCAGTGAAGCAGCCGAGGCTCCAGATGGCCGGATCCTGCAGATTCGCCACCAGCCCGTCGGGCTTAAAGCTGCCGTCGATATCCTGCACCGAGGCGACAAACAGACTCAGGACCGGGTAGATCACAAAGGTGGTCACCAGCGCCACCAGCAGCACAATCGACGCCACCACAAAGGCATCGCCCTTCAGCACGCCGCGCTCGGCCAGCGCAAAGGCGAAGATCAGCAGAAACAGCGTCAGCAACAGCAGTGCGCCTGCGCCCATCGCCGGTTGCCCCTGTGCCAGCGGCCCCGCAAGCTGCTCCAGCCACAGCCAGCTCCAGCCGCTGAAGCCGATGGCATGCCCTTCCAGCACCAGAAACAGGATACCCGTGACGCTGAACAGCAGCAGCAGCGCACTGCGGGTACGGCCGGAGGGCAGAAAAAGGCAGGCCGCCGCGAGCAGCCAGAGGGCCACGACGAGACTGAGCCAGGGGTGTAAGGCAAGCTGCCCCAGCGCAGGGGCGCTGTTCTCATCGCGCCACAGGCTGAAAATCCAGTCACCCGTGAAAAAGCCCTGCTCCAGACTGTACCAGGGCAGCAGCGTCAGCGCGACGACTCCCGTCAGCAGCACGCCGGTTAAGCGACGATTGTACGCATTCATACATCACCTCCATCAGGAAGCGGACATCAGGCTTTCGCCACCGCAAACGGGTACAGACCCGGCTCAGCGCGCCGGGCGCACACCACCGTTACTGCGCGCTGGCCCCGATCTCTTTATCCCAGCGTCCCAGCAGCGCCTTGCGTTTTGCCGAGTCACCGTAGGTTTTGAAGTCATAATCGATCAGTTTGATGTTCTCGAAGCGCGGCGCGTAGTCAGAGATCTCAGCCTGACGGTTAGAGGGCAGCTGGAACGATTTCGCCTCTTTCATGTGCGACTGCGCCTCTGCACTAAGCGCCCAGTCATACCAGCTCCTGGCGTTAGTCAGGTTGCGCGCCCCTTTGATAATGGACATGGAGCCAATCTCATAGCCGGTGCCTTCGCAGGGCGCGACGGGCTTGATGGGGAATCCCTCCACCTCCATCGCCACGGCATCATGCATAAAGACGATGCCGATGGTGGTTTCGCCGCGTGCGGCGGCTTTGACCGGCGCCGAACCGGACTTGGTGTACTGGGAGATATTGGCATTCAGCTTCTTCAGATAGTCAAAGGCCGGGTCTTCGCCCATGATCTGCACCAGCGTCGCCAGGGTGTTGTAAGCCGTGCCGGAGGAGTTCGGGTTGGCGATCTGAATTTCACCCTTAAAAGCGGGATCGAGCAGGTCCGCCCAGCAGGCCGGAACCTTCTGCTTCTTCTCCGCCAGCAGTTTCGTGTTGTAGCCCCAGCCCAGCGCACCCGCATAGACGCCGACGGTGCGATAGCCGGAGATCTCCGCCACCTTTTGTGACCAGGGCTGCTGCTGGTCGAGCAGCGGAGAGTGGTAAGGCTGCGTCAGCCCCTCTTCTGCGGCCTGCATGTGCGGGTCGCCGGTGCCGGCCCACCAGATATCGGTGCGGGGATTTCGCGCTTCGCTGCGGATACGGGCATAGGCTTCTCCGGCGGAGAGTCGCACCATGCTGAGTCTGATATCGGGATGAGACTGGCTGAACAGCGTCGTCATCTGTTCGCACACCACCACATCCGCAGAACAGATCATATTCAGATTGCCCGCCGCCGCCGCGGTAAAGGGCACCGCAGGGCAACTGACAATAACAGCAGCAAGCAGAGAGGAATAACGCATGAGGTTCTCCTGAAGGGCCGGATGACGCAGAGTCGCCACCATTTGCACATGTGTGCAATTAGTACGGCCGCCCTGACAGGCTGTCAATTCTGTTATCCCGCAATTGTCAGGCTCTGTCACAAATTTGAAACATTCGGCCTGCCGTTATCTTTTGCACAGGCTTGCAATTTAGGGCAGACTCACTGCGGGCACCTGCGGGATAGAGGAGAAAAAGATGCAGCAGCTGAAAGCGGTCGTCAGCGCTCAGGATGTGGCGGAACGGGCGGGCGTTTCCCGATCGGCGGTGTCGCGCACCTTTACGCCGGGCGCCAGCGTGTCGGAAGCCACCCGTCAGCGGGTTATGAAGGCGGCAGAAGAGCTGGGGTATCACGTCAATCATCTGGCGCGCGGCCTGGTCAGCCATCGCAGCGGCATTGTCTGCTTAATCGCCTCCGAGGTGGATACCCCCTACCGCGCCAGTCTGGTGCGCTGGATGACGCAGTATCTGCAGGAGGCGGGAAAAGTGGCGATGCTGATCAACACCGACCGCTCCGATGCCCGGGTTTCGGCGGCGCTGCAGCAGGCGATCAATTTCCGCGCCGACGCCTCGATCATTCTCTCCGGCATGCCGGACAGCGGCATCACCCGCCTCTGCTATAAGCACGGTCAGCATCTGGTGCTCATCAACCGTGATGAGTCCCTGCCCGGCACCCTGAATATCAATCTCGACTCCCGCCCGGCCGCCGGGATGGCGGTGAATGCCTTTGTGCGCGCCGGGTGCCGCCGTATCGCCTTTGTCAATTCACTGGCAGGCACGCCGAGCCTGCAGAAACGTGAAGCAGATTTTCTGGCGGCGGCGCAGCGTGCAAACGTGGCCGTGCAGGTTGAGCGGTTCGGTTCGACCTCCTATGAGAGCGGACAAATTCTGGCGCAGCGCCTGCTGACGCGCAACGTGCGGCCCGATGCAGTTTACTGCGCCACCGACCTGCTCGCCTGCGGATTTATGGATGAGGCACGGCATCGCTTCGCGCTGCGCATCCCGGAAGACCTCTGCATCATCGGGCACGACAATATTCCCCAGTCGGGCTGGGCATCCTACAACCTCACCACCTTTGCGCAGCCGGTCGAACAGTTTGCCCGCGACGCCATCCGCTGGCTGGTGGAAACGGAAGCGCAGCCGGACGAACCGATACCAAAAACGGAACAGCAGCAGGAGCGCAGAATATATCCGGTCGATGTTGTCTGGCGGGGATCGGTACGGGGCGCATAAGCGCCCTTCTTTTTATTTTTCAGCGGCACGTTTCCGCGCTGAAATAATTTCCCGACGGTTTTACGCTTCGCTTTAAATAGCACACGCCTGCATCAAAAAATAATGGCCCGCCGCCACCCGCACTCGCGATTTTCTGTCTACGCTTTATCTGCATTATTAATTCACTCTGGTTTTATCTGCTCAATGAATCAGCAGTCAGATGTGACAAATATCACATTTGTGCCAGGCTTACTGTCTCAGATTACTCTGTTCAAGGAGCAAACAATGACAACACCAACGAATAATACGCTCGATGTGAATGACTTCCCAAAACCTCCTTTTGAGGATCAGCCGCAGCAGGCGCCAGGCCTGGCCAGCAAAATGATCCCGGTACCGGATCACGGTGAAACCAGCTACCGCGGGACCGGCCGCCTGGCCGGCCGCAAAGCGCTGATCACCGGGGGTGACTCCGGCATCGGCCGCGCCGTGGCGATTGCCTATGCCCGTGAAGGCGCAGATGTGGTGATCAACTATTTGCCGGAAGAACAGCCGGACGCCGATGAAGTGGTGAAATTAATCGAAGCGGAAGGCCGCAACGTTTTCGCAATCCCCGGCGATATTCGCTCTGAAGAATTCTGTCAGCAGCTGGTTAAAGAGGCTGCGGATAAATTAGGTGGTCTGGATATTCTGGTAAATAACGCCGGTCGTCAGCAGTTTAATGAGTCCATCCGGACACTGAGCACAGAAGATTTCGACGCGACGTTTAAAACTAACGTTTATGCAATGTTCTGGATCACGAAAGCGGCGCTGGAATATCTGCCTCGCGGTGCGTCCATTATTAACACGTCGTCCGTCCAGGCATTTAAACCCAGCGACATTCTGCTCGACTATGCGCAGACCAAAGCCTGCATCGTGGCCTTTACCAAATCGCTGGCCAAGCAGCTGGGCGGCGACGGGATCCGCGTCAACGCGGTTGCGCCGGGTCCGTACTGGACTCCGCTGCAGTCCAGCGGCGGTCAGCCGATGGAAAAAGTGAAACAGTTTGGTGCCGATGCGCCGCTGGGCCGTCCGGGTCAGCCGGTTGAGATCGCCCCACTCTATGTCACCCTGGCCTCGACCGAGAGCAGCTACTCCTCCGGTCAGGTCTGGTGCTCTGATGGCGGCACCGGCACGCTGTAATCCCCTGAAGTGGCCGCCTGGTGCGGCCCTTTTTTTGTCCCGCTTTTGTCATCCCCCGCCACAGAGAACAGAGGAAAACGCGCATGCAGAACCCGATCTTTCATTCGCCCGTCAGAGTGGAGGGCTTTGCGGGGCTGGGCGACTATGCTGCGATTGGCGAAGGCCGCTCGGTCGCGCTGATTGCACCCGATGGATCGATCGACTGGTGGTGCGCGCCCAATCTCGATGCGAAACCGCTGTTTGATCGCCTGCTGGACGCCGGGCTAGGCGGCTACTTTCAGATCGAACCGACCGCGCCTTATCAGGTGTCCCGACGCTACCGTGACAACAGCAACGTGCTGGAGACCCGCTTCGAAACCGAAAGCGGCTCGGTGGTGCTGACTGAATCGATCAACAGTACGCTGGCGGGCCGTCTGCCCTGGTGTGAGCTGGCCCGCCGTATCGAAGGCGTCAGCGGCGAGGTGACGTTAGCCATCACCCTGTGCTTTGGCACCGCGGCCGAAACCCGTTCGCCGTGGGTGGCGGACAATGAGAAAGGCAAGGTGTTTCACATCGCCGACATCATGACGATGTTCCGCACCAGCGACGATATCTGCATCACCCATCTGTCCGACGAACAGGTCTGCGCCACGCTGCGCACCACGCCGGGTTCCCGGTCACTCTGTGCGCTGCTGGTGACCGAGAGCGAGCCGCTGGCGGTGCCGCTGCTGGAGGCGATCGATCAGCGTATTGAAACCAGCCACACTGGCTGGTGCAGCTGGGTTGAGAGCCTGAGCTATGCCGGACGCTACCCGGCACTGGTAAAGCGCTCTGCCCTGTCGCTGAAATTTCTCTGGTACTCCCCGACCGGCGCGCTGGCCGCGGCCGCCACCACCTCGCTGCCGGAGGGGATTGGCGGCGAGAAAAATTACGATTACCGCTACGCCTGGGTGCGCGACGCCTGCCTGATTATCAAAGCCTTCGTCTATATCGGCGCGCTGGAAGATTGCAAGGCCGCGTTTTCCTGGCTCTCCCAGACCATCATGCGGCACGGCGTCAGGCTGCGCGCCTGCTATGCCCTGAATGGTGATGCGGTGCCCGCCGAGCGCTATCCTTCGCTTGCGGGCTATCGCCAGTCCCAGCCGGTCCGGGTCGGCAACAATGCCCGCGATCAGCTGCAGCTCAGTATGTATGGCGACATGCTGGTCACCGCGCAGCACTTTATCGAAGCGGGACACGTACTGGATATCACCACCTCGCGCATGCTGGGCGAACTGGCGAACTGCTGCGCCGATCACTGGCGACAGAAAGATTGCGGCATCTGGGAGCTGCCGGAGCTGCAGCACTATACCCATTCGAAAATGGCCTGCTGGATGGCGCTGGATCGGGCGGTCGCGCTGGCCAGGAGCCAGCATATCGAACCCACCTGGCTGGGCCGCTGGCAGCGGGAGCGCGACCGCATCCGCGACTGGATTGAAACGCACTGCTGGTCTGAACAGCAGCAGGCCTATCTCTTCTATCCGGGCAGTGAGGATCGTCTCGACGCCTCGCTGGCGCTGGTTCACAGCTACGGCAATGCGGTCAATCGCCAGCGGATGCTCGCCACCTGCCACGCTATTCGTAAGCATCTGGGCGATGGCAGCGCCATGCTCTACCGCTACAGCGGCGTCCGGGAGGAAGAGAGCACGTTTCTCGCCTGCGCTTTCTGGCTGGTGGAGGCCTGGGCGGCGCTGGGCGAAACCGGGCAGGCAAACCAGGCGATGCGGGAGATCCTGACGACGCTGGAGGGGCACGGCAACGTCGATATCTTCAATGAGATGTATGATGTGCGCACGCAGAGCTGGCGCGGCAATATGCCGCAGGGGCTGAGCCATCTGGCCCTGATCTGCGCGGCGCAGGCGCTGTCAGAGGCAGACGCGCCGGCCTGAGGCGTGGCGCGTCAGTGGCCCTGCTGCAGCCCGAAGCGCGGGTCGAAGAAGAACGGCTCGATGATCCGCTGGCTGACGATGTCCGCCGCTGCCGGATGACGGGGGTTGAACAGCGCATTCCACCTGCCGGTCAGCGTGCCCGGCACCCGGAGTATCAGGCCGTTTTCCGGGCGGGCGAGCCACGCGTCGCCGATCTGCCGGGTGGAGAGCGGCGCAGGATCGGCCTGCCAGTCCGCGGGAAGCGCCGCCAGCGACAGCTCGGTGATCAGCGATTCCGGTACGCTGATCGCCAGCATCGCGTAGTCGTGCGACAGATCCTGAACAGTGAGGTGCACCAGCGCCTCCTGCACACAGAGCGCCCGGCTCGACCCCAGATAGACGCAGGACATGCCCACAGAGTTCCAGCGCCCACCGTAGGTGCGGGCGCCGAAGCCATCAAACGCGGTGGTCACATACTCCTGCTTAGCCAGCCGAAAGAACGGCACGTCCATCAGGTGATCACGCCATGCTCAAGCTGGCCAATCAGGTTGATCACCGCCTCCGCCCCGGCCACCGTGGTGGTCAGCTCGGCGGGTTTTCTGCCGCCCAGCGCCTTCGCAGGCGTTTCCAGCCAATCCACCAGCCGTGACCGGTCATCCCGGAACAGCTTACTGGCGGCCGTGAGCACGCGGATCAGCATGTAGATGCGACCGCTCTGGTCGGGCGAAAAGTCTGCTGCGGATCTTTCACTTTCCGGTTGTAGGTCGTGCGGTCAATGCCCGCCAGACGGCACAGCCAGCCCTCGTCAAAGTCAGAGAGCGAGGCGGTGCGTTTCAGCACCCCGCTGCTGAACCCCAGCGCAATACGCTGGTGCGCATCGGGCAGGGTTTCCGGCAGGTTCAGGGCGCTCAGCAGCGACAGATTGCGCAATGAACAGGTGCCACCAGCACGTTTACTCCGCGCGCCCCTGCTGCAGCGCCTGCAGAATCTCCCAGGCCGCCCGGACACGCAGCGGATTGGGATAGTTTTTATTTGCCAGCATCACGATGCCGCAGTTTTCGGCGGGGATAAACGCAATATAGGCGCCGAATCCGTTAGTCGCGCCGGTTTTATGCATCCAGCTGGCGCGCTGCGACGGCCCGACGGGTGTAATTTGCGTCGCCGGACGCGCCCTGAGCGCCACGCTGTTATCGCTGTCGCCGATCAGGGTGTCGGCAGAGACCGGCCAGTCGTACATCTCCCAGCCCAGTCCCTGATAGAGCTTTCCGACGCTGAAATAGCGCGACTGCGCGGTGCGCATGGCGTTTCGCAGCACCGCATTGCCTGCGGAAAGCCGGTTAGGATCCAGGTTCGCCTGCATAAACGTGAGCATGTCACGCGCGGTCGATTTGATGCCGTACGCCTCGGCATCCAGCATCCCCGGCGACACCCGGACCGGCTGACCGTTTTTATAGCCCCAGGCGTAGTTGAGCATCATCGAACGCGGTACGGTGATATAGGTGCGCGTCAGGTGCAGAGGCTGAAACACATTCTTTTCCATCGCCTGCTCATAGTCGCCCTTCACCATCAGCGCGCCAAACAGGCCGATGCTGGCGTTGGAGTACTGGCGCTGCATACCCGGTGCGGATGCGGGCTGCCAGGTCTGGTAGAAGTCCAGCAGCGACGCCGCATCGGTCACCTCGTCCGGCAACTGCAGCGGCAGGCCGCCCGCCGTATAGGTGGCCAGGTGGAGCATCCGCACCGGCCGCCACTGCTCACCGGTCAGCTGCGGCCAGTACTTCTGTACCGGATCGCTGAGGCGGATATCGCCGTTGCGGATCTGCACCCCGGCCAGCGTGCCGGTAAAGGTTTTACTGACGGAACCGAGTTCAAACAGGGTGTTTTCGGTAACCCGGCGGCGCGAATCGAGATCGGCCACGCCGAAGTTCACAAACTGCGACCGGCCGTTGTAAAGCACCGCCACCGACATGCCGGGGATCGACTGCTGCGCCATCAGCGGTTCGATCGTGGCTCTGACCAGAGAAGTGACCTGCTGTGAGGAGAGATCGGCGGCAGCACAGCGGGCAGAAAGCGCGAACAATACAACGTACAACAAAGACTTTTTCATCGGCAACCAGACGTTCTTTACTGAAAGAGATTACTTACATTGGCTGGCACAGGCCTGCACACACATCTGCGCCTCAGTGCTGCAGGATCCGTTTTCACGGGTGTTGCAGTGAGACTGTTCAACGTAGCAGCTGGACTGGCAGGCGGAGAGATCGCAGCGGGCCGCAGCGGGCGTCAGCTGCGCCACGGGGGCGCGGACCGGAAAAAGCGGAGCGGGCTGAGCAAAGGCGCTGCTGCCCAGTAATCCGGACAGCAGCAGAGTGACGATCAGTTTCATGTGAGTTCTCCTGTGGGACGCTTTCCTGAGTATGACCAGTCTGGCGCGTCCCGTCAGAGAAATCTCACTAAATTGAGACAACGGGAGGGTGTTGCGTGGCATTTATCACGCCACGGCTGTAGATATCGTTGAGCCGGGCAATATAACGCTGGGTGTCATGCTCCTCCCGGATACGCAGAATGGCCGCCTCACCCTTCTCCTGCAGCATTTCGGGACGCTCGATAATCTCCAGCAGCGTCGATTTCAGTCCGTCCACCAGCGACCGGCGCAGCGCGGCCTTCTGATCCGGCGAGGTGATGCTGTATTCGCGATCGGCGTTCAGCGGGCTGGTCAGCACCCAGCCTGCGCTGGCCGGGTTAATCTCCGGCAGCGCCCGCACGTTACTGGTGATCACCGGGCAGCCGCTGGCCTGCATCTCCAGCACCGAGAAACCGTAGGTCTCCTGCCAGGTCGGCAGTAAGCCGGCGTCGCTCTGGCGGAACAGCTGCATCAGCGCGCTATTCTCCATTCGGGTGTGATGGGTAAAGCAGCGGTAGCGTTTAATGCGGTTCTCGATGCCGTGCCAGAACGCCTCATCATCCTGAAACTGACGATGCGCCACGTTGTGGCGTTTGGCGAGGTCGCCAATCAGCTGCACATCCAGCTGCGACGCTTCCAGACGGCGCTCTTCGAGCAGCTCACTGATGGCCAGCACCACTTCCGCGCCGCCTTTACGGTAGAACTCGTTACCGGCAAACGTCAGCCTGATCACGCCGGGCTGACGCGGGGCCTTCTGCTGCACAAACAGCTTTTGTGGCGGATGCAGTACCAGCGTTTTGCGGCGGATCTGCTGCGCGACGTCCGGTCTGAACAGCTTCATCTGGATATTGAGCGTGGCGTCGGAGATCGCAATCAGCCCCAGACAGTTATCTTTCAGCAGATGCGGGATCAGGCGTTGCAGTTCCGGGTTATCCTGCTTGGCAACACCGGCCACCGGCAGCACGCGCGGCAGTTCGGTTTCAAAGCTAGCCACCCACTTCTGGCGGGTAATCGCGACTTCATTAAACAGATGCAGGATGTCCGCCCGTGATGCCCCGGAAAAGGGTACCGGCTGGAAAACAAAGATTTTATTTTTTTTCAGTAATCGGGTGCGTAACGGATTAATAAAATAGAAAAGATTGCTTTTCTTCAGATTGATATATTCATTATCCGGATTGACTAAAATATTACGCTGTTCGGGATACTGATTATTTGTGATTCCAATTTTCATAATGGCCTTCCGGAGTCCTTGTCATTGGCGTGATCTATATCATGCCGGGCCGGAAACCGCGTCCAGGCAATATCCTAAAAGCCTGTTCTGGCGCGGTTTATCCGGATTTTCTTATGCTTTATTCCGGCAACAAAATCGTCACAGTTGTTTCTGTTTGTGAATGCCTGATAGCTATTTATGGCACTATCCGGTTGGTTTTTTAGCTTTTTCCGGAGAACAGACGCGCGACCCGCCCGCCAATAACCGGGCCAGTTGTTAATTAATTGTTTAATTATTTTTCGGACTTTTTCACGCTTATTGCCCGCCCCATCGTTAATTATTTCTTAACTGACTTTAGGATTGCGGTAAATCCGCGTTAACAGACCGGGCGGCCGTCCGGAATGCGCCGGGGTTATCCCGGCCCATGAAACGATTGATGCAGCATCGCCATGCATGCACCCTGATGAGTCGTCACTCTGCTGCATAACAGTGCAACGGTGCCGTTCTGCGTACCAGACCACCCTGTCCTGAACGCCCTTAACCTGCTGATTTGAGTAATTAACCGGGCCTTTTCCGCCCCGCGGGAATCTCTGGTACAAAAGTTGCAGGCTGTCAGGTAAGCAGACAGGAGAGCATTATGAAAGCAATCGTGATTGGTGGCGGAATAGGCGGCATGAGCAGCGCCATCGCGCTGGAGAAAGCCGGATTTGAGGTCGAGGTCTTTGAGGCCGTCAAAGAGATGAAGCCGGTCGGCGCGGCGATTTCGATCTGGCCCAATGGCGTCAAATGCCTGAACGCGCTGGGCATGAAGGCTGCCCTGCGTAAGCTGGGTGGGAACATGGCGTATATGGCCTATCACGACGGCACCAGCGGAGCCGCCCTGACCCGCTTCAGCATGGCACCGCTGGTGCAGCAGGTCGGCGAATATCCCTGCCCGGTGGCGCGCGCGGAACTGCAGGCGATGCTGATCGACACCTTCGGACGTGAGCGGGTGCAGTTTGGCAAGCGGGTGATCCAGGTCGAGCAGACCACAGAGGGCGTGATCGCCACCTTCTCAGACAACAGCCAGGCTCACGGCGATTTTCTGATTGCCGCAGACGGCACCCATTCGGTGATCCGCGAATATGTACTGGAGCAGAAGCTGGAGCGCCGCTATGCCGGATACGTTAACTGGAACGGCCTCGTCACCATCGACGAAGCGATCGCCCCCGCCGACCAGTGGACCACCTTTGTCGGCGATGGCAAGCGGGTGTCGCTGATGCCGGTCAGCGGCAATCGCTTCTACTTCTTCTTTGATGTGCCGCTGCCAAAAGGGTTGCCACAGGATCGATCCACGATAAAAGCGGATTTGACCGGCTATTTCCAGGGCTGGTCGGCGCCGGTGCAGCGGTTAATTGCGGCCATCAATCCAGAGACCACCAACCGGGTGGAGATCCACGATATCGAACCCTTCAGCCGGTTCGTTAAGGGCCGTATCGCCCTGCTGGGTGATGCCGCCCACAGTACCACGCCCGATATCGGTCAGGGCGGCTGCGCGGCGATGGAGGATGCGGTGGTGCTGGCCTCGGCCCTGGCGTCCCATTCGCTGGGGATCGAGGATGCGCTGCTGCGCTATCAGACCCGGCGGGTTGAGCGGGTCAAAGATCTGGTGCTGAAAGCGCGTAAGCGCTGTGACGTCACCCATGCGCGCGACCCGGCCGTGACGGCGGCGTGGTATGACTCCCTGAAAAGCGAAACCGGCGAGCGCGTGCTGGCCGGTATGTGTGAAACCATCGAAGGCGGCCCGCTGGGCTAGCTGTAAAGCGCGGGCCGTCGGCATGACGGCCCGCTGCCTGCATTAATCGTCCGTGAGACCGCGGTTTTTCAGCATGGGTGCCAGCTCCGGCGGCGCGCCCCGCCAGCTCTCATAGAGCGTTTTGAGATCGCTGCTGTTGCCCCGTGACAGAATCTTCTGCCGGAAAAGATCGCCATTTTCCCGCGTCAGTCCGCCCCGTTCCGCAAACCACTGATAGCCATCGTCGGCAAGCATCTGCGTCCAGATATAGGCGTAGTAGCCCGCCGCGTAGCCGCCGCCCCAGATATGCTGGAAGTAGCTGGAGCGGTAACGCGGTGGCACCGCCGTCAGCGCCAGATTGTCGCTCTCCAGCGCCTGCTGCTCGAAATCGCCCACGCTTTGCGGCGCGGCACCGGCCTTGAGGCTGTGCCAGTGCAGATCCAGCAGCGCGGCCGCCAGCAGTTCGCTCATCTCATAGCCTTTGTTGAACTGCGCGGCCCGCACCATCTTTTCGTGCAGCGCGGCAGGCATCGGCTCCTGCGTCTGATAGTGGCGGGCGTAGTGCCGGAACACCTCCGGCTCGCTGGCCCAGTGCTCATTGATCTGCGACGGAAACTCAACAAAGTCGCGCGGGGTTTCCGTACCGGAGAGGCTCGGATAGCGCTGGCTGGCGAACAGACCGTGCAGCGTATGACCGAATTCATGGAACAGGGTGATGACGTCGTCCCAGCTCAGCAGCGCAGGCTCACCGGCTGGCGGCCGGGTATAGTTGCAGACGTTGTAGATCACCGGCCGGGTCTCCAGCAGCGTCGACTGATTAACGAAGTTACTCATCCAGGCTCCGCCGCCCTTGCTGTCGCGCTTGAAGAAGTCGGTATAGAAGAGCGCCAGCGGGGTGTCGTCCGCGTCGAAGATCTCATAGACCTGGACGTCGGGATGGTAAACCGGCAGATCCTGACGCTGTGCAAACCGGATGCCGTAGAGCTGCGTGGCCGCCCGGAAGACGCCGTTGTGCAGCACCGAACTGAGTTCGAAGTAGGGTTTAATCTGGCTCTCATCCAGGTCGTAGCGGGCGCGCCGCACCTGTTCGGCATAGAAGCGCCAGTCCCAGGCTTCCAGGGTAAAACCGCCCTGCTGCTGGTCGATGGTCTGCTGGATCGCCGCCGCTTCCCGTCCGGCGCGGGCGCGCGCGGCGGGCACGATGTTGCGCATAAAGGCCAGCGCCGCGTCGGGCGTTTTCGCCATCTGATCCTGCAGCTTCCATGCCGCGTAGCTGGCAAAGCCCAGCAGCCGGGCCTGCTCCGCCCTGACCTGCGCCAGCCGCAGAATAAGCTCGCGGGTGTCGTTTTCATCCCCTTTTTCGGTACGCGTGACGCCAGCCCTGAACAGCGCCTCACGGGTGGCGCGGTCGCTAAGACTCTGCAGCGCCGGTTGCTGTGTGGTGTTCTGCAGCACCAGCAGCCAGCGATCCTCCAGCCCGCGCGCCCGCGCTTCCGCCTGAGCGACCGCGAGATCGGCGGCGGACAGGCCCGCCAGCTGCTGCGGATCGCTGACCACCAGCCCGCCGGCTTGAGTGGCCGCCAGCAGCCGGTTGGTAAAGCGGGTACTGAGGCGCGCCGCCTCCTGATTCAGCGCCATGAGCTGCTGTTTCTGCGCCTCCGGCAGATTGGCGCCCGCCAGCTGGAAGCGCTGCCAGATCACCTCGACCAGCCGTTTCGATTCGCTATCCAGCGCGGCGCGATCCAGATAGACCGCATCGAGCCGGGAGAAGAGCGGCCGGTTAAGCATGATCTCATCGTTCAGCGCGGTGAGCTGAGGCGAGATCGCCTCATCGACCTGCTGCAGATAGGGGCTGGTGTGGGCGGAGGTCATGGCACTGAAGACCAGGCTGACCCGGCTCAGCAGCTGTCCGCTCTTCTCCAGCGCCTCGAACGTGTTGAGAAACGTGGGCGCGTCGCTGTTCCCGGCGATCGCGGCGATTTCCTGACGCTTCGCCTCCATGCCCGCCTGCAGGGCGGGCAGGAAATCCTGCTCCTCGATCTGGTCAAAGGGCGGCGCCTGGTAAGGCAGTGTGCTGACGCTAAAGAAGGGATTCTGACGGGCGTTCATGGTTCGCTCCTGATGGGCATCGCAAACTCTTATCCTGGCAGGTTGCCGCCAGCGCGACAACTCAGGCGATGGGTTGCTGATAGACGCTGATAATCTCACCGGCAATCGCCACCGCAATCTCGGCGGGCAGCTTGCCTTTTACATCCGGCAGGCCAATCGGACAGCGCAGGCGGGCCAGCCTGTCGCTCTCCACCCCCTTGCCCGACAGCCGGTAGCGGAAGCGCTGATTCTTGGTGTCGGAACCGATCACCCCCGCATAGCGAAAATCGTCGCGCCGGAGCACCGCCTCGCACAGGGCGAAGTCGAGCGGATGATCGTGGGTCATGATGATGAAGTAGCTGCCCGCCGGGGCCTGCGCCACGCAGTCGAGCGGATCCTCTGGCTGGTGTGTCACCACGCCCGGCGGCACGTGGCAGAACTGCGCCGCGCGGCTATCCACCCAGTTTATGTGACAGGGTAACGTCGCCAGCAGGGTTACCAGCGCCTGACCGACATGCCCGGCCCCGAACAGCCAGATTTCCGGCTGCGCCTGCAGCAATGGCTCAAACAGCAGCGTGGTCCTGCCGCCGCAGCACTGGCCGAGTCGCGCGCCCAGGCTGAAGGTTTCCGTATGCGGCGCGCGGGTACCGCTCTCCAGCATCGCCCTGGCCTGGGCGATGCACTGAAACTCCAGATGCCCGCCACCGATGGTGAGCCACGTCTCCTGCTGCGAGACGACCATCTTGCTGCCGCTGTCACGCGGCACCGACCCCTGTTCGCTGAGCACGGTGATCAGGACGCAGCTCTGGCGCTTCTCCCGCAGCTGGTGCAGCACGCCGATCCAGTCATGGTAGATCATCAGTGGCTCCTGTCAGGCGCTGCACGCCCTGGAAGATCCGTTCAGGCGTGGCGGGCGCATCCAGCAGCGGGTGCTGGCGGTAGTCCGCGACGCTGGCCACCGCATCCTGCAGGGCGCACCAGGCCGCGATCCCCAGCATAAAGGGAGGCTCCCCGACGGCCTTGGAGTGAAACACCGTGTCCTTTGGATTTTTGCGATTCTCCACCAGCGTGACCCGCAGATCGGCCGGAACGTCGCTGATAGCCGGGATTTTGTAGCTCGCCGGGCCGTCGGTCAGCAGCTGCCCCTTGTCGTTCCACACCAGCTCCTCGCAGGTCAGCCAGCCCAGCCCCTGCACAAAGCCCCCTTCCACCTGACCGATATCGATGGCCGGGTTCAGCGAGGCGCCGACGTCATGCAGGATGTCGGCTCGAAGCAGGCGGGATTCGCCGGTCAGCGTATCGATGATCACTTCGCAGCAGGCCGCCCCGAAGGCGTAGTAGTAAAAGGGCGTGCCCCGTCCCGCCTGCCGGTCGTAGTGGATCCCCGGCACGCGATAGTAGCCGGTGGCCGAGAGCGGCACCTGATTCAGCCACGCGAGCTTCGCCACCTCGGCGAAGGTGTAATGGTGTTCCCCGGCACGCACCACGCCGTTGCGGAAACTCACCGCGTCGGCGTCGCACTGATGCCGTTCGCAGAGCATCGCGGTCATCCGGTCACGCAGGATCTCCGCCGCATTCTGTGCCGCTTTGCCGTTGAGGTCCGCGCCGCTGGAGGCGGCGGTCGGTGAAGTATTCGGCACTTTTCCGGTGTCGGTGGCGGTGATCTGGATCTTATCCACCTCGATCTGCAGCACTTCGGCGACAATCTGCGTCACTTTCGTGTTAAGCCCCTGGCCCATTTCGGTTCCGCCATGGTTAAGCTGCACCGTGCCGTCGGTGTAGATCAGGATCAGCGCGCCCGCCTGGTTAAGGAAACTGGAGGTAAAGGAGATGCCAAACTTCACCGGGGTCAGCGCCAGTCCGCGTTTCAGCAGCGGGCTGCGGGCGTTAAAGGCCGTGATCTCTGCACGGCGGGCCTGGTAGTCGCTGCTGCGTTCGAGCTGCTCCGTGATCTCATCCAGCAGGTTATCTTCGACCTGCTGGTGGTAATGGGTGATATTGCGATCCTCCTTGCCGTAGTAGTTACGTTTGCGCAGCGTCAGCGGGTCCAGACCCCGTTCGCGGGCGATGTGATCCATGATCTGTTCAATCGCCACCATACCCTGCGGTCCGCCAAATCCCCGGTAGGCGGTGTTGGAGGCCGTATTGGTGCGGCACCGATAGCCGGTAACCCGTGCATCCCCGAGGTAATAGGCGTTATCGGCGTGGAACATGGCACGATCGACAATGGATCCGCTCAGATCCAGCGAATAACCGCAGTTTCCGGCCAGATCGATACGGATGCCGCAGAGCCGTCCATCCTCCTCGACGCCCGCCTCATAGCGCACGAAGAAAGGATGGCGTTTGCCGGTCACGCGCATATCGTCGCGGCGTGAGAGCCGCATCTTCGCCGCCCGCCCGGTCTGGCGCGCCACGATGGCGCAGAGACAGGCGACGCCCGCCGCCTGCGTCTCTTTGCCGCCGAAACCGCCGCCCATGCGACGCATATCGATGGTGACCTGATTCAGGCTGATGCCCATCACCTCCGCCACCAGCTTCTGCACTTCGGTGGGGTTCTGGGTCGAGGAGAAAACCTGCAGCTGCTGATCTTCGCCCGGGATCACCATCGCGGTCTGGGTTTCCAGATAGAAGTGCTCCTGGCCGCCGATATGAAACGATCCGCTGATCCGATGCGGCGCACGCGCCAGCGCCGCCTCCACGTCGCCGCGCTGGTGGACGTGCGGCTCCTGAACAAAACTGCCCTGCGCTAGCGCCTGCTCCACGTCCAGCAGCGGCTCCAGCACCTCATACCCGATGACCGCCGCGGCCGCGCCCTGACGGGCCGCGTCGGGTGTCTCCGCCGCCACCACAATCACGATCTGGCCCAGATACTCCACTTTCTCGTGCGCCAGCAGCGGATCGCCCGGCTCCAGCGGGCCGACATCGTTGATACCCGGCACATCCTGCCAGGTCAGGACGCTGACGACGCCCGGCACCGCGTAGCAGGGTTGCACGTCAATGTGCAGAATGCGGGCGTGGGCGTGTTCGCTCAGGCGCGGACAGAGGTGCAGCAGTCCGGGTAGCTCCGGCTTGTCGTCGATGAAGCGCGCCTCACCCGAAACGTGCTTTTCCGCACTCTCATGGCGATTACTGCGACCCACGCCGCTCTGCAGGTCGGCGGCGTACTGCGCCTTAATCACCTCTTCGGTCAGTTCAGGACGGTTATGAGACATAGCGTGAGACCTCGATACAGGTTATGTCGCCGTTGTGGCGATGCCAGTAGCGGCGAAGCAGGTTCTGCGCCACCTTGAGGCGGTAGTCGCTGCTGGCACGAAAATCGGAAAGCGGCTGGAAATCTTCGGCCAGCGCGGCCGCTGCGTGTGACACTGTCACCGCATCCAGCGGCCGGCCGAGCAGCGCCTGTTCGCAGTGATACGCACGCCGGGGCGTGGCGGCCATGCCGCCAAAGGCGATGCGGGCGGCGCTGACGACGCCCTGATCCATCTGCAGGTTAAAGGCCGCGAACACCGCCGAGATGTCATCATCCAGCCGTTTCGAGACTTTCCAGGCCACAAAATCAGGTGACACCGTCACCTTATCGATACGAATGGCGCGAATAAACTCCCCTTTTTTCAGCTGCGTCTGCCGGTAGCCGGTAAAGAACTGGTCGAGCGGCAGGCTGCGCTGCTGTTCGCCCGTCTGCAGCAGCAGGCTGGCATTCAGGGCCAGCAGCACCGGCGAGGCGTCGCCGATGGGCGAAGCATTGGCAATGTTGCCGCCCAGGGTGCCCTGCAGACGGATCTGCAGCGAGGCGAAGCGTTGCAGCATCTCACTGACGCCGGGAACGCGGCTGGACAGAAAATCGCTGACCTGCTGCAGCGACGCGCCCGCCCCCAGCAGATAGTGGTCGTCGAATTCGCTGCAGACTTTAAGCGCGGCGACCTGCTCCAGGGCAATCAGCACACCGATCTTTTTATGCTGCTGGGTGATCTGCAGGCTGAGGTCGGTGCCACCGGCAATCAGCTGCGCGTCGGGGTGCGCCTGACAGAGCGCGGCCAGCTGAGCGGGCGTTTTCGGCAGGAAGCAGCGGCGACCTTCACCGGCCAGCTCCTGCACCTCCGGACTGGCCAGGGCCTCAAGCCGCTGCACGGTGGTTGCGGCCTGCTGCTCAAACAGATCGGCGACCGGCTGTGAACAGAGCTGTTCGGCGGCCGCCATAATGGGACGGTAGCCGGTGCAGCGGCAGAGATTTCCGGCCAGCGCCGTTTCCGCCTCGTGGCGATCCCAGCCTTCCGCCCGTTTCTGCAGGCTGAACAGCGACATCACAAAGCCCGGCGTGCAGAATCCGCACTGCGAGCCGTGGCAGTCCACCATCGCCTGCTGCGCCGGATGCAGGGCGCGGCCATGACGCAGATCTTCCACCGTGATAAGCTGCCTGCCCTGTAGGGCGGAGACCAGCGTCAGGCAGCTGTTGACGGTTTCATAGGCTATCCTGCCCTCCACGACTTTGCCCAGGGTGACGCTGCAGGCACCACAATCGCCCGAGGCGCAGCCCTCTTTGGTGCCGGTGCGCTGCTGCCGGGTGCGCAGATAACTGAGTACCGTGAGATTGGGGTCGAGCGTCTCTTCGGTGACAAGCTGATTATTTAACAGAAACTGGATCATGCGGCTTGCTCCTGTGATTCGCGCTGCCAGACCGGACGACCCGCGACCCAGGTCTGGGCAATATTGCGGTCGTCGCCCAGCGTCATCAGCACGAACAGTTTTTCCCAGATATCTTTGCTGTTGCCGATGCGCAGCTGCTGCAGCGCCGAGACGGCCGGATCGAGCACCACGAAATCGGCCTCTTTGCCCACATTGAAATTGCCGATGGCCTGGTCGAGGTCCAGCGCGCGGGCGCCGCCCAGCGTGGCGTGATAGAAGGCTTCGGCGGCGCTGAGCCGGTAGTGCTGTAACTGCCCGACCTTGTAAGCTTCGCCCAGCGTCTGCAGCATGTTAAAGGTGGTACCTGCGCCGACATCGGTCCCGATCCCGACGCTGACGCCCTGCTGCCAGCTGCGTTTCAGGTTGAACAGCCCGCTGCCGAGAAACAGGTTGGAGGTGGGACAAAACGCAATGGCGGATTCGGTGTCGTGCAGACACTGCCACTCCCGATCGTCCAGATGCAGACAGTGCGCAAAGACGCTGCGACGGCCCGTCAGCTGATGATGATGGTAGACATCCAGATAATCCTGACGCTCCGGGAACAGCGCTTTCACCCAGGCTACCTCCTGCGGGTTCTCGCTGAGATGGGTATGGACCCAGGTATCCGGGAACTCCTGACGCAGCTGCTGAACTTTTTCCAGCAGCGCCGGGGAGGAGGTCGGCGCAAAGCGCGGCGTCAGCGCATAGCTCAGTCGCCCGCGCTGATGCCAGCGCTCAATCAGCGCCCGCGTCTGCTGGTAGCTCTGCTCCGGCGTCTCGGTCAGGTTGTCGGGCGCATTGCGATCCATCATCACCTTACCGGCAATCAGCCGCATGTTCAGGGCTTCGGCCGCGCTGAACAGGGCTTCAACCGACTGCGGATGAACGGTGCCAAACACCAGCGCGCTGGTGGTGCCGTTGGAGAGCAGCTGATGCAGAAAGAAGGCGGACATCCGCGCCGCGTGATCGGGGCAGTGATACTGTGCCTCGACCGGGAAAGTGTATTGATTGAGCCACTCCAGCAACTGCTCGCCGAAGGCGCCAATCATCTCGGTCTGCGGATAGTGAATGTGGGTATCGACAAAGCCCGGCACAATCAGCCTGCCGCGCAGGTCGGTAACGGGCTGGCCTGCCAGCCGCGCCGCACTGTTTTCCCAGCTATCCAGCCCCACCACGCGGCCTTCGCGCAGCAGCAGCACCCCATCCTCCAGATAGCGGGCCTGATTAAGAAGATCGTCGGGATGCGTCACGGTGCCCGTGAAATCGAAGAAGCTGGCGCGTATCGCCGTGTCGGTCGCTGGGTGCATGGTCTGTCCTTTCTGAATGCGCGAGAGTGTCTCTGCAAAGTTTCTTTGTAAACCTTGCAACCTGCGTGCCAGTTCTGGATTTAAATAAAACGCTTACTAATCAGTTAATTAAATAAAATTCGCGGCGTTGCGCAACAAAACCGGCCCCGCGCAGGCTCGCAACCGTTTGCGGATCCGATGCAAACGGTTGCGATTCGGTTTTACGCCAGCCAGATACTCTGAGTATGGCAAACCCGCTGACAACCTGCCCCTTAACGGTGCAGCCTGCCCTGAAAAGGCGCAGCCGGTCGCCCGGTCAACGCGGTTTCGCGGGCAGGCTGTTTTTCCACGCGCAGAAGCGGAAATGAAATGCTATGGTGAAGCCATCGACTCTGAAAATGGCATAAGGAACAGTGAGATGATTATTTTTGTCACCGGCGCGACCGCCGGTTTTGGTCAAAGCATCACCCGCCGCTTCATCGAAAATGGTCATAAAGTGATCGCCACCGGACGCCGCGCCGAGCGTCTGAAAGCGCTGAAAGAGGAGCTGGGCGACAACCTCTATACGGTGCAGTTCGACGTACGTAACCGCGCCGCGATTGAGGAGGCGGTGAGCCAGCTTGCGGCCGAATGGCGCAATATCGACGTGCTGGTCAACAATGCCGGTCTGGCGCTGGGCATCGAGCCTGCGCACAAGGCCAGCGTGGAGGACTGGGAAAATATGATCGACACCAACACCAAAGGGCTGGTCTACATGACCCGCGCCCTGCTGCCGCAGATGGTGGAGCGCAACGTGGGTCATATCATCAATATCGGGTCGATTGCCGGTAGCTGGCCCTATGCCGGGGGCAACGTCTATGGTGCGACCAAAGCCTTTGTGCGCCAGTTCAGCCTGAATCTGCGCACCGACCTGCACGGCACCGCGCTGCGCGTGACCGACATTGAGCCGGGTCTGGTGGGCGGCACGGAGTTTTCTAACGTCCGTTTCAAAGGTGACGATGACAAAGCGGGTCAGGTCTATGAAGGCGCCACCGCCCTGACGCCGGAGGATGTGACCGAGGCGGTCTGGTGGGTCGCGACGCTGCCGAAGCACGTCAACATCAACACCCTGGAGATGATGCCGGTCAGTCAGACCCTGGCGGGCCTGAAAGTCCACAAGCCTTAACTGCCACGACGCCAGCACCGGCTGGCGTTATCCCCGCCCCCAGCCCAGCACGATGATCAGCATCCCGCTGAACGCAATCAACGCCCCGCTCCAGTCCCACGCGCTTAACTTCACGCCATCCACGACCCGCAGCCAGAGCAGCGCCGTCAGGACATAGACGCCCCCGTAAGCGGCGTAGACCCGGCCACTGGCCGCCGGATGCAGGGTCAGCAGCCAGACAAAGAGTGCCAGGCTCGCCGCCGCAGGCAGCAGCAGCCAGACGGAGCCCCCTTTTTTCAGCCACAGCCACGGCAGAAAACAGCCGGTAATCTCCGCCAGCGCGGTAATAAAAAACAGCAAGGCGGTCTTAATCAGCACCGGTTCCTCTCCCGAACGTAAACAAATGACTCACCGCTGGTGAGCAAAGAAACGGCGATGATATACTAAAAGCCTCTGCCATCGGGCTGGATTATTGCAGAGCGACCGGGCAGGCGCGTGCACTGACCGGGTTGAGCGTCATCGCTGAAACAGCCTGATGGGCCAGCTCCTGGCAGGCCCGCTGCTACCGCCGTCGCAGAGAGTATGGTTTGCGTTAACTAAAGGATAATGTAATGAAAAAAATGATCCCTGCCGTGCTGATGGTGCTGCTTTCCACCGCGGCCCTGACTGCGACAGCCAATACCAATCGTCTGATCATTGAAGATGGCAGCTCTGCGCTGAGCAATGAAGCGGCGCGTCAGGACAAAGAGCAATGGAATGACACGCGGATGCTGCGCAACAAGGTGAACAGCCGCGTCGAGAAAGAGTTCGACAAAACCGACCGGGCATTTGATACCCGTGACAAGTGCGAGCAGAGCCTCAATCTTAACGCCTACTGGGAACCCAACACCCTGCGCTGTCTGGACCGCCGTTCAGGCCGCCCGGTTACCCCCTGAATTTGCGCTATAGTAATGACGGACGACTAACATAAGGAAGACGTGATGAAGCTACAGAGAGTGTTGTTCACTGCGGCGTTGTTTGCTCTGCCGCTGATGGCGCAGGCATCCTGTGAGTCAGTAAAAGCCGATATCAGCCAGAAAATTATTCAGAACGGCGTACCCGAATCGGGCTTCAGTCTCGACATCGTCGCCAACGATCAGGTTGATCAGGCGGGCGGTCAGGTCGTCGGCCATTGTGACAACGACACCCAGAAGATCGTTTATAAACGCACGGGCAGCGACAACGACGCCAGTGTGCCCGCCAGTGCCGGCAGTTCGCAGGACGCGCCAGCACAGTAGTCCGTTTCAGATCAGGGCGGCCCTCCCCGCCCTGCCTGCTAGTCCGCCTGTTCCGGCCGCTGACGCGGCATCATCCACGCCACCCCTATCGCCAGCAGCGCCGTAATCAGCGCCACCACAAAGACCCAGTGCAGCGATGTGGCAATTGCCGCGACCATCTGCTGCAGCGTCTCCGGCGGTAACTGCTGACGGCTCTGAGCGGACATAATCTGCTGCACCGGATCCTGAATATCCGGCAGACGCCACTGCAGGTTGAGGTTGAGCACTGCGCCCATAATGGCCGTCCCCACCGCCGACCCGATCATCCGGCTGAACATGATTGACGCGGTACAGATGCCGCGAATCTGATAATCCGCCTGGTTCTGTACCGACACCAGGAAGGTCGTGCTGGTCATCCCCATACCGGTGCCGATCAGGAAGGCCGTAAAGCCCGCCTGAAACAAGGAGCTTGCAGGCTGCAGAAACAGCAGTAGTGCGCTGCCGGTCACCAGCAGCAGTACGCCGAGCTGGGCGGTGAAGCGATAGGAGGTACGCAGCATCAGTCTGCCGCTGAGGGTGCTGGCCAGCGGCCAGCCAATCGACATCATCGCCAGCACGCTGCCCGCCTGCAGCGGTGAGCCGCCGCGGATGCCCTGAATCCAGGTGGGCAGAAAGGCGCTGATCCCCATCATGGCTGCCCCGATAATCAGGTTACCCGCGTTCCCCGCCACAATCAGCCGGCTGCGCCAGATCACCAGCGGAAACAGCGGTGCCGCGGCCCGCTGCTCATGCCGCCGGAGCTGCCAGCCCGCCAGCAGCGACACCAGCAGAAACGGCACCAGCCAGAGACCCAGTTGCTCCGCCTGCAGCAGCGCGGTCAGCAGGGCGGTCACGCAGAGCATCAGCCAGCCGCTGCCCGCCACGTTCAGCGGCTGCGCGCCCTCTTCCTGCGGATGTGACGGCAGCCAGCGCGCCAGCATCAGCATACTGATTAAGCCTATCGGCAGATTGACCCAGAAAATCACCGGCCAGCTGAAGTGCTGCACCAGCCAGGCTCCGGTCAGCGGCCCGACAATCGCGGCCACGCCCCAGACGCTGGACAGCCAGCCCTGAACGCTGGCGCGTTCGCGCGGCGAGTAGATATCGGCCACGATGGTGGAGCTGAGCGGCATGATGGCCCCCGCGCCCAGCCCCTGAAACGCCCGGAACAGGATGAGCCAGAACATGCTGTGCGCAAACCCGCACAGTACGGATCCCAGCAGGAAGATCGTGGTGCCGACAAAAAACATCGTCTTGCGACCGACCCTGTCCGCCAGCCGGCCGTAGAGCGGCACGCTCACCGCCTGGGTCAGCAGATAGATAGAGAACACCCAGCCAAACTGCGAAAACCCGCCCAGGTCGGCGATAATGGTAGGCATGGCGGTGGCGACGATGGTGACTTCGATTGCCGCCATAAACATCGCCAGCATGCAGGCGATTAAGATCCAGTGGCGGTGTCCGGTCTGAAGTTGTGCGCTGTCAGTCATAAGGTTCCTTTTTTTAACAGCAAGGCTAGCCGAAAAGCGGCCCGATGAGTTTCCCGCCAGTGCGCATTTTCTGCACCCTCTGTGACGGTGTCACCGAAAGTCGATGAAATTTTTTTATTGTCGCACCAGCCCAGCCGCTACGGGGCTTTAACACCATTTTAACCGAATTTGCGCTTCCTGATTAAAGGCTGAAAAGCTGGCCTGTCTGATAAAGGGCTGCTATAGCAATAAGGCATCTTATTCAGCACCCGCTGAAAAAGCGTGGATAAACAGTCATTTCATCCACATTTTATCGCAGTTTCGGTTTTGGGCGCGGTGGCCGTTTTTGCCGCATCTGTCGGACTGTTTGTGGCAGTTATAACAATTGAGATCGTTATCAGGGAGAATCTCCTATGCAAAATGCTTCACTGGCGAAACGCGCCGGTCTGGCGCTGCTTGCAGTGGTCGCGGTAATCGCCGTACTGATCTGGGGCCTCGGCTGGGATCAGCTGGTGGCCCGCAAAGTCGATCTGCTCTATCTGGGGCAACAACATCTCTTCTTAGTGTTCTGGTCCATGCTGTTCGCGCTGCTGGTCGGTATTCCCAGCGGCATCCTGCTCAGCCGCCCTTTTGCCCGCCGCTGGGCCGAAACCGTCATGCAGATTTTTAACGTCGGTAACACCCTGCCGCCGCTGGCGGTGCTGGCGCTGGCGATGGTCATCATCGGGATTGGCGACCGTCCGGCCCTGATTGCGCTGTTCCTGGCCTCGCTGCTGCCCATCGTCCGTAACACCTTCTCGGGTCTGAGCGCGGTGCCGCCGTCGCTGCTCGAAGCCGCAAACGGTATCGGCATGACCAAATGGCAGCGTCTGCGTCAGGTCGAACTGCCGAATGCCCTGCCGGTGATCCTCTCCGGCGTGCGCATCGCCACCGCCATCAACGTCGGCACCGCGCCGCTGGCCTTCCTGATTGGCGCCAGCAGTTTTGGTGAGCTGATCTTCCCGGGCATCTATCTCAACGACTTCCCGACGCTGATTCTGGGCGCCGTCGCGACCGCTCTGGTGGCGCTGGTTCTGGATATGATGCTGGCCGCGCTGGGCCGCTTTCTGAGTCCGCACGCCGCGGCCTGACCATAAGGAATTTCAAATGCTAACGCGCTGGATCAAGAAAAGCGTTGTCGCGCTGACGGCAACCCTGCTGATAAGCCAGACGGCACAGGCCGCAGCACCGCTGGTGATGGCCACCAAAAGTTTTACCGAGCAGCACATCCTCTCCGCCATGACGGTGCTATGGCTGCAGAAAAAAGGCTTTGAGGTGGTGCCGAAACGCAATATCGCCACCACCATCGGCCGCAATGCGCTGCTGAACAAACAGATCGATATGGTCTGGGAATATACCGGCACCTCCCTGATCATCTTCAACCACATCAGCCAGCCGATGTCTTCAGAGCAGGCGTATGAAACGGTGAAAAAGCTGGATGCAAAACTGGGGCTGATCTGGCTGAACCCGGCACCGATGAACAACACCTACGCATTTGCCATGACCCGCAAAGAGGCGGAAAAACAGGGGATCAGCACGATGTCGCAGCTGGTGGCGAAGATTGAGCAGATCCGTAAAACCGACCCGGATAACAACTGGCGGCTGGGCCTGGATCTGGAGTTTGCCGGTCGCTCTGATGGCCTGAAGCCGCTGCAGAAGACCTACAACCTGGCGCTGGATCGGCCGCAGATCCGCCAGATGGACCCCGGTCTGGTCTATAACGCGATCCGCGACGGCTTTGTGAATGCGGGGCTGATCTACACCACCGATGGCCGCGTCAAAGGCTTCGACCTGAAAGTGCTGGAGGATGATAAGCACTTCTTCCCCAGCTATAACGTGACGCCGGTGGTGCGCCAGGATGTGCTGGCGAGCCACCCGGGGCTGGACAGCGCGCTGAATCAGCTCTCGGCGCAGATCACCGATGAGGCGATCACCGAGCTGAACAAGCGGGTCGATATTGATCACCAGTCACCGGAAAAAGTGGCGCGTGATTTCCTTCAATCCAAAAACATGCTGTAAGGAGGCACTGTGGATACCCTTCACTACATCATGGATAACTGGAGCACCCTGCTGACCCTGAGCTGGCAGCACAGCTGGCTGGTTCTGGTGGCGGTGGGCCTGGCGATTGTGATTGGCGTGCCGCTGGGCATTCTGATCGTGCGCGTCAGATGGCTGGCAACCCCGATTCTGGGGATCGCCACCGTGGTACTGACCATTCCGACCATTGCCCTGTTTGGCCTGATGATCCCGCTGTTTTCGCTGATCGGTCAGGGTATCGGGGCGCTGCCCGCGATTACGGCGGTGTTCCTCTACTCGCTGCTGCCTATCGTGCGTAACACCCACACCGCGCTGGAGAACCTGCCGGATGGCCTGCGTGAAGCGGGTCGCGGCATCGGCATGACCTTCTGGCAGCGTCTGCGCTGGGTAGAGATCCCGATGGCGCTGCCGGTGATTTTCGGCGGCATCCGGACCGCCGTGGTGATGAACGTTGGCGTGATGGCGATCGCCGCGGTAATTGGCGCAGGCGGTCTGGGACAGCTGCTGCTGGATGGGATCAGCGGCAGTGATATTCGTATGCTGATTGCCGGGGCACTGATGATTTGTCTGCTGGCTATTTTTCTTGACTGGCTGCTGCATCGTCTGCAGCAGGCGCTGACTCCAAAGGGGATTCGATAATGATAACGCTGGAAAACCTGACGAAAACCTTTATCCAGAAAAACGGCACCACCAATAACGCCGTCGATAACGTCAGCCTGCATGTGCCAGCCGGTGAGATGTGCGTGCTGCTCGGCCCGTCGGGCTGCGGTAAAACCACCACGCTGAAGATGATTAACCGGCTGATCCCCGCCACCAGTGGCCGCATCCTGATCAACGGGGAAGATACCAGCACCCAGGACACCACCACCCTGCGCCGCAACATCGGCTATGTGATCCAGCAGATTGGTCTGTTTCCCAACATGACCATCGAGGAGAACATCACTGTGGTGCCGCGGATGCTCGGCTGGAACAAAAAGCAGTGTCACGAGCGCGCCACCGAGCTGATGAGCATGGTGGCACTCGATCCTAAAAAGTTTCTGCATCGCTATCCGCGTGAGATGTCCGGCGGTCAGCAGCAGCGTATCGGCGTAATCCGTGCGCTGGCGGCGGATCCACCGGTGCTGCTGATGGATGAGCCTTTTGGTGCGGTTGACCCGATTAACCGCGAAGTGATCCAGAATGAGTTCCTGGACATGCAGCGTCAGCTGAAGAAAACCGTGATGCTGGTGAGCCACGATATCGACGAGGCGCTGAAGCTGGGAGACCGCATCGCGGTGTTTGGTCAGGGCAAAATCGTGCAGTGCGCCAGCCCGGATGAGCTGCTGGCGACCCCGGCCAATGAGTTTGTCGGCTCCTTCGTCGGCCAGGACCGCACGCTGAAGCGTCTGTTACTGGTGCAGGCGGGCGACGTGACCGACCAGCAGCCGACCATCACCGTGCGCCGCTCCACGCCGCTGGCGGAAGCCTTTGGCACCATGGATGAGAACGATATGCGCTCGATTACCGTGGTCGACGAGGATGGCAAACCGCTGGGCTTTGTGAAGCGTCGTGAGGCGCGAAACGTCAGCGGCCGCTGCGAAGAGAAGCTGCACACCTTCAGGGTGACGGGCAAAGCAGAGGAGAACCTGCGTGTCGTGCTCTCCAAACTCTATGAGCACAACACCGTCTGGATGCCGATCGTCGATGAAGAGGGGCGCTACAGCGGGGAGATCTCGCAGGATTATATCGCAGACTACCTCAGTTCGGGGCGTACCCGTCGTCGTCTCAATCCGTAATTCCCTTCTGTCCATGATACAAAAAGGGCCATGCTGGCCCTTTTTTTTCTACGCCATCCCTGGCCCGTCGGGGTTTGCAACTAACACAGGCCCCCTTCGCGTTAAATTCTGCCTCAGTTGTCAAACCAATGTTTCTGTTTTAATTGTCTGAAGCGTCAGGCTCAGCTCTCGGTCAGCGTCTCCGCCTCGACCGCGTCGGACGCCTGCCCTTCGTCGGGCAGCACCAGGTTAAGCAGGATCGCCAGAAGGCCGCCGGTTGTTACCGCATGACCGAACAGGCTGTTAATCAGCGGCGGAAACTGCTTCAGCACCTCCGGCACCGCTTCCACGCCCAGACCGATACCAAAGGCGATCGCCACAATCAGCATCTCGCGACGGCCCAGCGGCGTCTGAGTCATGACCCGGATCCCGGCGGCCACCACGCTGCCAAACATCACGATGGTCGCACCGCCCAGCACCGGCGGCGGGATCTGCTGCAGCAGCGAGCCGATAAAGGGAAAAAGCCCCAGCAGCGCCAGCATCATGCCCAGCAGCATACCGACGTAACGACTGGCGACGCCGGTCATCTGGATAACACCGTTGTTCTGGGCAAAGGTGGTGTTGGGAAAGGCGGAGAACACCGCCGCCAGCACGCAGCTCAGGCCATCGGCGACGATGCCGCCCTGCAGCCGCTGCTGAAACGGCTTGCCGGTGATCGGCTGTTGCGAGATCAGGCAGTTGGCGGTGAGATCGCCCACGGCCTCGATCACCGCGATCACGGCGACCAGGGCGATGGGCAGAAAAATCGTCCAGTCGAAGGCAAAACCAAACCGGAACAGCGCGGGCAGCACGATCCAGTGCTCCGGCGGCGTCATCGTCAGCGGCAGATGCCCGGTTAAGGCCGCCGCCACGCATCCCACCGCGATACCGGCCACCACCGCCACCAGCCGCGCCCAGCGGTTACGCGCACGGTTCAGCGCCACAATCACCAGCAGCGTCAGCGCCCCCAGCGCCAGGTTGCCGGGCGATCCAAAATCGGTGGCGTTGTGTCCGCCCGCCCAGTCGGTGATGCTGACCTTGATCAGGCTGATGCCAATCAGGGTGATCACCGTGCCGGTCACAACCGGCGTCAGCACTTTACGCAGCGAGCCAACACAGCGGCTGATCAGAATCGGGATCAGCGCCGCCACCAGGTTGCAGCCAAACAGCATCGCCATAATCTCTTCCGCCGAACCGCCACGCCCCTTCACCATCAGACCGCCCGACAGAATCACCCCCAGAAAGGCGAAGCTGGTGCCCTGCAGACAGATCATCCCGGCACCAACGCCCGCGATCCGCCGGGACTGCAGGAAAGTGCCCAGACCGGAGACAAACAGCGACATGCTGATCAGATAGGGAATGTAGGCCTGCAGCCCCAGCACCGAGCCGATAATCAGGGGCGGCGTGATGATCCCGACCACGCTGGCCAGCAGATGCTGCAGCGCGGCGATGAAGGCCGGAACGGGGCCAATGCGGGCGTCCAGCCCGTATAACAAACCTTGCTCGTGCGAGTGCGACATAATGGTGCTCCACCTCTGGATGATAAGCGGAGGTAATGCATTTTCTGCGCCATGACGTTACTGTTTCGCGTATCTGAAATCAGGCCGTTGAATTATCGGGGAAATTAACCGGGGAGAGTCAGCGATCGGCCTGAAACGTTAGGCTCACCGCTGACTGAGATGAAGAGATTTGTTTCATAATCAGGCGATCTTTGCACTCACAGCGTGCAGATCGCGCTGCTCCAGCAGGGAAATATCGATGTAAGGCGTGAGGTCACGCTGTTCAGCGCGCGGCAGATAGGGCAGCTCACCCAGCAGCGGCGCGGCAATGTTTTCCCGCAATACCGTGATGATGTCGCTGTAGTGCGCCAGCCCCGGATTGATGCGGTTTGCGACCCAGCCTACCAGGGGCAGCCCATCCTGAACTATCGCCTCGGCCGTTAACAGGGCGTGACTGATGCAGCCCGACTGAATGCCGACCACCATCACCACCGGCAACTGCTGCTCCACGACCCAGCAGGAGAGCGGACGGCCATCGTTCATCAGGCTCCGCCAGCCGCCGGTGCCCTCCACCACCACCCGATCGGCCTGCTGCGACAGGCTGAGTAAGCCCCGGCTCAGCAGCCCATAATCGATCTGCTGGCCGGGATGAGTGCAGATCTCCTCCTCCTCAAAAACCAGCGGATTAATGGCCTGATAGGGTAATTCCAGGGATGAGGCGCTCTGCAGAACCTGTGCATCTTTATTACGCAGGCCCTCGGCGGTGCGGGCTGCGCTGCGCGCGACGGGCTTGTAGCCGACGGCGCTCAGTCTGTGGCGGATAAAGCTCTGTAACAGGGCGCGTGACACCACCGTTTTACCTACTGCGGTGTCGGTGCCGGTAACAAACAGTCTGTTCACTCCACTTCTCCTCTTGAACCGTTGCGGCTAATCGGTGATTAACCTTGCTGCAAACCGGCATTTTAAGGAAAGGAGGATGAGAACGGATTGCGTTAGCGCAAGATTAAGCCTGCTTAACCTTGCAACAGTTTCACTAACAGATGACCGTTATAGAGCGCGTCTTTGATCAGCGCCGCCGCGCCCAGGGTTCCCGGCTCGCTGAATTCGGTGGGTGCCAGCTGGATCGTCGCGCTGTAGGCGGGCAGTGACTGCTGCAGAATGGTGTTACTCACCGCCGGAAACAGCACATCGGCCGCGGCGTTGAGGGGAGAACCGATAAGAATCTGTTGTGGATTAAAGATGTTGACCATCATCGCCAGGATCCGGCCAACGTGATGCCCCACGCTGGCGATGGTGTCACGCGCCAGCCGATCGCCCGACTGGGCGGCCGCACACAGTGACTGAAGCGTCAGCGGCTGCGCATTGAGCAGGCTGTCGGGCTGCGCGGGCAGACGCTGGGCCGCCAGCGCCAGCAGGCTGCCGGTGCTGGCCACGGTTTCCAGGCAGCCATGATTCCCGCAGTAGCACTGCTGGCCGTAGGGGTCGATCTGGGTGTGCCCAATCTCGACCAGCGCCCTGCCGCGCTTGTGCAGCAGCTGACCGCCGCTGATCACGCCCGCCCCTACGGTTTCATCAATCACAATCTGAATGACATCCTGCGCACCGCGTGACGCGCCAAACAGCGACTCCGCCAGCGTCCAGGCTGAGATGTCGTGCTGCACAAACACCGGCAGGCCTGTGCGCGACGCCAGCGCATCGCCCAGCGGCATGTCGCGCACCTGATAACCCGGCAGCCGGTGCACCACGCCGGACGCGGCGTTGATCAGGCCAGGCAGCGTGATGGCGATCGCCGTCAGGCGCTCCAGCTTCTTCTGATGGCGGATAAAGAAGGCATCGACCTGTTCAATCAGGGCGTTCAGCAGCGGCTGCGCCGTCTCATCCGGCAGCGGCAGGCTCTCTTCTGCCAGCGCACGGCTGCTGAGGTCGCGCAGCGTAAAGGTCATGGCACCGCGATGCAGGCGGATCGCCAGATAGTGCCAGGCGTCGATGTCCAGAATCAGGCCAATCGCCGGCCGGCCGCGGCTGCCCGGCTCCTGAAATTCGGTCTCCTGCACCAGATGGGCGTCCAGCATTTCCCGGACAATTTTGGTGATGCTGGCCGGGGCGAGCTGGGCACGGCGGGAGAGTTCGATACGCGAAATGGGACCGTGACGGTCAATCAATCGATATACGACGCCTGCATTGGTCTGCTTGATCTGGTCAATGTGGCCAGGTTGACTGTCCGGATTCACAACCCTGCTCCCGGTTATTTTCGCGCTTCTAAATAAACATGCGTCATGGTGATGCAGATCAGGCGACAGCGTCAAATATTTGATTAGAAATGTGATTTATCGCACAGATTGATGATAGGAAGCGGTGGCTTCATCGCCGGTTTGACTGCAGCAGCGCCATCATGTTCGCCATCTGCGCGCTCTGCTCGCGGGCGGCGGACCAGACCAGCCAGAGTTCAGAAATCGCATCCTCTTCCCTCAAGGGCAGCCAGACCAGATCGCTCAGCCGCGCCCGGCGAAACGAGGCCGGCAGAATCGAGACGCCCAGACCGGTCGCCACCAGCCCCAGGATCGTCATCGCCTCGCCCACTTCCTGAGTGATGTAGGGCTTGATGTGGTAGCGGTGCAGCAGCGCCAGAATATCGCTGTAGAGCGCGGTGCCCCCCTGCGGATCGAAAAAGACAAAGGGCTCCGATGCCAGCGCCGACACCGAAATGCGCTCTGCGCCAGCCAGCGGATGCGCCTTGTGCACCACGGCAAACAGCGGCTCACTCAGCAGTAACTGATGATGCAGCCCGTCGGGCAGTGAGGTGTTACGCATCACGCCGAGATCGAGCCGCCCTTCAAGCAGCGGCGCCAGCTGCTGGTGGGTGTTGATCTCCTGCATCTGAATGTGCACCTGCGGCCAGCGCTGGCGGAAACGGTAGAGCGCGTCGGAGACCGTGGCGGTAAAGGGGGCGGAGGAGGTGAATCCGATGCGCAGCCCGCCCTCTTCGCCACGATGCAGACGGGCAGCGCGATCGGCGGCCTGCTCAACCTGCAACAGGATCGCCCGCGCATCACTCAGCAGCTGAGCGCCCGCCGCCGTGAGCTGCACGCTGCGGTTGGTGCGATGAAAGAGTTTCGCGCCGGTTTCCGCCTCCAGCTGGATAATCTGCTGACTGAGCGGCGGCTGAGAGATATTGAGCCGCCGGGCCGCCCGCCCGAAATGCAGCTCTTCTGCCACCGCCACGAAGTAGCGCAGATGGCGCAGTTCGATATTCATATTTAAAACGTCTTATTTGAGATTATTAATATATTAGACATCATAATCTCCCTTTCCTAAGCTGACGACAGGTTTTCTGACTGAAAGGACGATGTGTGAGTCGCTCAATACAGGCCACAGTGGATGAGGACGCGGCGCCAGATGCGCCAGCGTCCGCTGCGGCTGCTTATATCCGCCGGGGCACGCCCCGCTTTATGCGCGTTACGCTGGCGCTGTTCTCTGCCGGGCTGGCCACCTTTGCCCTGCTCTACTGTGTTCAGCCGATCCTGCCGGTGCTGTCACAGCAGTTTGGCGTCTCGCCCGCCACCAGCAGTCTGTCGCTCTCTATCTCCACCGGTCTGATGGCGCTGGGGCTGCTGGTCACCGGCCCGCTCTCGGATGCCATTGGCCGCAAATCGGTGATGGTGACCGCCCTGATGCTGGCGGCGCTCTGCACCCTGCTCTCGGCCACGATGACCAGCTGGCACGGCATTCTGCTGATGCGGGCGCTGATGGGGCTGTCGCTGAGCGGCGTCGCGGCGGTAGGGATGACCTATCTCAGCGAAGAGATGGATGTGCGCGTCGTTGCCTTTTCGATGGGGCTCTATATCAGCGGCAACTCGATCGGCGGGATGAGCGGACGCCTGCTGAGCGGGGTGCTGACCGATCTCTTCACCTGGCGGATCGCCGTGGCGGTCATCGGCTGCTTCTCACTGGCGTCAGCGCTGATGTTCTGGAAGATCCTGCCCGCCTCGCGCCATTTTCGCCCCATTCCGCTGCGTCCGCGTAATCTGATGATTAACTTCCGGCTGCACTGGCGCGATCCGGGCCTGCCGTGGCTGTTCGCCGAAGGCTTCCTGCTGATGGGCGCCTTCGTCACGCTGTTTAACTATATCGGCTACCGTCTGCTGGATGCGCCCTGGCACCTCAGTCAGGCGGTGGTGGGGCTGCTGTCGGTGGTCTACCTGACCGGTTCCTGGAGTTCGCCTAAAGCGGGTGCGCTGACCAACCGCCTGGGGCGCGGACCGGTGATGCTGGGTGCCACCGCGATGATGCTGCTGGGCCTGCTGATCACCGCCTTTAACGCCCTCTGGCTGATCCTGCCTGGCATGATGCTGTTCACCGCCGGATTTTTTGCCGCACATGCCGTGGCTAGCGGCTGGATTGGCCCGCGCGCGCGCCGGGCGCGGGGTCAGGCCTCGTCGCTCTATCTGTTCAGCTACTACGCGGGCTCCAGCGTGGCAGGCACCCTGGGCGGCTTCTTCTGGCATGACTACGGCTGGAATGGCATTACGCTGTTTATCAGTTTCCTGCTGATCCTGGCGCTGCTGGTCGCCTGGCGGCTGCACAGCAAAAAGCTCTGACCCATCCCGCCAGATCCGGCCTCGCACCGGGTCTGGCGCGGCCTTCTCCAGGCCCCCTCCCCGTCAATCCGCTCACCACAAAGTGTGCGTTTCCCGCTATAATCGTTCGTATTGAAATAATTCGTCTGCTTTGCCTTTTCACGGCAACAAGGAACGCCTGTGGCCCTCTACTATTACGTCAATAAACAATCGGGATATAACAACAACCATGTGGTGCATGCGGCAGGCTGCCCATGGCTGCCTGACATGGATAACAGACTGTTTCTGGGCAGTTTTTATCACGTGAACGCCGCTATTCTGCAGGCAAAAAAATATTATGCGGGTGCGATTGGCTGTGAGAACTGCTGCCCGCTCCCTCCCCACGACGAGCCGGACGGTCAGCAAAGCGTGGCCCTGAAGCACACCCCTTTTTCCCGCTAGTCAGAGAGGCGGCAGGTGGCGGCCCGCGACGGCCATCCGGTATCCGGCCGCCACAGGATCGCATTCGAAAATTTCCGCATGAAAAACGCGTTATAAGGTTTCTCTTCCCGCTTTATTCACTACAATGTTCATTAATTTGTGACGCAGGTCACTTTCGTGGGATGGTCTGCCCCATCCTGACCCGCTGTACTGACTGATTTGACACCTCAATGCAACCAACAACTGTTTCACGTAAAACGGCCTGGCTTCGCGTCGTCCTGCTGGCCATTGCCGCCTTTGTTTTTAATACCACTGAATTTGTGCCGGTTGGCCTGTTGTCCGATATCGCGGCGGACTTCTCCATGCAGACGGCGGATGTCGGCATTATGCTGACGATCTACGCCTGGGTCGTGGCCCTGCTCTCCCTGCCACTGATGCTGCTGACGCGCAACGTCGAGCGCCGGCTGCTGCTGGGCGTGCTCTTCGCCATCTTTGTCATCAGCCATGCGCTCTCAACCGTCGCGTGGGATTTCTGGTCGCTGATGATCTCCAGGGTCGGCATCGCCCTGTCGCACGCCGTGTTCTGGTCGATCACCGCCTCGCTGGCGATCCGGGTGGCTCCGGCGGGCAAGAAAACCCAGGCGCTCAGTATGCTGGCGACCGGGACGGCCCTGGCGATGGTGCTGGGCGTGCCGATTGGCCGCGTCGTGGGTCAGTATCTGGGCTGGCGCACCACCTTTGGCGTAATTGGCCTGTCGGCGCTGGTGCTGATGATTATGCTGGTGCGGATCCTGCCGCGCCTGCCCAGCGAACACACCGGTTCCCTCAGCAGCGTGCCGATGCTGTTTCGCCGTCCGGCGCTGGTCAGCATGTATCTGCTGGTGACGCTGGTGGTGACGGCGCACTACACCGCCTACAGCTATATCGAACCCTTTATGCAGAACGTGGCGCAATCCAGCGGCAATTTCACCACCCTGCTGCTGCTGCTGTTCGGCTCAGCGGGCATTCTGGGCAGCATTCTGTTCAGCACGCTGGGCAATAAATTCCCCTCTGCGCTGCTGATCGCCGCGATTGCGCTGATAACCCTCTGCATGGGGCTGCTGATTTTTGCGGCCATTCGCCCTGCCGCCATCTCAACACTCTGCATTGTCTGGGGGATGGCGATGATGATGATCGGTCTGGCGATGCAGGTGCGGGTTCTGTCGCTGGCGCCGGATGCCACGGATGTGGCGATGTCGCTGATGTCCGGCATCTATAACATCGGTATCGGCGCGGGCGCGCTGCTGGGCAATCAGGTGAGTCTGCATCTGGGCATGGCAGAGGTCGGTAATGTCGGCGGGATGATCGGTCTGGTCGCCCTGCTCTGGTGTGTCTATATCTTCCGCCGGTATCCGCAGCTGCGCAGCAACGGCTGAACGCCCGCTGCGGCCATAAAAAAGGCTTCAGATACGCGGGTTATCTGAAGCCTTTCGGTCACACTTCGTGACCGGCACTTACTTATAAAGAATGGCGGTGCCATGCAGGTTGTTGTTGCCAGAGGTCGAAGTGATGCGGAACGACTTTGCGCCGGCATCGCTGGCCTTTTCTGACAACTGCTGCTCCAGCGACGTCAGGCTGGTGCTGCCTGTTGCGCTGATGACGCCTGTTTTCTGCTGATCCAGCGGTGTCGTGCTGACCTGCTGCGCCGCGACGCTGGCAAATGAGAAGCCGCTCAGCAGCACCGCCGCCATAATCATCGTCACTCTTTTCATTATATCTGCCTTCTGGTTTCAACTCGCTTCTGTGCGCTGAGAACGCTCCGTTACTGGTAGATCACCGCGGTGCCGTGCAGCTTGTTCTGGCCGCTGGTTGAGGTGATACGGAACGATTTCGCACCGGCTTCATCGGCTTTCGCACTCAGCTGCGCTTCCACCGAGGTCAGATTGCTGCCGCCCTGCACCGCGATGGTGCCAACAGGCTGCTGATTCGCCGGTTCGCTTGTCACAAGGTCAGCGGCTGAAGCGCCAAAAGCCAGAGTAGTCAGTGCCAGTGCCGCCAGAGTAGTTTTGATGGTGTTCATAATAATCTCTCTATTCAGTCATGAAGTTCAGTGGGTCTGAAACAGGGTGTCGTGATTTAATTAACGACCGTTAAATAAATGATAGATCCTGGAGGTACGGGTCGTCAATATTTATTTAATGAGCGTTATTTTAATCGCGAAGTGGCGCGATTATGGGCTTCAGCCCTCTTTCTGACTTAACATCCGGGGCGAAAACGGCAGGCGAACGCACAAAATGGCAACCGGCGCTGCGGCGGATGCCTGCGGGCCTTGCACATTTTTATAATGATCGGTAATTTAATACTCTGTTTCATAGCAAGTGAGGATGTATGCATCAGGTTCAGGATTGCGAGGTAAAGAAATGCCGTGGCCGGCCCAAAGTATTCGACCGCGATGCCGCTCTCGATAAAGCACTGACCCTGTTCTGGACGCACGGCTATGAAGGCACCTCTCTGGCGGACCTGGTGGCGGCGACCGGCGCGAAAGCGCCTACGCTTTACGCCGAGTTCGTGAATAAAGAGGGCCTGTTTCGCGCGGCGATGGAACGTTACATTGAGAAGTTCAGCGCGGAGCGTGACGCGGCGTTAGCCGACGATCGGCTGACGGTGGATCGGGCTATTGAAGCCTATTTCCGCGCCACCGCCGCCTGTTTCACCGAGCGCGACTCACCCGGCGGCTGCTTCTTTATCTGTACCTCCTCTGCGCTGTCGGCGGCATCCACTGAGATTGCCGCTATGCTGCAACAGCAGCATCAGCTGCAGGAAAATGTGCTGAGCGATTTCCTGCTGGCGCGTCAGCAACGCGGCGAACTGGGCGAGGCGGTCAATATTCCGGCGCTCTCCCGCTATCTGGGCTGTATGCTGCAGGGGATGTCGGTGCGGGCGCGCGAAGGCGTGGATCGTGACGATCTGGAGAGCATTATTGATACGCTGATGGCGATGTGGCCGACCCTGACGGGTCTGTGTCGGGCCAGGGGCTAAAGCATCAGGGCGGCGTAGCCGCCCTTTTCATTTCAGCGCAGGAAGAACACCGGTTTCAGTGGCTGGCTGACCGGGCTGTTATCGGCATTCGACGGCATCAGATCTTTCATGGAGGCCCACCAGCGCTGGCAGACTTCCGTCTGTGCCACCGCGTTCCAGCGCTCCTCGGAAGCGATCTCCACGCTGGCAAACAGCAGGTTTCGCCCGGCGTCCAGCCAGATCGCGTAGTTGCTCGCGCCGTGCGCTTTCAGAGTCTCTGCCAGCTCGGGCCAAATCGGCGCGTGGCGGCGCTCATACTCCGCATGACAGTCAGGATGCACCTGCATCACAAAAGCTTTACGCAGCATTGGCCGGCCCCGCATCCAGCGCCGGTTGCCACGGGGTGACGCCGAAGCGTTTGCCCAGCGCGACCAGCTGTTCGGTGGTAATACTCTGCCGGATACCGCCCATCGACAGCACTTTCACGATCACCTCGGATGATTTTTCCGCCGTATCGATCAGGCCAAAGGCCTCATCCAGCGTCGGGCCGGTGGCGAAGATACCGTGAAACGGCCACATCACCAGAGTGTGTGACTCCATCTGCCCGGCCGTGGCGCGGCCGATTTCATCGGTGCCCGGCACCATCCACGGCAGTACGCCGACGCCATCCGGAAAGACCACCAGACATTCGGTACTGCCCTCCCAGAGCAGGCGGGTCAGGCGGGCCGGGTCCAGCTCAACGACATAGCTCAGCGCCATAAAGTGGGTGGCGTGGCAGTGCATGATCACCCTGTCCGCGCCCCCGCTCACCGCCTTGCGCACCGCGTGAGACTGAAAGTGCGACGCCAGCTCCGAGGTTGGCAGGCCGCCATTCGACAGCCCCCAGTGAATTTTAAACGAACGCCCTTTGTCATCGACCTGCAACAGCGCCAGGCAATCCGCCGGATCGAGCTGAACGTTGCGCATGAATTTCCCTGAGCCGGTGACCAGGAACCAGTCGTTCGCCAGCGCCGGCGCGGGCTGGCTCAGCTCCACGCAGCGCGGCGACGGGTAAAAGTCGGCGGCATAGGGGCTGACCTCCTCCTCGCGCAGACGCAGGCTGACGTTGCCGCCGTTGCGTTCATCCCAGCCCTTCAGCCACATATCGCTGGTCGCTTTGACCATCCCTTTAACAAATCCGGAAGAAAGAATGCTTTGCATAGTGAAATCCTTAACGTTGGCTCAAGATCTGTTGTTCGTAATGGCGGACATCGCCTAACCAGCTGGCATCCGCCGGGACGTCATGCCGCAGGCACCACGCCTCCCACACCGCCTGCCACGGCAGAGACTTCTGCTCTTCCAGCAGGGCCAGCCGGGCGGTGTAATCGCCGCGGTTCTCCGCCTGGCGCAGGCGATCGGTCGGCTCCAGCAGGGCGCGCAGCAGCGCTTTCTGGGTGTTGCGGGTGCCGATTACCCAGGCGGCGATCCGGTTGATGGAGGCGTCGAAGAAGTCCAGCCCGATATGCACCTTATCGAACAGCTGATGACGGACAATCTCGCTGGCGATCGCCTGGGTTTCATCATCCAGCAGCACCACATGGTCGCTGTCCCAGCGCACCGGACGGCTGACGTGCAGCAGCAGGCGCGGCACATAGAGCATGGCCGCCGAGATTTTGTCGGAGATCACTTCGGTGGGATGGAAGTGCCCGGCATCCAGGCAGAGCGCCGTCTGGCGGCTGGCGGCGTACCCCAGGTAGAATTCGTTGGATCCGACGGTGTAGCTCTCTGCGCCGATACCGAACAGCTTGCTTTCGACCGCATCGATATGGTGCTGCGGGTTGAGTTTCTCCGCGATCACTTCATCCAGGGCGCTCAGCAGACGCTGACGCGGTGCCAGCCGATCCACGGTGATATCTTTCATGCCGTCCGGCACCCAGATATTCATTACCGAGGGCGTACCGAGCTGCTCACCAAAGGAGGCGGAGATGCGGCGGCTCGCCTTGCAGTGGTCGATCCAGAACTGACGTACGGCCTTATCCGGGTGCGACAGTGTAAAACCGTCGGCGCTCAGCGGGTGCGAGAAGCAGCTGGGGTTAAAATCCAGCCCCAGATGACGCTCTCTGGCCCACGCCACCCAGTTGGCGAAATGCACGGGTTCGATCGCATCCCGCGCGACCGGTTTGTCGCTTTCCAGATAGAGCGCATGCAGATTCAGGCGCTTGACGCCCGGGATCAGTGACATCGCCTTGTCGATATCGCGGCGGAGTTCACCGGCATTCCGCGCCCTGCCGGGGTAATTTCCGGTCGCCTGAATGCCGCCGGTTAATGCGGCCTGCGGATCCTCAAATCCCCGGACATCATCGCCCTGCCAGCAGTGCATGGAGACCGGAATCGTATCCAGCTGGCGAAGGGCCTGTTCAGCATCCACTCCACTGTCGGCGTAGCGTTGTTTAGCCAGTTCAAAAGCCTGTTCAATCTGCTTAGTCATAAGCGGGTTCCTTAGCGGGTTGACTCAGCGCCGCGAAGCGCGCCTGACTGGCGCGAAAGACGCTGTTCGGTTGCGGTTCGAAGGTTTCAAGCGGGAAGTTGCGGGTAACGGCACCGCGAAAATCGGCCACGTCGGTCAGTTCACCCAGCGCAATCAGCTGACCGCCGACGTTGCCCAGCGTAGAGGCTTCAACCGGTCCGGCCAGGACCGGGATCTGACAGGCATCGGCGCAGAGCTGATTCAGGAAGCGGTTCTGACTGCCGCCGCCCACCACATGCAGCTGAGTGAACGGCTGACCACGCAGTGCGGCCAGCTCCTGGATTACCTCACAGTAGAGCAGCGCCAGGCTGTCGAAGATGCAGCGCGCCAGGGCGGCGGCCGATTGCGGCACCGGCATCCCCTGTTCTGCGCAGGCATTCTGGATCTCCCCGACCATACTGTCGGGATTGATAAAGCGGGCCGCATTGGGGCTGATGAGCGAAACACAGGCGGGCTGGCGGGCCGTCTCGTCGATCAGCGCGCCGAGATCCTCAATCTGCAGTTCGGCGCAGATGCTCTGCAGCAGCCACAGCCCCATGATGTTTTTCAGTACGCGATAGCCCTCCGCGCCCCCTTCGTTGGTGATGTTGGCGCGCAGCGCGGCCTCGCAGGCATAGGGCTGGAGGCTCTCAAAACCCATCAGCGACCAGGTGCCGGAGCTGAGATAGGCCGCATCCTCCTGGATCAGCGGCGTCGCCAGCACGGCGCTGGCGGTGTCGTGCGTGGCGACCGCGATCACCGGCACCGCCATTCCGGTACGGTTGAGCCAGTGGCCGACGGTGTTGCCCGGCGCCTGCGGCTGCCTGAACCAGTGCGGCTCTGCGCCCGCCCAGGCCAGCAGATCACGATCCCACTCGCCCGTGTGAAGGTTGAGCATCTGTGTGGTGGTGGCGTTGGTGTACTCCCAGTTCAGGTTGCCGGTCAGACGGTAGTGCAGGTAGTCGGGGATCATCAGCGCATGGGCCACGCGCGCCTGCCAGTCGGGCTGCTGCTGATGCAGGGCGCGCATCTGATAGAGCGTATTGAACGGCAGAAACTGAATGCCGGTCCGGGCGTAGATGGCGCTGCGGCTCAGCGCCTTCTCAGCCTGCTCCATCAGGCCGCGGGTGCGTGCGTCGCGATAGCTGACCGCTTCGCCGACCCGTTCGCCCTCTGCATCGAGCAGCACCATGTCGACGCCCCAGGTGTCGATGCCGATACTGTCCGGCACGATCCCCTCGTCATCCAGCTGCGCCAGCCCGGCGCGAATCGCCTGCTCCAGCGCGGCCAGATCCCAGCAGTCATAACCGGCACGACGCAGACGCTGATTTTTAAAACGCCGGACCTCACGCAGCGTGAGCTGACGCTGCGCGGCATCCCATCCGGCGAGCATGACGCGACCGCTGGATGCACCGAGGTCGATAGCAACAATGTTTCTCCGGGTCATGGCGGTGTTTTCCTGTGATGAAGTGGTCACAGAGTAAAAATCTGGCCGGATGAAGACCTTCCCCGCAGTGCCAGCGGTGCAGGCGCGCTGGCAGACCTGCAAAGAAGTTCGTGAGGGAGATCACAGAGGCCGCACGCAGGAGGATGTGACCCCTGCCGCAAATCTGTTAACTGCCGGGGATATCTTGAAAAATCAGCGCGATTCCTGCTCAGCGCGGTTGAAAATTCAAGGTAAGGTAAGAGGGTCCTGATTAGACTGCGTTAAAGTTTTGTTAACCAGCGGGAGCCAGTCATGACCATCTTGCACAGTGCGGATTTCTTTCCGGAAGGCGATTACGCGATAGCGATTGAACCGCGCGTCCCCCAGATGGCCTTTCCGGAACATCATCATGATTTTTATGAGATTGTGCTGGTTGAGCAGGGTTCGGGCATTCATGTGTTTAATGGTCAGCCGCAGACGCTCTGCGCCGGGTGTGTCTGTTTTGTCCGCGATCACGACCGCCATCTGTATGAGCAGACCGACAACCTCTGCCTGACCAATGTGCTCTATCGCAGCCCTGGCGCGTTTCGATTTCTCTCCGGGCTGCAGGCTCTGCTGCCCTGCGATCAGGATGGGCAATACCGGCCGCACTGGCGACTGAATCACAGGGTGATGGCGCAGGCGCTGAACGTGGCAGCGCAGATGCAGCAGGATGAGGCCTGGTCGCTGGAGAAGCAGGCGCGCCAGGAGCAGCTCTTTTTGCAGCTGCTGGTGCTGCTGCGTGAAGCCGGTATCGACGGCCAGCGTCAGGATCAGGAGGCGCGGCTGCACCGCCTGCTCGACTGGCTGAGCGACCACTACAGTGATGAGATCGTCTGGGATGAGGTGGCGGATCGCTTCTCCCTGTCGCTGCGCACCCTTCACCGCCAGATGAAGCAGCAGACCGGCAGCACGCCGCAGCGTTATCTGAACCGTCTGCGGCTGTTACAGGCCCGTCACCTGCTGCGCCACAGTGATATGCGCATTACCGATATCGCCTTTCAGTGTGGGTTTGGTGACAGTAACCATTTCTCGACCCTGTTCAGGCGCGAATTTGGCTGCGCCCCGCGAACGGAGCGTCAGCAGATGGTGTAAGGAACCCGAAATGGCTTTGATCCTCAGTCGTGATGACTATTTTCCCGCGCCAAATCTGCCGGTAGCGATTGCCGAAAGGATGCCCCAGCCCTCTTTCCCGCTGCACCGGCACGAGTTCAGTGAGATCGTCATCGTCTGGCGCGGTAACGGCCTGCACGTTCTCAACGATCGCCCGTGGCTGATCACCTGCGGCGACGTCTTCTACATTCGCGACAGCGACTGCCACAGTTACGACAGCGTTAACAATCTGGTGCTGGATAATATCCTCTACTGCCAGGACCGTTTTGGCCTGGCGCTCGACTGGCAACAGCTGCTGCCGCAGCCGGGGCCGGATACGCCCGGCAGCTGGCGTCTGACTACCCGGGGCATGTCGCTGGCGCGTGGCGTGATCGGCCAGCTGGAGCGTGAGAGCCGCAAAAGCGATCCGCTGTCGGTGCAGCTCACTGAAGCGCTGTTTTTACAGCTGGCGCTGATCCTGCGCCGCCACGGCTATGCCGCCGACCGCCCCTGGGCCCTGCCGGAGGGGGAACAGCTCGATCTGCTGATGTCCGCGCTGCAGGGCGCGATTGCCCGCCCCTTTGATCTGGCGGCGTTCTGCCAGCATAACCAGCTCAGCGAACGGGCGCTGAAGCAACTCTTTCGGCAGCAGACCGGCATGACCATCGGTCACTACCTGCGTCAGCTGCAGCTCTGCCAGGCGAAGTATCTGCTGCGCACGCAGGCGTGCCTGATCGGTGAGGTCGCCGCCCGCTGCGGCTTTGATGACAGTAACTACTTTTCGGTGGTCTTTACCCGCGACACCGGCCTGACGCCCAGCGCCTGGCGTCAGCGTTTTATCGCCCCGCATCCGGCGCTGAAAGAGAGGGAATCAAATTAAAACGGGCCTGCTGAGCAGGCCCGTTCAATACCCTGAAGTGCTGCCGCGTTCCCGATCAGGCCGCCATACCCAGTCCCACAATATTGGCGGCGATGATAATCACCACGCAGCCGATGGAGAGCACGCTCACCGGTCGCCGCCCCGCCGATGTCCACTCTTTCATTACCAGGCCCACCAGCCCGCCGCACAGCACATAGAGGCTCATGTGCAGCATCCAGCTGACGTAATCGTACTGCGCCGGAATTCTGGCGTGTCCCCAGGCGTAGAAGAAAAACTGCAGATACCACATGGTGCCGCCGAGCACGGCAAAGGCGATGTTAGCGATCAGCAGTGGCCTGGCGACCGAAAAATCGCTGCGCAGCGACAGCCCAGGCCGGGTCGCCAGCCGCCAGAAGCAGAAGCCCAGATTGACCAGCGCGCCGCCGCCCATGATCACCACGTAGCTCGGCAAGGCGACATAGAGCGGATCGATTCCCAGACTGGCGGCGGCCTGATGCATCGGTTTCGCCGCATCCATGGCGAAGGACATTCCGGCGGAGAAGATGCCGCACATCACCGCCAGCAGCAGACCTTTCCTGAGATTAAACTCTTCGGCGTTGATCCCGAGCGCCCGCTCCTTTAACAGCCCGGCGCGCGAGACAATGGCAACACCCGCCAGCGCCACCAGCACCCCCAGCAGGGTTAAGCGACCGCCGGACGAGGCGAACAGCGCCCCGAAGCGGCCCTGCAGCAGCGGCGTCATCAGCGTGCCGACCACCAGGGTAATCCCGATGGCGATGCCGATCCCCATCGACATGCCGAGATAGCGCATGGTCAGGCCGTAGTTAATATTGCCGATACCCCACATAGCGCCAAAGAGAAACACCGGCATCAGCTGTGACAGCGTGAAACTGCGGTAGTAGGCCATAAAGTCGGGCAGTAACACGGCACTCACTGCCCACGGCAGGATCAGCCAGGACATCAGGCCTCCCACCGACCACATGGTTTCCCATGACCATCTTTTTACCTGTTTAAACGGCGCGTAGAAACATGCGGCGCTGGCGGCTCCGACGAAATGCCAGAAGATACCCGCGATAATGGCACTGTTCATTGTTATTCCCCGGTTAGGTTAAGGCCTGTCGGAAAGCTGCTGCTTCCGCTCAGCAGGCAGTCTACGTTCAGCAGGAATTCCTCAGCCTTTGGATAAGTGCCGGAAGCCACCGCGGAGTGGCAATATTTACCCGTTATTCACGTTAAGGATCACAGTTTCACCCTTGACAGTTAACCGGGGGAGTAAACCGTTAAGTCGCTTATTATTCAGTGTTTTTCACGATTCTGCTGTGTGGCGCAGCACAATTTCGTGCTGGCTGCCAGCTGCGCGCGCCGGATGGCAGAGGCGCAAAGAAGCCTTTCTTTCTGGCAGGCAAGGTCGTATAAACGGGGGCAAACAGAGCGGGATCAGGGACTGGGATGACAACAAAGTGGTTAACGGTGATTCTTTCGCGGTCGGTGAGCCAGGTTATGCTGGATGACCTCCGGGAGATATTGCCTGCCGGGGCGATAAACGTATTCGTTAATCAGCTGGATGACACCCACTACGCCACCCTTGAGTGCCTGCAGGCAGAGCAGAACTGCGCGCTGATTGCCTCGGCAATTGTGGTCTGGCGGCAGCTGGGCCACGTCCGGCATATCTGCTACAGAAAGGGCGACGTGCTGCGCGAGGAGCAGGATGCCACGCAGTTCCAGCTCTTTACCCTGCTGAAAACCCACCGCGCACTCCTGCAGATCTCATGATAAGATCGCGGCCCCTCAATCGCGGTTAGCAGCAGGTAGAAAATGAGAATTGGCATTCTGTTTCCCATCGCCATCATCGTGGCGGGCGTGAGCTTTCTGGCGTGGTTCATCGGCAGCGGCCTGGCGATGCCAGGCTCCTAGGCGTCAGCGCAGCTGGCTGTCTTTACTGCCGCGACGATTATATAAGCTGCTGCTCTGCTGCTGTTTGTCGATCTTCTCCTGACACGAGACGCAGTAGTGTACCCCTTTCAGCGCCTGACGACGCGCTTCCGGGATCGGCTCGCCACAGCGTTCACACTCGGTCGCGCTCTCGCCCTGGCCGATCGCCTGCCTGACGCGCTCGATGCCGTCGTTGACGGTGCTGTCAATCTGCTCCTGGACCGCCCCTTCTGATGCCCATCCGTTAGCCATAATGCCCCCTGTTCTGCCTGTTTCACTTCTTTAAATCTACAACAGATTGGCGATTTTGCCGCAGCACTCACCGGGTTTTGTCACTGGCTGCCAGCCAAACCCGGTGGCTGGCAGCCAGCAAAAGGTCGCGCCGGGCGATCTGCTTCACCCTGCTATCACATTACTGCAACGTATCGATAGCGAAGAGGCCGACAAATGACAACTCATCATCAACATTACATTAATGGCGAATTTGTCACCCACCAGGGTGATCAATGGATCGAGGTGACGAATCCGGCAACGGAGGCGCTGCTGTCACGCATCCCTCAGGGCAGCCGTGAGGATGCCAGCCGCGCCATCCGCGCCGCCGCCGCCGCGCAGCCGGAATGGGAAGCGCTGCCTGCGGTCAGGCGTGGCGTCTGGCTGCATAAGATTGCCAGCGCCATTCGTGAGGCCGAACCCGAACTTACCGCCGCCATCGTCGCGGAAGGAGGAAAGACGCAGGGCCTTGCAAAAACCGAAGTGCTGTTTACGGCCGACTATCTGGACTATATGGCCGAGTGGGCGCGGCGCTATGAGGGGGAGATCATCAACAGCGATCGCCCCGGTGAGAATATCTTCCTGTTTAAAAAGGCCATCGGCGTCACCACCGGCATCCTGCCGTGGAACTTTCCTTTCTTCCTGATCGCCCGCAAAGCGGCACCGGCCCTGATCACTGGCAACACCATCGTGATCAAGCCCAGCGAGCTGACGCCCAACAACGCCGCGCTGTTTGCCGGGATCATCCACAGGCTGGGCCTGCCTGCTGGGGTTATCAACATCGTCTATGGGCTGGGGCCGGAAGTGGGACAGGAGCTGGCGGCTAACCCCGGCGTCGGGCTGGTAAGTCTGACCGGCAGCGTCGGCGCGGGCATCGCCACCATGCAGGCCGCCGCGAAGAATGTCACTAACGTCTCGCTGGAGCTGGGCGGCAAGGCCCCCGCCATCGTGATGGATGATGCCGATACCGACCTGGCGGTACGTGCCATTATCGATTCGCGGATGATCAACAGCGGTCAGGTCTGTAACTGCGCAGAGCGCGTCTACGTTCAGGCGGGCATTTATGACCGCTTTATTCAGGCGCTGACCACGGCATTTAAGCAGGTGACCTTTGGCGATCCGGCCGAACGCAGCGACATCCATATGGGGCCGCTGATTACCGCTGCCGCGCGGGATCGGGTGGAGCAGAAGGTGGCGGAGGCGGTCGCCGACGGCGCGCGCGTGGTGCTGGGCGGCAAACGTGCTGGCGGCAAAGGTTTCTTCTTTGAGCCTACGCTGCTGACCGACGTGCGCCAGGAGATGGCGATTATGCAGGAGGAGATCTTTGGCCCGGTCCTGCCGGTCATGAAGTTCAGCACGCTGGATGAGGCGATCGCCCTGGCTAACGACTGCGAATATGGGCTGACCTCCTCCATCTACACGCGGGATCTTAATACCACGATGACGGCGCTGCAAAAGCTGAAATTCGGGGAAACCTACGTAAACCGTGAAAACTTCGAGGCGATGCAGGGCTTTCATGCCGGATGGCGCAAATCGGGTGTGGGCGGGGCCGACGGCAGGCATGGCCTGGAGGAGTATCTCCAGACCCATGTCGCCTATCTGCAGTTCAGATAATCGCTGGCGATGTAGTACGCGTAACCCGGCGTAACCCGTCGCGGAGGCAGGTGCCAGCCTCCGCATCACGCGTGGCTGCGCACCGTCTGACATGCAGTGCGCAGCCAGCGCCGGAACGAGCCGCTTTATGATCGGCGCGCGTGGCGTCCCGCCGGGTGCGGTCAGGCTACCCGCTGACGACAGCGCAGCAGCGCAATGCCGCTCAGTCCCGCCACCGCCATCAGGTAGTAGCCTGGCGCCAGACTGCTGCCGGTCGCGGCAATCAGCATGCTGCAGATCAGCGGCGCAAACCCGCCAAAGACCGTCACGGCCACGTTGTAGCTGATCGCCATGCCGCTGGCGCGGGTGGTCGCCGGGAAGAGATCGGCCATCACCGAGGGCACCGTGGAGAAGTAGACCGACTTGAGCAGCGCCATCCATGCCACCAGCAGGATAAGCGTGGTGGGCGTGGTGTGACTGACCATGCCCCGGAAAGCGGGATAGATGGTAACCATCAGCAACAGCAGCGATCCCCACATCAGCGGCAACCGGCCAATCCGCTCCGCCCATAACCCCATCAGCGGCGTCACCACGGTCAGGATAAGGCCCGCCACCAGCGTCGCGGTAAAGGCGACCGACCCCGGCAGATGCAGCGTGCGGGTGGCGTAGGTCGGGATGTAATTGAGCATGTAGTTCACGGCGGTCGAGATGACCATCACGCCAATCGCCAGGGTAATCAGCGCCTTCTGCTGGCCGAACAGCGTCTTCAGCGGCGCAGCCTCTTTCTCCCGGGTGGCGAAGCTGGCCGGCTCCTGAACATGACGACGGATGTAGATCCCCAGCGGCCCGATCAGCAGGCCGAAGGCAAACGGAATGCGCCAGCCCCACGCCTGAATCTCGCTTTCGCTCAGCCAGTGGGTCAGCCCCAGCCCGAAAGCCGATGCCATCAGCGTGCTGGCCCCCTGGGTCGCAAACTGCCAGCTGGCGATAAAGGCTTTGCGCGCCGGGAAGTGCTCCACCAGAAAGGCGGTGGAACTGCCAAACTCGCCACCGGCCGAGAAGCCCTGAATCAGACGCGCCAGGAGGATCAGCAGCGGTGCCGCCAGGCCCAGGGTGGCGTAGCCCGGCATAAAGGTAATGATCGCCCCGCCCAGCATCATCAGGTTAATCGACAGCAGCAGCGCCTTTTTGCGGCCATGCCGGTCGGCATAGTTGCCCAGCACAACCGCGCCCAGCGGACGGATCAGAAACGAGATGCCGAAGCTGCCAAAGGTCAGCAGCAGCGACACCGCGGGATCGCTGACAGGAAAGAAGACGTGCGCGATATAGCTGGCGAAAAAACCGTAGACCGCGATGTCGAACCACTCCAGCGCGTTGCCGATGCAGGTCGCAAACAGGGTTTTATGCAGATCCGGCTTTACCGGCGAGGATGCCTGAATGTGGCGGCTCATCGTTGCCCCCTCCGCCACTGGTGGTGGCGCGCCATCAGCGATTCGCCCTCTTCACCCAGCTGCCAGAACAGACGGGTCATGATCGCCAGCCCCTCGCGGGCAATGCCGGTGAGCAGATGTTCGTTTACCCCGTGCTGTCCGCAGGCGGGATAGGAGTGCGGCACCCAGAGCGTCGGCAGGCCGAGGATATCGGCAAAGACCTCGTTGGGAAGTGAGCCGCCCAGATTCGGCAACAGCGCCGGTTTCTTACCGCTGCTGCGGGCCAGGGTATCCAGCGCCCAGGCCACCAGCGGATCCTGCGGATCGAGTCGGGTGGCCGGTGAGCCGCGCATAAACGCCACGCTGACGTTGTCGAACCCATGCTGCCGCAGATGCTGTTCGACGTGCTGCACCAGATTCTGCCAGTCGGTGCCGACCACAAAGCGCAGCTGACACACCGCCGTGGCGCTGCCGGGAATCGCATTCATCGGCCGGGCCGGGTTACCGGTTTCAAAGGCCAGCACCTCCAGGGTGTTCCAGCCATAAAGACGCTCGGCCGCCGTCAGTCCCGGTTCGCCCCAGCCTGTGGCCAGCGCCGGATCGCCCGGCATCCCGCCGGGCTCGATATCGCGCAGGATGGCACGCACCGCATCGGTCAGGGAGTCCGGCTTTAACGCGGCAACCTGCAGCACGCCCTGCGCGTTCACCAGGCAGGCCAGCGCGTTTGCCAGCTGGGTGCCGGGGTTGCTCAACAGGCCGCCCCAGTTGCCGGAGTGATAGGCGTTGTCACGCGCCCGGATGGTCAGCCGGAAGTTGGCCGCGCCGCGTGATCCCAGGAACAGCGTCGGCCGCAGCGCGTTGAGTCGTGGGCCGTCGGAGGCGATAAAGAGATCCGCCTTCAGCAGCGCCTGCTGCTGCTGGCAGATAGCCGCTAACCCTGGCGAACTGATCTCCTCGCCCATTTCAAACAGGATTTTGCAGTTAAAGCCCAGCGTGCCGCCGCGCGCCTGCCACACCTGCTCCAGCGCCGCAAAATTGATGCAGTGCTGACCTTTGTTGTCCGCGCTGCCACGGCCGTAGAGTCGATCGCCCTCTTCGGTAAGCTGCCAGGGGGATAATCCCTCGCGCCAGTTCTCATCATCACCGAACACGACGTCGCCGTGGCCGTAGCAGAGCAGCGTGGGCTTTGCGGGATCTTCGATGCGGGTGGCAATCAGAAACGGCGGGCTGCCGGGCTGCGGATTCTCAAACGGATGCAGCGTAAAGCCCATCGCCGCCAGCTGCGGCCCGATCTCCTGCGTCAGATAGTGCGTCAGCTCCGCCTGACGGCTGCCGTGCTGGCTTTCGGTGACGCAGGCAACCCGGCGTGCCAGCAGCGTCCGGAATGCCCCGGTGTCGAAGTAGTGCATGGCCCGATCGACGGCCTGTTGTTCTGTCATGTCTGCGCTTCCTGTTATTTTTATCGTGCTTTATCTTTGACAAACTTCCTCCTTTGCCACAATTATCAATTTATCGAGTCTGCTTTGCTTTTTAAGCAAAGCATCCCTGCCCTGTAATGAGGCGTTCAGCCGGAGGTACGATGTTAAGCAGCGAGATCCGCTACTTTCTGGCGGTCACAGAGTGCGGATCCTTAAGCGCCGCCAGCGAGCAGCTCTTTGTCGCCGTGTCGGCCATCAGCCGTCAGATTCAGCGCCTGGAGGCGCAGGTGGGTGCCCCGCTGTTTCGGCGTCATGCGCGCGGCATGGTGCTGACCGAGGCGGGAGAGCTGTTTGCGCATCACGTACGCAAAAGTCAGCGCGATATGGCGTATGCGCTGGCGGAGATCAAAGGACTGAAGGCGGTCCGGCGCAGCCTGATCCGCATCGCCTGCACCGATGGCATGGCGTTCAGCCTGCTGCCCGGCCTGCTGGCCGAATTCCGGCAGCGCTATCCGGGGGCGCTGTTCGCGCTGAACGTGACCCACGCCCAGGGCGTGGCGGCCTGCGTCCGCGCGGGCGAGTGTGATGTGGCGCTGCAGTTCAGCCTGCAGCCGGAGCGCAGCGTCGAGGTGCTCGGTTCCTGGCCAGCGCCGGTGTTGCTGGCAATGCATCAGTCACATCCCCTGGCGTCCCGTCAGGTGACGCTGGCCGATCTCAACCGCTGGCCGCTGGCGCTGCCGGGGCAGCACACCACCGTGCGGCAGCTGTTTGACCTCTCCTGTCAGATGAACGACTGCGTGGTCGAGCCGGTGCTGACCTGCGACTATTTCGCCGCCCTTTACCACTTCCTGCTGCATACGCCGCAGGCCGTCACCATTTGTAGCGCATTCACCCTGCTGTTTGCGGGCGAAACGCAGAATCTGGTGCTGCGATCGATGGGGGTGGATCAGTTAAGCCAGCGCACGCTGCAGCTGCAGACGGTGTCCGGCCGCCAGCGCAACGCGGCGCTGACGCTGTTCCTGGAGTTTCTGCAGCAGCGGCTGACAGACCTGGATCAGCAGGTCAGGCTGGGATAAAGCGCTGGGAGACACCCGGCTGGCACCGGTTGCCGCCTTAGCGCTGATGAATCCCAGGCAGCACGCGCCTGAGAGGCGCGCATCAGCAGCGACCCACCCGGGAGGGGGTCGCTGCGTCTTACGGCTGGATATCGACCTGATAGAAGATGTGCTTGCCGAACGGATCAACCTGATAGCCGCTGACCGATTTGCGCACCGGTTCGAAGATGGTGGAGTGCGCGATCATCACGGCGGGCATCTGGTCATGCATGATCTGCTGCGCCTGCAGGTAGAGCGCGGTGCGTTTGCCCTGGTCCGGTTCGGCACGCGCTTTGGTGATTAACGTCTCAAACGGCTGATAGCACCATTTAGAGGAGTTCGATCCGCCCTGCGCGGAGGTGCAGCTGTAGAGCGGGCCAAAGAAGTTATCGGGGTCTCCGGTTGCGGTTGTCCAGCCCATCAGCGCCGCCTGATGCTCGCCGCTGCGCACCCGCTTCAGGTATTCGCCCCACTCGTAGCTGACGATATTGGCTTTGATGCCGACTTTAGCCCAGTCCGCCTGAATCATCTCCGCCATCCGGCGGGCATTCGGATTATAGGGCCGCTGCACCGGCATCGCCCAGAGCGCAATTTCGGTGCCGGGTTTCACGCCAGCCTGCTGCAACAGGGCTTTCGCCTGCTCCGGATCGTAGTCGTAATCTTTCAGATCTTTATCGGCGCTCCAGACGCCCGGCGGCAGGATATTTTTCGCCACCGTGCCGGTGCCTTTGAAAATCGCTTCTATGATCGCCGGTTTGTTGATCGCCATCGCCAGCGCCTGACGAACCTTGACGTTGTCGGTTGGCGCCCTGGTGGTGTTAAACGCCAGGAAGCCGGTGTTGAGCCCGGCTTTCTGCTCCAGACTGATCGCCGGGTTGGCGCGCATTTTCTCCAGGTCGGCCGGATTGGGGAATGGCATCACCTGACACTCGTTCTTCTCCAGCTTGGCATAGCGCACGGAGGCGTCCGGGGTGATGCTGAACACCAGCCGATCGAGCTTCGCCTTGCCCTGCCAGTAGTCCGGGAAGGCTTTGTAGAGGATGCGGGAATCTTTCTGGTACTGCACCAGCTCAAACGGGCCGGTGCCGATCGGGTTCATATCGACCTTTTCCGGCGTCCCCGCTTTCAGCATGGCATCGGCATACTCTGCTGAGTGTATGGAGGCGAAATACCAGGCCAGATCGGCCAGGAACGGCGCTTCAGGATGGGAGAGCGTAAAGCGCACGGTATGATCGTCCACCCGGTCGATGCTTTTGATCAGCGTGGCGAGTTCCAGACTTTCGAAGTTGGAATAGGTGCCGCCGGAGACAGCGTGATAGGGATTTTTCGGATCCATCTGGCGCATGAACGAGAAGATCACATCGTCGGCGTTGAAGTCGCGGCTGGGGCGGAACTGTTTGTTACTCTGGAACTTCACGTTCTTACGCAGATGGAAGGTGTAGACGGTGCCATCCGGGCTGATCTCCCAGCTTTCCGCCAGACTCGGCACCAGATGGGTGGTGCCTGGCGTGAAGTCGACCAGACGGTTAAAAACCGGCACCGCGCTGGCGTCGACGCTGGTTCCCGAGGTATAGAGCTGAGGGTTAAAGTTCTCTGGCGACCCCTCCGAACAGTAGACCAGCGTTTTGGCGTTGACGCTGCCTGCCAGCGCGATTCCAGCCGTAACAAGCGCTAAGGTAGCTATCCTGATTTTCATTATTATCCTCGCTTTGTATTGACTTCCGGTGATCACAATATCTAAATGAATCATTCAGATGCTTCATTGATAGCACGATTCGGCACCATAGCGAACCCCGCGCGTGGCTGACTAATAAGGATTAGTGATGACAGACAATCCAGAGTCGCAACTCACCCGACGTTTCTTCCGTTACCTCGCCGTCAGCAGTCAGAGCGATGCGAAATCGACCTCGCTGCCGAGTACGCCGGGCCAGCACGTGATGGCCGCCCTGCTGGCGGACGAGCTGCGCGCGCTGGGGCTGGATGAGGTGGTGATCGATGATCACGCCACGGTGACGGCGGTGAAACGCGGTAACCGCCCCGACGCTCCGCGCATCGGCTTTATCACCCATATCGACACCGTCGATGTCGGCCTGTCGCCCGATATTCATCCGCAGATCCTCACCTGGCAGGGCGACGACCTCTGCCTGAATGCAGAGCAGGATATCTGGCTGCGCCGCGATGAACATCCGGAGATCGCGCCCTACGTCGGCCAGCCGATCATCTTCAGCGACGGGACCAGCGTGCTGGGTGCGGACAACAAAGCCGCCGTTACGGTGGTGATGACGCTGATGGAGAACCTGCGGGGTGACCACGGCGACATCGTGGTCGCCTTTGTGCCAGACGAGGAGATTGGCCTGCGCGGCTCGAAAGCGCTGGATCTGGAGACGCGCTTTAACGTCGATTTTGCCTGGACCATCGACTGCTGCGAACTGGGCGAGGTAGTCTATGAAAACTTCAATGGTGCCGCCGCAGAAATCGTCTTTACCGGCGTGCCGGCGCATCCGATGTCGGGCAAAGGGGTGCTGGTGAATCCGCTGCTGATGGCCCACGACTACATCAGCCTGTTCGATCGGCAGGAGACGCCGGAGCACACCGAAGGCCGCGAGGGCTATATCTGGTTCAACGAGATTCAGGCCAACGCCAGCCAGGCGACGCTTAAAGCCTCAATTCGCGACTTCGACCTGAGCCGTTTTGCGGATCGCAAGCAGCAGCTCCGGCGGGCCGCAGAGACTATTGCAGCGCGCTATCCCACCGGCGATGTCAGCATCACGCTCAGCGATATTTACAGCAACATCAGCAATGCGCTGGGCGAGGATCGCCGGGCCATCGATCTGATCTTCAGCGCTTTTGCGGCGCTGGAGATTGAACCTAAAGTGATCCCGATGCGCGGTGGCACAGACGGTGCAGCGCTCTCCGCGAAGGGCCTGCTGACGCCGAACTTCTTTACCGGCGCGCACAACTTCCATTCACGCTTCGAGTTTCTGCCGCTGACGTCTTTTGTGAAATCCTACCAGGTTGCAGAGAAGCTCTGCCATCTGGCGGCGGGCTGAGGAGAAAACCGGGCGCAGAACGCGCCCGGTGAGCATCAGGGTTTCGCGCTGACGTCGATACCCGGGAAATACTTCTCCGCCAGTTTTTTGAGAGTGCCATCGCTCTGTACTTTGGCGATGGCCGCATCCAGCGACTGCTTCAGCTGCGCATCATCTTTGCGCAGGCCGTAGCCGATACCTGACCCCAGAATCGCATCATCCTCAACCGGTTTGCCAGCAAAGCCAAAGCCTTTGCCCTGCGGTTTGTCCAGGAAGCCGGACTGACCGGCTGCGGACATCACCAGCGTTCCGTCGAGGCGGCCCGCGACCATGTCGTTATAGACCTGATTCTGATCCTGATAGGAGGTGACCGTCACGCCCTGGCTCTCCCAGTGTTTTTTGGCATAGGTTTCCTGAATCGATCCCTGCAACACGCCGATGTTTTTGCCGCGCAGGCTCTCTGCCGTTGGCGCCAGATTTTCACCCTTTTTCGCCACCAGCATGGTCGGAATGCGGTAGATCGGCTGCGTGAAGGCGATGCTTTTTGCGCGCGCTTCGGTGATGTTCATCGCCGAGTTGATCGCGTCAAACTTCTTCGCCTGCAGCGCCGGGATCAGCGCATCAAAACTGCTTTCCACCCAGTGGCAGGAGAAGTTACCCGCCTGACAGATGGCATTGCCCAGATCGATATCAAAGCCTTCCAGCTCGCCTTTGGCGTTGCGGCTCTCAAACGGGGGATATTGCGACTCCACACCGTACCGTAAATCCTGTGCCAGTGCCTGCACGGAGCTCATCATCCCCAGCGCGAGAAAAAGCGCGTTCAGTTTCTTCATTCTCTGTTTACCCCGAAAAATCCTGGTTATCTGTTTCCCGGTCTGCCCTGCGCGGTGGCGCAGTTCAGTGAGAAAAAGCACAAAGCGCAGCCGCGCCCGCCTCTAGTGTCGCCTCGTCTTTGGCAAAAGAGAGACGAATCAGTTTATTGTCTGTGCCATCCATATAAAACGCCGACAGCGGAATGGTCGCCACTCCGTGATCGACGATAAGACGTTTTACCATTTCACTGTCCGGTTCGTCACTGAAATGTCCATAACTGGCGAGCATAAAGAACGACCCGGCGCTCGGCAGCAGCCGGAACGGGGAATGCTGCATCAGCGCCGTCAGCCGATCGCGCTTCTGCTGATAGAAGGCGTTAAGCGACAGATAGTTCTGCGGGTTTTGCAGATAGTGGGCAAACCCCACCTGCATCGGCGTATCGGCGGCGTACATCATAAACTGATGTACCTTGACCAGTTCGGTCATCAGCGCCGCCGGGGCCAGACAGTAGCCAACCCGCCAGCCGGTGACGTGAAAGGTTTTGCCGAATGAGGAGACGATAACGCTGCGCGCGGCCAGCTCCGGGTGCGTGGCCATCCCGCAATGCGGACGGCCATCGAACAGAATATGCTCATAGACCTCATCCGAAAGCACCACGATGTCGGTGTTGCGGATCAGCGCGGCCAGCTGATTCAGATCTTCCGGGGTCAGCACCTGCGCGCTGGGGTTGTGCGGCGTGTTGATGATGATCATCCGGGTGCGCGGGGTAATCGCCGCCCGCAGCTGATCCCAGTCGATGGCAAAGGCGGGCACCTGCAGCTTCAGCCCCACCGGCCTGCCGCCCTGCAGTCGCACCACCGGCGCGTAGCTGTCGAACGCCGGTTCAAAGAAAATTACCTCATCGCCCTGATGCACCAGAGCCGTAATTGCCATGTAGAGCCCCTGGCTGGCGCTGCCGGTGATCAGCACTTCGCTGGCCGGATCATAGCGCTGCCCGTAGAGCGTCTGCACTTTATGGGCAAGGGCCTCGCGTAAGGCAGGCAGGCCCATCATGGCGGCATACTGATTATGCCCCGCCGCCATCGCCTGGCTCACCGCGTCGACCAGCGCCGGGTCGCAGGGAAACCCGGGTGCGCCCTGCGACAGGTTGATCGCCTGATGCTGCGCCGACAGCTGGCCGATGACGCTGAAAATGGTGGTGCCGACATCCGGCAGTTTGGGGTGGATCGCAACAGGCGTTTTCAGGGACATACACTCTCCGTCAGGGAAAAACCGCTCAGATAGGCTGAACCGCTATTCAACGAGGTGTGGCTTGAGTCGGCAAGCGAAATGTCGTCATAATAGCCATGACAAAAATGCATAGCTGAGGTCTCTTGTGTCCCGTACATCGCTACCGCTGAATGCCATCCACGCGTTTCTGGTGACCGCCCGGCATCTCAATCTGACGCATGCCGCCCGCGAACTCTGCCTGACCCAGGGCGCGGTGAGCCGCAAGATAACCTCGCTGGAACAGTGGCTCGGGGTGACGCTGTTTGACCGCCATGCGCGCGGGCTGCGGCTGACCCCGCAGGGGGCCGCCCTGCTGCCCGACCTGCGCGCCGGGTTCGAGCAGATGGTTCAGGCCAGCGAAAAGATCCGCCGCACCCAGAGCAGCATCCGCCTGAAAGCGCCGACCTGCGCGATGCGCTGGCTGGTGCCCCGGCTGATGGCGCTGGAGCATCAGCGCCCGGACCTGCACGTGGCGCTGACCACTACCCTGGATCATGCCTCGCAGCTGAAGAATTTCGATGCGGCGATCGTCTATGGCAAGCCGCATCCCCAGGGGATCACTCTGTTCCGGGAATCGCTGACGCCGGTGATGGCGGCGAATCTGCCCCTGCCCGCCTCGCCCGCCGCGCTGGAGGCGCTGACCTTTCTGCATCCGACCGCTGACACGCGCGACTGGCTCTGCTGGCTGCAGGCGCAGCAGGTCACGCCCGTGATGAAGCGGAACCAGCACTTTTCCACGATGGATCTGGCGATCAGCGCCGCCATTCAGGGATTTGGCGTGGCGATTGCGGACAGCAATCTGGTGGAGAGTGATATTGCCAGCGGCAGGCTGATTAAGCCGTTCGCTGGCGAGGTGATGACGGGGGCCGTTTACAGTCTGCTGCAGCGGCCTGCCCGGGATGCGCCACCGTTCCTGGCGGAACTGGTGGCGTGGCTATGCCGGGATCAGAAGGTAACCCAGTCGCCGTTATCGGCCGGTTTAGCCTGAGCCGCACTCAGCACGGGGGCCTTCGGCGCGGCCGGTTTACCGCTGACCACTGGCGCGCTGTGCGGGGTGCTGGAGAGACGGAACTTCGCCACCGACGCCTGCAGCGCTTCCGTCTGCAGGGCCAGCGCGCTTGCCGCCGCCGAAACCTCTTCGACCAGCGAGGCGTTCTGCTGGGTCACGCTGTCCATTTCGGTCACCGCCGTGCCGACCTGAGAGATCCCCTTGCTCTGCTCTTCTGACGCGGAGGCGATCTGCTTCATGATCGCATCCACATCCTGCACCGACTTCAGAATGTTGTTCATGGTGCCGCCGGTGGTACTGACCAGCTCGGCGCCTTTGTCTACGCGCTGAACGGACTCTTCGATCAGGGTAGCGATCTCTTTAGCCGCATTGGCGCTGCGCTGGGCCAGATTACGCACTTCCGACGCCACCACCGCAAAACCGCGCCCCTGTTCACCGGCACGGGCCGCTTCGACCGCAGCGTTCAGCGCCAGAATATTGGTCTGAAACGCGATGCCGTTGATGACGTTGGTGATCTCCGCGATCTTCTTCGAGCTGCCGGAGATGCCATCCATCGTGCTGACGACTTCGCTGACCAGCTGGCCGCCGCGCTGGGCAGTGGTGGTGGCGGTTTCCGCCAGCAGGCTGGCCTGACGGGCGTTGTCGGCGTTGAATTTCACCGTGGCGGTTAACTGCTCCATGCTGGCCGCGGTCTGCTCCAGCGCAGCGGCCTGCTCCTCGGTGCGCGAGGAGAGATCGTTGTTACCGGCCGAGATCTCCGCCGCACCGCGCGAAATGTTCTCGGTGCCGCTGCGAATGGCGCTCACCGCTTCCCGCAGGCTCTCCTGCATCGCACTCAGCAGCGGCACCAGTTTGCCGACGCAGTTACGACCAAACTCGTGGATCGGCTGGCTGAGGTCGCCCGTGGCGATCACGGCGAAATGGTTGCGGATGGTCTCCAGCGGACGCACCAGCATGGCCACCAGATAACGGTCGGTAAACAGCAGGATCAGCAGGCCGATAATCACCGTGATGGTGATGATGGTTTTGGTCATCGCGGTCAGGCGATCCACTTCCACCCGGGTGGTGTCCAGCTTTTCGGCTGCGGCCTGGTTAAACTTCTCGGCGCTGACGCCAAAAGCCCGGCTCAGCGGCGGCGTGCCGTTGTTCGCCTGCTCACGGTAGGCGTCGGCCGACGCCTGGCGGGCCAGCTGCAGCTGCGGCGTTACGCCGTCATCCAGCAGTTTCTGCCAGCTCTGAATGACCCCATCCACCACGTCCGGATTCATCGGGCCGGGCGCCAGCTGCTTAAAGCGCGCCAGTTGCTGCGTCATGCTGTCCAGCGCCTGCTGCACCGGCGCATACGCCTCATCCGTCAGCGCTTTGCCTGCGGCTTTGCTTTCCATCACGCGGGACAACCGGGTAATCACGCGAAAATATTGATCGTTGCCTTTGCTGAGCACCGTCATTTGTTCAACCAGATGGCGGTCAACATCGTTGCCTTCGCTGAGCGCGCCTAGCGAGTGGATGCTGTAAAGCCCGACGCCGCTCCAGAGCAGACAAAACAGTCCCAGAATGGAGAGCATCACTGCGCGAATGGTAAAATTTTTGAGCATTCCCATACCAAAATCCTATGCATGTTGACCCGTAATCGTCGGGCATAACGATTTATCGGCAAAGGCATGTCAAAATGTAACGATTTTGTTACCTGAAATTTTACAGCGTCGGCAGCCTCCTCTTGATTAAAAAGCCCCTCCATTCAGGGAATTAGGCTTTTTAAAGCAAAAAAATTGCATTCGTGAAATTTCATGATTAGCAGACTAAGCATCCGGTTCAGCTCAGAGTTTCACCATCCGACTCATCAGCAGGCGGAACAGCCGCATCCGGGCGCGCATGAAGTTTTTCCTGAGCGAAAGAGAGTTCTGTCCGCCCTCTCCCAGTGACATTGTCACGTCGTCGCCGGGATGCCAGGCGGGCCAGGTCACCTCGCCCGCTAACTGATGCTTATATTCCGTCGCATCGCGGGCAAAGTTGAACCAGTATTCGCTGACCCGTTCTGCAAAGGCCCGATCGGCTTCGCTGAAGGGACGCCCGTCGCTGGGTTCCGGAATCTGGCTCAGCGTATTCAGCGCATAGGGCACTTCATTGCCGTGCCAGGTGCCGTGCGGATAGAGATCGCGGGCATGCTCTGATACGTAGTCAAACCAGTAGCGCCAGCCGGGCATACCGGCCTGATGCTGCGCCCGCATCACCAGCCACGGCACCAGGCTGAACGCCATGTCGCGTGCCACGGCGCGGCCCAGCAGCCGATCGTCATGGATGTCGTAGAGCCATTTCAGGCTACGGTAGAGGAGACGGTTTTTCGCGCGCAGCTGCTGCAGCACGGCGGTGGCATCCACGCCGAAATAGTCCAGCACGCTGGCTTCATCGCTGTTGCTGCCCGCCATCAGCGGCAGACGATGCTGTTTTGCCGTCAGAAAGGTGCGCAGCATCGGTTCGGGCAGCACGGCATCCCCGGCGATGGGCACGGGCGGAATCGACAGCGCCCCCTCCAGCGGCCAGAAGGCATCGGCAGGCAGCGCGCGCAGGTCAGCCGCGCTGGCATCCGGCGGCAGGCCGAGATGGCGGGCCACCGCCACGCCCTGCTGACGCGCTGTTTTCTGTGGCGTGTCCGGCAGGCTGTAGGCGCTCTGCACGATGCCTTTATGGAACAGCCCTTCCGCCAGCGGAGAACAGCAAAGCGACAGCACGCTGCGCGCACCGGACGATTCGCCAAAAAGGGTGACGTTGCGGCGGTCGCCGCCAAAAGCCGGAATATTGCGCTGCACCCACTGCAGCGCGGCAATCTGATCCAGCAGACCAAAATTGTTCACCGTGCCGCCCGCGGGGTATTCCGCATCCAGCGCGGGATGCGAGAAGAATCCCAGGTGGCCCAGCCGGTAATTCAGCGTCACCACCACTGCGCCGCGTGACGCCAGGGGCTTGCCGCTGTAGGGTGCCAGTCCGCCCGCGCCGAGGGTAAAACCGCCGCCGTGCAGCCACACCATTACCGGCAGCGGCCGGGACGGCTCAACATCGGGCGTCCAGACATTCAGGTAGAGCGCGTCTTCGCTGAACTCCCCGGGATCGCCGCCGCCGACAGCCTGACAGTAAGTCCGGTTCTGCCAGCCGGCGGCGCTGAACGCGGTGGCATCGCGCACACCCTGCCAGGGCGTGACCGGCTGTGGCGGACGCCAGCGTAACGCGCCCACCGGGGGCGCTGCATAAGGTATGCCTCTGAATACGAAAAGGTCATCGTCCATGTTTCCACGCAACTCACCCTCAGCCGTCATGATCCTCAGACCTGTTTCGTTTTTCATTCCTGTTTCCCTGTTCAGACGTTCCTCCATTATTTGCAGGCCCGCCAGCATTGTCCATGCAGGGAGGGGATTTGCAGAATATACCGAAGCGTAAGGGTCAGGCATGCGCACGATCGCCTGCCGGTCTGGGGCATCCGTTAAGGCTGTGAGATAAGCATGGGTTATCATTTTCTGGCCGGACCAGTTGCCGGACGCGCGCGACAGACCGCCTGCGCGGCGCGGGCTGCCTCCGCCCGGCCGTCATCGCTTTAACGTTTCAGGATATTCACGCAGAGAAATCTGCGTGCGCTGTTAACCCGTTTATCTGTGCCCGGCGGGCAGCAGATTTGTCCCGCTTTTTCCGGCTTCAGGGCCAGCCACCTGAGGAAGGATGCCGGGCAACGGCGAGGCTGCCCGGCCGGCGCCTCAGGCAGGACGCAACCCGCACTGCGCCAGCGACTGCTGCTGACGCGCTTCATATAACGCCATCTCATCCAGCACGGCACACCCCAGCGCCGCCTCGAAGGTCTGGCGGCTCGCCTGACCCGCGGAACGGATCTGCGCCCGATCGCCAAGATTGGACTGGAAGATACCGGCCGCGCTGACGGGCAGAAAATCTTCGTAGGTCTGGGGTTCGGCCAGCACACGCCCTGCTGCTATCAGCGTCTCCAGCGACTCGCCCTGCGCGGGCGGCGTCGCCAGGCCCTTTTCACTCAGGCGATAGCGGAACCAGGCCAGCCCCTGCTGACGCAGCGTGGTTTCGTCGTCGGGGAAATCACGGAAAATGTCCGCCAGATGCTGCTGGTGCTGCTGGTTATCCTGCCCGCTGCCCGCCTCGCTGAGCAGCCGATCGTAGCGCGCACGGCCCTGTGGCGTCAGCGCCACGCCGCGCTGCTCTATCTCCCCGAAGCGCGCCGTGTGGGTTCCCTGGTGACCATCGCGGAAGACGATCGGCTCCTCCAGCGCCTTAAAGCTGGTCTGTCGCAGCAGGATCGGTACCCTGCGGCGCGGCGGCCCTTCAATCAGGGTTTTAGGATCGATGCCGCGCGACGGCATCAGCTGCTGCACGCGGTCGATGTCCAGCGTGCGTGGCGTAAGATGGTTGATGTGGCAGCCGGGGAAACAGACCACATCGGCAATCAGCCGGTGCTGCTGGTTCAGCGCCTGATAGGTCTGGCTGTCGACGCTGCTGTGAGCGTGCCAGCGGAAGGTTTCCAGCGCTTCGGTGACAAACTCACCGGCCTGCGCGTCGGTCAGCCCGCCCTGCTGCGCATGAAGGGCCAGCAGCGCCCGGCAACGGGGCGTAAAGATATCGCGCGCCGCGAGGATCTCTGCGGCCTTTTCACGCAGCGATTCATCGTCGATCAGTTCAGGACGCAGCAGCGAGGTAAACACCCGGAAGGGATTGCGCCGCAGCGCCGCGTCGTCGACCGGCCGGAACGCGGTAGAATGAACCGGCACGCCCGCCTGCGAGAGATCGTAATAGCCGACCGGATACATGCCCATCACCGCAAACAGCTGGCGCAGCGTGGCCAGTTCGGCCGCCGTGCCCACGCGAATGGCACCGTGACGCTCAATGCTGAGCCGGTCAATCTCATCCGCCGCCGCGAGCCGATCCCTGAGCGCGCTGTCGGCTTCCAGCGCGCGATCGTTAACGGTCGCGACCAGCTGCATCAGCGTGCCGTACTGCGGCACCTCCTGCTGATACATCGCGGACATCGCCTGAGAAAAACGGGTACGGATCGCATCCGCACTGAGAAACTTGTCCATCTTATCCACCTGACACCGTGAGCGTTGCTGCTACTGTAATGCAACGCGCTGGCGGCAGCGGAAAAAATCACGAATCTGTGATCGGCTTAAAGCCGAAGCGATTTTTTAACAGCAGCATCAGGCTGGTGATCACAGCCGGTATCGCCAGCAGCAGGAAAATCACGCTGAACGACCAGCCCAGAGAGAGCATTTCGGCGCCCACAAAAGCGCTGAGGATCGCGCCGACGCGCCCCACGCCATGCATCCAGCTTGAGCCGGTGGCGCGGGCATGGGTCGGATAGTAGCTGGCAGATAAGGCGTTCATACCGGTATTGGCCCCGTTAAAACAGAACCCGCTGCAAAAGGCGATGGCGCTCATCATGCCGACTTCCGCCGGGGAGAAGCCGAGCGCCACGATAAACAGCCCGCCGCAGCCATAGATGGCGGCCAGCGCCAGGTTGGCGTTGAACCGGTCCATCAGCCAGCCCGCAAACAGCGACCCTAAGGTTCCGCCAGCCTGATACATCGCGGTGATAATCGCGGCCTCGGTGACCGACATCCCCAGAGTGTTGACCAGCGAGGGCAGCCAGCTGCCGATCAGATACACCAGGAATAGGCCCATAAAGTAGCCGCCCCACAGCATGGTGCTGCCGAACAGGTAGCGGCGCGACAGCACGGTACCGACCGCACCGCTGTCCGGCAAGGTCGCTTCCGGAGCGTGGAACGCGCAGTCAGGCGGGGTTTTGCCGGGCATCATCCGGTCGAGAATAGCGTGAATGCGGGCGGCAGGCGCGCCACGGCTGATAAGAAAGCGCACCGACTCCGGCAGGCCCCGGATCAGCAGCGGCAGCACCAGCAGCGGCAGGATGCCGCCGAGCAGCAGCACCGAATGCCAGTCGTAGCGCGGCAGGAGCCAGGAGGCGGCAAAGCCCCCGCTGGCGGCCCCGAAGGTGAATCCGCAGAACACCACCGTGATGATAAAGGCGCGGCGGCGTTCAGGCGCATACTCTGCCACCAGCGTGCCGACGTTGGGCATCGCGGCACCCAGCCCCAGCCCGGTCAGAAACCGGAACAGCATCATCTGCTCGATGTTCTGCGACAGCGCGGTAGCCAGCGTCCAGAGGCCAAAAAACAGGACGCTGAACAGGATCATCAGGCGACGGCCGTAGCGGTCGGCCAGCGGCCCTGCCACCATTGCCCCCAGCGCCAGCCCGATCAGCGCCGCGCTAATCACCAGCCCGAGCTGATGGTTGGTGACGCCCCACGCCGCTTTCAGCGTGGGCGCAATAAAGCCCATAATCGCAATGTCCATGCCATCGAGTGCCACCACGATAAAACAGAGGGCGATAAGTCGCTTTTGCCAGCGGCTGAGCCCCTGCTGATTGATAAGCTGGCGGACATCTACCGCCTCGACGCTGGTCAATGAACACTCTCCGGGAGAAACGAATCCGACATCAGTTTAAGTAAAAAAAACGGCGCTAATGATAGCCCATCGTTAACCTTAAGCGGTCAGTTTTTTTGCAGAAAGGAGAGAATGATGCTATCCGGACGCGCTAAGTCCTTGATAGTGGGCTGGCCGGGAGTGCTTTCGTTCGGGCATTTTTAAAATGAACAGTTTTCTTTCAGAGGGTTAACGGGAAAACCGCCGCTTTCCACCCTGTTTGTTAAAATAATTTTGCAGCAAAGTTAACAAAATTCATTTTAAACTATTGCCTGAAGGCAGTGATTCTCATTAAGTTGAGGCTATGGAAAAAAATATCCTTTTCAATCAGCGCATTCGCTTGCGCCATCTACATACCTTCGTTGCCGTTGCGCAGCAGGGTACCCTGGGCCGGGCGGCAGAGACGCTGAGCCTGAGCCAGCCCGCGCTTTCCAAGACCCTGAACGAACTGGAAGAGCTGACGGGTGTGCGTCTGTTTGAACGAGGCCGGCTGGGGGCGCAGCTGACCACCATGGGCGAACAGTTTCTGACCCACGCCGTCCGGGTGCTCGACGCCCTGAATCATGCCGGGCAGAGTTTCAACGAACAGCCGGGTGACGCCCCGGTGATCATCCGGCTGGGCGCCCTGACCACGGCGGCGATGGGCATGCTGCCGCGCATCCTTGACCGTTTTCATCAGCTACAGCCCAACACCACCATCCAGGTGGCGACGCTGCATAACAATGTGCTGCTGGCTGGCCTGCGCGCGGGCGAGTTTGACATCGGCATTGGCCGGATGGCGGACAGCGACATGATGACCGGACTGACCTATGAACTGCTGTTTCTGGAATCCCTGAAGCTGGTGGTCAGGCCGGAACATCCGCTCTTAAGTGACAACGTCACACTTTCCCGCGCCATGCAGTGGCCGGTGGTGATTTCACCCGAAGGCACTGCGCCACGCCGCATCGCCCAACAGATGCTGGATGAACAGGGCAGTGCCCTGCCGCCTCACTGCATCGAGACCTCATCGACCTCGCTGGCGCGCCAGCTCGCGCTGCGCTACGACTATATCTGGTTTGTTCCCTCCGGCGCGATTAAAGAGGATCTCAGCCACAATGCTGTCTGCGCCCTGCCAATTAACTCTTCCGGTCCGGGTGAACCGGTCGGCATTATTACCCGCACCGGCGCAGAGCTGAGCCTGAGCGCCGAGGTTCTGATGTCCACCATCCGCAAGTTTCACAGCTAGCGGCTGCGTTTCGCATGCCGCTCGCGGTTTTCAAGCCGCGCTTTATCGGTTTTCCGCAAGCCTACATAGAGCGCGCCGCCCCCGCCGTGCTGAGTCTGCGCCACGCAGAACGTCTGTACATCCTCAAACTGCGGTAACCAGCGCGCCAGATAGCTGCGCACGATGTTGGCGTGCGACTCATCATCGCGGCCTTTGCCGTGGATGATCAGCAGATTCCTTAATCCCTGTTTGTGCGCCTGCATCATAAAACTGAACAGCGCCTGACGGCAGGTCTCCACCGGCTGACGCAGCAGGTTCAGGCTCGCATCCAGCGCATATTCGCCTCTGCGCAGCTTATCCAGAATGCCCTGCTGAATGCCGTCGGCCTTGTACTCCAGCGGCGTATTGAGCGGCACGATCTCCAGATAGCCCCGGGTCAGAAAGTTTTCCTGCTCTGACTCACCAGGCGGATGGCGCGGGGCTTTCGTGGAGGGTGATTTGAGCCATAAAGTTGTCGTGGTGTCTTTTAACGGCGTGACATCACCCATGGCATCCCGAAAGAGATCGTTATCATCAAGGTTCATGGTTTTCTCACACCTGGTTAAAATTGATGGAACGGGTAAATCAGGCTTATGACGTTAGCGTAGCAAAATCTGCAATCACCGGGCCACCCCGCTTTTTTGTCCAGATTTCGCGCAGCAGAACCGTGGAGCAGATCACAAAAGCGGAAAGTTTTCGTGACAGCGAGGTGATGTGCGTGACGGAAAGCCCGCTACAGCGGCCTTCCGCGCTGTCCCATACGACCCTGATCTTTGTGGGTGTAAAACTGCTCGGATGAGTTCCCTTCAGCGCAAAAAATGTTAAAATTGACCCCAGTCAATAATCGTCGAGCAAACTATTATGATCCCTGAAAAACGCAGCATTCGTCGTATTCAGTCAGGCGGTTGTGCCATTCACTGCCAGGATTGCAGCATCAGTCAGCTCTGCATCCCCTTCACGTTAAATGAACATGAGCTGGATCAGCTCGACAATATCATTGAGCGTAAGAAACCGATTCAGAAAGGGCAAACGCTCTTTAAAGCCGGGGATGAACTGAAGTCTCTCTATGCGATTCGCTCAGGCACCATCAAAAGCTACACCATTACCGAACAGGGTGATGAGCAGATCACCGGTTTTCACCTGGCGGGTGACCTGGTCGGCTTTGATGCCATCATGGGGTCCAGCCATCCCAGCTTTGCCCAGGCGCTGGAAACGGCCATGGTCTGTGAAATTCCGTTTGAAACGCTGGATGACCTGTCGGGCAAAATGCCTGCGCTGCGTCAGCAGATGATGCGCCTGATGAGCGGCGAAATCAAAGGCGACCAGGATATGATCCTGCTGCTGTCGAAGAAAAATGCCGAAGAGCGCCTGGCGGCGTTTATCTGGAATCTTTCGCGCCGTTTTGGTCAGCGTGGCTTCTCACAGCGTGAGTTCCGCCTCACCATGACCCGTGGCGACATCGGTAATTACCTGGGCCTGACCGTGGAAACCATCAGCCGTCTGCTGGGGCGTTTCCAGAAGTCCGGCATGCTGGCGGTAAAAGGCAAATATATCACCATCGAAAACCACGCCCTGCTGGAAGAGTTAGCCGGTCAGAGCCATCAGGCCGCCTGATCCGCCGCCGGATCAATAAATCTTATTTTGTTGATCCGGCAGTAACTTTTTCACTTCTTCCGCTGTGAAACATAGGCTATCTTTAATCCAACGCTCGGGTTTAAGGAGAATGCCTCATGTCTCAATACCAAAATATTCTGGTCGCTATCGATCCCCAGCAAGACGATCAGCCCGCGCTGCGGCGTGCGGTCTATCTTAATCAGCGGATTGGCGGAAGAATTAAAGCGTTCCTGCCTATTTATGACTTCTCGTATGAGATGACTACCCTGCTTTCACCGGATGAGCGCGCCTCGATGCGTCAGGGCGTGATCAGCCAGCGCACGGAATGGATCCGCGAACAGGCGCACGCCTATCTTGATGCCGGTGTCGATATCGACATCAAAGTGATCTGGCACAACCGTCCTTATGAAGCCATCATCCAGGAAGTGCTCGCCCATCAGCATGACCTGGTGCTGAAAATGGCGCATCAGCATGATCGCCTGGAGTCGGTGATTTTTACCCCGACCGACTGGCATCTGCTGCGCAAATGTCCGTGCCCGGTCTGGATGGTGAAAGATCAGCCGTGGCCGGAGGGCGGTAAGGCAATCGTCGCGGTTAACCTGGCCAGCGAGGAGCCGCATCACGACGGCCTGAATCAGAAGCTAATCCGTGAAACGGTGAAGCTGGCGGAAAAGGTCAATCAGACCGAGGTGCATCTGGTCGGTGCCTATCCGATTACCCCTATCAATATTGCGATTGAGCTGCCCGATTTCGATCCCAGCGTCTATAACGACGCCATCCGGGGCCAGCATCTGGTCGCCATGAAGGCGCTGCGCCAGAAGTTCTCTATCGGGGAAGAGTTCACTCACGTCGCCAAGGGCCTGCCGGAAGAGGTGATCCCCGATCTGGCGGCACATCTGGGCGCAGGCGTGGTTGTGCTCGGCACCATCGGGCGCACCGGTCTCTCGGCGGCGTTCCTGGGCAATACGGCGGAACAGGTCATTGACCATCTGCGCTGCGACCTGCTGGCGCTGAAGCCCGACGATTTCAAATCGCCAATCGACCTGGATGATGAAGAGGATGAGGAGGATTAACGCCTCTTTATAAGAAAACGGGCGGCTGATGAGCCGCCCGTTTTTATTACAGCGCTTTGAGAATCGCTTCCACGCTGGCTTTGGCATCGCCAAACAGCATCTGACTGTTCTCTTTGAAGAAGAGCGGGTTCTGTACCCCGGCATAGCCGGTATTCATCGACCGTTTAAACACCACCACATTCTGCGCCTTCCACACTTCCAGCACCGGCATACCGGCTATCGGACTGCGGGGATCGTCCTGTGCGGCCGGGTTAACGGTGTCGTTCGCGCCGATCACCAGCACGGTGTCGGTGTTGCTGAAGTCATCGTTGATCTCATCCATCTCCAGCACCACGTCATACGGCACCTTCGCTTCGGCCAGCAGTACGTTCATGTGCCCCGGCAGACGCCCTGCCACCGGATGGATCCCAAAACGCACGTTGATGCCCAGCGCCCGCAGCCGGGCGGTAATTTCCGCCACCGGATACTGCGCCTGCGCCACCGCCATGCCGTATCCCGGCGTGATGATCACCGAACCGGACGCCTTGAGCATCTCGGCGGTCTCTTCAGCGGTAATCTCGCGATACTCCCCCGCTTCCTGCGCATCATCACCGCTGCTCACGTCGGTGCCAAAGCCACCGGCGATCACGCTGATAAACGAGCGGTTCATCGCTTTACACATGATATAGGAGAGGATGGCACCGGATGAGCCGACCAGCGCACCGGTCACAATCAGCAGATCGTTGCTGAGCATGAAACCGGCCGCCGCGGCCGCCCAGCCCGAGTAGGAGTTGAGCATTGAGACCACGACCGGCATATCCGCGCCGCCGATAGAGGCGACCAGATGCCAGCCAAACGCCAGCGCAATCACCGTCATCAGCAGCAGCGCAAAGACCTGCGCGGCGGTGCTGCCGGTGTTCACAAACCACAGCAGCAGCAGGAACGAGACGACCAGCGCCAGCAGATTCAGCTTATGACGATGAGGCAGTGCCAGCGGCCGTGAGGAGACCTTGCCACACAGTTTGCCAAAGGCCACCAGCGAGCCGGTGAAGGTTACGGCACCGATAAAGATCCCGACAAAGACCTCGCTGAGGTGGATATTCTCCAGCACGGCGGGCAGACCAGGCGCGTGTTCGATGTAACTGTTGATGCCCACCAGCACCGCGGCCAGGCCGACGAAGCTGTGCAGAATCGCCACCAGCTCCGGCATTTCGGTCATTTCGACCTTTTTCGCCAGACGAATACCGATGGCGCCACCGATGACCATCGCCAGCAGGATCCAGGCGACATGGCCGCTGTCCGGGCCGAAGATGGTCGCGACCAGCGCAATCGCCATGCCGCTGATACCGAAAATATTGCCCCGCTTTGAGGTCTCATGACGTGAGAGGCCCGCAAGGCTACAGATGAAGAGAATGGCAGCCACGATATAGGCTGCAGTGACTAATCCGCCAGACATGGCTTACCCCTTACGAAACATTTTCAGCATGCGCTGGGTGACGGTGAAGCCACCAAAGATATTGATGCTGGCAATCAGCACGGCAATAAAGGCGATGAAGGTGACCCAGCCACCGTGCCCCATCTGCAAAACCGCCCCGATAACGATGATGCCGGAGATGGCATTGGTCACCGACATCAGCGGCGTATGGAGCGCATGACTGACGTTCCAGACAACGTAGTAGCCCACCACGCAGGCGAGTGCGAACACGGTGAAGTGCGAGAGGAATTCCGCAGGCGCGACGCTGGCCATCCAGCCAAACAGCACAATGGCCAGCGCCATCAGCAGATAGTTGCGCCACGGCGACGCGGGCCGGGTTTCAACCGGCGCGGCCGGCTTCACGGCTGCCGCTTTCGCCTGGGGTGCGGCTGAGACCTGAATCGGCGGAGCCGGCCAGGTGATTTCGCCTGCGCGAACCACCGTCACTCCGCGCACGACCACATCGTCGAAATCGATAGCAATCTCGCCTGACTTCTCTTTACACAGCAGCTTAAGCAGGTTGACCAGGTTGGTTCCGTAGAGCTGGGAAGACTGGGTCGGCAGACGGCTGGGCAGATCGGTGTAACCGATGATCTTCACGCCGTTCGGGGTCACGGTCACCTGATCGGCGACGGTCAGCGCGCAGTTGCCGCCGGTCTGCGCGGCCAGATCCACAATCACGCTGCCCGGCTTCATGCTGGCGACCATCTCTGCGGTGATCAGTTCGGGTGCCGGTTTACCGGGGATCAGCGCCGTGGTGACGATGATATCCACCTCTTTCGCCTGGCTGGCAAACAGCGCCATCTCGGCCCGGATAAAGGCCTCTGACATGACCCTGGCATAGCCGTCACCGCTGCCCGCCTCCTCTTCAAAATCGAGTTCGAGGAATTCGGCGCCCATACTCTGCACCTGCTCTTTGACCTCCGGGCGGGTGTCGAATGCCCGGACAATCGCGCCCAGGCTGCCCGCCGCGCCAATCGCAGCCAGACCGGCCACACCGGCCCCGATCACCATCACTTTTGCCGGTGGCACTTTACCGGCCGCGGTAATCTGACCGGTGAAGAAGCGGCCAAATTCGTGGGCCGCCTCGACGATGGCGCGATAACCGGCGATGTTCGCCATGGAGCTCAGGGCATCCAGCGACTGCGCGCGCGAGATGCGCGGCACCGAATCCATCGCCATCACCGTGACCTGACGCGCGGCCAGCTTCTCCAGCAGGGCCGGATTCTGCGCGGGCCAGATAAAGCTGACCAGCGTACTGCCCGCGCGGGTCAGTGCGATCTCTTCATCATCCGGTGCATTGACCTTCAGCACGATATCGGCCTGCCAGACCTGCTCTCTGTCGCTGAGTGTGGCACCGGCGGCGAGATAGCTTTCATCATCGAAGCTGGCACGTTTACCGGCGTCATGCTCAAGCGTGACGCTGAAACCCAGCCTGATCAGTTGTTCGACGGTCTTTGGCGTGGCGGCCACGCGCGACTCGTTTGGCAACCTTTCCTTGGGTATTCCAATTAACATAGTGTTTCCTTTCATCGGTTAAAGGATGATGGCCCGGATGGGCAACGCGCCCGCGCAGCAGGATGATAGTCCCGGCTTACGGTCACGGTGCCGCTGTTTCAAAGTGTTTATAACCTACTGAAAATGTGACAGGCGATCTACCGCCGCCAGGCCGCGTCGTGACATTCGCCGGATTATTCAGTGTTGCGCTAAAAAACCGGCGTTATCCCACTGCAAAATCGTATCGCAGGCAGATTTTCTGCCAGAGACGAGGGCCTTCGGGCGAACAAGGCGTTATTAAAAACCTTTATTTAACAATGCATTAACTGAAATAGCGCTAAGCGTTACCGCTTTTACCGGTTAATCCCGGCAGAAATGGCCCTGGCGCACTCAGATGATAATCAAATGAAAAACCGGTTTGTGAATAACGCGATGTGAGACAAAAAATCGCTGCGACAGTCTGTTTATAACATGCAATAATCAGCGGCTAATCTGTTATACATCAAGAGTCCAGCACGTTTTCGTACTCATTTTTGCGTAAGGCGAAGGATTATTTTTATGAAGCTG